>Ga0187884_10003290_pt1 | contig 12693 bp, 10 predicted proteins | sample June2016WEW_20_4_FD_132983 | JGI IMG/M metagenome (GOLD analysis project Ga0187884, IMG submission 132983) | Peatland microbial communities from SPRUCE experiment site at the Marcell Experimental Forest, Minnesota, USA - June2016WEW_20_40 | ecosystem: Environmental > Terrestrial > Soil >...
GGAGACTGCGAAGGGTCACAGCGATTGGGTGAAGGCCGACATGTCGCGCAACAACGCCGAGAGCATTCGCGGCATGAACCTGGGCGAGGATTTCGAGGCGCAGTTTCTCCCTTACGACAAGAATCCCGATCCCGCGCTCGCCGATCGTTTCCGAGCGCTCGCGAAGCTGCCGTACGAGACTTTCGGCCGCGCCTTCTACGACCATTACACAGAGGCTGGCTACAAGTTTCCCGGTGAGCCGGACGGCCTGTCGATTCTTTTCGGCGTTCCACACGACAGCGCACACGTCGTGAGCGCCTATGGAACCTCGGTGCAGGGAGAGGTGCTGGTGTCCACGTTCACCGCCGCCATGCATCGCAGCGAAGGCATGTCCGGGCACATCTTGCCGGTCATCTTCAGCTGGCACCTTGGAATCGCGCTGAACCCGCTGGCCGGATCAGCCAAGGGTGCGTTCGATGGCGAGAAGTTCTGGCGAGCCTGGGAACGCGGCCGCACAACGACGCTAGACACCTTCGGTCCGGTGTGGGATTTCTGGGGCCTGACCGAAACGCCACTGGACGAGATTCGCAAAGCCTACAACGTCACGCAGCTCGACGCCGCCCATGCCGCCGATGGAACACCCGGGCCAGTGCGTCCGTTCCCGGGCGAGCAATAACACTCTGTCGGGTGCCCCACTCATTCGCGATTTTCGAATGAGTGGGTTTTTCTCAGCCCTACAAGTTCTTCTTCGTCCATTGGTCGATGCGGTCCAGCGCTTCCTGCAAGTGCTCAATCGAATTCGCCGTGCTGAACCGCAGATAGCCTTCACCAAACGATCCGAATGCTGTCCCCGACAGTCCCGCGACGCCGGCCTGGTCGAGCAGCGCGTCGGCCAGCTTCTTCGACGGCCAGCCCGTCTGCTTGATATTCGGGAAGGTATAGAACGCACCCTTCGGCAGACGGCAGGAAAATCCCTTAATCTCGTTCAAGCCCTTCACGAAGACATCGCGGCGCTTCTGGAATTCCCGGCGCATCTTCTCCGGTTCGCTCTGGTCGCCCCTGATGGCTTCCAGTCCCGCGATCTGCGTGAACGTCGCCGTGCACGAAGTTGAATTTGTTGCCAGCCGCGCGATGTGCGTCGCCAGGTCTTTGCGCATCACGCCGTAGCCCAGGCGCCATCCGGTCATCGAATAGGTCTTCGAAAACCCATCCAGAATAATGGTGCGGTCTTTGAAGCCCGGAACCGACGCAATACTGTACGGCTCGCCTTCAAACAGCAGGCGACTGTAAATCTCATCGCTCATCACCATGATGTCGCGGTCGCCGATGGCGGCAGCGATGTCATGCACATCTTGCTTGGGAATGATGCCGCCCGTGGGATTCTCCGGCGAGTTGATGATGATGAGCTTGGTGCGGGCGGTGATCAGGTCCTTCAGTTCGTTGACGTCGAGCCTAAAGTCGCGCTCTTCGCGCAGGTGTATCGGCACCGGCTTGGCGCCCAGGAAATTGATCATCGATTCGTAAATCGGAAAGCCGGGATTGGGATAGATAACTTCGTCGCCCTCTTCCACCAGCGCCAGCATGACGAAGAAGATGATCGGCTTCCCTCCCGGCACCACGACCACCTCTTCGGCATCGACGCTGATGCCGCGCGAGCGGGCAACGTCGTTCGCGATCGCCTCGCGCAGATCGGGCAGGCCAGCCGAGGGCCCGTAATGCGTAAAGCCCTCGCGCAACGCATTAACACCAGCTTCGACCACATTGGCGGGCGTATCCATATCGGGCTCGCCGATTTCGAGGTGGATGATGTTTCTACCTTGCCGTTCCAGAGCGCGGGCGCGAACCAGCACTTCGAAGGCAGTTTCCGTTCCCAAGCGCGACATCCGCTTGGCCAGGCGCAGTTGAGCTTGAGCAGTCGTCATAGGCAAACCTATCGATTATACGATGAGAATTCGCTTCCTTTGCGCCGCCCGGCTTTCCTCGCCCGTCCAGGCAACGCCGCCGTTCGCATACTACGGCAGCGAACAGCACTTGTATATTCCTGCTTCTCCGACCTTCCGCACCAGCGTATAGCCGGAGTTCCTGACCATCGCCGTCGTGGCCGCATAGTCCGGCCCCCCGCTGGTATCACCCTGGTTGCCGACAACGGCAAACTCCGGGCCGTGGTGAGCAAAATCGCTCATAATCTCCTTGGTTGTGAGCACGTGATACTTCTCGCGCTTTTCCGGGCTCAGCCGCGCCGCAATGTAGATGCCGAAATCGTTTTCGAACCCCGGATAGATCTCCGCTCGCGTGGCGAAGACGAATCCCGGCCAGAAGCTGGCGATCTGCTCGCCAGGCAACGCCACCTGATCGATGGCTTCCGAGACAGCGACCACATGATTCACTGTCCAGTTGTGAGCATTGGCGGCCACGACAATCCCGGGGACGTCCTTACCCGTGAACAGATACTCACGAAAGCTGACCACGCCGAAGCCGACAGAGCTCGCTAGGCAAATCACAATGGCGACCGTCGCCGCGCGAGTCGCAGCCGGCGAGCGGAGCTCCGCAAGAAATTCGCTGGCCGAGCAGACCACGGCCGCAATCAAAAACGGCATCACCACCGAAAAATATTGCAGTTGCGAGGGCGTTGGAAGCAGGCAGACTAGGCCCAGTGCGAATGCAATCAGGAATGCAAACAATGCCGCATCCTTTCGCGCGCGACTGAAAACCGACAGCGCGAGATAGGTCGCCGACAACAGACTGAATTGGAATCCGGTGTGGTTGCCGATGACCAGCAGCCAGGCAATTCGGGCCTTGTTCCGCCAGCCTCCAATCAGGCCCGCGTCCGAACGCAAAGCGTGGTATCCAAGATTATTGAATAGGAATACGTCGGGTGACGCGACGAACAATACCAACGATGGAGTAAGACCTACAACTACTCCGCCCAGGAACCACACCACGCGCGCTGCCCGCCGGGCTGGATCGGAAACAAGGATCCACCATAGGAAAACCGGAACGATCGCGATGATGTAAGAGCGAGCATCCACGCTCAGGCCGAACAGCAAGCCCGCCAGTGCGGTCACCCATTTCGATTTGGACGAAGAGACCCTGGTCAGAATGACGTAAGTAGAAAACAAGAATATCGCTGACAAGGAAAACGTCTTCGCCGTCGGAAACCACGCAAACACCAGCGCGCTGGAGCAATATAAAACGGTCGCAGCCACGCCGGCCATCCATCGCTTTGTCTGATGACAGACGTGTTCAAAAACCAAGGCTCCGACAATCACCGTCAGCAATGCCGAAAATGCGCGCGCCCACGCCCAGGAAATCGGAAATAACTTCAACCAGCCGGCATAGACATACGGCAGCAACGGCGCCTGCGTGTAGAAAAAATCGAGATACGGCGCCCGGTGTTCCAGCACCAGGCGCGCGGCCAGCAGATAGAAACCTTCATCGCCGTCAATCAGGCGTTGCTGCGATATATAGAAGAACCAGACTGACTCGAAGACAACGATGCCGAGGAACACCCACTTGCACGAGCGGGTCATTACCCCTCCGCTGGGCACTGCTTTCGCGTGTGTTGGATCATGAGATCGACTGAGTCAACAACCTCAAGAGGGCGAACTGCTTATCGGCCGCGGGGCCGGTACACATACAGTGACGTATTGCCGACCTTCGACACTAGAGTATAGCCATAAGTATCTACTATGCCTTTGGCAACGGGATAGCTCAGGCCCCCGCTGTTCAGCCCCTGATTCCCAATTACGGCGACCCTGGGACCGTGCTGCGCAAAAACTTCCGACATCTCTCCGGGCGTGAGCACGCGATACTCTTCCTGCTTCTCAGGACTCAGCCGCCGTGCAGCGTACATTCCAAAGTCATTTTCAAATCCCGGATAAGGATCGGCATGGGAGGCAAAAAGATAACCCGGCCAGTAGCTGACTACTTCCTCTCCCGGCGACGCGAGCCGGTCGATGGCCCGCGAAACCGCTGTGACTTCGTCCAAAGTCCAATTGGCAGCGTCTTCCGGGCTCGTGATTCCGGGAACCTTGTAGCCGGTGATCAGATATTGCCGGAACGTCGGCACCCCGAATCCGGCATAGGCGATGAGGATAATGCCGAAAGCAACCGCCGCATTGCGGGCACCTTGCGGCGTGCTCAATGCGACCAGATAATCATTCGCCGCGCATACGGCCGCCACAATCAGGAACGGCATTGCGATACAAAAATATTGGACCGAGGGCGGAGTGGGCAGAAGAGATACCAACCCGATCGTCACGGCGAGCGCCATGGCGAGCACCGTCGATTCACGTGCCTTACGCAGAGCGACTGCACAGCCAACCGCGATGATCGTCAGCACGCTGAACTGGAAGCCGGTGTGAGCGCTCCCGAAAACTCCGAGAACAACCAGAGCCTTATTCTGCCAATCGCCCACCAGGCCGTGCGGCGAACGCATCGCGTGATAGCCCAGGTTGTTGAACCAGAATTTGTCTGGAGAAGCGACGAAAAGCACTAGCGACGGGATGAGGCCGATCAAAAGCCCGGCGCAAAACAACGCAACTGGAACCACCATCCTCGGGCGTATTCGCCGGACCATCCACCACAGGAACACCGGAACGACCACGACAATGTATGAGCGCGTATCGGCGCTGAGGCCAACGAGTATGCCGGCGGCTGCAATCAGCCACTTCGGTGTCTGCGACGTCACTCCGGCTAGGATCATGTAGGCTGCGAACAGGAACAAGACGGCCAGAGCAAACGTCTTGACGATCGGATACCAGGCAAAGACCAGGCTGCTGCCCGCGAAGAGATAGACCGCTACCATTCCAGCAAGCCACTTTCCAGTTTCGCGGCAGACGTGCCAGTACAACAGTCCTGCCACAGCAGTGGTCAATAATGCGGAGAAGATTCTCGCCGAGACCCACGAAATCCCGCAGAGCTTTAACCATCCCGCGTACACGTATGGGAGCAGCGGCGCCTGGGTGTAGAAGAAATCGAGGTAAGGCGCTCGGTGTTGCAGCACCAGGCGCGAGGCCAGCAAATAGAAACCCTCGTCTCCATCGATGAGCCGGTGAACTGAAACATAGAGAAAGAAACAGACCTGCAGCAGGATGATGGGAAGAAATAAGATTTTTGCCGCACGGCTCATCAGCGGCTCCGGTTCCGGCGGAGGTCAGCCAAGGTATTCGATTTCGAATTCGATTTTTGCTGACTTCTCCAACATGGCCGAAACCGAGCAGTACTTCTCTTTCGACAGGCGGATAGCGTCTTCCACGGACTTGTGCGCGACGTTGCCGCCCACTTTGTACACCACACGAATGGTGGTGAAGATCTTCGGAAACTCCTCAGTGCGTTCTGCGTGTGCCTTGACTTCGAGCGTCGTGAAGGGCTCGCGCTTCTTGCGCAGGATGCCCACAACGTCGCTGCCGGTACAGGCGCAAAGGGCGATCAGCAGGAGCTCGACCGGGCTATTGGCCGATTTCTCATTCCCAGCGTCAACCACAATGGCGTGGCCGCTTGCGGCTTGGCCGACGAAGCGATCATGGTCGCACCAGAGTGCGTAGGCTTCGATCAATGTTCTCCTCGCTATTCGCTAGGCGCTTTTCGCTCTTCGCTCTTCGCCAAGGTTTGTCGTTAAGAGCCGATAGCGAACAACTGCCCTTCCTCATTTATCCGGCGGTGGCGTTGTCGTCGTTCCCGTGCCGTTTGGCGTTGTTGGCGTTGTCGTGCCGTTCGGCGTTGTACCGCCCGATCCCGTCGTGGTGGCCGTCCCATTCGCGCGTCCATCGTTGTTCTCGTAAATCGAGTACTGCCCCTGTGGACGCTTCAACCGGATGGTGATGTCCTGCTCCGGCTGGTTCACTTGGAAATCTTCACCAAAGGTCTGGAAGCCATGCGCAATCACCTGCACCCGCAACAGTCCGAATGGTATGCCGTCGAAGTGCGTCTTGCCATCCGCATCGGTCTTCAGTTCGAAGCCGGCTTTATTCTGCTTTTCATTCTTTCCCACGGTATGCAGAATCACCGCGGCATTGCGAACCGGTTTGCCGCTCTCGTCTCGGAGCACGACGAAGTTCGCGGACGACGTGCCTTCGCCTTGCTTCTTATCGCCGGCCATAAGGGTCATGGATGCTAAGAGGACTGCTAACACCGGGAGCAGGAGGCGCGACCAATTCATAGCGAACATTCTAGGCAGGATGATGCGGCATCGCAAACCAGCGGCGCTCAGTGCGCTTTGTTGGGGTTAGTCTCTGGGTGCTTCTCGGGGCATGCGGTAGAGAATATCGCCTTTCCTTGCTTCTCCAGCAGTGCCACGCGAACCGAGATGCCGATGACAACAGCCATCACGGCCAGCAGTGCGCCGAAATTGATGCCGCTGGCGAACAGCGCAACGATACCCATCTTCATCTCCTGATAAGTGGCGTTAGTCGGACGCGGGCGTCGGAATCTTCAACGTAGGACGGCCATCGTCTTTCGCGTCAGGCGCCGGATCACTTGTGCCGGACGAGGCCTGCGTGGGAGCACCCGCGGAGGCACTAGCCGTAGTTGCATCGCTTGGACTGGGGCTGGGATTGTCAGGCGCAGACGATGGATTGCGCTTCAAGGTCGGACGCCCATCGTCAGCCGGACTCGACGAGTCGCCACCTCCGGTCGTACCAGAAGTGCTGGTCCGCTTCAGCAGCACCGGACGTCCTGGTTGCGGCTTCGCTCCGCCCAGTCGCCGTCCATTCTCCAGCATCTCCATGCGCGCCTTCACTGACTCGAACTCGCTGGTATCGAGAACGTACTCGGGGCGATCCGGCAGATACTTCCGAATCTCATCCTGAGCGGCTTCGATGCGGTCAACATTCATCGGGTGCGTAGCGAAGGCCTTCGCCACCATGTTGGGCTTCTTCTTCTCCACGTTGAGCTTTTCGAAGAACTCCACAAAAGCTTGCGGATCGTAGCCCGAGGCATAGTCGTATTCCAAGCCCAGCAGGTCGGCTTCGCGTTCGGCGTCGCGCGAGAACTTCAGGAATCCCAGCGGCACCAACAGCCCCGCCGCCTCGGCGACGGCATACGCCACTGGCCCCCCAACAAAGATGAGCGGCACCGACGCCAAATTCCATATCTGCGCCCGGGTCATGTTCTTGGTGGCATGACGGGCCGCGACGTGGGCAATCTCGTGCGCCATCACACCGGCCAGCTCCGCCTCATTGTCGGCGGCAAGAATCAGTCCGCTATCGACATAGAAGAACCCACCGGGAAGCGCGAAGGCGTTGACCTCTTCGTTGTCGAGGACCTTGATGGTGAAGGGCACGCGCGCATCGGAATTCCGCACCAGGTTCTGACCGATGCGATTGACGTATTCGTTGACCACTGGGTCCGTAACCAGCTTGGCGCTTCCCTCAACCTCTTGCGAAAGCTGCCGGCCCAACGCCATTTCACGATCCAGCGAGTAGAAATCCAGCCCCGCCCCGACATTGCGCTGGCCGATCAACGATACGTTGTACTTGGGCGCCAAGCCCGGCTGACTTGCGTTGACTCCGTGCGCAGCCGGCGGCGTGGGTGCCGATTTCAAATCGGGATTCGCCGCCGCATCCTTCTCACCCGCAGCTTCCACTTGCGCAGCCGTGGGGATGGAGCCGGTCGGCGCGTCCGGCTTGATCACAGACTGATCTTGCGCCGCGGGCGACGTCGCTGACGCATCTTGTGCTGGAGGTGATGAAGGCTGGGATTGGGTAACCGCGGGCGGGTCAGGAGCAAGCGGAGCTGCGGAGGGATCTTGTGCCGATGCAATTCCCACCAGGCAAAACGCAACACTCAGAACTCCCAACCCACACTTCCGCGGGAGCGTGAACGACGATAACTCGCGAACACTACGGAGGACTGGCACGGTGGCACCTGAACCTTACCCGATTATCCCGCCAAGTAATGACTATGGGAATATAAATTTCAACAAACCTGGAAAGCTGTGCCGGTCGTTAACCGTTGGTGAGTAGATTAAGAGCGAGCTAGTCGGATAGATGCAGGTACTTGTCTCGCGGATAGCTCCGGAGCGCGGCCGCCTCTTTGCTGGTCGAGCGCAAACGGTTGCTGAAGGAGGGTGGGTCGTCGCAGCATCGATAATCCAAACGCAGTGTCTATGTAACTTATTGACCTTATTGGCATTAAATAGGATTACGTCCAACTTAATCTTAAATGTGAGTCAATCTCACTCATATCGAGCTTGACAAACGCCAGTAAACATCCTATGCTTGGCACTCATAGGGAGTGAGTGCTAGCAGAGACTCTGAATCTCCTTATAAGCGGTGCCCGCTGTACCCAGCTCTAAGACGTATTGCTCGTTCGCGACGCGGACAACAAATCAATAGTGGAATCCAAACTGATTTCAAAAGATGTTGAAAGGAGTTCAAAGAATGTCAACTAAGCTAACTCCCCTGCACGACCGTATCGTGGTTCGCCGTGTAGAAGAGGCCGAGACTACCCGTGGTGGAATCATCATTCCCGATAGCGCCAAAGACAAGCCGCAGGAAGGCGAGATCATCGCCGTTGGCCGTGGCAAGAGCAACGATAAGGGCGAAACTTTCCCCTTGGCTGTTAAAGAAGGCGATCGCGTTCTGTTCGGCAAGTATGCCGGCACCGAGATCAAGATCGATGGCGAAGACTTCCTGATCATGCGCGAAGAAGAAGTTCTGGGCATCCTGGAAGGCGCCGCGAAGACCAAGGAACACGCCAAGAAGTAGTCAGGGGCTAGGGGCCAGTGGTCAGAACTGATGATCGCGCTCCGGTGATCCCCGACACGAGAGTAGAGATTCAAGTCAGTCGCATGCTTTAGCTGAAAGCCGACGGCTGACAGCCTCACAACAAGATTTGTACTAAGGAGAAATTTACAAATGGCAAAGCAGATTCTGCATGGAGAAGAATCACGACAGTCGATTCTTCGCGGCGTGAATGTTCTGGCCGACGCTGTGAAAGTCACGCTCGGTCCCAAGGGCCGCAACGTCGTGATCGAGAAAAAGTTTGGTTCGCCCCTTATTACCAAGGACGGCGTTACCGTAGCCAAGGAAATTGAACTCAAAGACCCGCTAGAGAACATGGGCGCGCAGATGGTGCGCGAAGTCGCCTCCAAGACGTCCGACGTTGCCGGTGACGGCACCACCACCGCGACCGTTCTGGCGCAGGCCATCTACCGCGAAGGCGTGAAGACGGTTGCCGCCGGTGCGAATCCGATGGCCCTGAAGCGCGGCATCGAGAAGGCTGTCGCCGCCGTCAATGGCACCCAGGACGAAGACGGAAATCGCAAGAACTCCGCCCTCGACAAGCTGTCGCAGAAGGTTTCCGGCGAGATGATCGCGCAGGTCGGCACCATCTCCGCCAACAATGACGAGACCATCGGCCGCATCATTGCTGAAGCGATGAAGAAGGTCGGCAAGGACGGCGTCATCACCGTGGAAGAGTCCAAGACGATGGAGACCCAGTTGGAAGTCGTCGAAGGCATGCAGTTCGACCGCGGCTACCTGTCCCCCTACTTCGTCACCGATCCGGAGCGCATGGAAGCGGTTCTGGAAAATCCCTACATCCTGATCCACGAGAAGAAAATCTCCTCGATGAAGGACCTGCTCCCGCTGCTCGAGCAGATCGCCAAGGGCGGCCGTCCGCTCGTCATCATCGCGGAAGACGTGGAAGGCGAAGCGCTGGCGACCCTTGTGGTCAACAAGCTCCGCGGAACCCTGCAGGTTGCGGCCGTGAAGGCCCCGGGCTTCGGCGATCGCCGTAAGGCCATGCTGCAGGACATCGCCATCCTCACCGGTGGCAAGGCCATCACCGAAGACCTCGGCATCAAGCTGGAGAACGTTCACATGGACGATCTCGGCCAGGCCAAGAAGGTCACCATCGACAAGGACAACACGACCATCGTCGAGGGTAAGGGCAAGCACGGCGACATCGAAGGCCGAGTGAAGGAAATTCGCGGCCAGGTTGAGAAGACCACGAGCGACTACGACCGCGAGAAGTTGCAGGAGCGGTTGGCGAAGCTGGTGGGTGGCGTTGCCGTCATTAAAGTCGGCGCCGCGACCGAGACCGAAATGAAGGAAAAGAAGGCCCGCGTCGAGGACGCGATGCATGCCACCCGCGCTGCGGTTGAGGAAGGCATCGTACCTGGAGGCGGCGTGGCTCTGCTCCGTTGTGCGGAAGCCATTGACGCTCTGAAGCTGGAAGGTGATGAGAAGATCGGTGGCAACATCGTGCGCCGCGCGCTCGAAGAGCCGCTGCGCCAGATCGTCGCCAATGCCGGCGAAGAGGGTGCCATTGTTGTCGGCAAGATCCGCGAGTCGAAGGAAAACAACTTCGGCTACAACGCTCTGACCAACAAGTTCGAAGACCTGGTCAAGGCGGGCGTCATCGATCCGACCAAGGTAACCCGCTCGGCCCTGCAGAACGCAGGATCGATCGCGGCCCTGATGCTCACCACCGAAGCCCTGGTCTCCGAAATTCCGGACGACAAGAAGGAATCGGCGATGCCTCACGGCGGCGGCGGCATGGGCGGCATGTACTAAGGACAGCTGCTAGCAACTAGCTTCGAGCTACTAGCTAAAAGCAACGACAAAGGCCTCGCAGTGATGCGGGGCCTTTTGTTGTTTCAGCCAACACCGCACGAAACGGAAATGGTTTACGGGTGCCCCATCCAAGCGCGCTTTTCGCTTGAGTGGGGTCTTTGACTTTCTCATCGGCGAGGGAGAACCTCCCCAATCTATCGCCCTGCTATGATCGCCCGCATGATTCTTCTTCGCGTCCTCCTTGCTTGCGCCCTGCTGGCGGCTTCCCTTCCTGCGCAGCAAGTTCAGCAGAGCTTCCATGTCCAACCGCTTCGCCCAGTGCCTGAGCTTCGTGCCGACGCGTTGAAAGCTCAACCACCGGTGGAACAGGGCGAATTCCTCAAGCCCGACCTGGTCGAACTGATCAAGCTGGATCCCACGCTAAAGCTCGATATCCATTATGCGTCGTCGAACAACTTCCTGGGCACGCCGCTCTATGAAGAATCTCGGGCATTCTTGCAGCGTCCGGCCGCCGAGGCTCTGGTACGCGCCAATCGCAAGCTTCACCAGCAGGCTTACGGACTGCTCATCTTCGATGGATACCGGCCGTGGTACGTGACCAAGATTTTCTGGGATGCGACGCCGCCGGCGGATCATGCTTATGTGGCCGATCCAGCGCAGGGCTCGCGCCATAACCGAGGTTGCGCTGTCGACCTGACGGTGTTCGACCTGAAGACGGGCAAGATTTTGCCGATGCCCAGCAGCTATGACGAAATGGCAGAGAGAGCTCACTCCGACTACACCGGCGGCACGGCGGAGGAGCGGGCCAACCGTGCTCTTCTGCGGAGTGCGATGGAGGCCGAGGGCTTCACGGTTTATCCGGAAGAGTGGTGGCACTTCGACTACAAGGACTGGAAGCGATATCCGATTCTCAATGTTCCTTTCTCGCAATTGACAGTCAGTCGTCGGTAACCGTGGTCAGCGTTCCAAAACGCTTCGGGTGCCGGTTGCCCCATTCAAGCGCGTTTTCGCTTGATTGAGGTTTTTCACTTAGTAGCTGACAAGCTACTTCCCCCAAATGACACGTGGCGGGAAATGGCCTATGCGGTTATCCACAAATCTTGATATCGTGTGTTTCGCCAAAAAAACTAGTCCTCCCCGGAAGTTGCTCGATCGATGAATGAGGAGATTGTTGTGTCGTATCGGAAGTGGAACCGGATCTTCCGTAGATGGTGCGCGCACGGTTGGTGCTTGCTTTTGCTCCTGCTGCCAGCCGCGAACAGAACTGCCTTTGGGCAGAATCTGTTTGGGGCAGTCCATAGCGGCGGCGGGGGTTTGAGCTTGGCCGACGATTCGGCCGAACCGAATCCTTCGGAAAACTACAGGCGCCCAATTCCCGTGGCGGAGATTCCCAAGAGCATCGATCAGCCGTCCAGCGACGGATCCTCTTCTTCGTCATCCGGCGCTACGGGTGTCGTACTCGCCAAACCGGCTACCCCACCGGAGAAGTTTCACTTCTGGCCCGCGATGCTTCAGTCACTGGAGTTCACGGTATCCAGCGATGCGTTTCGCGTGGCGACCGATTCCGGGTTGCAGTACAACCTTGAGCACCTGCCGTATTTCCACAATTGGTTCGTCTCTTATGGCGGTTACAACCTCCATCGCTGGGCGGATGGGGACGACTTCATCGTGAATGACGTGGGCCATCCACTGCAGGGCGCTGTATTCAGTCGAATCTTTTTTCAGAATAGCCCCCGCGGCCGCCGGGCAGTTATTGGAAAAAACCGCGACTACTGGATGACCAGATTGAAAGCGGTAGCCTGGACCGCGGCGTGGGAGGCTCAGTGGAAGGTCGGACCATTCAGCGAAACCTCCATCGGAAACGCCGGCGGCTTTATCTACCTGCCTGGATGCGGTTACAAAGCCTCCTGCTTAACGGATCCGCCAAAAGGAGTCCATAAACCGCCAACCAACAATACGGGACTCAGTGACTGGGTCATGACGCCGTGGGGCGGAATGTTGTGGGTCATGGGCGAGGACACGCTGGAGAAATACGTGGTGGTGCCCGTCGCCAGAAATCACCGAATTCTGGGCGGCAGAGTTCTGCGTGCCATGCTGGAACCCAGTAAGGACTGGGCTGCGCTCTTCATGGGCAAACTGGTATGGCAACTACCCAACGAAAATAACAACTTCGTAATGCCGACGAAGAAGCCTA
>Ga0187884_10003294_pt1 | contig 12678 bp, 14 predicted proteins | sample June2016WEW_20_4_FD_132983 | JGI IMG/M metagenome (GOLD analysis project Ga0187884, IMG submission 132983) | Peatland microbial communities from SPRUCE experiment site at the Marcell Experimental Forest, Minnesota, USA - June2016WEW_20_40 | ecosystem: Environmental > Terrestrial > Soil >...
CCGGCGGACTGAGCGTTGCGGGCGCGCCCCAGCGCTCTCACCACGGCAGCGGTCGATTGCGTCAGCGGTTCCTCTCCCGAAACCACCAGATCGGCGAACTTCCGCGTTGGGTAAACGAACCATTCGGCGCTCGGCCGCACGGTGCGTTCGTACTGCTCGCAGACCGATTGCGGGGTCCGCCCGCGCTCGGCCACGTCGCGCGCCAGGCGGCGGTTGAAGCAAACCGCCGGATCGGTTTCCACGTACACCTTGGTGTCCAGCATGGCGCGCAATTCCGGCCAATAGAGGACGAACAGGCCCTCCACGATCGCGTACTGGCCCGGCTCGATGCGGCGCGAGAGGCTGGTGCGGGCGTAATCGGCGAACGAATAGACTGGTTCGTCGATCGCCTCGCCGGCGGCCATGGCCTTCAGGTGTTCGTGCAACAGCGTCCCATCGAGCGCATCGGGATGATCGAAGTTCACCTTCTTACGCGCTTCGAGCGGAATCTCTTCCATGCCGCGATAGTAGGAATCCAGGGAAACAATGGCTGTCCCGGGCAGTTGCTGCACCAGGTGTCGCGCCAGCTCGCTTTTCCCCGAGCTGGATGGACCGGCAATGCCGATAATGTGAGGTCTCATTCGCTTTTCGGGGGAGTCACTTTAGTGTACAACCCGACTATCGCTTCGACAAGCCCGTCGACGGAAAAAACCGACGCCTCCGCTGTGACTTCGATGCCCAGGTCGCGTGCCGTGCGCGTGGTGATCGGGCCGATCGAAGCGACGGCCACGCCTTCCAGAGCCGCCGCGCCCGCCGCCGCCGCGAAATTGCGCACCGTCGAGGAGCTGGTGAAGGTGATGCAGTCGGGCTTGCGCGCGCCGCCGAATATCTCGGCGGCCTGCCGGACGGCTTGTTCCGGAGCCGCCGTGCGGTACGCTTCCACCACGTCGACCAGCGCGCCGCGGCGCGCCAGTTCCGCCGGCACCAGGTCGCGCGCTACGGCGGCGCGGGGCAGCAGCACCCGCTTACCCGCCAGATCGTGTGCGGCGAATGCTTCCATCAGTCCCTCGGCAACGTACTCCTTGCCCATCAGGTCCACTTTGAGGTGCAGCGCTTCCACCGCCGCGCGCGTGGCCGGACCGATGGCGCAGAGGCGTGCGCCGAGAGAGCGAAGATCGGTGGACGAGGCGTCTAGCCGTTCCAGGAAAAAGCGCACGCCGTTGGCGCTGGTAAAGATCAGCCAGTCGTAGGAGCCGAGGTTGGCGATGGCGCGGTCGAGCGGCGTGTAATCGGGGGCTGGTCGAATCTCGATGGTGGGAAGCTCGATGACACCGGCTCCCAGCGCGCGCAGGCGGGCGGAGAGCGCGTCGGCCTGCTCTTTGGCGCGCGTCACCACGATCCGCTTGCCGAACAGCGGCAGTTGCTCGTACCAGTTCAGCTTCTCGCGCAGCCGCACCACTTCACCCACGATGATGGTGGCGGGCGGCTTCATGCCGCTCTGGACGATCAGCGCGGGCAGAGTGGCCAGCGTGCCGGCCAGCGTTTCCTGATTGGGCCGCGTCGCCCAGCGGACCGCCATGGCGGGCGTCTCCGCCGAGCGGCCATGCTTCACCAGCTCCCGCGCAATCTCCGCAAAGGCCGTCAGGCCCATGAAGATGACCAGCGTTTCGGCTTGCCCTACTTTGCTCCAATCGGCCGCTTCCACGTCGTGTCCGGTCACGAACGTCACCGCCGACGACTGTCCGCGGTGCGTGAGCGGTACCCCCGAGTAGGCGGCCATGCCCAGCGCCGTCGTGACGCCTGGGACGATTTCGAAGGGAATGCCGGCTTCCGCCAGGGCCTCGGCTTCTTCTCCGCCGCGCCCGAACAGCAAGGGGTCGCCGCCTTTCAGCCGTACCACCGTAAGACCGCGGCGCGCGCGCTCGATGAGCATCTGCGCGACCTCCTTCTGGGAGAAGGCATGCGCCGATTTTTTCTTGCCGACGTACAGCCGTTCGGCGTGCGGCGGAGCCAGCTCCAGCAACGCCGCCGGGGCCAGGTGGTCGTAGAGAATCGAATCGGCCCGATCCAGAATGCGCCGCCCCTTGCAGGTGATCAGTTCGGGATCGCCCGGCCCAGCCCCGATCAGGTAGACCTTACCCCGCATGACTCACCAGGAGCGTGGGACAGACGATCGGTTTGTGTCGTCTGTCAAGCGGCCGTGGCTTAGTGAGGCATGACAGACCACGAAATGCGATGGTCTGTCCCGCTTGTTCCTGAGAGGCCTGCCAAACACTAGCCATATCCAAATTATGCGTTATAGACCGCTTCCAGAATCTGTCGTGCGCCGCGCTCCAGCAAACTGGCCCCCAGCTCGCGGCCCAGCCGCTCACCTTCGCTCACCGGCCCATCGCTCTCGCCCCGAATGATCTCGGCGCCGTCCGGAGAAGCCACCACTCCCAACAGCCGCAGCCGATCCCCGTGAACCACGGCGTGCGCCCCAATCGGCACCTGGCACCCGCCGCCGAGCGCCCCCAGCAGACCGCGTTCCGCCAGCGCCGCCGCGTGCGTGTCCGCGTGATCCAGCAGTCGCGCCGCGTCAAAACCCGCCCCCGATGCCAGCGTCTCAATCGCCAGCGCGCCTTGCCCCACCGCCGGGCACATCATTTCCGCCGGCAGAATCTCGGCGATCCGCGCGCCCCAGCCTAATCGCTTCAAACCGGCGGCAGCCAGCAGGATGGCATCGTACTGTCCTTCATCCAGCTTGCGCAGGCGCGTGTCCAGGTTGCCGCGCACCGATTCCACCACGAGGTCGGGCCGCAGCTTGCGAAGCTGGGCGGCGCGGCGCAGCGAACTGGTTCCCACTTTGGCGCCGGCCGCGAGATCGTTCAGACGATTGCCCACCACCGCGTCGCGCGGGTCTTCGCGCTCCGGCACCGCCGCCAGCACCAGCCCTTCGGGCAACTGGGTGGGCAGGTCTTTCAAGCTGTGCACCGCCAGGTCGGCGCGCCCGTCCAGCAGGGCCTCTTCGATTTCCTTGGTGAACAGCCCCTTGGTCCCGACTTTGGCCAGGGGCACGTCGGTAATCTTGTCGCCGGTGGTCTTGATGATTTCCAGGCGGCATTCGTGGCCGCGCGCGGCGAATTCGCCGGCCACCCATCGAGCCTGCCACAATGCCAACTGCGAGCCGCGCGAAGCAATAACCAGCATTTATTTGTCCGGAAGGTGAAACGCTTTTCGGATGGCCGCCACCACGTGCGCCCCTTCGGGATGTCCGGCGTGGTTCCGCAGCTCCGAGATGGGCCCGTGCGCCACCTTGTTCATCATGCCGCGGGTCATGGCGTCGATGGCCTGTTCCAGTTCCTGCGGCAGCGGCCCGTGGCGGCGCCGCAGCTTGTCGAGCTCCGCCGCGCGAATCTGTTCGAGCTGCTCCTGCAGGCCGACGATCGTAGGCGTCACCTCCGCCACTTTCAGCCGCGCCAGCATGCGGTCGACTTCTTCCTTGACCAAAGCCTCGGCGTGCTCGGCTTCCTTCATGCGCTCGCGCAGGTTGCTGTTGACCACTTCCTGCAGGTCGTCGATGTCGTACAGATACACGTTGTCGACGTCGTTCACCGCGGGCTCTATGTTGCGCGGCACCGCGATATCGATCAGGAACATCGGCTTGTTGCGCCGCGCCGCGATCACGCGCTGCATCTCGTCTTTGTGCAGGATGTAGTGCGGCGCGCCGGAGCTGGTGATGACGATGTCCACCTCCGGCAGCATGCTCACGAAGCGCGTGTATTCCACCGGCGTGCCCTGGAAAAGCTGCGCCATCTCGACCGCGCGCTCGTGCGTGCGGTTGGTGACGAAAACGTGCGAAGCCCCGGAGCGCCGCAGGTGCCGTGCCGCCAGTTCCGACATCTTGCCCGCGCCCACAATCATGATCGTGCGGTTGTCGAGCGATCCGAAAATCTTCCGCGCCAGCTCCACCGCCGCGTAACTCACCGATACCGCCATCTGCCCGATGCCCGTCTCCGAGCGAACGCGCTTCGCCACGCCGAACGCGCGCGTCATCAACCCCTCCAGCCATCCGCACAGCGCGCCGCACATCTTGGCCGAAGCATAAGCCGCTTTGAGCTGTCCCAGGATCTGCGGCTCTCCCACCACCATCGAATCCAGGCTGGAGGCCACCCGGAAAAGGTGATGGATGGCATCGCTGCCCTCATGCCGGTAGAGGCACGGCCCCACCGTCTCGGCCTCGGTCGCCTTTTGGTCGGCCAGGAAGGAATCGACGATCGCCCGCGGGTCGGCGCTGTCGTCGGTCGTGACCGTGATCTCGACCCGGTTGCACGTCGAAAGGATCACGGCTTCGTTCACGCCCTCGCGCGCCCTCAGGTCGGCCAACGCGGCCGGCAGGGACTCTTCGCGGAAAGCCAGGCGTTCGCGCACCTCGACCGGTGCGGTCTTATGACTTACGCCAGTGATCAGCAGCTTCATTGTTTAAAAAACGCTTGGCCCAGGCGCGCGTGCGCCGCCCAGGTCACCACGGCAAAGCCCACCACCGTGATGGTCATGATGGCGGCTTTCCGGCCGCGCCATCCCGCGATGGTTCGCAGAAACACCATCGCCATGTAAATGCCCCAGGTAAAAAAGGAAATCTCGATCTTCGGCTGGCTGATCCAGGCCGTCTTCAATTCGATGAAGCCCCAGGTGCTGCCGGCCACCACCGCCAGCGTGATCAGCACGAACCCGATCGCCATCGATTTGGAAATTAGATCGTCCAGCGTGCCCAACGCCGGCAGCACGTAATAAAAGCCGCGCGGCTTTTTGTTCTTCAGTTCGCGCTCCTGCACCAGGTAAAGCAAGGATGCCACCGCCGTCAACAGCAGCGCCGCGTAGCCCAGCAGCACCAGCACAATGTGTACCGTGAGCCAGGTATTGCGGACCACCGGGCTCGACCAGGCGCTGACCGGGTTTCCCATGGTGGCCACCAGCACCATCACGAAAACCAGCGGGAAGATAAACACGCTGAGGCTTTCCAGCTTGTACCGCCAATGCGCCAACAGGTAAATCACCACGATGAGGAACGCGCACATAGACAGCGTCTCGTAGAAATTCGTGATGGGGCACCGGTTATTGACTATCCCCTCTTCGATGATGGAAACAAAATGAAACACCGACCCCAGCCCGAACGCCCCCAGCGCCACGCGAAACAGGTGTTCGCGCCGCCGCACCAGCGTAAGGATAGCGTGCAGCAGCCCCAGCGAGTACAGGGCAGCCGCTACGCGCAGCCAGATGACGCTCATTTCAGCCATGGGGGGATTCCCAGACGTCTTCAGTCCTGAAATATCAGTATATCTTGCGGCCCATGGGGGATATGCCCCGCAAAATGAGGGGTGCAGGGTGGATTCGGTGAGGGGAGCCGGCGAGGCTTGGCGGGGCTAAAGGACCTGCAGCCCGAGTCAAAGGCGATGAGCGTTCCTTATGGGCTGAATCCTGGGTGGGCGCGAACATACAACAAGCTCTGAAACGAAGATGCGTCTGCCATCCCCTGGGTTCGAAAAAACTCTGACGAGGCTAGGACGTGGGGCGTTTGAAAACTGCACAGCCGTAACGATAATCTACGGCCATAGCTATTCCGACCAATTCCCAGCCCTGTTTTCCAAGCTCATTGAATTCTATTTCGTTGACCTTGCCAAGAACTTTATATTCCCACTTCTGCATATAGCTAAACACCGTACCACATAGCCAACCAGCCAACCACAAACAAAGAAGCGGACCAAAGAGTCGGCAAAGGCAAAACAGGGCAGAACAGGTAGATCCTGAACTGCCAACGATCAAAGCCCTTCCACCCGCGATGCTTCCGCCAAGACTACGAGGCCAGCTTGTACCGTTTCACCGCTATCGCTTCCTGACGCACTTGCGCTAGGTCATAGTTCAGTTGCAGGCGGAGCCAGAATTCCGGCGTGCTGCCAAAGGCCTTTGCAAGCCGCACTGCCATCTCTGGAGAAATTCCAGCCTTCCCGTTAACCAGGTTGTTCAGTGCCTGGCGCGTCACGCCGAGGCCCTCGGCGGCTTGTGTGATGGTGAGGCCGAGGGGCTCGATGCACTCGTGCCGAACAAGCTGGCCGGGGTGGGGCGGGTTCTTCATGGACATAATTCTCTCCTAATGGTAATCGATCAGGTCAACATCGTTTGCGCCGGCCTCGTCGAATCGAAACGTGATCCGCCAGTTTCCGCTGATCGTGATGGACCAGACTCCCTTTTGGTTTCCCTTGAGTTGGTGGAGGCGGTATCCTGGCACGTTGAGTTCCAGCGGGGACTCCGCGGCGTCCAGAGCCGAGAGAGCAAGCGCCACGCGAAGCCGGAGCTTGGCGGCGATGCGGCTCGGGTTGCCTTCGTGCATCTTCTTCAACCCGGTGTGTCTGAAGCTCCTGATCACAGTTCTATCGTACACTGACAAGTGTCGCTTGTCGATACGGGAAAGCGGGAGGAAACTGGTGTCATTCGAGGCTCGCCAGCAATTGATCGGCGGTGTGTGCGGTCTCCGAATCGTCCAGAGCGCCCGCATCAAACGGCGCCGCCCGCCGCAAAAACTCCACCGTAAAGACTCGCTTCTCGTCTTCCGGCAAAGCCTCGAAAGCCTCCAGAAGCTGGGCTGTTTGACTACTCATATTTCCAGGCTATCCATTTCCGTCCCCGCCGGCAAGGCACCGGGCGAAAATGAGACATTGGCGAAAACGTGACAGGCTACTCAATTCCTCATCATCAACCGTTCATGCCAGTTTTAGCATAGAATCAACGGGGGGCCGGAAAGTGAGAAATGCCCAATCGAGACCACGTACTGAGCAGCGGGAATGTGTTTGCGGACCTGAAACTTCCACGGGCGGATGATCTGTTGGCGAAAGCCGAGTTGGCCGCCAAGATCATCGCGGAGATTCTGCGCCGGCGGATGACGCAGGCCCAAGCTGCGGCGATTCTTGGTATCGATCAGCCGAAGATCTCCGCGCTCAAGCAGGGCAGGCTGTCCGGCTTCTCCATTGAGCGGCTGATGCGGTTCTTGCTTCTGCTTGGCCGGGACATCGAGATTGCCGTCAAAGAGAAACCGCGATCACGTCCGGCGGCCCGGCTTCGTGTGGCCTAATCGGCGAATGGAAACGCGACCCGCCCGTTTCGCTACTTGCGTTTGAGCTCGGCTTCGATGATCGGTCGGATGGCACCCAGATCCAGCCCGCCGTTGTACTTCTGGCCATCGATGAAGATGGTGGGGGTGGCTTCGACGCCAACCTTTTCTCCTTCTATTTCGTCGCGCGCAACCGCTTGCTTGACGGCGGGGGAATCCCAGTCCTGCTCGAAGCGCTTGGTGTCGAGGCCGATGGCGCCGGCCATCTCGAGGATCGTCGTGCGGGAGAGATGCGTGCGGTCGGCGAACATGGCGTCGTGGAGCGGCCAGAATTTCCCCTGCCGATGCGCGGCCACGCCGGCGGCGGCGGCAAGGGCGGCCTGGGAGTGCCTGTCGAGCGGAAATTGTTTGAAGACCAGCTTGACCTGGTTGGGATAGGCCTTGAGGACGGCCCTCAACTTGACGACGGCTTGGGCACAGTAGGGGCACTGGAAGTCGGAGAACTCGACAAGAGTGACACGGGCGTCCTTGGGCCCGGCGAAGGGCGCGCCGTCGATGGGGATGACCACGGGGTTCTCGAGCAACTTGGGTGCGGCGCGGTGCATGAGCGGAGAGGCGTCCACCGCGGCCAGGACAGCGGCTTCGTTGGCGCCTTTCTTGACCGAGTCGACGACGATGGCGGCGAGGCCTTTGCTGTAGGAGCAGTCGGGATCCTTGGTGCGGCATTCGGCCATCTTCATGCCGCAGCCGCACGGGCAGCCCTTGGTGCGGAGCACCCTGAGGGCGAGAGCCTTTTGCGCGGAAGTGAGGCCGGTGAAGTCGACGGCGGGGAGGTTCTGCGACGTTTGCCAGTCCTGGGCGATGAGGAGGGTAGCGGTCAAACCGCACAGCAAGGCTCCCCTCGCGGATGAAAAAGGCATGCCTTCATTGTAGCCGGGCGGCTTGTGCGAAGTGGGAGCGTTACCCTTACCGGCCCGCCCCACATTAGATTAGCTGTGCTGGCCTTGCCAGCTATAATGGAGATCACGGTGGGGAAATACTTCGTCCAAAATTTCGGATGCCGGGCTACACAAGCCGACGGTGCGGCGCTCGAATCGCTGCTCGCCGCCAAGGGGCTGGAGATAGCCGAAGTTCGCAGCGGCGCCGACCTGGTGGTGTTGAACACCTGCACCGTTACTTCGGCGGCCGACGATGACGTGCGGCAGACCATTCGCCGCGTGCATCGCGAAAACCCCGCGGCGCGCATCCTGGTCACCGGTTGCTATGCGCAGAGAGCTCCCCAAGAGCTGGCGTCCCTGCCGGGCGTCGAGTGGGTGGTGGGTAACTCGCATAAGAATCAGGTCGCCGACTTAGTAACTCTGGCCAGCGATCACACGCCCTATCACGGCAACATACACGTAGGGGATATCTTCGCGCAGCGTGATTTTCTGTCGGCCCCCGTGGAGGATGCGGCCGGCGACCGCACGCGGCCCAACCTCAAAATTCAGGACGGCTGCAACAACCGCTGCTCCTTCTGCATCATTCCTTTTGTGCGCGGCCGCAGCCGCAGCGCACCCGCCGAACAGGTCGTCGCTCAAGTCCGCACCCTGGCCCAGCGGTATCGCGAAATCGTTCTGAGCGGCATCAATCTGGGACGCTGGGGCAGGGAACCGGGCAGCCGCATGAGGTTGGCCGACTTACTGCGGCGACTGCTGGCGGAGACCGAAGTGGAACGGCTGCGGCTCAGTTCCGTGGAGCCGATGGATTTTTCCGATGACCTGCTGGGGATGATGGCCGCATCGCCGCGCTTCGCTCCCCATGTGCACGCCCCGTTGCAGTCCGGCTGCGACCGCACCCTGCGGCGCATGCACCGCAAGTACCGGCCGCGGCATTATGCCGACCGCGTTCTCAAGGCCCGCGCTCTCATGCCCCTGGCCGCCATCGGCGCGGATGTGATGGTGGGATTTCCGGGCGAGACCGGCGCCGATTTCGAAGAGAGCCGCGCCTTCATCGAAAGCCTGCCATTCACTTATTTGCATGTGTTCACTTACTCCGAACGCCCTGGCACACCGGCAGCCGAAGAAGCGGCGCAAGTGCCCATTCCGGTCCGTAAGGAGCGCAACCGCGTGCTGCGCGAGTTGGCGGCGCGCAAGAATCTGGCCTTTCGAAAGAGCATGGTGGGCCGGACTCTTTCCGCCGTTACCCTGCACGAAACCGGGATTGCCCTGAGCGGAAACTATCTGAAGGTGGAGTTGGCCACGCCCCGCCAGGCCAATCGGATTGTCGATCTGCCGATTGCGGATCTCACCGCGGGCGGCCTCCGCGAAGCATAGCTGGACTGGCGGTACGGAGCGGACGTTCACGTGGAAGTTCACCAAGGGCAGGCTACTGGAGGTGATGGTTGACGTCCCGAGTAAGGCAGCGCCGCTGTCTGTCCGGCCGAACATCCAGGCGGAATTCAACTTCCTGATCCAAAGGTACGGTAAACCCGCGAAGACCTTCCCCATCGATTGCCCAAGCGATCTGGATGGATGGTCCGGCTTGAGAGCTCATTGCACGGAAATGAACTGGACGATGCCGGATGGGACCTCAATCCGGGCGCTTGAGCATTTTGGTCTTCCGATGGAAGAGTACGGCCGCAGGGACGAACTTTCCATCAGGTTCCTCTCAAAGAAACCCCAGAAGTAGGACAGGCCTACCGGCCTGTCTTCTGGTACTACATCTCGCGCCGGCCCTCCATGGCTTTGGACATGGTGACCTCGTCGGCGAATTCCAGGTCGCTGCCCACCGGGACGCCCATCGCGATCCGCGTCACCTTCACTCCCAGCGGTTTCAGCAGGCGCGCCAGATAGACGGCCGTGGCCTCGCCTTCCACCGTGGGATTGGTGGCCACCACGATTTCCGTGATCTCTCCCTGGCCGATTCGCTCCACCAGTCCCTTGATCTTCAGCGATTCCGGGCCAATGCCGCGGAGCGGCGATAGCGAGCCGTGCAGCACGTGGTAGCGGCCCTCGAACTGGCGCGTGGTTTCGATGCTCACGATGTTGTGCGCTTCCTCCACCACGCAGACCACGTGTGGATCGCGGCCGGTGTCGCGGCAGAACTGGCACAGATCGCTGTCGCTGATGTTGTTGCAGATGCGGCACAGTCCAAGTTTGTCTTTGACGTCGAGAATCGCCTGCGCCAGTTGTTCGGCATCTTCGCGGCCGGCGCGCAGCACGTGAAAAGCGATTCGCTGCGCGGACTTCTGCCCGATGCCGGGCAGGCGCTTGAATTCGTTGATGAGCCGCGCGAGCGGTTCGGCGAAATCCGGCATGGTTTAAAACAGGCCCGGAGGAAGACCCATGCCGCCGAGCATCCCGCCCATCTTGGCCTTGGATTCTTCGTCGACCTTCTTCACGGCTTCGTTGCAGGCGGCCACGATCATGTCTTGCAGCATCTCGACATCACCGGCCACCTCGGGCTCGATCTTGACGGCCAGCAGATTCTTCTGTCCGTCCATCTTGACCGTGACCATGCCGCCGCCCGCCGAGGCTTCCACCTTGATCAGGGCTATTTCCTGCGCGAGTTTCTCTTGCATTTGTTGTGCCTGGCGCATCATCTGCTGCATGTTGCCCATGTTGCCTGGTAGTTTCACGTTACGACTCCTTCAGGTTTCGAACTTTACGGATTTCGCCCGCGGGGAAGACTTCGCGGAAGCGTTGCACTTCGGGATGGGAAAGCGCGCGGCTGGTGGCCTGGTCCTCCGTGACGGCCGGCGGGGCGGACGCGGGCGCCGGCGTGCAATCCGGCGCGGCGTCGCCAATCTCGAAACGGACGCGCAGCGGCCTGCCGAAACATTCGCGCACGGCGTCTTCGAAGCCGTGGTCGCGAAAATAAAGCGCGTAGGATTTGGCGGACACCACGTGCAGGTCGGAGCCGGTCACCCCGATGCGGGCGTTCTCCACGGCGTCGGCCAGGTGCGTCAGGCCTTTTTCATGTAGGTAGCTGTGCAGGCGCTCGCGAGGGTCTCCCGCCGTCATCCGCGTGGCCGCCGGCTCCGGGGCTAGCGCGTTGGCGCCGGAAGATTGCGGCTCGGGCGGGCGCGACGTGGCCTTCTTGGCGCGGTCGAGATCGAAGGGCGATGGCCCCGTGCGCTGCGCCGGGGCCGAACTCGTCGCGGGGGCTGCCGCCGGCTGCGCCGCACGCGGTTCCGCGGCAGGTCGCAGGCCGCCGAGTTGCGCCAAGGCCTGCTCGATCGGAAGCAAGCGGCCGGCCTGCACCAGGCGCACCAGGCCGATCTCCAGGTGGAAGCGCGGCTGTAGAGAGAATTGCAAGTCGCGGAAAAGATCGAGCGAGAGTTGCAGATAGCGCGTGAGATCTTCCTCAGAGAATCCGGCGGCGATTTCGGCCAGCTTCTCGCGCTGCCGCGCAGAGGCCGCCACCAGGCGCGAAGCCGCGCCGGAGATGCGGATCACCAGCAGGTTCCGGAAGTAGCGCGCCAGCTCCCGGCTGAAGTGCTGCAGGTTGTGACCATTGCGCTCCAACTCGTCGACCACCTCGAGCATCCGGCGGGAGTCGCCCTCCCCTAGCGCCTGTGTGACTTTCTCCAACGATTCCAGCGAAAAGACGCCCAGCAGCGCACGCACTTCGGCGGCATCCAGTTTCGCGCCGCAGCAGGCAATCGCCTGGTCCAGCGCCGAAAGCGAATCGCGCACGCTGCCTTCGCCGGCGGCGGCCAGCACGGCCAGGGCTTCGGCGTCGGCTTCGATGCCTTCCTGCTGGCAGATCCAGGCCATGCGGGCCACCAGGTCTTCGAAATCCACCGAGCGGAAACTGAAATGCTGGCAGCGCGACGCGATGGTGGCGGGAATCTTATGCGCTTCCGTGGTGCACAGCACGAAAACCACCCATTCCGGCGGCTCTTCGATGGTCTTCAGCAAAGCGTTGAAGGCCTCACTGGTGATCTGGTGCGCCTCGTCGATGATGAAAACCTTGTAGCGGTCGCGGGCCGGCTGGTAGCGCACATTCTCGCGCAGCTCCCGCATTTCGTTGATGCCGCGGTTGGAGGCCGCGTCGATTTCGATGACATCCACGGTTCCGCCGGAGGTGATTTCCTTACAACTCGCGCATTCGCCGCACGGCGTCGCGGTGGGGCCCTGGATGCAGTTCAGGCAGCGCGCCAGGATGCGCGCCACGGTGGTCTTGCCGGTGCCGCGCTGGCCCGAAAAAATATAACCGTGGGCGATGCGTTTCTGCGCAATGGCGTTTTCCAGCGTGGTCTTGACGTGTTCCTGGTTTACCACGTCGTGGAACTTCTGCGGCCGGTATTTACGCGCGATTACCTGGTACATGGGGTGGGTATCCGGATCGAGCACGGACCAATATGCCAGGCCCCGGGTAATCCGCGGCACACGAACCGCACCGCTACCGTTGCTTCCTTCCGGACCTGGCGGGGTTTGCGGCCGTCCATTGCACGGAGCCCGAGACCTGACAAGTATTTATCGTAGCACGCGGGCCCGCGAAAACCGGGTTACAAAGCCCCCCGCGCGCCCGCAAGTAGCCCATCCCGCTGATGGCGTTGTTCTTGTCGGGAAACTCCACTCAATCCGTGGCCGAGGCGTCGCCTGTTTGCAAATTCGCAACTTGGACCGGCG
>Ga0187884_10003297_pt1 | contig 12670 bp, 11 predicted proteins | sample June2016WEW_20_4_FD_132983 | JGI IMG/M metagenome (GOLD analysis project Ga0187884, IMG submission 132983) | Peatland microbial communities from SPRUCE experiment site at the Marcell Experimental Forest, Minnesota, USA - June2016WEW_20_40 | ecosystem: Environmental > Terrestrial > Soil >...
ACCAGCTTGGCGAAATCGGCCAAAGATCGGGTCAGCCGGTCGACCTTGTAGACCACAATGACGTCGACCTTGCCGGATTGTACGTCTGCAAGGAGCTGTTGCAGGGCAGGCCGGTCGGTATTGCCGCCCGAGAAGCCGCCGTCGTCGTACTTGGTCCGCAGCAGCATCCAACCGGCATGGGCTTGGCTGCGGATATAGGCTTGTGCGGCGTCATACTGGGCGTCGAGCGAATTGAAATCCTGCTCCAATCCCTGGTCGGTCGAGACTCTGGTATAGATCGCGCAGCGCACGTGTTTTTTGGGCGATACGGTCTTCATCACGCCGATGCTCCTTTGACCCGCTTGTCGCGCAAGCCAAAAAACTTCGGCCCGTTCCAACGCGTGCCGGTGATCGCCAACGCGACCTTGGACAGGCTCGGAAAGGTCTGGCCGTTCCAGGCAAAGCCTTCGCCAAGCACCGCCACCCGATGCATCCGCCCATTCCATTCGCGGCCCATAACGGTACCGGGCTGAAGCTCCGTGCTTTGCCGGCTCCGTGCCATGGCACTCTGGCCAGCTTGCTCGGGGGACTCCGAGCGATCGAGCAGGCGCTTACTGTCAGCGTCGAGGTCACCCCAACGGTCCGCCTGGAATTGATAGGCCAGGACGCGGAACAAGAGATGGTGGGGCAGGTGAGGGGGCGCTGGCCGCCCGTAGACTGTATGCCAACGCCTGCGAAGCCCGTCGACGTCGAGATCGCGCAAGCGTGCAATCTCGGCGTCGAGTGCCTCGCGGTCCAGCGGCGCCGGACCGATCCGCACGCGGGGCACGGCGGCTAGGCGACCCGGCGCTTGGGCTGCCGAGCATTAGCGTTGGCATCGCCGCCACCGGAAATCTGGTAGACACGAGTGGCGTCCACCTTCTTCGATGTGAGCTTCAGCTTCAGGCGCTTGCGCACCACGCCGGCAAGGAAACCTCGCACCGAGTGCTGCTGCCAGCCTGTGGCTTGCATCATCGCCGCGATTGTTGCCCCTGTGGGTGATCGCAGCATCGCCAGCACGCGCGATTGCTTGGTTCCGGAAGCGGGCTTGTCAGCTGTCCCAGTGCCGTCGCGACCCGATGCCTTTGTGACTGTGCCGGGTAGCCGGGAGGCTGCAGACATCGGCCTCGTCGTCTTGGGGCCGCTTACTACGGGCAAAGACTTTGCGGTAGGAATTGGTGCATGGGGCCGGGTAGGTGCAGGCTTCTTCGCTGATTTTGCCATGAGATCCTCCATTCGGTTTTGCGGCTACGCCGCACCACCGAAGCCCCACCGAAGCAATGACGCCGGCGGGGCAGGATCTCTGAGTGCGCTCGGCACCAGAAGTTACGGTCAGTACCGCTCCGTTCGCGGTTGAAAGCCAGTCCTTTCTGCCGGCCGTACAGCGACGTTTGATCGCAGATCTAGCGTTCGGTTGCGCTCCGGGGACTAACGGCGGTTTGCAGACTTGGCATGGGAGTTCGAATCCCTCCCTCTCCGCCATGCCAATAAAATCAATGATTTAGGCAGAGTCGTTAGCGACATTAGCGACAGAAATTAGCGAATGATCGCGGGACCGGCGCGCCCGGCGCGCCCGACTTCTAGCGACACGCCCAAGGCCAGAGATACTTTGATACTTTCTATAATCTAGATTGACGACATGTTCAATGTACGTTACAAGCAGGTAACAGATGGAAAGGACCCGCCATGGAGAATGAGAATGCAATCGTCGTCTTCACCGCCCGTAGCCCCGACCGGATTATCCAGGAGGGAGGATCGCAAGCCTGGGTACTGAACCCGGCGCGGGCGAAGAATTGCGATTTCCTGGTCTGCACTCAGAATCGGCACAACCCCGATCACGAATTCTCCGACGCGACCGAGGAGCATGGGGCTGCATTCTTGATTGCGAAAATCTCGGGCATTATCGCGTCCCCCGAAGGCCGGGACGATCGCTGGCTAATTGAGATCAGCGAGTTCGCTCGGATCAATAAGCCCGACGTATGGAACCACTGGCGGAATCCGGTTCGCTACACCTCTCTTTCTGAGCTGGGGATTGATCTCGCAGGCGTGAAATTCGAGCCGATGCCGAATGCCAAAGAGCGACCAATCAAGCGCGAGCCGGCACCCCCGCGCGAAGCGGTCGCAGCGGCGGGGTCTCCAGCAACGCTGACGATCGCAGAGGCAAAGAAGGCCTTAGCTGCGACGTTCGGGGTGAAGCCGGACGCTGTGGAGATTACGATACGCGGATAGGAACCTGTGATGATATTCCCCGAAAATTTTGACCGCCTGCATCGGGGCGAAGAATTCATACGCGCGCGAAGCAAGGAGGCAATTCAGGCATCGGAGACGCTGCTGCACCATTTCAACATGGTAGCGGACTCGATGAATTTGATCGACCACTTTGCCCGTAGTTACCGCCTGTCTGTGGTTCCGGTGCCACGAAACGCTCTAAAGCAAGTTACTCAATGAAACTGAGTCTATTACATATCTCAGACCTGCACCGCGACCCCGCAAATCCGATAGGGAACGCGGCGCTTCTCGATTCCCTGCAAAACGATCGACGCCGATACACCGGTGAAGAGACTCCGTCGATCCGATCTCCCGATCTGGTCGTGGTCAGCGGGGACATCGTTCAAGGTGTTATGCCGGGCGTGGCCGATCCGGATAGCCGCTTAAGCTCTCAGCCCAAGCCCCTAGTTGCGTATATAAAAAGCTCGCGCAAGCCTTCCAAGGTTTTGTTGGCTACTTCCAATGCGACCAAAAAGCGATACTTAATGTAGCGAGATCGGTACTTTTGCAAACACAGGTCTTAAGCGTATATTGTTTTCTACAACAGCGTCACATTGCGGCGCGCTGACTTGAGGTTATGATTAGAATGCTTCGGATGTTGGTCGACACTTGCGTCTGGCTCGATCTGGCGAAGGATCCAAAACAGTCGCGAAATCTGCGGATCATCGAGGAATTGATCGAAGGCAAGGCCGTCGAATTGATAGTTCCCAAAACAATCGTGGATGAGTTTAGGCGGAACAAGGTCCGGGTAGTTGAAGACTATGGCAGAAGTGTTGGGTCGACGCTAAATCGCGCGAAAGATATCGTGATTCAGCAAGGTAACCGGCGGCGTATTCGGAGCGCCATGAAGCTTCTTAACGAAGCGGACTATAGAATTCCGAGGCCCAAAGACGTGGCCACTCAGATTTTTGCGCGAATAGAGAAACTACTAAATTCATCACCGCTTCTTCAGTTGTCGGACGATGTCAAGTTACGCGCCTCTGAGCGGGCGATTAATGGGAATGCGCCGTTTCACAGGGGCAAGAACAGTATGAATGATGCGATACTAATTGAATCATACCATTCCTATGTGCAGTCCCATACAAAATCTGGAGAACGGTTCGCATTCGTGACCCACAATTTCAAAGATTTCAGTCATCCCGCAGCGAACCATAAGCTACCGCATCCGGACATTGCCCATTTCTTTTCGAAGATTAAGTCTCGGTACTTCATCTCCTTGGGGGACGCGCTAAAAACCCTGAAATCAAAGGTGACATCACATTGGCTATTTGAACCATATGATCAACAGGCGCGAAGCCTTGACGAAATAAGTGAAGCTATTGACGAGCTGATCACTAAAATCTGGTATGACCGACATCAAGTTTCACGGCAGAAGATCGCTCGCGGGACGGAGAGAATAGTCGACAAGCTACCCGACGTCCCTTGGACGCAGCGTAAAAACTTGGTCCAGCGCGATATTTGGGAAGGGGCGCTGAAGTCTGCTGAAAAGGTAGAAAGGCGGTTTGGCAAAGAAAATCTAGGGCCGTGGTCGAAGTTCGAATGGGGTATGATAAACGGCAAAGTCTCCGCGTTACGGTGGGTTTTGGGCGAGGATTGGGATGAATTGTATACGTGAGATACCAAGGCGTAAGCCCATCCTGGTTGAATTTTTCAATTCCGGCCGAAATGTCGATAATGCCTGCACAACTCCTACACAGTGACTTTTATGCCAGTTTTTAATAAGTGAATCAGAACGTTAGAATACGTTATTCTCCCTCAAGGGGAGATGCGCCGACTGCACATAACCCGGAATTATCGAAGGGATTGCGCGTGCCGCCGACCGCCTAGCTCGGGCACCACCCGCCAGCGCTCGCACCCTCGATCAGTCAAAAAGAAATCGGCGGCGCGGCCCAAAGCTCGGGCCGGATGGCCACGTCATTGGCGCGCGAAATGGAAAAAGCGGAGGAACTCGCCCTTCCACACAACAGCTCACGACGCACCATCAGCCGCCCGCGTTTCAGCGAGCAGCCATTGCGCGAACTCGCGCACCTGCGGCTTGCCAGCAGAGAGCCGCGATTCGATGATGAAATGCGCACGCGATCCAACCAGTATCTGTTTGAACGGCGCGACGAGCGCACCCGATGCGATGAGATCGCCGACCAGCAGCTGACGGCCCAGTGCCAGGCCTTGGCCGCTGATCGCCGCCTGGATCATCTGCTCGTACTGGCTGAAGTGAAGGGCGCCGCCGGATTTTAGCTCACCGATGCCGAGCGCGGTGAGCCAAGTACCCCAAAGACCCGCTGTCAGATAAGCTTCCGTAGGGGCGCGCTGACATGAGCGCGGTCGGTCAGCAGACCGACCCGCTCGCGCCGCCGCCTCACAATGCGCGTTTTTCATCATACAAGGCGGCGGAATTTCATAATGCTTGTCAAGGTTCGACGCAATCGATCAATAGGCCAGATAGCCGCCGTCTACCGGCAATGTCACGCCGGTGATGTAGCGGGCAAGATCCGATGCAAGAAAAACCGCCGGGCCGGCGATGTCGTCTGGGGTGCCGATGCGCCCGATCGGGATGCGATTCTCGAAACTCTTCATGTAATCGGGGTTCTGCCGCGCCTTGACGTTGAGCGCGGTGGCGATCAGGCCGGGGGCGATCGCATTCACCCGGACGCCGAGCGGCGAGAGCTCGATTGCGAGCGCCTTAGTGAGCGCGCGCACGCCGCCCTTCGAGGTCGTGTAGGCCGCGGAGTTTGGCAGGGCCACAAAGGACTGGATCGAGCCGATATTGATCACGGCGCCCTTGCTCTCAGTCAGCTGTGCGACAAACGCCGTCGTCATGTTGTACGGACCGTCCAGATTGACCGCCAGTGTTGCGTCCCAATCGGCCCGCGTGTGTAGGTCGAAAATCTTTCCGCGGCGGATGATCCCGGCATTGTTGACCAGTACCGACACCGCGCCGATATCGCGCCTGACGTCGGCCGCGAGGGCGTCGCAGGCAGCGCGGTCGGTAACGTCGCAGATATGGGCCGATGCACGACCGCCGATCGCCGTCGCGGTGCGCTTGGCGGCTTCACCGTCGATGTCGACCGCGATGATGCACGCGCCGGCCTTCGCCATCCCCTGCGCGATGCCTTCGCCGATGCCGGAACCGGCGCCGGTGATCAGCGCCACGCGATCTGTTAGCAAGCCGTCCATGTCGTTCTCCTATGTTACGTCGACCGCAGTGGAAGTGTTTGGCAACTGACAGCGCGTTCCCACTACCGTTGCTTTCGAACCCGACTTCGTCGATGTATGTGCTTTTATGATCATGGCAGCCCACTCCACCTAAGACCCGCCCGTCCTCTACCGAACGGTCTTTCAGATAGCCGCCATGAGAAAGCGAGAAGCGCTTCGATAAACTGACGTTAGTGCCCCAAGGTTGCATTAATGCAATTGGTTGTTGAGCGGGTGCAGCGCTAAGTCTTGGTCTCACAGAGGTGTTGCGTAAGGAACCGATAGCGCCATTTATACATCTCTCCACGACTGATCCCGCGACCCAGCCGACGGCGTCAATCGCCTTGACCCAGTCCAACCGGGGTCGCGGTCCATATCGTCCTTCTTATTCGCTGGGGGCCGGTGCCCGTTCCTCATCGTGCTCTAACCAGCAGATGACTTGCACCCTGCCAGAGCAGTGCGCATCCGAGGATGAAGAGGAGGATATACGTGATGCAATAGAATAACTTGGTCGGCACGCTCTTGACCATCCAGATGCCGGCGAAGTTCGTCAGCACGGCGATCGGCAACAGTACCAGCGAGGTAGAGAAATTCTTTGCCGAAAACTGCCCGAGCATGAAATAGGGCACGATCTTCATGGCGTTGACGGCGGCGAAAAAGATTGTGGTCGTGCCGACAAACACCAACTTCGGCAACTGCTGCTGCAGCGTGTGCACCTGATAGGGCGGGCCGCCACCCTGACTGGCGAACGACGCGAAGCCGGCGACCGCGCCCCAGAACAACCCGCTCAGGACGGTGCTCTTCTTCGGCGGCGCGTCGGCCGCGCGCAGCCAGACACTGAAGACGAAGGCGAGAGCGATGGCGCCAACAAGGATCCGGATGGCGTCGTCCGGCACATAAGATGCGAACAGCCAGCCGAACGCTATCCCGATCATCGCGCCCGGCAGCAGTACGTTCAGGTTCCAGGCGCTCCATTCGCGCCGGTAGACATAGACCGAGATGGCGTCCTGGCATATTAGGATCGGCAGCAGTAGCGCTGCGGCCTCGAGTGGCGGGAGATACAGCGCGAGCAGCGGCGTTGCCGCCGTCCCCGCACTGGTAAAGCCACCCTTGGAGAGTCCGAGGAAAATCACCGCCGGAATGGCGATGGCATAGAACAGCGGCTCGGTGATGATCGAAGCCAACATATTTGTCGCAGGCATGACTCAGCCGGAGCAAAGTGAAACCGGCCGGTGCCGTCTCAAGGCTCTTTGTCGACATGCCCACAGGCCTCTTAGTTTCACGGGCGCCCACATATGTGTGTGCGGAGCGACCGCTTGGTCATACCGATCTCCCATGCTCGAGATGTTTCGTGGCATCGGCTGCGCCATGTGTCACGCCGAGCAGTCGTTCCTGCAGGCCGGTATCGGCCGCCAGCGCGCTCGCGCGGCCGCCGAAGGCGATCTTCCCGTTCACAAGCACGTAGGCGCGATCGGCCATTGACAGCACGGTCTCCGCATGGTGCTCCACGATCACGAGGCTTACGCCAGTGGTCAGTTTCGCCACCGCCTCGCTGACCTCATGGACCACGGCTGGGGCCAGGCCTTCGAACGGCTCGTCCAGGAGGATCAGGCAGGTCGGGGCCATGAGGGCCCGGGCGATCGCGACCATCTGCCGCTCACCACCGGAGATGTTCTCGGCAGGCGATTGCATCCGCTCGCGTAGTTTGGGAAAGAGATCGCAGATTTCATCCAGGCTGTGTCCGCCCTTGCGTGCCGCTAGCGTCAGGTTTTCCCGCACCGTCAGATTAGGAAACAGGCGCCGACCCTCGGGCACGATCGACACGCCGAGCCGATTGATTCGTGCAGGGCGCATGTTCGTGATGTCGACGCCATCCAGAACGATCCGCCCTGAGGTGACGCCGAGCGCCCCCATGATAGTGCGCAGTGCGGTTGTCTTGCCGACGCCGTTGCGACCGAGCATCGCCACGACTTCGCCGCGGTTGACCGTAAAGTCGATGCCATCCAGGACGGTGCCGCCCCCGTAGCCGGCACGAACTTGCTCGAGTTGCAGCAGTGGGCTCGACGGTATCGCCGTGACCGCGCCGAGCTGGGTCGCCATCCTGATTTCGGCAGTGCCCTCGGGCACCCGCGTATCGTCCCCTCTGACCTTGCCGAGGTAAGCGGTGATCACTTCAGGGTTCTCGGCCACCTCGGCCGGTTTGCCGTCGGCAATGATTCGACCCTGGTGGAGCACAGTGATGCGGTCAGACAGCGCCAGCACGCGGTCGATGTCGTGCTCAATCAACAACACGGTGTGTGAACGCGCAAGGCGCAGAATTAGTTTGCTGATGTTCTGCCGCTCCGCCTCACCCAACCCCGCGAGCGGCTCGTCGAGCAGCAGCAGCTTGGCGTTGGTCGCGAGCGATACCGCGATCTCGAGCAGCCGCTGTTCGCCATGGGAGAGCGACGAACATAACTCGGCCGCGCGTGCGTCAAGCCCCACTGCGTGCAGCAGCGACCAGACCCGTTCGTTAGCGTTCGCGCTGTCGTGCGCGTCGCGCCAGAAGCCGCCCCACTGGGCTTCCCCAGCCTGTACTGCAACGCGAACGTTCTCGAACGCGGTCAGGTTGGGGAACACGCTCAGAATTTGGAACGATCTCGCCATTCCGAGCCGGGCACGCCGGTGGGCTGGCAGGTTGCCGATCTCGCGTCCCTCGAACAATATCTCACCGGCATCGCTGCGCAGTAATCCGCTCAGGATGTTGAACAGCGTCGTCTTACCGGCGCCGTTCGGGCCGATGAAGCTGTGGAGTTGGTTGCGGTACACGTCGACCGAGACGTTGGCCTGCGTGACGATCGAGCCAAAGTGTTTGCTAAGATTCCTGATCGACAGGATGGGAGTCGGCGCATCGACGTTCGCCTTGATCGGAGCATATGGCCGAATTTTCGCGGGTCTCTGCGGTATTCCCGGGCGTGTTAACGTCCAGTGCCGGCGCTTCAACATTCGTTGCACAATGCCCTGCATGCCTTCGGGCGAAAGCAGTGCGAAAGCAATGATGATCGGTGCGAAAAGCAGCCACCAGTTCTCTATGATCGTGCTCAGCCGGTCCTCGAGCACGATAAACGCTATTGCGCCCCACAGAGGACCAACGAAATGGTGCACGCCGCCGAGCGCGGCCATGAGCACAGCGTCGCCGGCATGCTGCCAATTCAGATTGTTGGCATACGCGCCTCGTAATAGAAGTGCCATGAGGCCACCGGCGACGCCAATCACGGCGCCGGAGATGCAAAACGCAACCAGCTTTATCTCATAGGTGTTGTAACCGAGGCTCGTGACACGCTGCTCGTTATCCCTCAGCGCTTGCATGACGCGTCCAAATGGGGTGTGAACAAAGCGCCAGAGCGCAAACAGCAAAGCCAGGACGACTACCAATGTCATCGTGTGGAACGCATTGGCTGACTCGAACCATGGCCGCGGCACATTTTGAAGGCCGTTCTCACCGCCGGTGACCGCGGTCCATCTGAACGCGATCTCGAAAGCGATCTGCGAGCAGGCAAGCGTGAGCAACGAGAAGTAGAGCCCCCTGCGACGCAGAATCACCGCGCCGACAACGAGTGCGAGCACCACCGAAAAGACGGCACTTAGCACGATCGCCTCGAGCTCATTGCCCAAACCTGACCCCATCGCAATGGCAACCGCGTAGCTCGCACAAGCGAAGAAGAATGAGGCACCGAACGGCACTAATCCGAGGTAGCCGATCAGAAAGTTGACCCCCACAGCGTAGAGCGCATAGATCGCGATCTGCGTCACGCGATCGATGGGGGCTCCCCACGTCCAACTGACTACGGAGATCGCGAGGAGCACCGCACCAATCACGACGACGGGTGACGGCCGGTAACGCGTCACCTTCATTCGAAGCGCTCCCAGCGCTCGCCGAAAAGTCCGCGCGGCCGAAGCAGCAGCATGAGGAACATGAACGCATACATTGAGGCGGCGGCCGCGTCGGGTTTGAACTGAATCGTCAGCGATATAACGACGCCAACCGCCAGACCGGCGAAGACCGCTCCACGGAACGAGCCGAGTCCGCCAATGGCAACCACCACGAATGCCGGCATGATCGCGTTGGTCGCCATCGACGGCGACACCGTCCATAGAGGCCCGGCCAGCACGCCTGCGATCGCCGCAATTGCGCAACCCAGGCCGAAGGCGGCCGTGAGCAGGCGCGGCAGATTGATGCCGAGCATGTCGACCATCTCGGGATCGCGGCCGCCCGCGCGCAGGATGCGCCCATAGGGCGTGTAAGACAGGAATGCCCATAGCGCGGCCAACGTGAGCGCCGTAGCGAGCAGCACCGCAACGCGGTACTTCGTGATCAAAAGAGGCCCATATTCGAAGACGCCCGTGAGAGGGGACGGCGGACTGAGCGGCTTGCCATCCGAGCCCCAGAAAACGCGAATAAGCGCCTCGATAAGAAGCCCCAGCGCGAACGTAACGATCAAACTAATCAACGGTTCCTTGCCGTACAACCGCCGGATGAGTACGACTTCGACGACCATGCCGACAAGGCCGACGATGATGGGAGCGAACACCACCGCCGGCCATCCGAACATTTGATAGAGCTGGTATGCCACATAAGCCCCTAGCGCGAAGAACGCGCCGTGGGCGAAATTGATAATGCCGAGTAGTCCGAATGTAATCGACAGGCCGACGGCGATCAGCACATAAATAAATCCCAATACCAGGCCGTTCACAGCTTGGGATAGGAGGCTCTCGAGCATCGCCGTGGCCTTAACGTGAGAGCTCGCGAATGTCCGTCAGATCGGGCCCATCTTGCAGCCGATCTCCTCCCGAGTGCCGAAAGACTTGGCGGTTTCGGCCTCGGTGTCCGACGTCAATTTCAGCACGTTGAAGTAGTCCCATTTGTCGGTAATGTCCTTCTTGATTTGGACAATCACGGCTGGCTTGATTAGCTGGTGGTCCCACTCGCGATAAAAAGCCGGAAATTTGCCCTCGGTGTAACGCCACTTCTCGAGCGCCATGATGATGGCCGCCGAATCGGTGGAATTTGCCTGCTCGATTGATTCCAGCAGCGAACGCATCGCAATCCAGCCCGACCAGGCTTTATCCGAGGGGGGACGGCCGTACTTCTTCGTGAAGTCGGCTACAAACTTTTTCTCAGAAGACGTGTTGTCTGGGTTGTTGTAGTACCAGGGCTTGACGTATATGCCCGTAGACGCTACCGGGCCCACGTTCCAGAAATCTGTGTCGCTTACGGCGATCTCAACAAACGGGATCTTGTCCTTCATCCCAAGCTCGTTCCATTGCTTTAGGAAGTTGGAAAGGTCGAGACCGACGAGGCCTCCAACAACGACATCCGGCTTGGCTTGGCGGATCTTCAAAATGTAAGAACTGTAGTCAGCTGTGTTCACCGGCACTTCGTCCGTGCCGACCTCGGTCAAACCGACCTCTTTCAGCATCGCGCGCGAGGAGCGCAGGATGTCCTGACCAAAGGCGTATGAAGGGGTGATAAAATACACCTTCTTGCCAAGCTGTGAGACATACGGCATCAAGCCGCGCATCTGGACCGGTACCGTCGCCTGCGTCCGAAAGGTATACCGGTTGCAGTTCTTCCCAGTGATCTCGCTCGCCGCAGCGCCGGGCAGAATAAGGGGGATCTTTTCCCGGCTTGCCACACTCATCATGGCTAGGGCGGAGGCGCTCGAATTGCCACCCACGACCGCGATGACTTTGTACTCGTCGATCGCCTTCTGCATGTTCTGCTGGGCGACCTGGGGGTCAGCCTCGTCCAGCCAAGTGAGCTCGACCGGACGACCCAGCACGTTGTTCCCTGCTTGTCCCAGAGCGAGTTCGGTCCCGTGCGCAAGAAACTCGCCCAAGGACGCACTCGGTCCCTGCTTGGCATAGATCATACCGATCTTGATAGGTCTGGTCGTCTGGGCCAGCGCGCCAAAGCTTGCCGCCAGTCCGAACACCAGCGCGACAAGCCCCGCTCGCGCGCCGATCGAACCGCAGGCACTCATTGTATGTGACTCGTTCATCGTCTCTCTCCTTCGTACCGTGACCGGAGCAGGTTCAGTGTATGCGGTCCCTCACCACTACGCCGCCTGTTGTCACTCGGCCGTGCGGGCTGCAGCCGTACCTGCAATCTTTCCAAATACCGAGCCGGACATCAGGCCGGTGCCACCGGGGTAGTTGAAATAGAACAGCCCGCCCACCAGTTCGCCGGCCGCAAACAATCCGCGGATCGGCGCGCTATCAGTATCCAGGACTCGCGCGGTGGTGTCGATCTTTATGCCACCGAAGGTAAAGGTGAGCCCGCAGGTCACCGCATAAGCCTCGAACGGCGGCTCATCGAGGGTGTTGGCCCAGTTTGATTTTGGTACAGCAAGGCCGCGGGTGGCGCGTCCATCTTTGACGTTGGGATCGAACGGCACTTCGGTCATCACCGCCTTGTTATAGGTCTTGATGGTCTCCAGCGCCTTCTCGGCATCCACGTCTTCGAGTTTATTGACCAGCTCCTCCAGTGTATTGGCCCGCACCTTAGTAACCTGCTTGATGCGGTATTCATCGCGCAGCATCGGAATAATCTTGGCGTCGAATACCTGCCAGGCGAACTGCTTGGGCTGCATCAGGATTACACGGCCGTACTTCGCATAAGTGTAATTGCGGAAATCGGCACCCTCGTCGACGAAGCGCTCGCCGTTGGCATTGATCATGATGCCCCACGGATAGGAATGCTTCTGAAAATTGTCGCCGACCGCCAAGTCGCCGAACTCCGGCGCGTTGCGGTCCCAACCGACGGCATGGGCGCCCGACCAGTTGCCAGTCGGCATGGCGCCGATGTCAAGCGCCATCCTAATGCCGTCGCCAGTGTTAAAACGCGTGCCTCTGATTTTAGCGAGCTCCCACAAGGGCCCAAGATAGCGCGTGCGCATCTCAGTATTGGCCTGGAAGCCGCCGGCGGCGAGCACTACGCCTTTGGCTCTGACCTCGACGGTCTTGCCGTCGTGCTTAACGCGTACCCCCTTGATGCCCTCGTCGTCGGCGACCAGCGACAGCGCGCGGGCGCCATAGGCGATGGCGACGTTGTTCTTGCGCGCGATCTCGGTGAGTTGGTCTACCAGCCCCGGCCCGCCACCCCAGGCTTCCACCGTGAGGCCGCCCCAGAACTTGAACATGCCGCCGATCT
>Ga0187884_10003306_pt1 | contig 12654 bp, 14 predicted proteins | sample June2016WEW_20_4_FD_132983 | JGI IMG/M metagenome (GOLD analysis project Ga0187884, IMG submission 132983) | Peatland microbial communities from SPRUCE experiment site at the Marcell Experimental Forest, Minnesota, USA - June2016WEW_20_40 | ecosystem: Environmental > Terrestrial > Soil >...
ACATCGCGGCGATGGGCGGGAGGCCCCTGCACGCGCTCGTCACGGTCGTAGGGGCAACCGCGGACGTGATCGAAGGCCTGGTCCGCGGGCTCGCCGAGGCGGCGGCGGCCTACGAGTGCGCCGTCGTGGGCGGCGACCTGTCCTCCGGTCCAGGCCTCGTCGTCTCCGTTGCCATCACCGGTACAGCCGGGGACCGGGAGGCGGTGCTTCGTTCCAACGCTTGTCCCGGTGACGCCTTGTTTGTCACCGGTCCCCTCGGCAGCTCGGCGGCGGGGCTCAGAATCTTGCGCTTCCGCAAAGGTCGTGAAGCGACCGAGCGCGCAGGTCTCGCGCCGATGACAGAGCGCGCCGGAGCCCCGGACGCGCTCGCCGCCGCCTACCGGCGGCCGATCGCACGCGTCACCGAGGGATTGGCGGCCGCCGCGAGCGGGGCGACGGCGATGATCGACGTTTCCGATGGGCTGGGGATCGACCTCGATCGCCTCGCGACGGCTTCGGGGGTCGGGGTCCTGCTGGACACGGTCCCGACCGCCGAGGGGGCGACTCGGGAGGAGGCGCTCGCCGGCGGAGAGGACTACGAGCTGGTCTTCGCCGCCCCTGACCCTGGTGAGGTCGTAAGGGCCTTCGGGGCCATGGGGCTGCGACGGCCGATCCGCATCGGCGTGTGCGTCGCGGACCCGGCTGTGCGCCTCATCGGGGACGAGCTCCTAGAAGCCTCGGGGTATGAACACCGTCTGGGCTGAGCGCGGCCTGAGCGGCAACCGTTGAGCTCAGCTAGGTGTCGTGGCCGTGTGCCCGGCGAAGACCCGCCGCGGCGGCTTCACGACCCTGCCGGCCCGGATGCACGAGGTGCAGACGTTCAGGTGGGTCGGCGTCCCGTTCACGAGCGCGCGGACACGCTGGATGTTTGGGTCCCAACGGCGCTTGGTGCGCCGGTGGGAGTGGGACACGTTCATCCCGAAGCCCGGGTGTTTCCCACAGATCTCACATACGGCTGCCACGTCGACGCGTTCCTCGAGAGAGAGTTCCTACAAATGGACGAGGTCTGACGTTAGCATCCATTGGAATGGCGCCGTGCGAAACTGATCCGCGACCACCGGTAGGGCCATGCCGCGCTGTGAACCGGTGACCGCTCCAGGTGCCGAAGCCGATCTCGCTGCAGGTCTGACTCCCGAGCACCTCGCCATGGTGATGCGCGCCTTTTCCGAGGGCCTCGAGCTCCATCGCGGCGTCGTGAACCGGCTCAACGTCTACCCGGTCCCCGACGGCGACACCGGCACGAACATGGCCCTCACTGTCGAAAGCGTCGTCAAGGCGCTTGACGCCCTGGACCTCTCCGCGGCCGACGGTGACGCCATGGGGGCCGCCTGCCGGGCCATCGCGAGCGGGTCGCTCATGGGGGCGCGGGGCAACTCCGGGGTCATCCTCTGCCAGATCCTGCGCGGCATCTCGGGCACGTTCGCTCCCTGCCGGGTGGTCGGGGCGCACGAGGCCGCGGTCGCCCTTTCAGAGGGCAGTGCAGCCGCACGGGCAGGCGTCATGCGCCCGGTCGAAGGCACGATGCTCACTGTCGCGGCCGACGCCGCGCGAGCCGCGCGCGAAGTAGACGGACAGGGTGGAGGGGACCTTTTGGAGGTATTCGAGGCGGCGAGGCAAGCCGCCGTCTCCTCGCTTTGGCGCACGCCCGACCTGTTGCCGGTGCTCGCCCAGGCAGGTGTGGTCGACGCGGGCGGGGCTGGCCTCGTGCTCTTGTACGACGCCTTCCTGCACGTGATCGACGGGCGACCCATCGCCGATCCCCTTCCGCTGCCTCCCGAGGTCGCCGAGAAGATCGCCGGAGGCTTCGCGGCTGATCGCCCCGCGCAACGCTCGGCTAGCTTCGAGTCGGAAGGATCCTCCGACCACGACGGCGTGGCGTCCCGTCCCACGGGCGGCTCGCAGGGGGAGGCTGCGGGTGCGTTAGGCCCGCGATACGAGGTCATGTACTTCCTCGAGGCTCCCGACGACACCCTCGGGGCCTTCAAGAGCGTCTGGGCAGGCATCGGCGACTCGATCGTCGTCGTCGGGGGCGACGACCTGTGGAACTGCCACATTCACACCGACGACATCGGGGCGGCGGTCGAGGCGGCGCTCGACGTGGGGCGGCCCCGCGACATACGCGTCACCGATCTGCTCGACCAGGTCGAGGAGGAGTCGTGGGTGCGCCGCGCGGTCGAGCTCGACGGCGAGGCACCGAGCACCGAGGAGCCTGCGCCTGTGACCTCGGTCGTCGCGGTCGCAACGGGAGACGGGATCCGCCGCATCTTCTATTCGCTCGGGGTCCATCACATCGTGGCCGGAGGCCAGTCGATGAACCCGTCCACCGCGCAGATCCTCGAGGTCGTCGAATCCGTCCCGGGCGCCGAAGTGGTGATCCTCCCGAACAACAAGAACATCGTGCCCGTGGCCGAGCAGGCGTGCAAGATCTCGACCAAACCGGCCTTCGTCGTCAATACCGCCGGCATACAGGAGGGCTTTGCCGCGCTCCTCGAGTACGACCCCGAGGCTACGGCCGTGGAGAACGCAAGTGTGATGCAGGCCGCCGCCGCGAGGGTGCGCGCCGGGGAGGTAACGCGGGCCGTTCGGGCAAGCGACTCGGTGGTGGGCCACATCGAGGCCGGGGACTGGATTGGTCTCTCGCGCAGCGGGATCGAGTCGGTCGCCGGGACGCTCGCAGAGGCCACCTGCGGCCTGCTCGCCAAGCTGCTCGATGACGGCGGCGAGATCGTGACCTTGATCGAGGGCTCGGGCGCGACCGCGGCCGATACCCGGCGGGTAACCGAGTGGCTGCACGAGAACCGGCCTGGAATCTCCCTCGAGCTGCACCACGGGGGTCAGCCGCTCTACCCCTACTTCGTCTCGGTCGAGTGAGCGGGGCGGCGGGAGGCCGCACGTTGCGGTTTCTCGGGGACAAGGGCGTGAGCGAGCTACGCAGCGTCAAGGCGCGCAAGGCAGCGGGCCTCTCCTCGATGGGCATCGAGAGCGTGCTCGACCTGCTGATGCACTACCCACGTCGTTACATCGACCGTCGTCACCAGTCCGAGATCGGTGCGCTCACCGAGGACGAGGAGGCGATGGTCACAGCGACCGTGCGCCGCGTGTCCGCCCGCCGCACCAATCGTGGAAAGACGATGGTGCAGGTCGTCGTCGAGGACCAGACGGCGCGCCTCATGCTCGTCTTCTTCAACCAACCCTGGCGGGCCCATCAGTTGGCGGTCGGCTCGGAGGTCGTCGTCTTCGGCCGCACCGAGATCTACAGGGGTGCCCGCCAGATGACCAACCCCGTTGTGGACCTCGTCGGCGACCAGACGGGTCGCCTCGTGCCCGTCTACCCGCAGTCGGGCAAGGCCAAGATCGGCTCCACCGAGATCGCCTCGTACGTGGCCGAGGCACTCGAGCGCACCGGGCGCCTCGCAGAGGTGCTGCCGCCACAGTTCGTCGACGAGCTGGGCCTCGTCGGACGTACGGAGGCGTTCCGGGCGATACACGCCCCCGAGAGCTTCGAAGAGAGGGACGCCGCCCGCCGCCGCCTCGCTTTCGACGAGCTGCTGAGGCTCCAGCTCATCCTCGTCATGAAGAAGCGTGCCGCCGCCACGCAGGCCCCCGGCATCCCTCACGTCGTCACACCCCCTCCGGATCAGGCGAGCCTCGTCGAGGAGTTCCTGGGGCGGCTGCCCTTCACACTGACCGCCGCGCAGGAGCGGGCGATCCGGGAGGTCGCAGCCGATCTCGCCTCTACCCACCCGATGCACCGCCTCCTGCAGGGCGACGTCGGCGCAGGCAAGACGGTCGTGGCACTTGCGGCCCTCCTCTACGGCGTGCAGGGCGGCCACCAGGGAGCGCTGATGGTCCCGACCGAGGTGCTTGCCGAGCAGCACTACCTCGCCGCTCGTAGCTTCCTTGCCGGACTCGAGGTCAAGGACACGACCCGCATCGCAGGCGCGCGTCCGCTGGAGGTCGCGCTGCTCACCAACCGGACCACTGGCGGCGAGCGGACAAGGATCCAGGCCGAGCTCGTGGCCGGGAGCCTGGACCTCGTCGTGGGCACGCACGCGTTGCTGACCGACAACATCCGTTTCCGCTCCCTCGGCGTGGTGGTGATTGACGAGCAGCACCGATTCGGGGTCGAGCAGCGGGCGGCGCTCAGGGAGAAGGGCCCCGCGGCCCTCACCGGCGAGGATGAAGGCCATGTTGGGACGCCCGACGGCGAACTGGGCTCCCGGCACCCCGATGTGCTTGTGATGACGGCGACGCCGATACCGCGCACCGCGGCCATGACCGTCTACGGCGATCTGGACCAGACCGTCCTCGACGAGCTGCCTGTCGGACGGACCCCGGTGACCACGGCCTGGCTGAACGGGCCCGGCGAGTACTCCGCCGCGTGGGAGCGGGTGCGCAAGGAGATCGCCGCCGGCCACCAGGCCTATGTCATCTGCCCGCTCGTGGGAGGTGGACAGCCCGAGGACGAGGAGCCGGAAGCCCTGCAGGACTTGACCGAGCCCGAGGATTACGAGCCCGAGCCCTACAGCGACTTCGGGCGCGTCCGGATCCCGACGCTCCCCCTTGTCGGCCTCGGCTCCGGGCAGGAGGGCATTCCCAAACAACCGCCGAAGTCCGTCGTGGAGGAGTATGGGCGGCTTTCCTCCGGCGAGCTGGCCGGGTGCGCCGTCGGCCTGCTCCACGGCCAGCTCGCATCGAAGGAGAAGGAAGCCACGATGGCTGCTTTCCGGCGCGGCGAGCTGCATGTGCTCGTCGCCACGACGGTCATCGAGGTCGGCGTCGACGTGGCGAACGCGACCGTGATGGTGATAGAGGACGCCGACCGCTTCGGCATCGCCCAGCTCCATCAACTGCGGGGCAGGGTCGGGCGGGGGAGCGACAAGTCCTGGTGCTATCTCCTGGCGGAACAGGTGACCGCCGGCGCGGCCAGGCGTCTGCGGGCTCTCGAGGACTCCAGCGACGGGTTCGAACTGGCCGAGGTCGATCTCGAGCTGCGGGGCGAGGGCACCGTCTTCGGGATCCGCCAGAAGGGCAGGAGCGACTTGCGCCTGGCGTCACTTCGCCGCGACAAGCCTCTGGTGCGGGCGGCCCGGCAGGTGGCCGAGTCGATCATCGACGAAGACCCGGCCCTCGGTGCGCACCCGCTGCTCGCAGACGAGGTCCACCTGTTCGTGGCCGAGGAATCCGAGGAGTTCGTCCTAAAGGGCTGATCCGGCGGGAGCGCACCGGTCGTGATCCTCGAGCACTCGGGGGGCCTCGCCGTTCTAGCGTGGTGGCATGCGTGTTATCGGTGGCACGGCAAGGCAGCGCCGGCTGCGTGCCCCCGACCTGCCGGGACTCAGGCCGACGAGCGATCGGGTGCGTGAGGCGATCTTCGACATCCTCGTCAGTCGTGGCGCGGTGGAAGGAGCCTCGGTGATCGACGCCTACGCGGGTTCGGGCGCCCTCGGCATCGAGGCCCTGTCGCGGGGGGCCGGTTCGGTATGTCTCGTCGAGTCCGATCGCCGAGCCGTGGCCGCCATAAGAGCGAATCTCGAATCGACTGGCTTCGTCGGCTCGTCTCAGGTGCGCGTCGTGCGTGCGGACGTCTTTGAGTTCCTCGCCCGCGAAGCCGGCACACGATATGACCTCGCGCTCGTCGACCCTCCGTACTCTTTTGATGGCTGGCCGTCGCTGCTCGACTTGTTGCAAGCGGACCTCGCTGTCCTGGAGTCGTCCGCTCCGGTCGCGCCCGGCGAGAGGTTCCTGGTCCGCCGCGAGTACCGCTACGGCGGTACGCTCGTCACGCTGGTCGAAGCCAGTCGGCTCGGCCGTCATGATCCGAGCGCCACCGAGAAGGACACCGTGTGACCGTCGCCTTGTTCCCCGGCTCGTTCGATCCGTTCCACAACGGGCACCTCGAGGTCGCCGAGCGCGCCTCGAGGCTGTTCGGGGAGCTCGTGGTGGCCGTGGTCACGAACCCAGAAAAAGGCCAGCCCTTGTTCGACGCGTCCGAGCGCGAGGCGATGATCGCCGAGTCCCTGGCCCATGTGGACTCGGTTCGGATCGTGTCGATGTCGGTCCTGGTCGTAGAGGTCGCCCTCGAGGTCGGGGCGAACGTGATCGTCAAAGGTCTCCGAGCCGTGTCCGACTTCGAGAACGAGCTGCAGATGGCCCAGATGAACCAGCACCTCTCGGGCATCGAGACGCTGTTCTTGCCGACGAGCTCGGCGCACTCGTTCGTCGCCTCGAGGCTCATCCGCGAAGTTGTTCGCTATGGGGGCGACGTGAGCGAGTTTGTGCCGCCCGCTGTTGCCCGCCGGTTGAAGGAGCTGCGACCGTGACCGACATCCACGACACCGAAGCCACCGAGCCCGGAGCCGGCAACCCCCCGGTTGCCGAACCTGGCGGTGTGGAGGACCTGGTCGAGGAGCTCATCGAGATCATCACCTCCGCGAAGTCGATGCCACTGTCGTCATCGGCCATCGTCACTCGCGACGAGGTGCTCGACCTGCTCGAAGCGATCCGCGACGAGCTTCCCGAGGAGCTGCGACGGGCGCGCCGCATGCTCAAGGACCACGAGGAGCTGCTCGCCGCCGCCAGGCGGGAGGCAGCCGACATCGTCAGCGACGGCAGGGTCCAGTCCGAGCGCATGGTCCAACGCACCGAGATCGTCCGCCAGGCCGAGCACCGGGCGGTGAGGATCATCGAGGACGCCGAGGCCGAGGCTCGCCAGATGCGCCACGAGGCCGAGGACTACGTCGACCAGAAGCTCGCCGGCTTCGAGATCGTCCTCGACCGGACCCTGAAAACGGTGCGGGCCGGCCGCGAACGGCTCGCCTCCGTGCCGCCGCCCCCCCCGCCCAAGCCCGGCGACGAGGCGCAGGGCGAGCTCGGCGACGAAGCCTGGCTCTCTGGTGAGGGGTTCTTCGACCAGGACCTGGAGTGACGAGGACAGGACGAGGCGGGCCCTTTGTCGTCCCGGTGGCTCTCCTGCGCAGGCATCCCGGCACGCGGCGCCGCCTGACAGTGAGCGGCCCGATCCCCGATCTCGACGTGAGCAACTCCCGGGTGGAGCCGGGTTCCGCCGTTGATCTGGATGTGGTGCTGGAGTCGGTTCTCGGTGGCGTAGTCGTGATCGGAACCGTTGCCGCCAACTGGGAGGGCGAGTGCGGGCGCTGCCTCGAGCCCGCGGCCGGTCGCCTCGTCGCTCAGGTCCGGGAGGTCTACACCAACCAGGCGGACCCCGAGATCGAGTACGCGATGACCGACGACTGGCTCGATCTTGAGCCCCTTGCCCACGATGCCTGTATCCTCGAGCTGCCGCTCGCGCCGCTCTGTGGGCCCGATTGCCTCGGGCTCTGCCCCGAGTGCGGCGTGAACCGTAACTACGAGACCTGCACCTGCACGGACAAGGCCGACCCGCGGTGGGCCGGCCTCGCCGGGCTCGGTGCACTCGACGTGATACCCGAGTGGAGAAAGTGACGATGGCCGTCCCGAAGAAGAAGACCTCGAAGTCGAAGAGCCGAAGCCGCAAAGCGTCGGCCTGGACGCTGGAGGCGCCCTCGCGCAGCCTCTGTCCTCAGTGCAACCGTGCGAAGCTCCCGCACGTCGTTTGCCCCCATTGTGGGTGGTACAAGGGTCGTCAGGCGGTCGAGGTCGACTGACCGTCGTGGCGTCGACCACAGAAGAGGGTGCGGCACCGCCGTTGCCCGACCCGCTGCCAGTTGCCGTTGACGCCATGGGCGGGGACCGTGCCCCGGGCGAGATTGTCGCCGGGGCCCGGCGTGCCGCCGACGAGCTGGGCATCCCCGTGGTGCTCGTCGGCCCGACCGACGGCTCGCTCGGTGACACGGGCGGGCTGGAAGTTCTGCCGGCCTCCGAGGTCATAGCGATGAACGACGACCCCGCCCAGAGTGTGCGGACCAAGAAGGACTCGAGCCTCGTGCGCGCCGCGGAGGCGGTGCGCGACGGCCGGGCGTCCGCCATGGTGAGCGCCGGCAACACCGGGGCCGCCATGGCCAGTGCCCTGTTGCGCATGGGCCGGTTGCCGGGCGTCGCCCGCCCCGCGATTGCCGCCCTCATCCCGGCGGTCAGCGGGCGCCCGGCGGTTCTCGTCGACTCCGGTGCTAACGCCGACTGCCATGCCGAGTGGCTGGTCCAGTTCGCTCAGATGGGCTCCGCCTTCATGACAAGGCGGTTCGGCATCCCTGTCCCGAAGGTGGCGCTGTTGTCCATCGGAGAGGAGCCCACGAAGGGCAACCAGCTCGCCAAGGAGGCGCACGCGCTCTTGGCGGCCGGAGTGGGGGTTGACTTCGTGGGGAACGTGGAAGGCCGCGACCTGCTCGACGGCAACGTCGATGTGATCGTGACCGACGGCTTCACCGGCAATGTGGCGCTCAAGTCGCTCGAGGGGGCCCTGCGGGCCCTGTTCGACATTCTCGGACACGTGATCGCCACGTCGCCCGAGACTCGTGCCGCGGGTGGCGTGCTCGGCCCCGAGCTCCACGTCTACGCCAAACGGCTCGACCCGGAGGAAACGGGTGGAGCGATGTTGCTGGGCGTGGACGGGGTATGTGTCATAAGCCACGGGAGCTCGTCGGCGAGGGCCATCCTGAACGCAGTGCGCGTTGCCCACGAGGCTGCGACAGGCGACATGGTCGGATCGTTGCGCGAGGCGGTTGCGAGAACCTGAGGACCGCCTCGGTGTGAGTGCCGGGGCCGTCGGGCCGACGGCGTCACCACGGCCGCGCTACGCGCGATGTCGGCCGGCAGGCTTTAACATTGTCCGCAAGCAATACGAAGGAGCCCAGGTGGCCGAGACGACCGGTGGGATCATGAGCCGCAGCGAGGTGCTCGAGCTCGTCCGATCCCAGCTCGCCGAAATACTCGAGATCGACATGTTAGAGATCGGCGAGTCCTCTTCATTCGCCGACGACCTGAATGCTGACTCGCTCGCGCTGATCGAGCTTGTGGAAGCCCTCGAGGAGGAGCTCAGCGACCGGCTGCCGGGCTTCCGCATCGACGACGAGGATCTCGAGGACCTCCGCACGGTGCGTGACGCCGTGGACTATGTGAGCGCGAAGGTAGACGCGGCCTGAACAATCCCAAGGCCGAGCCTCAGGCGAAGAGCGGAAAGCTGAGCCAGGCGCTCAGCGAGTTCGCCGTCGACGGTGACCTGCTGCGTCAGGCGCTTTCCCACCGTTCGTACTGTGCCGAATGGGGCGGACTGCCTTCCAACGAGCGTCTCGAGCTGCTCGGCGACGCGGTACTGGGCCTTGTCGTCGCCGACCACCTCTACCGCGCCTTCCCGGACCTTTCCGAGGGGGACCTGGCGAGGCTTCGCGCCTCGGTCGTGAGCACAGGGGCGTTGGCGCCGATTGCCGCCGAGCTCGGTGTCGGTGAGGCGGTCCTGCTCGGCAAGGGAGAAGAGACGTCGGGCGGCCGGACCAAGGACTCGATCCTCGCCGACTGCCTCGAAGCGATAATCGCCGCGGTCTACCTCTCCCTCGGGCTGAAGGCTGCGACTCGCTTTGTCGTCGGCCTGCTGGAGGACCCGATCGAGGCGATCGCCGAGGGCCGCCTAGGCGACCCGAAGAACTGGCTGCAGGAGCTGACGGCACAGCTCAACTTGGATTTTCCGTCGTACACGGTGTCCGACAGGGGCCCGGACCACGCCAAGGTGTTCTCGGCGGAGGTCACCGTCGGTGGGGAGGTGCTCGGTCGCGGCACAGGCACGTCGAAGAAGATCGCCGAGCGTGTGGCAGCCGCTGCCGCGCTCGAGGTCATCGAGTCTCGCCAGAGCGAAGCCCCCGCCACCTAGGTGCCCGAGCTTCCCGAAGTCGAGACGGTTCGCCGCGGGCTCGAGGCTACGGTCGTGGGCCGGCGGATCCGCGAGGTCAAAGTGCTCGGGCACCGGACGGTGCGACGCCAGTCGCCGTCCGAGCTCACCGCTAGCCTGAGCGGCCGCGTGCTCACCAAAGCCGGCCGACGCGGCAAGTTCCTCCTCTTGTCGCTCGACGATGGCGCCGTGCTGGTCGTCCACCTCCGCATGACCGGGCAGCTGCTTCACCTGCGGGGCCCGAAGCGCCCACCGGTAGCCCCCCACACCCATGTGGTCGTGGGGCTCGGTGATGGGACCGAACTGCGCTTTGTCGATCCGAGGACCTTCGGGGAGTGGTTCGTCACCGACGAGGTCGACGGCCGGGGCGTGCCTTGCGCGCTTGCGCATATCGGGCGCGACCCGTTGCTCGAGGGACTTCCGACCGCCTACCTCGCGGCTTGCCTCGGCGGCCGCCGCGCCCCGCTCAAGGCCCTGCTCACCGACCAGCGCATCGTCGCCGGCATCGGGAGCATCTACGCGGACGAGATCTGTTTTCGGGCAAGGCTCAGGCCTGACCGCTCCGGTGGCTCGCTGACGGCCCTTGAGGTCGCCTCCCTCGCCAAGGCAGCCCGCGCTGTGCTGCGCGAGGCGGTGGCCCTGCGGGGGTCGTCGTTGCGGGACCAGAGCTATCGCGACCTCGCGGGCGATTTGGGCTCCTATCAGGAACGTCACGCTGTCTACGACAGGGCCGGCGAGCCGTGCCGGCGCTGTGCGAACCAGGTCGTCCGGATCAAGATCGGGGCGCGCTCGGCGTACTTGTGCGAAGGCTGTCAGTTCTGAGCGATATGCGGCCCACATCGACCGTTGCGTTTGGCCAATCCCCGGGCTTTTGCTCCGACACGGATAACGTGATTCCAACGTGTTCCTGAAGACGCTGACTCTCAAGGGTTTCAAGTCGTTCGCCGACCCGACGACCATCGAGCTCGAGCCCGGCATCACCGTGGTCGTGGGCCCGAACGGCTCCGGCAAGTCCAATGTCGTCGACGCCGTCGCCTGGGTGCTGGGCGCCCAAGGGCCCAAGGTCGTCCGCTCGACGAAGATGGACGACGTCATCTTCGCCGGCACCTCGAGGAGGCCCGCGCTCGGGCGTGCGGAGGTCTCCCTGACGATCGACAACGCCTCGAGACGCCTGCCTGTGGAAGTGGCGGAGGTCACGATCACAAGGACGCTTTTCCGCACCGGCGAGAGCGAGTATGCGCTCAACGGTGCACCGTGCCGGCTGCTCGACATACAAGAGCTTCTCTCCGACGCAGGCGTCGGCCGCCAGCAGCACGTGATCGTCAGCCAGGGGCAACTCGACTCGGTGCTCCAGGCGCGCCCGGAGGATCGGCGCATGGTGATCGAGGAGGCCGCAGGCATCCTCAAGTTCCGCCGCCGCCGCGAGAGGGCCGAGCGTCGCCTCGAGGCGAGCGAGCAGAACCTGCTCCGGTTGCAGGACCTCCAGCGAGAAGTGCGCCGCCAGCTCCGGCCGCTCGAGCGTCAAGCGGAGGCGGCGCGTCGGCACGACGGGCTCGTCGCCGAGCTGCGCGCGCTCCGGTTGCACCTCGCGGGCCGTGAGCTCGGCTCGCTGAGACAGCGTCTGGACCGGGCCGAGCGTTCCCACGCCGAGCTCATCAACCAGGAGATGACGGAGCGCAGTGAGCTGGCACGACTTGACGACCTGGTCGCCTCCACGGAGTCCGCGCTCACCGAGTTGCAGGCCTTCGACGGAGCGGACCGGCTGGGCCGGGCCGAGCGTCTGCTCGAGCGCGCGCGCGGTGTAGCCAAGGTGGTTACCGAGCGCCGTCGCACCGTCGCCGGGGCGCTGGCGACCGTGACACAGGCGGACGTCATCGCGTCATTGGAGGCCGAGTCCTCCCGCCTCGTGGACGACCTGTCGGCGGCCGAGGCAGCTGCCAACGCGCTCGTGCCCGAGCGCGAGAGGCTCGAGAGCCTCGAGGCCGAGTTGCGGAGAGACGAGGCCGAGTTCGAGTCCGCTGCAGTCACCGGCGACGGCGCGGACGGGCCCGCAGTGACGCGGTCGCCGGACTCGCCCGGCGCAGCCGGGCAGCTCGACGCCCGCCGTGCCCGCCAGCAGCACGACGCGGCGCTCACGCGGCTGTCAGGAGCCCGGGAGGAACTGGCGCGCCTCGCCGAGCGTCTTGCCAGCTCTGATCGCGTGCGGGAGGACCACGAGCTGCGCCTGGCCGAGCTGGCGGCCGAGCTGGAGGCCTCCAAGGTCGTCGACGAGCGCCTCCGCGTCGATCACGAGCGACTTGTGGCGGCGGAACAGGCCGCCGAGGCCCGAGAACGTGAGAGCGGGGCGCGGGCACGGGTTGCGGCGGATCGCGCCCATGCCCTCGAGGCCCGGGCAGAGGCGCTGCAGGCAGCACTCGACGAGACGCGGGCGCGCGCAGGCGTCGAACGTCTCGCCGGCCTGCCGGGCGTGCTGGGAACGCTCGCGGATGTCGTCGACATCGACGACGGTTGCGAGAGAGGTTTCGAGGCGGCGGTGGAGGACGCTCTCGGTACGGTCGTCGTGGACGGGATGAGTGCGGCGCGCGACGCCCTGCGCCGGCTGCACGCTGCCGGCCTTCACGGCGGCGTGAACCGGCAATTGCTCCGGTTTTAATACACTACGAAATCTTTTACTTCGCCGGTTTTTATACGTGTACCTGTTCATCAAGTCTTCGGTTTTCTTCACCCCCAAGTCGTTCATTGGCTCCACTTTCACAACGCCGCTCGACAAAATTCCCCCCGCGCGTCATCCTGCC
>Ga0187884_10003310_pt1 | contig 12637 bp, 10 predicted proteins | sample June2016WEW_20_4_FD_132983 | JGI IMG/M metagenome (GOLD analysis project Ga0187884, IMG submission 132983) | Peatland microbial communities from SPRUCE experiment site at the Marcell Experimental Forest, Minnesota, USA - June2016WEW_20_40 | ecosystem: Environmental > Terrestrial > Soil >...
ACAGAAACGGTCATTACAGTACACCAAAGGTTATAGTGTACTCGGATATCTCGCCTACCACTTCCCTGTCTATTTTATGCAGACAGAGTACCTGCTCATGATGCTCGCACGCGATGGGCTGCTGAAAAAAAGTATGAATGTCCTTGACATCGGAACCGGGCCCGGGGTTGTCCCGCTTGCCATTGCAGATTTCTACTCACGGCTTGATGACGCACGCGCGACCGTCTGGTCTCTGGAGAGATCCGAAGAACATATCGAGGCGTTCACCTATCTGCGCAATGAGTGTGTCCCCCCCGGGGGCAGGGTTTCCGTCAAGCCTCCCGTTAAAACTGATATCAGGACTATTGACCGCGTTGCACTTCCGGATACGTTCGATCTGTTAATCTTCTCCAATGTCCTCAATGAGCTCGTTGATTCAACTACCGATGTCCGAGCTGATATTGTCACACAGCTCTCTGAACGGCTCGCTCCCGATGGTTCGATCCTGATTGTCGAACCAGCAGATGAAGAGAACGCGATCCGGATGCGTACTCTTACCATCACGCTCCTGAAAAAAGGGCTCTCCATGTTTGGCCCATGTTCATTCCTCTGGGGTTCGACCTGCACCGCTCCGCGCTGCTGGAGTTTTGAGACCGCACCGGCAATCAGACTTCCCCGGCTGATGGAGACACTCGCCTATTGCGAGGATTCATACCGGTACGTGAATACCGATATCAAGTACAGTTATGCGATCCTGCGCACGGATAGACTGAAACGGAAATCGTACCACCTGTCTGCTGGATCCAGATTCCTCCGGTTTTCCAAACTGCACCTGCATGTCGGAAAACGGATCAATATCGCCGCCATAAAGATGTCCGCCGAACTCGGGGACGCCCGATCCCATGTTTTCAAGCTGTGTGACGGGACTGCAAAGATACCAGTATACGCCGTCCTGCCTTCGTATCATATCACTCCGGAAAATGACCTGATCACATCAGCGCCCTATGGATCAATTCTTGAACTGCGGAATGTCCTGGTGCGATATAACAGGCAGCATGACGCATATAATCTGCTGGTGAACCGGAACACTCATATCAATATAGAAAATGCCTTAAAAAGTTAAAACTGGTTGAGAAATATACACAACAAAATCACTATGGTTCCGCCAATCTGGCGGTTATGACGAACCGCAGCGTGCATCCAAGAGCTTTTTAAGGCGAAACTGCGTGCTTTTGCCACTATGCTTCTGAACGTGCCTCAAGAAACAGCGGAATCGAAAAAAGAAACGACGGGAAATAAGCTAAGGAGAGAGCGAAAGGAGTACGCTAAGATAAGACGAAGGTCTTTTGTTGCAGCCGCTCTCGCACCGTTTCGCTGTCTTTTTTACTCCAGCACACTCTGGCAGTCGGGCCATCACCTACTACACAAATTGAACCCTTGTGGAAGCAGTTCCAAATCGTTTTATTAGAGGCGGCTGCTCTCTGGGTCGTGTTTGCGGGCTCAGAGAGGCAGCTATGCGCGAAGCTGACTTTATTGGTGACTAAAAAAGAGAAAAAGGGGCTGTCGCCCCCTTTCACGCCTTCAGCACGACGGTGTGTGCGACGCGATCGCCGAGACGCTGTTTCTTATCTGAAGTCCAAATAAGGATTGCGCCAAGCAGGAAGGGGATTGCGTACGGAATCTCGTCAATATACAGCAGTATCGTGCGGATAAACGCTGCTCCGTAAGTGATCGGTCCGCTATCCGCCTCGCTGACTACTTTTATCTTGACTGCCATCATGCCGACCGATTGCCCATAACGCCCTAAGAGAAGCGTAAAGTAGAGCAGCTCGATCACAATGACCAGAGCGACGGCTGCGTCAACCGTAATGGCTGATGCAGCAAAGAGAAAAATGAGTATGTAGCCGATAATCCCTAAAATAATGCCATCAATGAATAACGCTACAAACCGAATAGCGACGCCCTGATATTGCACTTGGGGCTCTGGGGTTGCATACGCAGAAGCGGCGGCCGCAGAACCCTGCGCGGGTTGTGCAGCGGCGGGTAGCGGTGCGCCACAGCTCTCGCAAAACTTTGTACCTGGTGCAGCGGGAGTGCCGCATTTTGCACATTTGTCTTCGTCCACGTGTTTCACCTCCTTTTGCATTTGTTAAACCTTGAGAAAGGCTTTCCTTCTAATCTATCTTGCGATTTGCTCCTGCTCCGATAGTGCGTCTGCAGTTTCCTTTCGGCGTGGCGCAACAATCGGCCGCATCGACTATAGCAGAATCGGTAAGCACTGTTCTCGTTTCGTATCAAGAAGAAGCAACTAGCAGAAGCGTGCTCTTTACAACCTCTTTGCGGCGTGCATTCACACAGGGCCGTTCGATCTGTTAAAAGAGAGCCTCCAAAGAGCGCGTCGAAATAATAAGCTGCAGCATGTGGTCGTTTATGGCTTAGCCTGTAGACACTGCCTCAGCAACCGCAACGGCTTGATGGGTGGTATTCGCGAACTTTTGCGCTTGAGCTGAAAGAACAGCTAGCTCAGACCCTCGTAGTAATGGTCGCATCGATTCTAGCAGGGCCGTATAGGCCCCCGATCGCAGAAGAGGAAGCTGAGCCTCCCCTCCGCCAGATCATCGAAGTGTTGCAGTAGGTGATGTGCACACACGACGCAGAAAAGCTCGCGATTTCTGTGCTCGAAATCTACGAAGACGAGTACCACCAAGAATGAACTTCGAAGTGATGAGATTCTATGTTCGAATCTTTGGTTGCGAGATTCTTGCAGTTATGAACCGCAGCGTGCTCCAAGGGCTTTTTAAAGCGCAACTACGTGTTTTTGCCATCGCGCTGCTGAATGGGCCTTAGAGATCGAAGGAATCGAAAAAGAAATGATGAGTCATGAGCTAGGGAAATGATGACACGAATACGCGGCGCAAAGCGGCTTTCAGCTCGAACGGATTGTTAAAACCAACGTCTTTTGCATCCGCAGAATCTCAAAAATCTCCTCTCGCTTAAACTTCGAGAGTTTTACCGAAGACAAATCATCAAGAACATTTGAGTAGTAGTATTCTTCGATCGTGAATCCAGCACTGGTGAAAAACTGTCGCACATCATTTTCATCTTCAAATGTGTTCTTTTCCATGTCACGCCCAGTGGCGCCGGATACATTCTGCATCCGTTGCTGCATGGTGTCATCTGCTTGAGAGATAAACTTCCATAGTTGTTTGGTGCTCACATCGGGGGTAATCCATATTCCGTCGTGTTGCCTGAGAAGATCACGAATGTTGCCTGCCAAAGTTTCTTTTTCGTCGCGGGTGAGGTAAGGAAGTAACCCCTCCGTGATAATCGCAACAGGCTTGTCTGATCGAAAAGGAATGGCCGCTTGCAACAAACTTTCTCGATCAAGTGCATTTGCAATCCGGTAATAGAGGTTTGAACGATGTATGTTCGATTTTACTAGTATGGATTCGGCAATTGCTTTTTCTTGTTCTAAAATCTCTGGTAAATCAGTGGCCACATAAACTACATTTGGATCTTCAGTCATTGCGAGGCCACGCGGTGAAAGTCCAGCGGCGATTTCCAAAACTTGTGTAATATGGTAACGTGCAATGATCTGATCAGTAGTTTTGTAGCGTGCCTCCAAATTGAAAGCAGACTGAGTCATGAATTCCGCGCTTTTGCCTGTTAGTGTTTGAAAGTCTGTCTCTGCTCCGCTTTGCGGCTATCTCCTTAGTGAACGGAATATCGGTAAAGCTCCTTATGTGCGCTACTAGCTTAGCAGTGGAACTAATTTTTTCATAGGCTTCTCCTTCTCCCATATCGCTTATCACCCTTTTGCGCCCATCTACTCCAAGTGATTTTGTACACACGATTATTCGCAGTATATATAGACGCCCCAACGCGTGTCAAAAGGCACGATAAAGACTCCGATTGAAAATGCTGCAGAGAGGCGCTGAGTACGGAGGCCGAAAGGGTAGAGCCGCCCCTCCGTCAGATCATCGACGTTTTGCAGCAGGTGATGTGCACACATGACGCAGAAAAGCTTGCGATTTCGGTGCTGGAAATCTGGGAAGATGGTTATCGCGAAGAACGAACTTCAAGTCTTGAGATTCCTTGGAACTCTTTGGTTCCGCCTCTCTCGCAGTTATCACGAATCGAACCGTGCATTCAACGGCTTTTAAGGCGAAACTGCGTTGCTTTTGCCACGACGCTTCTGAACGAGCCTCAAAAATCAAAGGAAGCGGAAAAAAGGATAATGAGTTAGGAGTTAGGGGATAAGATGGTGCTGGCACACGGCCCAACGCGGAAGTATTATTACTTTCTACAAAACTTGTTGAGCTTAAGGTGAATTATTTTGTCAAATAGTTCCCGTCGTGTAGATTGGGCCGCGTATTGGGAGGATTTTTCACGAAATTATCTAGATGCCGGCTACCTTTTTGCTGAGCATTCCAAAAACCTCGAACAGGAAGTTGGTACCCCGGAAAATTTATCAAAAGTGAATATTCCGGCAACGACAGACCATTTTTCATTTGTATCCGGTTCAATTTTTGCTGTGAATGCATGTTTGAATGCGGCGATCGATGAGGTCTTCCGTGATGCAGAAAGACTCAATAGAGATCCAAAAGCTGAAACGATTCTTCGGGGGCTTTCTGTAAACGTCGTGAAGGATATGGCCACTGTTCGACGTGCCAAAGCTATTGAATTAAGCAAGTATTCGGATCTCGACCAAATACTCAAAAATACTAATCCTCGCCCTTGTAGTAAGACCACGAACTCCACATGCCTTCCCGCCTATACGGGCTGGTATCTTTTAGACAAATTCCAGCTAGCACTTTATTTTAGCGAATCCGGCAAGCCATTTAATTTAGGAAGCCACGTGTGGGAAGAGGCGGAGTTCCTGCGCAGCTTGCGAAATTACTTGGTACATTACGAACCGGAGTGGGTTCAGTATACATTTTCGAACGGATCTTATAGTGCGAGAAGAACCAAAACTGTCGACATAATGGATGGATTACGAACCCGCGGCTTTAGGAACGGCCTTTATCCAAAAGATGCCGATCTGCACGAAGGTCGTATGGCTGTTCGATTAGGAGCAGACTGCGCGGCTTGGGCTGTTAGATCTTGTGCAGAATTTTTATACTCATTTTATGACGCATTGCCCATCGATGACCGTAAAATGTGGGTTTACTATAGGAGTTATCGGTGAGGGCTATTTTGTCGAACACAATCACCGATCACACACCCCAACCCACAAACAAACGTGCTTCGTGGCAATAACTATGGCGTGAATCGTGATGATTCCGTTGCGTGCACAACCCAACCCACAAAGGTATTCTAAGCGGCCAGCAAAAGGAGCGCTGCACTGGCCCCAATCGCTGAATTGGCGACTTAAATACCGCTAGAACGTGTAATTTTTCAGCTTGCCGCGCCTCCCGCTTCAGTCGTAAACACCCATGACGGAGAGACGTTAGAATCATAATAGTACAAGACGTAAAACTGCTGCCCGGTTTGCTGGCTCACGCCGACCCATACTTCGGTAACGTAAGGAAACTCAGCCTTGTAGGCTGCCGCATAATCAGGTCGGGCTGAAAACCCTTCATTTATTTTTTGCGCCACAGTTTGATTATAAAGGCTCATTGCTGCGTCTTGTGAATTCGTCAGTTCTGCTACAATCGTCATTCCGGCGCTTTCCGGAAGTGATGAATTTCGAGCGATTCCTTTATAAACGTCGTCCCCTCGGTCGTTAGTTGACTTTGTAAATGGTTGTGTCATAATCGCGTTGCCTCCTGTGTAAAACTTGTTAAAATAGCTGCTATAATCTGTCGACCCCTGAGTGCTGCTAGAATTGCTGCTAGAAGTGCAGCCCGCTATTGACAACGATGCAACTATCACAAGCACGATAATAGTTGCAGCTAACAACTTTTTTTCCATACAAATCCCCCTTCAAGGAAAAATCCCTCAAAACGGTCACAAAGCGGCGTGATAACTTAAGAATTCCGACGGTAGTGCTCACAAGTTGACAGTTACTACGCCGTTTAAGAGGTCGCCATAGGTCAACTGAGTAGGCTTCGCGCTTTGTGGGATTTCAAACGCTATCTGCCCGGTCACCTTGTCTCCGGGGTTTGTATTAAATACCCCGGTAAGGTAGTTTTCAAGCCAAACTGACGAAGGAGAGTATGGATACACCGTCCCGTCACCCGTTGTGAGTTTGAAATAGAGCGGATTGCCTAAGTAGAGGTTATTTTTGTTTTGATTGGTCACGGTCACATCGAAAACAACGTAAGTTTTCCCCGGTGAAGGTGTGCTTTGTAGTGGGTAGCTTCCGAGTTGACTACTTGTTGTCATGGAGTTGACTTTAAGGGCGACAAAGTCAGCTGTAGATGGCGTTGGTGTCGCAGTTGGGGCCGCAGTTGGCGATGCTTGTGAAGTTGGTAACGGAGTTACTGTTGCCTGTTGTGCCGTCGGTGCGCTGCTGGCTGACGGGCTTGGGCTAGTGGTAGCAGGCGATGTGCAACCACTAATTGATACGAGAACGAGAGCGCCGATAAAAAGCAAAGGTAGCGCATATTTGAGCGGCGTTTTGATGTACCGCTTCATCATCCTAGCTATTGGATTCAAATTCTTTCCCCCCCATTTTGCTCCAGCCGTGACTCTACGCCACTAAGCGCGACGCAAAACGTTGGGTCGTAGAAACGGTGCGTGATAGCTTAAGTGTTGTCTTTTTGTTGTATTTTTGCATCGTTTTCCAATCTTGTCGACGGCTAACCACATCAACCTGAAAACCAGTTCCGGTGCGGCCACCGATTGTAAGATTAGGGGCTCAAAATACGGCTAGGAAAGCCATTCCGCGAGCACTCAGACGTCGCTTATTCAAAGCACGCACAAGAGGAAATACTGAGAGATGCTATTGCGTTACTGAAATGATTGTTGAGTGCTCAGCCATTCGTTGACGGTGTAATCGTGCTGGCAGTAGCAGGCGACGTGCAACCACTGATTGATACGAGGGCAAGAGAGCCGATAAAAAGCAAAGGCAATGCATATTTGAGTGGCGTCTTGATGTGCCGTTTCATCATCCTTAGCTATCGGATTCATATTCCCCCCTCTCAACGGTTGTTGCACGACCATGCGCACGTTAAGTCAGCACACATGGCCATTGTGTCGTAGTAGAAGCGTGGAAAGGCTTAAAATATCCTCTTAGTTGACAATTATTGGCTTTTTTGCGAAGATGAACCGGCCCTCATGCAAGACGGTTTTGTGGCGTCACTAGTGCCTTCTTGTGTCAAGGTTTAAACGGAGCCCTCTAATGCCTCCAAATTCGAAAAAAGGAATATGGGTAGGTAACTACGGGGAGCGTAAACGAAACGCACCGCGCTGCTTCCTCCGATAACGTGTTAGGGCAAACGCGTGTGATGTTAAAACGGCTAAAAAAGGTAAGGAGCGTTCTTGAGAGGTTCAAGAACACCCCGAAAATGCTTAGACCATCGGCTTTATTTCGACGGCTGGTTCGATGGTTGGCGCGTCTAATTTCATTAATACTGTATCTGCGTGCGTATGCTTGTACCAGACATAGACGATGGTGGGTATCTCGAGCACTATCCAAGTGCAAATAGCTAGAATCACAATGACAAGGCCACTACCCCATTCATTTTTGCGTACTAGGGTCGTGTTCTCGCCTTTCTCCATCACGCGATAGCCAGTCGTAATAAATTCGTCAAGCGCACGTTCCATTTCTTCGCGGCTCTTATATTTTCTAATCCTCGTGGCTTCTGCGATAATTTTCACCCCCTTTTTGCGTCAATCAAAAACGTGAGTGAAAGAGCAGTGATACGGCTTAAATGTTGTCGTTTTAGTTGCGAAATTTCAACCGTGTTAAGAGTTGCTATGTGCAAGGTGGTCTTGTGGCCGTCACGCATTGGCTCCTTGCGCCAGTTGTGAACGGCCCTCAAAAATCAAAGGAAACTGACAAAAGAAAGAATTAGCTAGGAGCTACGAAATGGGCGAAAGGAACACGCTACCAGTACGGTTTGAAGAACTCTGTCAGCACTCTGGCGAGAGTGGCTGTATATAAAGCATGGGGTTATTCAGCTTAGTGATTGGAGGTCTTGGGGATGCGCGATGACGAAAAAAAGCCGAATTCATGTAGATTTTACACTTTAATTGACCGTTGTTTCAAAAAGTTTCTGTCATGACCTATTATCCCCATGTCTTCAGCCCAAAGAAAAAAACCGTTCAAATTTGAAACGTCAGTTCAGTCAAAAATGACCCATTATAGCATTTACCACCGATTCTAGCAGGGCCTCGTGGGCGCCTCGCGGAAAGTGCTGCGGAGCCACGGTTTCGCCAAATCATTGATGTGTTGCGGCAGGTGATGTGCGCACACGACGCAGAGAAACTTGCTATTTCTGTGCTTGAAATCTACCAAGAAAAGGCAGTCATCGAAAGCTGAAACATTGCAGTTGAGGTCTTGACGCGCCGCTGAAGCGACCTGCTCTCTCAAAGCGCTCGACGATATGAGTTTGATTTAGGCAATTTTGCAGGTCGAACAATCATGATAGTTGCCAGCAAGCATCTCCTGTGAATGTCCACTTTATTGGCCCTCACAGGAGGTGGCAAGCTGACTACATCCAACACATTAGAGGAGCAAGCCCGCTTTTTTTCAAAAAAAAACGCCTTCTGACTTGAACTATGTGGGGGGGTGACAATGTTCACAAGGTCTATAGCCTGCTGCTATCGCTTCGGCGGCTGAGTTGAAATAGACTAGGTGGTCCGGAGAAATCAGGTGCACCCAAGAGCACGACGGTAAGTGGTACACGTGTGTCGCAGAATCGCCGACTAGTTGGAACGGCAAAGTCGATGGCACCGGAGTTGGTGTTGGTGACGACGTCACCGTGAACTGCTCGCTGGCTTGCGAAGGGCCGTAATTGCTGTCGCCCAACCAATCAATCTTGAGCGTATGCGTGCCAGGCGAGAGCTTCGCCGTATCGGCACCTGCGAGAGCCAAGTTTCCAGAAGACGCGGAGCACGAGCCTGCCGGATTAATGTTCCACGTTCCGCCGGCAGCATAGTCATCAATATAGTAGTTGACCGCGCCGCAGACGTTCTTGTGCTCATTTACGCTGTAAAGTGTAGTGGTGAAGGTTATTGCTTGCCCTTGAACGACCGATGTGGGCCCTGATACGGTGGCCTGTGTGGCGAGTGGCCCTACTGGTTGTGGAGTTGACGTCGGCGTTGGCGATGGCGTAGGCGACGGCGTTGCTGATGCAGACGCTGAAGCAGAAGGTGATCCTGCACTCGGTACCACTTGTGATGCGCTGCCTGCCGCTTGGTTGCTGCTAGTTGATGATGTGCAACCCGCTATTGATAACGAGGCGATCACAACAAGCACGATGATGACTAACAACTTTCTTTTCAATACAAATCCCCCTTGACGGAAAAATGAATCAAAGAGGTCAAAAGGCGGCGCGATAGCTTAAGTTTTGTCTTTTCGCTGCGAAATGTCAACTGTTGTTCAGATGGGCCAGCGCAGGGTGGTTTTACGGCCATACCCCCGTGTGATCAAGCATCGACTAAAAAAGAAGCGTGCTGCGTGCGTTATCGGTCGATTTGAAACGTGCTCCGGTGCGTGTCGGTTGAAGAAAGAGAGGTAGGCACTCAGCGCATCCCTCACCGATTCAGCAACTTCAAATTCAGCACTTGTTTTTGAGTGGGTTCACCGGAGATTAAGCAGTGCCGGCCGCAGAAAAACTTTTGAGAAAGTGCTCGACCAGCTGGGAGGCTTACCAATATCTGCGAGACTGCGTGCACGATGCCTGGTTACCCGATAGCGCACGGCAGCAGTTGCGACGAATTATCAAAAAGATACAGATAAGATTGCTCCGGCAGCGCGAATACGGGTGGGCGTATGAGGGGCCGTGAGTGCGACTTTCGTTAAGAGGCCTTTTGTTTTTTGAAGCAGAGACCTAGGCCACGGTGTCAGACTTCGAAGGTCACGCCTCCCCAGTATTCCATATAGACACCATAAACCGAATCGGGAAGTGGGTGTTTGTGAATCGCCAGTCAACTCCAGATACGCCGTGGGTGAGTATATAGTTCTTATTTGACTGGTCCCACTGCAGAATGTCGCCCATTTGTTCACAGAATTTCCTTAGGTCTCCCGGGACAAAGTGACTGCCGCAGCGTATTAAAGCGAGTTGCCGTTCTTTCAACCATCGCTCGAATGACAGTTGCTTAAACATTAGGTTACGGGCCCCATCATCGAACAGCGTCGTAACAGCTTCAACCACTTGCGGATGCAGTGAGCAGTAATGCTGCATTCGAATTTTGTCTTGCGCGGGCAGAACATCAAGCACCGCTTTATCCTGTTGAATTGCTTCTCGGAACTGTTGCACAGTTAGTTTGGCTATCGTCGCCTGAGGCCTTTGACCCGCGAGCGCTCCGAACAATATAATGGCCCTATAATTCCCGTAATGATGCGCGTCGATATCTCCTTTCTCGTATGCCCTCTTGGCAGCTAACAACAGATTCTCGACATCTTCTTGCGTCACGATTCTAGATGTGACGTGCTTGCGCGCTTTCAAACCCTTAGGCATTTCCAAAAAAGGTCTAACGCCTGATAGCGAGCATCGAAATGCGTTTTGCCTAAGTACTTCAGAAATGCAGTTGCAAAGTTCATCACCTTCCGCGGTGCATAAACATCGACGTATCTTGCTGATAGGTGAGCGCGGAGTGCGTCGCACGTTTCCTTGTTGATTGTGCCCTTAGTAGCTTTCCAAAAAGTCAAAGAACATCTCTTCATCCACGGAATTGACGCTTTGCTTATTCCACCTAATCGGAACTCAGTATAGCTGGCAAGCTCTTTCTTGCTATACTGGAGCACCAACGTGGCTAGGTTAATTTGATTGTGTGCGTCGGGAAGGCTATTGCCGTGACGTGTAGGAGGCGAAGTTACGTTTCCAGCTTGTCTAGGGCTGTCTGCAAAAAGAAGGCTATTCTGGGGTTTATATTCAAAAGCCGCCCTGTGGAGGCCACGACGCGGGTTCGAATCTCGCCCTCGGCCTTTGATTTTTTTTGATTTGGACTCCTAATATCAGTCGGTTTAAAAAAAGAACTGATTTTAGTTTAATGACCTCGGATTCCAAGGCTTCGAAAGCGTATCGTGGCTCTGTTTTAAACGCGCTCATTGATGAGTGAGAGGCGCTGCAACTCCGACCTCTGCACTAATAGCTCTCATCTCTCGGCTTGGTCATACAGAAAGAGAAAAGATGCGTAACGTGTTCAAAGAACGTACGGAATAAGCCTCTTCGTTCTCTTTGCGTACGCGACGTATTCGTCGCCCAGCTTCGATGTTAAAACTCCTTCCTCCACGTGAATCCGATAGCCGAAGGCCATCCCGAAAAAAGCTATGAGCACGAGCACAGCCCCCCACGAGCGCAGCACGAAGCCCAGTCCTATGACGATCATGAGCAGGCCGGTGTATGATGGATGACGCACGTATCGGTATGGGCCATTGTCCACCACCGCCTGACCCTCTTGAACGCCGACCGTCCGCGAGAAATAACGCCCTAACACAGCAATCGACCACTGTCGAAGCACAATACCTGTGATCATCAGGCCGATGCCGAGGTAGAAACTCCAGCTCGATAACGACGCGATACCAGACGACGCAAAGAAGAACGCGATTACAAAGGATACCAACATCAGCGATATCAGTGGGCGGGAACCCCTGTCTTCGTATCTGATGCGGGCGCCGCGGCGACGCAAGTGTGGGATAATGCCCCCGACCGCGAGCTCACTCAGCACCCACACCGCGCACACGGCAACTAATATTGTTGACTCAGTTCGTGTAGGAAGAAGTGCCGCCAGATAGGGCATCATAGTTCGCTGGGTTTTCTTTTCCTTCTTCAATATGCCTTTGTCGCCGGTGTTGATTAACGACCAGGACAACGGCACACAACGATGCTTAAAATCAAGAAGACGTTGTAGGCGATGAATTGACGAGAGAACCCCACACAACGCGGTGCCCCTAGCTGACCGTTATTCGCTAGTCATAATTCCCAACATGGCGATTTGGGATGAATACGCATTGGCGTGCTCCGTTAAAAATCGAGCAAGCATTTGCTAGGAATTGTACCGTCGGAGCTCATTTTGGGATTTTCGCTTGGAACCGACACAATATAAGGATTTAAACGTCGAGTTTTGCACGGTTGCCCATTGGAACGAAAAGGTGAGATCGTCCAAGAGATATAGAAGAGAGTTAGGTAAAAGTACTCTAGGAGGGTAAAAATGCACTTGAAGGCGAAAAGGTGACAGAACCTTTTATGTCTCGTAAATGAAAATCTTGTTTTGGCTTTTGACGAGCTTCATATTTTCTATTCGGTGCCAATAGCTTGTGATCCTTGTTCCACTTCGTGTTTCAGCCCTTATCTTCATCGCGATTCTGTTGTTTATCCTTCCTGGGTATTGGAATATGAATATAACATCAGCGTCAGAAATGTCTTGTTTGAAAAGGTTTCCTAGAATGACTTGGGCGTTTCTTGCTCTGAGCTTGGCTATAAACCATCGAATAGGCTCTAACTCAACTCCCTTCACATGATCGCATACCTTTGAGGCTTCTATAAGGGCTTCTCCTGTTCCACATCCAAGGTCGTAGAAGACTTGATCTTTCTTGAGGTCGGCC
>Ga0187884_10003312_pt1 | contig 12633 bp, 10 predicted proteins | sample June2016WEW_20_4_FD_132983 | JGI IMG/M metagenome (GOLD analysis project Ga0187884, IMG submission 132983) | Peatland microbial communities from SPRUCE experiment site at the Marcell Experimental Forest, Minnesota, USA - June2016WEW_20_40 | ecosystem: Environmental > Terrestrial > Soil >...
ACTCTGCCCCACCAATGCGGGCCTGCGCGTTTATCTGGGCAACGCCCTCATGATGGCTGGCAAGACCAATGAAGCGGACGAGACCTTCACCGCCGCCTTGCGCCTTGAACCCGGCCTCGTCCAAAAAACCGTCCAGGCCGGAAAATCCCTGGCCGCCCAAGGCCAGATCAACGCCGCCCTGGCCCGCTTCAACACCGCACTCTGGCTCCAACCCGGCGACCCGGACGCGCACCAGAACCTGGGCCTCCTCCTCGAGCGGCTAGGCCGGACCAACGAAGCCTTCCCGCATCTTCAGGAAGCCGCCCGTTTGCGCCAACAACGGTGAGAAGGAAGGAAGGCTAAAGGCTAAAGGCTAAAGGCTAAAGGATGGACTCATCCTTTATCTTTTAGCCTTTAGCCTTTAGCCCTTAGCCTTGACTTTCCTTCCGGCCCTGGGCCATATTGTGCGTCGCGCTTGAGAATACTTGTCGCTATCACCGGGGCCAGCGGCGCCCTTTACGCCCAGCGTCTGCTCGACAACCTTGCCCCCACCCGGCACGAGCTTCATGTCGTGCTCAGCCAATACGCTCAGGCGGTCATAACCGAAGAGTTGGCCGGGGGCTTGCGCCTGCCGGCGGGCGCCGCACTGCACAGTCTCAGGAGCATGCAGGCCCCTTTTGCCAGCGGCTCCAACGCCCCCGAGGCGATGGTCATCATCCCTTGCACCATGGGCACCGTGGGACGAATTGCGCATGGCTCGAGCCACGACCTGCTGCTCCGTGCCGCCGACGTGGTATTAAAAGAAAAGCGAAGGCTCGTCCTGGTTCCGCGCGAAACCCCGCTCAACCTGATTCACCTCAAAAACCTCGAGTTGTTGTTGCTGGCCGGAGCCACCATCCTGCCGGCCAACCCCTCCTTCTACTCGCGCCCGCAAACCGTCGAGCAGGTCGCCGACACCGTGGTGGCGCGCATCCTCGACCACCTCGGCATCGAGCACCAGTTGGGGGTGAGATGGGGCAAAGAAAGGGATTAAGGAGCCAATGTTGGGCGCATCTTGCTTGTTTGGGTAGCCGGTCCTGTTCCTAATCTCAATCTTAATCTTAATCTTAATCGTGCTCCTGAAGGTTAAAATTAAGATTAAGATTAAGATTAAGATTAAGATTAAGAATGCACTCTCGCATGTTCCGCGCTCTACGCAAATGGGCTGATTTCGTCAAATTCCCGCACACCGCCTTTGCGCTCCCCTTCGGGTTGGCGGCCATGGCCGTCGCCGCGCGGGAAAACCGGGGTTGGCCCGGGTGGAGGAAATTCGGCCTCATCTTTGCCGCCCTGGTCTGCGCCCGCACCTGCGCCATGGCCTTCAATCGAATCGTGGACCGCAAATTCGACGCCCTGAATCCGCGGACGGCCCGGCGGCACCTGCCCACCGGCCAGATAACCCTGCCCAGCGCGGTTGCCCTTTGCCTGCTCTCCGCGACGGGGCTGCTCGGCGCCAGCTTCTTGCTCAACCCGCTCTGCTTCTATCTGTCTCCCCTGGCCCTGGCCATCGTGTGCTTCTACTCGCTGACCAAGCGATTCACCGATTACACCCATTTTTTCCTTGGTCTGGCGCTTGCCCTGGCGCCGGTTGGGGCGTGGCTCGCAGTCAAAGGCAGCAACCTCTCCGCCCTCGAACTGGTCCAAATGCTCATCCTGGCCGCGGTGGTGGTTCTCTGGCTGACCGGGTTCGACATTATCTACGCGCTCCAGGATTACGAGTTTGACCGCCGGCACGGCCTGCGCTCTCTGGTGGTGGCCTGGGGGCCGAAAAACGCCCTCCAGGCCGCCTTCCTCGCTCACCTTCTCGTATGCGGCTTGCTCTTCGCCTTTGGCGTGCTCTGCCGCTTCCGCATCGCCTACCTCGTCGGCTGGCTCATCATCGTTGTCTGCTTGCTCCTCGAACATTGGATTGCCCGCCGCCGGAGCCTCCATTGGATTCAACTCGCCTTCTTCCGCCTCAATGCCCTCGTAAGCGCCGTCTTCCTCATCGTTACCCTCGCCGAAGTCATCTTCCGAGGCGGCTTCAAACTGCGCTGAGCCGGCTTCAACCTAAATCCGGCAGTTGAGGTCTTTCAACCACGGATGCACACGGATGCACACGGATACGGAAACGCCCGGAGGGGCTCGCCCGATGGGTGAACGCCGTCTGTTGCAATTCCTCTACAAATCCGTGTTTATCCGTGTTCATCAGTGGTTGAAGGGCCGTTTTCAGGCTCAATGAGAATGCGGACCGTCCCCCAGAATTGCCAGGACCAGGCGCATCAAGCCAATGACGCCGAAAACGAACGCCAGGGCCATAATGCCCTGGATCACTCCAAATCTGGTGTCCCTCTCGGCATGGTGGACAGGGATGAGGGTTGCGGCAATGAACTCGCTCCTGCTTCGGGGACGAATGGGGTGGCAAACGCCTGGCTGGCGGGGGGTGATGGTCGCAGCAATCAATTCGCTCCTGATTCGCGTGCCTTTGATGGTCCGTTTCACGGCTCTTTCATAGCATAAGCCGGGCCAAGTTATGAAGTCCGAAGACCAAAAGAAGCGGGCCAAAATCCGAAATCCGAAGGCCGAAGCCCCGAAATCCGAAGGAAATCCGAAATCCGAAATCCGAAATCCGAAATCCAAAGGGCGAGATCGCCAAGCTTTCGGGCGTCGGCCCCGCACTGAATACTGAGGCCACAGGCTCTTCCGTGCCGCGTAGCGACTCGGCCGGATGAGGGACGGGGAGGAAAGGCCAAGGGAAGAAGGCCAAAGGCTAAAGTGCCACGCAGCGACCGCACCGAACGACGGACCGGATGTGGACTTCGGGTTTCGGGGCTTCGGATTTCGGATTTCCTTCGGATTTCGGCCTTCGGATTTCGGATTTTGGCCCTTAGCCTTTCCTTTTTCCTCGCCCAAGGGCAGGGAACGGGTTATTCTCCCCGCGCAACCGATCCAAGGTGAATTATGGATGAATTGTTGATGATTTTGCAGGCCAATGCCCTGGAGCCGCGCGAGAATATCGCCGGCATGCTCGAAGTGTCCGTGGACGAGGTGAACCGGCGGGTGGCGGATTACGAAAAACGCGGGGTCATTCGCGGCTACCAGGCCATCCTGAACGAGGATCAACTGGGCCTGGACAAGGTCACCGCCGTCATAGAAGTGAAAGTGACGCCCCAGCGCGAGGGTGGGTTCGATACCATCGCCGACCGCATCAGTCGTTTCCCCGAGGTGCGTTCGGCTTACCTGATGAGCGGCCCCTACGACCTGCTGCTCTTCGTGGAGGGCAAGAACCTGAGGGAGGTGGCCGGATTTGTCAGTGAACGGTTGGCGGCGCTGGAAGGAGTGCTCTCGACCTCGACCCATTTCATGCTCAAGACCTACAAACGGTTTGGGGTCCTGATGCGCCAGGAACACTCCGATGAACGCCTCACCATCACTCCGTAACCGGCTCAATACCGCCGTCAGGGACATCCCGCGCTCAGGGATTCGTGACTTCTTCGACATTGTCACGATGATGAAGGAGGTCATCAGCCTGGGCATCGGCGAGCCGGACTTCGACACACCCTGGCATGTCCGCGAATCAACCGTCTTCGCCCTCGAACGCGGGGCAACCCACTACACGAGCAACCTCGGCTACCTGGAACTGCGCCGCGCCCTGGCCGGCTACGTCCGCAGGGTTTTTGGCGCCGATTACAATCCTCAAACCGAGGTGCTGGTCACCGTCGGCGTCAGCGAGGCCCTGGACCTGGCCCTGCGCGCACTGCTCAATCCTGGCGATGAGGTCCTTTACCACGAGCCTTGCTACGTGTCCTACCGGGCCACCATCCTCTTTGCCCACGGCGTGCCGGTCATCGTCGAAACCCGCCCCGAAAACGGCTTTCGCCTCACCCGCCAGATGCTCGAGGCCAAGCTCACGCCGCGCACCAAGGCCCTCATGCTCAATTTCCCCAACAACCCCACCGGCGCCGTGATGAGCCGGGCCGATCTCCTTGACATTGCCGCCTTTGCCTCCGAGCGCGACCTCATCGTCATTTCCGACGAAATCTACGGTGAACTGACTTACGACGCCCCTCACACCAGCTTGGTGAGCCTGCCGGGCCTGCGCGAACGCACCATCTTCCTCCACGGCTTTTCCAAGGCCTGGGCCATGACCGGCTTTCGGCTCGGCTATGCTTGCGCCCCCGCTGAACTCATCGAGGCCATGATGAGAATCCACCAATATACCATGCTCTGCGCCCCGTCCCTAAGCCAGAAAGCTGCCCTCGAGGCCCTCGCGCGTCCCGCCTCCGACATCGGCGAAATGGTCCAGGAATATCGCCGACGCCGTAATTTCATAGCCGCCGCCTTCGCCGACATGGGCCTGGACTGCCACCGCCCGCTCGGCGCCTTTTATGCCTTTCCCAGCATCGCCAGTTCCGGGCTCTCCTCGAGGGATTTCGCCCTGCAACTCCTCAAGGAAGAAAAAGTGGCTGTTGTCCCCGGCAGCGCCTTTGGCGCCTGCGGCGAGGGCTTCCTCCGCTGCGCCTACGCCACCAGCATGGCCAATGTGAAAGAGGCCATGGCCCGAATGAAACGGTTTATCTCCAGGCGTTAGAACCCGCGCCGTAAAAAGTAGCCATACCCAATTTATTACCGCAAACACTCCGTCCTATAAGCGGACACATCCAATGGGCTACTTGACCGGCAAGCGCAACCGGGCGCGACAGCCCGGGCGGTCGGTTCGGTTTTCCAGCATGATGGAACCGCCGTGGGCCTCGGCGATTTGGCGGCTGAGGACCAGGCCGATGCCGGAACCGGTCTTTTTGGTGGTGAAGAACGGCACGAACAGATTCGCCGGGTTCGATAAGCCCGCGCCGTCATCCTCTACCAAAACTTCAAGCCCGGAGATATTCCGGCCCCAGCGGATTTTGACTTCACCCTTGGTTTCCAAAGAGGCATCGGTCGCGTTGCGCACCAGGTTGATGAGCAATTGGTCCAGCAGGTCGCCATCCGCCTGGATCACGAATGGGGGGCCAGGCTCGACGGCAACCCGGAGTCTGGTCTCCAAGGCAACCACCCTCCGGACCCAGGCGCCGACGTCAACCGGCCCCAAGCGAGGCTGGGGCAGCCTCGCCAATTGAGTGTAGGCGCCGACAAACCGGTTCAGCGCCTCGGCGCGGCTCGAGATCACTTCCAACCCGCGCTGCATGTCCGGTTCCCAATCCTGCATTCGCGGCTGGCGCTTGAGGAGGCCGGTCATGGTCCCGGCGATGGATTTGATGGGCGCCAGGGAGTTATTCAGTTCGTGGGCCAGGACCCGAAGCAGGCGCTGCCAGGCCGCGCGTTCCTCTTCCCGCAACGCGCGGCTGAGATCGGTCAGAACCACCAAGGTATGCGGCCTGCCGTGTTCCCGGAAGGTGGTCCGCCGGAGTCCCCAGCGGCCGGCCCCGCCCGGCAACATGATTTCCATGGTCCGGGAGGGTTCGCCCTGCAAACACTCCGCCAGTCCGAGTTCCAAGGCGCTGCCGTGGAGCAACCGTTGGGCCGGCTTGCCGAGCAACTTTTCCCCGGCACGGTTGACGAGGCGAAGTTTTTGGGCGCCATCGAAGGTGAAGACGGCGACCTCGATCTCCGTCATCACCTTGCTCAGCAACGCGGTCGCTTCCAATGCCGCCAACCGCTGCTGGCGCAGATTCTCCCCCAAGGCATTGACCTCGAGGATCACTTCGCCCAGCGCGTCTTCCCGCCGGCCGCCGCGGGCCCGGATGGAGTAATCACCCTCGCGGATAGCCGCCAGCAGATTGGAAAGTGTTTGGAGCGGAAACCTGACTTTCCCGATCAGCGAATAGGAGCACCCGAGCCAAATCACCAGGATGAACACCATCACGGTCCACTTTGTCTGATCGCCATACTCGCCCAGCCAAAGAAACGCCAAGGCCGCCGCGGCCGCCGGCAGGCCCGCCACCAGCGCAATCCAAAAAACCCGATGCTCGTGCTTCAACCTTTTGAACACAGGTCACAACCCATATTTCTCGAGCCGCCTGTAAAACGCGCTGCGGCTAAGCCCCAACGATTCCGCGGCGTTCCGGGCGTTGCCATCGAAGCGCAAGAGTGTTTTCTTGATCAGCAGCCGCTCGACCTCCTCGAGGCTCATTTCCTCAAGCGCCCGGGAAGGACTGGCGCTCTCCTGCAATCCCAAATCGCCCACTCGCACCGAATCGCTTTGGGCCATCAGGACAGCGCGTTCCACGACGTGGTTCAGTTCCCGAATGTTGCCCGGCCATGAATGGCTTGCGAGAACGCGCAGCGATGTTTCGTCAAATCCCGCCAGGCGCTTGCGGTAGCGTTGGAGGTGTTGCCTCAGGAAGAGCTCCGCCAAAGCTGGAATGTCCTCACGGCGCTCCCGCAGCGGCGGCAAATGGATTTCGACGGTGTTCAGGCGAAACAGCAGGTCCGGGCGAAAACGGCCCGCGCCGATCTCACTCCTGAGATCCGCATTGGTCGCGGAGATGACTCGCACATCGACCTGGAGGGTCTTGGAGGAACCCACTCTCTCGAAGCTGCCCGTTTCGATGGCGCTCAAGAGCTTGGCCTGGTGCTTGAGGGGGACATTGGCGATTTCATCCAAGAAAAGGGTTCCGCCATCGGCCAATTCAAACCGGCCCACGCGATCGGCCTTGGCATCGGTGAAGGCGCCTTTGACGTGGCCGAAGACCTCGCTTTCAAACACCCCTTCCGAGAGCCCGCCGGTATTGACCGTAACCAGGGGCTTGTCGGCCCTGGTTGAAACTGCGCGCAGGACGCCGGCGATCAATCCCTTGCCGGTGCCGCTTTCTCCCGTGATGAGCACATTGGCGTCGGAGGGGCCTACACGTTCGATCAATTCCAGGACTGGGCGCATGGCGGGTGATTTGGCGATGAGGTTGGGGTGCGATTGGCCGCGCAGGAGCGCATTTTCCGCCTCCAACCGGTTGCCCTTCCGCACGGCCTGGCTGAATTCGATTTGGGTCCGGACGATCGTCAGCAGCCGGACATTGTCCCAGGGTTTCTGGACGAAATCCCGCGCCCCGCGCCGCATCGCCTCGACGGCCAACTCCACATTCGCCCAGGCCGTCATGACCACTACCGGCACGTATGCGTCCAGTTCCCGGATGCGCGGGAGCAATTCGATCCCCTCTTGGCCTGAGGTCGTATCTCGGGAATAGTTCAGGTCCATCAGGACCAGCGAGAATTCCTCCTTGCGCAGCAACTCGAGCGCCTGCGCCGGCGAATCCGCCGCCTCAGACTGATACCCCTCGGCCTTGAAAAGCAACCACAGCGCTTCCCGGACATCCGCTTGATCGTCCGCAATCAGGATGCGAACTCCAGTTGTGCCCAGTTTCTTCATCAAGAGCCTAATCCAGGCGCATGAACTCGATTCGGTGATTGGCGTCGGGATGGCGGGGCGAGGGACCGGCAACGAGCATGGCGATGGGGCCTTGGAGGTTCTGCCGGCGCAACCAGGCGGCGGCAAAGGCGCGCCAGTCTTCCGGCTCGGCCGGCAGGTCGACCGGATGCACACCGTACGAGAAGACCAGGGACTGGCAAACCGCCGGTTGCGGGCTCAAGGCGATGGTCCAGACGGCGGGTTTGAAACGCGAAATCATCCGCGCCGTGGTTCCGCTTCGGGTGGGCACGAGCACCGCCGCGCAGGGCACGGTGTCCAAGGCGTGCTCGACCACCGAGGCAATCGCCTCGGCCTCGGTGCCGGGCTTCTGAAGCAGGCAGAGCGCGCGCAGGTCGTTGAGCCGCGCCGGGGGCCGGCCCGCCTCGGTGGCCGCGGCGATGCTGGCCAGCATCGCCACCGCTTCCTCGGGGTATTTGCCCACCGCCGATTCGGCCGAGAGCATCAGGCAATCGGTGCCGTCCAGGATCGCGTTGGCGACATCGGTGGCCTCGGCCCGCGTCGGCAGCCGGCTCGACACCATCGACTCGAGCATTTGGGTGGCGGTGATGACCGGTTTGCCGGCCAGGTTCGCCTGCGCAATCAGTTTTTTTTGCGTCAGCGCGATTTCCTGGATTGGCACCTCCACGCCAAGGTCGCCGCGCGCCACCATGATGCCGTCCGCCGCTTTCAAAATCTCCGCGAAGCGCGCCAATGCGCCCGCCCGTTCGATCTTGGCGATCAGGAAAGGGCTTTTGCCCACGGCCTTGGCCGCGGCCCGCACGGCCTCGACATCCGCTTCGGTTTCGACAAAGGATTGGCTTAAGGCCTCGACCCCCTGGGCCAACGCAAACTCGAGGCACGCCCGGTCCCGCGGGGTGAACGCGCTGATGCCCAGGTTAATCCCCGGCAGATTCACCCCCTTGCGCGACCACAACTCGCCCCCCACGGTCACTCGGCATTGCACGTCGGGGCCGGCCACACACTCCACCTGAAGCTGCACCAGCCCGTCGTTCAGGAAGAGCAGGTCGCCCGGCTTCACCACCTGGGGCAGCCGCTCGAAACTCATCGCCACGCGTTTCTCAGTGCCGACGACATTGTCGACGGTCAACGTAAAGCTCGCGCCGGTCCGGAGCTGAATCGGCTCCGGGACGATCTTTCCCAGCCGCATCTTCGGACCCGGCAAGTCCGCCATGATGGCGACGCGCCGCCCGGTCGCCCGCTCGGCCGCCCGGATGCGGACAATCCGCCGGCCTTGCTCGGCAAAATCGCCATGGGAGAAATTCAAGCGCGCCACGTTCAACCCGGCCCGGATCAGGCGTTCGAGCATGTCCGGGGACTCGGAAGCGGGCCCGATCGTGGCCACGATTTTGGTCTTGTGATTGGAGAGCATATCGGCTTGTCATTGGCTTAACCGGAAAAACTGCCGCGCGCCGGAGATGGGATTGGTGACGGCGTTTTGCCCGTTGACGACGACAGGGCCTCGGGAAACAGCGGCCCAGACCGCCGGTGAAGCAAGGTTTGTAGTGGATTGCAAAGTAAAGCCGGCGGCATTGGTCGGCCACGTCAGGCTGACGTATGCCTCAGAGCGAATGATTGTCAGTTGCGGCGCGCTGACCGGGGCCAACGCAAGGCTGAACACCGTTCCTTGGCCCGAACTGCCGCCTTTCTGTGCCGTCCCATAGAGGGTGTTGTCCGATAAAATCAATCCGGCCTGCGGATTGGCTCCGTCATCGCCTCCGGTGAAACTATAGAGGGTGGCATAACCCGTGCCATCAGTGTTAAGTTTGAACACCGTGCCTTGGCCAGACCCGCCGCCAGACTCGGTTGTCCCATAGAGGGTGTTGCCCGAAAGAACCAAACCGGCTTCCGGCCAAGCTCCACCGGCGCCGCCCGTAAAGCTATGCAAAGTGGCAAAACCCGTGCCATCGGTGTTGACCTTGAACACCGTGCCAAAGCTGTCCACGCTCGAACCGCGGCCTCCGTCCACGGTCCCATATAGCGTGTTGCCCGATAAGATCAATCCGGCAGCCGGACCCGCCTCATCGCTGCCGCCTGTAAAAGTATGCAAGTACGCAAAACCGGCGCCATCGGTGTTGACCTTGAACACCGTGCCCCCTTCCTGACCGCCGCCGTGATAGGTCGTCCCATACAGGGTGTTGCTCGATAGAACCAACCCGGCCTGCGGGAAATAAGCGTCGGAAAGGATGAAGCTGTAGAGCCTTGCGAAATCCGTGCCACCCGTGCTGACCTTGAACACCGTGCCATTAGTCGAAATGCCGCCGCGATATGTGGTCCCATACAGGGTGTTGTCCGAGGAAACCAAGCCGGCCTGCGGATTGGCCCCGCCGGAGGGAGAGGCAAAACCATGCAAGGTCGCAAAACCGGCGCCATTGGTGTTGACCGCGAACACCGTGCCATTACCCGAAGTGCCGCCGCTATTTGCCGTCCCATACAGAGTGTTGCCCAATAGAGTCAATCCGGCAAACGGAGCGGAACCGTCGCTGGCGCCAGTGAAAACATGCAAGGTGGCAAAACCCGTGCCGTCCTTGTTGACCTTGAAGACGGTCCCCTTTTGAGAACTGCCGCCCTCCGAGGCCGTCCCGTACAAGGTGTTGCTCGATAAAATCAATCCGGCAAGCGGCCGAGCTCCGTCGCTGCCTCCGGAAAACGTATGCAGGGTCCTGAACATCTGCCCCGGCGCCTGGCCGGGCATGATCAAGCCGATGCTGGTCAACAGCGCGGGCAGCAGGGACGGGACCTTGATTGGAGATTTACCGATGGAAATCTGCTTTTTCGCCGCCGCGCCGGTCATTGACGTCTGGCGGGTGAGGGAGAATTGGTTTCCGGTCTCACTCATTCTGTTCCCATGCTGCCAGATGGGCAGGAGGGTGTCAACCGGCAGGTTCTGCCGTGCTCTTGACGGTATTCTGGCCGTTTCACCTCAGGAACCTGGCCACCGCCTCCGCCTGCGAATGAACTTGGAGCTTCTCGTAAATGCGTCGCAGGTATGTCTGGACCGTCGTCACGCTCAGTCCCATCTGGGCGGCGAGCTCCTTGATCCGCTTGCCGCGCGCGATGCCCTCGAGCACTTCGACCTCCCGCTCCGTGAGCGATTCTTTGGACGGCGCAGGGTCGTGGTCGCGGTGGAAGGATTGCACCACCCGGCGCGCGATGGCGGCCGACATCGGCGAGCCCCCTTGCGCCACGAGTCGAATGCCCTCGAGGATTTCCGCCGGTGTGGCCGCTTTCAACAGGTAACCGGCGGCGCCGGCGCGCAAGGCCGCGAACACGCGCTCGTTGTCTTCCTCGATGGTCAGCATGACCACGTGCGACGAGGCCCGGAGGCGTTTCAATTCGCGTGTGCATTCGATGCCCGACAGCCCCGGCAGGTTGATGTCCATCAGGATCACCTCCGGCGCGGCCTTTGGGATTTCGCGCAGAGCTTCTTCGCCCGTGCGGTACATGCCCACGCAGTCGATGCCCGGCGTCAACTCGAAGATGGCGTTCAGCCCGCGGCGAAAAGCCGCCTTGTCCTCGACGACGGCGACGCGAATTGCGTTGGGAGCGGGGGTTGGCATGGCCGCGTCGCTAACCGCCGGGGGCTTGCAAAGGGAGACCCGCAGTGACGATCGTCCCTGTCCCCGGCCGGCTCTGGATGTCAAATGAACCGCCAAGCTGTTGGAGGCGTTCTTGGAGATTGCGGAGGCCGGTGCCCCCGGCGGCACGGCCCGGATCAAAGCCGCACCCATCGTCCTGAATCACCACGCGGACTTCCGCGCCGCTCGTGGCCAAGGCCACCGTGACGTGCCGGGCGGCGGCGTGGCTGGCCACGTTGGCGAGCGATTCCTTGACGACGATGAGCAGTGCATGGCGCACCCGCGCGGGCACGGCGCGCGAGCCTTCTGCCGAGGGCAAGACGAGTTTGCACTCCAGCCCGGCCGCGTCGCAAAAGCGTTCGGCCAGCTCGCCGATGAAGGCCGCAAGGCTCACCGTGTTGTCACAGCGCGGATTGGTCGCCCAGGCCAGCTCGCGCAGTTCGTGCGCCAGGGACCGGGTTTCGCCTGCCAGGACGGCCAGTTGCGCGCCTTCGGCATGGCCGCGGCTTTGCGCGGCCTCGAGTTGCAGCGCCACGCCCGTCAGGCTGGCGCCCAAATCATCGTGCAAATCCCGGGCGATGCGCGCCCGCTCTTCCTGCAAGGTGCGTTGCTGTTCCAGACGCTGAAGGCGGCGCAGCCCTCGCACGCGCCCGTAGTGCAGGGCCAGGGCCGAGGAGAGCGCCAACAAACCGCCGGCCACATAGAACGGCCAGGTCTGCCAGATATAGGGCGCGAGGAAAAAAGGGAACTCCTTCGGGGTCTCGTTCCAGACGCCGTGGTTGTTGCAGGCGTTGACCTGGAATTGGTAGTTGCCCGGGCGCAGATTCGTGTAAAAGGCCACGCGTTCCGCCGAGTCCGCTTCATGCCAAACTGGATCCCAGCCTATCAGGCGGTGTTGGAAACGAATCCTTTCCGGGGCGACGAAACTGTTGGCAGTGTAACGGACTTCCAGGACCCGCGCTCGCCCGGGCCCGAGCCGCAATGGAGCAGCCGACGGGAGGAGGTTGCGACTGTTGTTCCGAATCCCGGGTTCCGAGTTCAGAGTTGGACCGGGCCTCCCCGCGCCGGCCCCTGCGCCATCCCCGAAGATCACCTCGCCATCCGCCCTGACCTGCTCGATCACGACCGGAGGGGGCACGTCGTTGCGGTGGATGGCCTTGGGGTCGATCGCCACCACTCCCTTGGTGGTGGGAAACCAGAGGCGGCCCGCCCGGTCCTTGCAGCCCGCGGGTTGGTTATCGCCGCCGTTGCACTCGCTGCTGAGCATCCCGTCGGCCTCGCCCAGGGCCAGCGCTTCGACCTGTGCGCGTCTTCCCGCCGCCACGTCATTCAACTCCTGCCGGCAGACGCGGTAAATGCCGTGCAGGCCGCTGAGCCAAAGGCAACCAGAGTCGTCTTCCTGGATGTTGTTGATGATGTTCTCATGCAGGCCGTGTTGCCGGGTGAAGGTGAAGAAGCGATCCGGCGCCTCGTTTCCAGCAGCCGAGGTGAGAAGGCTCTCTTGCTTTCTGCTCTCTGCTTTCTGCTCTCTGCCCCCTGCTCTCTGCTCTCTGCTCTCTGCTCTCTGCTCTCTGCTCTCTGCTCTCTGCTCTCTGCTCTCTGCTCTCTGCTCTCTGCTCTCTGCTCTCTGCTCTCTGC
>Ga0187884_10003313_pt1 | contig 12632 bp, 7 predicted proteins | sample June2016WEW_20_4_FD_132983 | JGI IMG/M metagenome (GOLD analysis project Ga0187884, IMG submission 132983) | Peatland microbial communities from SPRUCE experiment site at the Marcell Experimental Forest, Minnesota, USA - June2016WEW_20_40 | ecosystem: Environmental > Terrestrial > Soil >...
GACGGATGGCAGAGCCTCGCCGAAAAGCCAGACGATCAGATCATTGACCTCGCCGCATGATCGGATAGCCTCATGTCGCCCGAAGACGCGTCAGCCAATTCCAACACAAGTCGCGACAGGACCGCCAGTAGTCTTGGCCACCACGATTTCCGCAACGAAATTGTCCTCGCCAAACACTTCGTCCATCACCGCCCGCACGCGATGCACGTTCTCATCGCCAATCTGCACGAAGATCGACCCACTCTCGTGCAGCAGATCGCGCGCGACGGTGAGCCGATCGCGCAAGTAGGTGAGATAGGAATGAATGCCGTCGCGCCAGGTGTCGCGGAAGGCGCGCACCTGTTCCGGCTCGCGGGTGATCTGATCCTTGGCGCCGTCCTTCACGTCGCGCGTGGTCGTCGACCATTGGAAATTCGAATTGAATTTGATGCCATAGGGCGGGTCGAAATAGATGCATTGGACCTTGCCGCGCAGACCCTCGCGCTCGGCGAGACTCGCCATCACCGAGAGGCTGTCGCCCGAGATCATCCGGTTCGACCAATGCTGGTCGTGTTGATAAAACTCGGTCGCCGCCTCCTTGTCCTGAAGCCCGTTGAAATCCGCGAACAGATCGGCCGGCGCCTCCGCCTTCTCCTTGGCGCGCTCTTTCGACTGGCGTCTGAGATCGTCGATCAGAACCTTGGGGTGAACCTTCTCCTGGATATAAAGCGGCGGCGCCGAAACGATGAGATCGGACCAATCCGCGACATCCTTGCCGCGCCACACCAATTGCGGATCGAGATCGCGATTGCGCCGCTCGTAAGCCAGCCGCAGAGGCGTCTTGTCCTCCTCGCGCATGACCGACTCGAACTCGGCCGTCGGAATATTCTTGCGCTTGGCCTCAGCATGCTTGAGCGCGTCGACCTCGATAGGTTTCTTGGCCATGCGTTCAATCCTCGGACTTTTTTGGGCGCGGCAGCGCGCGGCGTTTATCGGTTTGCGCGAGGGCGCTCTGGGAGAAATCGGGCAGGAGCTGCACGATCGCGTTCGGCTCAAACCGGTCCGCCATCGTCAGCAGCCGCTCAACGATCGCGATTTTCTTGTCCAGGTTTTCAAGCTTCAGCTTTTCCGTTTCCGCCTCGGTCTTGGCGACGTCGGCCTCGGTGCGCTCGCGCAGGGCGCGCACTTCGGCGAGAATCTTGACGGTCTCGGCCGTGATCTTTTCATTTTCGAGACCTCGGGTCTTGAACCGTTCCGCGAAATGGCCGAGCACGCCGCCGCTGATATCCTGCAATTCGTCGCGAACGGTTTTCGCGCCCTTGGGATCGATGACGGTATCCAGCATGCCGTCGACCGCGTTGAAGAGTTTGTGTCGGAAGTCGCGGACCCTTTGTGCGACGCCTCCGTCCGGTATGAGCTTGGAGGGGTTGGCGATCGTGATCTGGGGCTCGCCCCGCGCGAGTTGGGCGTAGACATCAAGGAAGAGATCGATGATGAGGTCCGTCGCCTCCAAGGCTTCGGGGGAATTCATGATCGTGGCGAGGCGCACGACACCCTTGTTCGTCAACACCCAGGGCAACGCCCGGCTGCCGCCGCGCCCGAGTTTTGAGATCACGCCCTGTGAGGTCAAAGCTTCGGTCTCGTCCGCGAGGAGCTGGAAAGCGTGAAGACGCGTGAATTTGTCGGGGTTGCGCCTGATCGCTTGTACGACCTCCCGGGTCTCGACGCCAAACGCCCCCGCGACCCTCGCCGCGAGAATGACGGGTTCGCCGCGGATGTTGAGGACCGCGCGAACGTTCTCGCTCGCTCCGAAATCCTCCTCGCCGTCCGTCCCCTCGCTCATGCCGCCCCCTTTTGAGATCACCGGCTGTGATCTCAAACCCTTGCTTGCGCTGGTAACAAGTTCGCATTACTCGCGATAAACGCGACCTCGACGCGCCGGCCATTCATGCGTCTGGCCTCTTCGCTCGATCTCCGAACAATGCAAAACTTCATCGACGGATCGCTTTCGCTTGCAGACTCACTCGGACGCGGTACGGAGATATTTCCTCGACAAAGACCGTATCCCCCGCCTGCGCATCGTTCGCCTCGAAGAAAGATTTAATCCAGCCCCGAGCGCGGAAGAATTTCTTTTGCCCATCAAGGTCTGTTTCAACCGCGCTTCCGCCGCCCCAGTCGACAGATAGCGTGCGAATTGCCGATTCCGATTTGTTCGAGCCGCCCACCGCGTCTTCGGGAAACTTGCTGAAAAATCCGCGCAGATAAATGTGCTGGTTCTTGATGTTGCCTTCCGTCAGTTCGACTTGACCGAGGAGCGTCCCGGCGCCGCGGCTTGAAGTTGGCGCCACTTTTGACAGTGGCGCGGGCTCGCGGTGTTTCGTCGGCGCCGGACGGCGCGGTTCCACGACAGGGACAGGATCGAACGACGTCCGTTCGGACACACCCATTTGTCGAGCGACGTCCTCGCCGACGTTTTCGTCGAAGATGACAAACGTCACGGCACCGCTCTTGTGCGCATAGGGCACCGGCCGTTGGAAACGGACAATGTCGCTCAGTTTCCACGGCACGTTCCAGCCAGCGACCTTACCGCTCCGGATCATGTCCTCGGGAATGGCGTGTTTGTCGAAAGCTGCCACCATCTCGTCAGGGCTTAGCGGCGCGCCAACCCCATAAAGGCGCGCTGCGCCCCAAACGGCGCCCGTCCCCTTCCTGATCAATCCGATCATTCCCCGGATCGAACAGGACTGAGATCTCATTTCCCAGGTCTTCCGGCCGCTCAGAATATGTCCGATCCACGGATCGCCGATGATGAGGCCTCGGGTAACGATCATTGTGCGTTTGCGCCTTGCAACGTGCCGGCCAAGAGCTTATTGAACTCGGGCTCGATTTCATAAACCGCCGTGAACTCCGCGAATGCCCATCGCCCGAATTTGCCGAGATTGTTGACGCCGGGGACCCAATAGGCGCGCATCGTATTGGCCTTCTCCTTCGCGTCCTCGCGACGATAGCCCTTGATCTCGACGATCAGGTTCAGCGGATCGTCCTTGCCGTCGTCGATTTGGACGATGAAATCGGGCAGGTATTTGCGTGGCGTCGAGCCCATGAGATAGGGCACTTCAAGGCCCAGGTTCTGGTTCTTGACGTAGGCGCGCACCTTGGGATGCGCCTCGGCGACCCGACAGAATTCCGCCTCCCAGTCGCTGTCGCAAACCACCCAATTGACGTGACACTTGCGCGGGTCGGTCTGCCAACGCAGCGCTTTCGAAGTGGTGAAATTCACAAAGGCCGTCGAGCCGGTCGGATTATAGGCGTCGAGGATCGCCTTGACCGGCCGCTCTTTGGCGAGCGTCTCGGTGATCGCGGCCTTGATGCGCTCGGCCGCCATGTCGGCGATCACCTTATAGGCGATCTGCGCCGGGAAGGTTCCGCCGGTGCATCGGAGATAGCCGCCGTCCAGCCACTCGCGCGCGATCCGCTTCAATTGGCCGAACAGATACAGCTTCGGCTGTTCGCCCGGATCGCGGTACTTATTGTAAAGGAGATGTTGCGTGAGGTGGTACAGGACGGTCGACGGCCGCATGTCCCGGAGATGCTCAAGCGTGAGGTTCACGCCCTCGCCGATGATGCCTTGGTTCTTGGTGTTGGTCGCCCCGACGAGGTCCGGCGTCAGTTCGAGAATGGAGTCCGGACTGAACCGAGCCTCCAGCCGCTCTTCCGGCAATTCGACGCGATACCCTTCGACGCGCGGATAGATGATTTCGAGCGCGTCGCGGTCCGGTTTGACGGCCTGGACCCGGACCGTCTCGCGCGGCGTCGCGGGCGGCGCCACGACCGGCTTGGCGGCGAAGTCGAAGGGAATGCCGAGCACGTCGGCATATTCGACGTTGAACAGCCCCTCGTCATTGAGGTCGTAGGACTGCCGACGCAGGCCGCGTCCGACGACCTGTTCGCAAAGAAGCTGGGTGCCGAAAGCGCGGACGCCGAGAATATGGGTGACGGTGTTCGCGTCCCACCCTTCGGTGAGCATCGACACGGAGACGACGCAGCGAATCTGTTCGCCGAGCTTGCCCTTCTTGCCGACGGTGTTCATCACCTCGCGCAACAACGTCGTATCGTCGATGGCGTCGCCGGCGCGGGCGTCGCCGGTGCGGGCGACGATCTCTCGGCGGAACCGATCGATCTCGTCAGACGCCATCTCACGAAAATCCTTGTCGAGCGCTTCGCCGGATTCCAGTTGCGCGCTGTCGATCAGGATCGTGTTGGGGCGTGCTTGGCGGTTGCCATAGTCGTCGGAGTTCCGGAACAAAGGCAGGCGGCCCATCTCGGGCGTCGTGGTGCCATCGTCATTCTGACGATCGAAGCCCGAGATGTAGCGGTAGATCAGCTCCGAGGTCGACGTATTATTGCACACGACGATGAAAACCGGAGGAACCCCGATGCCGGCCTGCTCCCAGGATTCGAAGACCTTCTCGTAGTGCCCGTACAAGGCTTCCAGCGCCGTCAGCAGTTCGGTGGGCAAGCTAAGCGGATCAAGGGACTTGCCCGAACTGCCGCGCCCCTTCTTGGGCATCTTCTTGCCGATGTGATCCCAGAGATTGCGGAACATCGGCGTATCGCCGCCGGGCACGTTGTCGGCGACCGGCACGCGCGGCAGTTTGACGATACCGCATTCGATCGCGTCCATCAGCGAGAAATCGCTCATCGTCCAAGGGAACAGCGTGCCCTCGGCGTAGCCGGAGCCACGCAAGAAGAACGGCGTCGCGGAGAGGTCGTAGACGAGCGAAATACCGAGGTTGCGCTTGACGATTTCAAGCCCTGATATCCACATACGCGCGGCTTCGTTGTTTTCCTTCGCCTCGTCCTTTTCCTCGCCTTTGAGATCGTCCTCGGTCTCGCCGACTGCGTCCTTGACGCGCTCGCGATAGCAATGATGCGCTTCGTCGTTGAGGACCGCGATGTTCCTCATGCCCATCAATTCGGGCATGACGCGCTGGAGCATCTGACCTTCGGTCTCCAGCGTCTGTAATTTCTCGCCGCGCCAACCCTCCAGCGCGGAGCGCGTGCCCTTGGCGACGTCGAGGCGCTCGCGCAACTTGAAGGCGTGGTAATTCGTGATGATGATCTTGGCGTGATCGATATCCCGGAGCATATCCGAGGGGACGATCTCGCGGTGCCGATAATAGCTCTCGGTGTCGTTCGGCAGGAGCACGCGCAGGCGGTCCTTGATCGTGATTCCGGGCGCTACGATCAAGAAGCCGCGCGAGAATTGCTTGCTGCCGGGATGCCGGACCGCGTTCACGGTCTGCCAAGCGATGAGCATCGCCATGACGGCGGTCTTTCCCGCGCCCGTGGCCAGCTTGAGAGCCAAGCGCATAAGCTCCGGGTTGGACTGTTCGTTGGCGCCTTTGATGTGATCCCAAAATTTGGCGCCGCGCGCGCCCGACTTCGGCGCCACCTCCGTGAGCCAAATGGCGGTCTCGACCGCCTCGATCTGGCAGAAGAACGGCTTGAGCCCCTGGAAATCATGGCTTCGCCAGTGCTTGAGAAGCCGCGCCGTTTCGGGCGTCACTTGCCACTGATCGGGATTGCGCAGATTGCGCCAAGTCTCAACGTAGGTGCGGACCTCGTTGATAATCGGGGTGGGATTGTATTCTTGCTCCGCCGACGAAAGGCCGTCACCGGCGTCGAAGGCCATAGTCGTCTGACCGATGGCTTGTCGGCGCTTCTTGGGTTTTGGCACCGGGGTGATCAGATCCGAACGACGCCGGGTTTCGATAATGCGGTTGGTCGGCTGGCCGTCTATGTCGAGTTCCCAATGCCTGGCGGGAAAGGCATAGGGGGAATTCAGGATGGGGCGTTCGAAGAATGGCTCCGTCATCGTTTCCCCAGCCCATTGCCCGCCGCAGGCGCATCGGACCCCGCGATCAATCGCGAATCACGAATTTACGCCGACGTGACGATAGATCGAAGGGCGGGCATTTGATACGGCGCAGTAGCCTGTGGTGCAAAATCGATGACGAGGATTTATAGAAATTCCAAGAAAGCATGGCAATGCGTCCGGCCCACTTGGATGCGGAATATCCGATATCAATATCATGGGCAAAGCCAGTCGGCAGGCTTTCGCGGCGTTGGCTTTACGACAAGACCTGCTAGCCAATGCGTTCGGGAATAACGTTACTTCATCGCCCGCCCAAAGGAGCCGATGATTCGATCGGGTTGTCTTACGAGCGCAACGACCGATGGCGATGGCCGAATTAGCGGATCAGCCTTCCAGCCGCCACGCCTCCTGGCGTAGTGGCGTGTCGCGGTCGTGACGGTCGCATGGCCGAACAATGCCGCCACCTCACGTTGCGTCATGTATCTCTTGGCTGTCGCGACAGCTTGGTGGCGCAGCGTGTAGAGGGAAATCTCGCGAATGTTGAGCTTTTGGCACGCCCTGGTCAGAGCCTTTGCCATCCGCTCGTGAAATCTCTGCCAGACCCCCACTTTCGCGGCCTCCTTTTGGAACCTATCGACAAACCGCGTAAGGCTCCGTCGCTGGGCGGCGCTTAAAGCCGCGAGAGTTACAGGGCGCTCCTTGGCAACCCCGCGGCCGTTGGTTCGTTTGGCGCATTGAACGATCAACTCGTCGCCGACAACGCGCGCGTTGATCCATTCGCGCGGACGCAAACCTACCAGCGCTCCAACGCCGATCATGCCAGCCAACAAGCGACCGGTCGTCGTCTTGCTCTCGGCGAGATGCGACACCAGCCTTTTTCGCTCGTCCCAAGTGAAGCTGATCCGCTTCTTCGCGCTCGTTCTCGGAGCCTGGGCCCTATCCCGTGGTGCCGGCTTAGCACTGTTCAAATCGAAATGGAGCCGAGAGATTCGGGCAGCATCGGTGTTGATTGCCGCGAGCGTCCAGTCCTCGACAGCCAGGCGAAGTGAGGCGCCGTACTTTCGAATCGTGGCCGCCGCCCACGCGCCATCTTGGCGGGCGAACCAGTCGATTGTATGGAGGAGCCTCGAATAATCGTCGGCGTCCGCGTCTGGCTTTGATCGACTAATGAGACCGCAGTATTCTCTTCGGTAAGCCGCGATCGTCGATGGTTCGCGGGTCGGCATTGCGCCGCAGGCGTCGGGCCGGGGTCTGAGGGAAGGGGTATTGGGTACCTCCTCGTACCAATGGAAAGACTGTACCGTGTCGGCACCGACCTGTGAGGTGACGTCCAAATGAGAGTGGGACTTCATTTTCGTACCTGGACCGCTCGTTAGTTGGACACTTTTGTCCCACCGGCGCCAGCAACGCACAATGCATTCGTTCGCGCTTGCGGTCGACCCTTGCACGCAACCTTCGCCTGGAAGCCCGTTCGCCTCTAGTCACGCACATTAATCGGCTGTGAAAAACGGCGACTGATGCCGTGGCGATAATCTGACAAACTTTCGATGGCAAATGCGCCTGCCGCGCTGTGACCACGAGGCGGTCACGGCAAATCCGCGGACCATCAGTGAAAGTGTCGCAGCACGTGATCGCGTGCCCCTGTCGAACTTAGTTGGTTCGGAGACGACGCGAGCCGACGTTTCCATCCGAAATCTAGCCCGCGCACCGGCCGCTGACCCAGGCTTGGCGCGTTGAGCCTTCGCGGCGCGGACGGCGAACGGCCGCTCGTGGCGCATTGCACAATCGGTGCAGTCGTGCTTGCTAGTCGCTCCTTCTCGAACCGGATTCCGTATGGCGCGTTTCACCTTCCTGCATGCCGCCGATCTGCATCTGGGCAGTCCGCTGACCGGTCTCGCGATGAAGGACGAGACTGTGGCCCGGCGATTTGCGGCAGCTAGCCGCGAGGCTTTTTCCGAACTTGTGACGCAGGCGATCGCGGAGAAGGTCGCCTTCGTCGTCGTCGCCGGCGATATTTATGACGGCGACTGGAAAGATACCTCCATCGGCCTGTTCTTTAACCGCGAGGTCTCGCGCCTCGCACGCATCGGCATCCCGCTATTCTTGATCCGCGGCAACCACGACGCCGAGAGCGAGATCACCAAGGCGGTCACGCTGCCAGAAAACGTTTTCGAGTTCCCATCCCGAAAAGCGGAGACCCACCGTCTCGACGCATTCAACGTTGCGATCCATGGGCGCAGTTTCGCTGACCGCGCAGCGACCGAGAACTACGCGATTGCCTATCCGCCCCCTGTTGCAGGCTGGTTCAATGTTGGCATGCTGCACACCTCGTGCGAAGGCAACGCGGCGCATGCTGTCTACGCGCCCTGCACGGTCGCCGAATTAGCCGGGCGCGGCTACGACTACTGGGCGCTTGGCCATATCCATGAACAGGCGGTGCTGCATCGCGATCCCTGGATTGTGTATTCCGGCAACTTGCAGGGGCGCAGCGTGCGCGAATGCGGGCCCAAAGGCGCCATTCTGGTCGACGTCGCGGATGTTCGCGTTACGGGGTTGCGCCCGCTCGTGGTCGATCGGGCGCGCTGGCTGCATGTCACGGTTCCAGTCGCAGACATTCCGGACGAAGCGGGGCTCCTCCAGGCGGTACGCGAGGCGCTTCAGGCGCCGCTCTCCGAAACAACCGGACGAATGACCGCACTGCGCGTCACGCTGACCGGCCGGACCTCTCTGCATGACCGGCTTCGGGCGCGCCGAAACGAACTGCGCGACGAGGTCCAGGCGCTCGCCAACCACGTTCACGATGACGCTTGGCTGGAAGCGTTGAAATTCGCCACGATGGACCCGGCGGTCACTCTCACTGTGGTCCCGGGCGTCGGCGGGGTCGATCCAGCCGCGCTGCTTGTTGGGTTGGAGCATGACGGGGACGTGCGTCTCCGCGCTGCCGAGTTGATCGCGCTGGTACGCGCCAAGCTGCCCGGCGGTGTGGGGGAAGGCGCACTCGACGACCTCGACGCCATCCTGGCCGAGGCCCGTTCAGTCGCCTCCGCCCGCGCGCTCGGGGGCGCTGCCTGAGCCATGCGCCTGCTGTCCCTGCGTCTTGAACGCTACGGCCCGTTCTCCGGCAAACGCCTCGATTTCCGCCCCGACGCGAAGCTGCATGTCGTATTCGGACCTAACGAGGCCGGCAAGAGTTCCGCACTCGCCGCCGTCACCGACCTGCTCTTCGGCGTCCAGCGCCAGACCCCCGATGATTTCCTGCGCCCCGGAAAAGAGATGCGGCTGGGCGCGACGATCCGAGATAGCCGCGGCGCTGAACTTGCTTTCTGGCGGCGCAAGCTCAAGCCATTGCTCAGCGATGCGAGCAACGCCGCTTTGCCCGATGATGCGCTAGCGCCCTTCCTTGGTGGCCTCTCGCGTGAGGTGTTCCGGCGTGCATTCGGGCTCGACGCCGAAGCCCTGCGGCGCAGCGGTGACGAACTGAAGGCGAGCGGCGGCGAACTGGGAGCAGCGTTGTTCTCGGCCGCTTCCGGCTTACGCGGCATCAGTGACGTCAAGAGCGCGATGGAACGTGAGGCCGACGGAATTTTTGCCGAACGCCGCTCGCAGAACCGGACCTTCTACCAGGCGGCGGACCGCTACGAGGTTGCACGCAAGGCGCTACGCGAGCACGAGACCCGCGCGGGCGACCTGAAGGCGCTGCGAGAGGAACTGGCCGCCCAGGAGAAGCGCAGCGAGACGATCGCACGACGCCGCGCAGTGATCGCGCTCGAAAGGGGGAAACTCGACCGATTGCGCCGGGCCGCGCCAATCCTGCACGCGATCGACGCCGACGAGGCGCAGCTTTCCGCGCTAGGACCCTTGCCTGCCGCTCCCGAGGGTTCCGGGGCCGCGGTCCTAGAAGCTGTGCGCGCCGTCGAGAGCGCCTTGGACGCCAAAGCCGATGCGCAGCGCCATGAGGGCCGCCTACGCGAAGAGCACGATGCGATCGTGCTCGATCAGTCTCTGCTCGACCGGGCGGACGAGATCGAACGGCTTCAGATTGCGCTCGGTGAATACCAGAAGGGCCAAAGCGACCTGCCGGCGATCGAACGCGACGAATATGCTGCCGAGCAGCAATTGGCCGCGCTTGCGTCGCGGCTTGGCTTTTCGGACGCCGACATGCTCCTCGCTCGGCAGCCCGACGATGCCGCGATCGCTCGCGTCGATGATCTCGTCAGGCGCGGGCGCCGGCTCGATCAGGCATGCGAAACCAGGGTCGATGACTTGCGGCGCGAGCGCGAGACGCTGGAGGAGCGCCGGCGCGAGCGCGGCCGACGCGCCGTGCAGCGCGACCCGCGCCCCCTGCGCGAGCGTCTGGCCGCACTCGCGGAGCTGCGCCGCCTAGCCGAGATAGCGGACGAGCACGCCGCCGCAATAGCGGCCGAGGAGACGACGCTGGCTCAAGCCGCAGCGAGATTGGCGCCAAAGATCGTCGACCTTGCCGCCCTGGCCTCCGCATCGCTCCCATCGCGCGACACGATCGCAGCCTTTGCAGCGCGCCTTTCGCAGCTTGATGAGGAGGCGTGGCGAGAACGGCAGGCGCTGGAAGCGGCCCGGCGCGAAGCGGCCGAATTCGCAGATCGACTCGAAACGCTCGCGGAAGGCGCGCCGCTGCCGACGCTGGAGCGCATCGCCTTCGCGCGTGCGGCGCGGGACCGGCACTGGTCCGCATTGCGAGCGGCCGTGTTCGGCGAAGCGGGCGCCGTCTCGGGCCAGGCGCTCGCCTCAGAAGCCGCGGGTTTCGAGACCACGCGGAGCGAGGCCGACGCGCTGGCCGATGCCGCGATCCTGGATGCGCAGCGCGTCGCGGCGTATGCCGAGATGAGCCGCGGGCGCGAGCGGCGCGAGGCCGTCGCGGCCGAGCGCATCGAGATGCTCGCTGACGTCGAGCGGCGCAGGCAGGCCGCGCTCGCGGATTGGGCCTCTGCCTGGACGCCCTCGGGCGTCGCTCCCCTTTCGCCGGCGGAGATGGCGAACTGGCTGCTGCTGGTCACGTCCCTTCTTGATCGCCACGCCAAGCTAGCCGACCGCAAGGTGCAGGAACGGCGGATCGTCCGGCAGATCGAGACGGCGCGGCCGTCGCTCGCCGCCCTGGTCGCCGAACTCGGCCTGTCAGCAATGCCTGGCCTGCCAATCCCGGCTGAACTGAAGCGCGCCGAGACCGAGATCGACCGGATCGCCGAAGGCTGGGACGCCGCGCGCGTGTCCGATACGCTGACCGCCGATCTCGAAACCCGCGTCGGTAACGCCGAAGCGGAAGCCGAAGCTGCGCGGGCGGGTCTCGATCGCTGGCGACGGGAGTTCCGGGACACGCTGCCGCGCATCGGCCTGCGCGAAGACGCTGCGATGGCCGAGGCGGAGGCGTGTCTCGCCGCCTGGCGTGAGGCGCCCGCCATCGCCGGCGAGCGTGAGCGGCTGAAGCGGCGCGTCGCCGGGATCAAACGCGACGCAACGCGGTTTACGCATGATGTCGCCGCGCTCGTGGCGGCCGTCGCGCCCGATCTGGCCGGCGCCCCCGATCATGCAATGCGCCTGCTCGGCCAACGCCTGACGCAGACGCGCGCGGCGAAGACGACACGCGAGGCGATGACCCGACGTATCGCGGAAGCGAAGGCGGCGACGCGAACGGCTGTTGACAAGCACGAGCGCGCCCAGCGCGTCGTCGTCGGGCTCGGTGATCGTCTCGGCCCCCCCTTGGACGCCGATCTTGCCGAAGTCGGCGGCGCACTCGCCAAGCGGGACGCGATCGTCGCGCTGCTGCGCCAGCGCCGAAGCGAACTCGCGAATGCCGCCGATGGTCGTGACGAGGCCGAGTTGCGCGCCGCGCTCTCTGGTTACGCTCCGGACATGGCGGAGGCCGATGTCGCCCGATTGGAGGAGGAGGCGCGCCGGCTCGAAAGCGAGAGCCAGGAAGCCTACGCGGCCGCGAAGGAAGCCGGCGCCCGGATCGGCAGCCTCAGCGGCGCCGTCGCGGCGGAGATCGCCATCCAGCAACGGCGCGGCGCCGAGAGCGAGATGTTGGAAGCCGCGCGCGAATGGGCCGTGCTCAGCATCGGCGCGCTGATGATCGGCGCCGCGATGACACGGCAACGCCAATCCCGGCAGGAGCCCTTGATGGCGCGCGCCGGCAAGCTTTTTGCGACCGTGACTGGTGGCGCCTTTTCCGACCTCGGTCAGTCGTTCGACGAGAACGATATTCCCTATCTCGTCGGCCGCCGGCCCGCCGACGCCGAAATTCAGATCAGCGCTATGAGCGAAGGGACGCGCGATCAGCTTTATCTCGCTTTGCGGCTCGCTTATGTCGAGGATTATGCCGCCCGCGCCGAGCCGCCCCCTTTCCTCGCAGACGACCTCTTCGCCTCCTTCGACGACCTCCGTACCGCCAACGGCCTGAAGACGCTTGCGGAGATTGGAGAAAGGGTCCAGCCGATCCTGTTCACTCATCACCGCTTTGTCGTCGAAACCGCGATGCGTGAGCTTGGCCGCTCGGTGGACGTCTTGCAGCTCTCCTAGACGCGCGACAATCCAGTAGTCCGGCCTCACGGGAAATCCCCCGGCCGCGAGGCCACAAACGGCACATGAAACGTCATGAGTGTGAAGACGCATCCAATCATGGCTCTGACGCACTTTTGGTGACGATTGGGTCACGTGGCGCCAATGACGCGCGCTTGGAGCAAATCGAGTTTTCCGCGGCCATACATCTGGCGCTTGACCAGCTTGAGCTTGCAGATCTGGC
>Ga0187884_10003316_pt1 | contig 12625 bp, 6 predicted proteins | sample June2016WEW_20_4_FD_132983 | JGI IMG/M metagenome (GOLD analysis project Ga0187884, IMG submission 132983) | Peatland microbial communities from SPRUCE experiment site at the Marcell Experimental Forest, Minnesota, USA - June2016WEW_20_40 | ecosystem: Environmental > Terrestrial > Soil >...
ACATGTGGAGGCCGGGCTGCGGAGCTTCGACCGGACAATGCCGGAAGAGATCAACCGCCTTGTTACCGACTCCATAGCCGACGTCTTCCTGGTCACGGAAGAGAGCGGACGCGTGAACCTGCTGCGCGAAGGAGTTGCGCCGGAGCGCATTCACCTGGTTGGAAACCTGATGATCGATTCGCTGAGGCAGAACGTAGAGCGGGCGAAGGAGTCGAACATCGCCGAACGCCTCGGCATTGGCGGCATCACCTATGGCGTGGTGACGCTGCATCGTCCTGCTAACGTGGACGACCCGGCTGCCCTGGAGGAGATCATGGGTGCGCTGCGCGTAATCGCGGAGAACACGCCGCTGTACTGGCCGGTGCATCCGCGGACTCGGGCGCGACTGGAGGGCGGCACACTGCCTTTGCCGCGCGAGCTGAGATTGCTCGAGCCGCTGGGCTACCTCGATTTTCTGAATCTTGAGGCCGGAGCGTCGCTGGTGCTGACCGACTCAGGCGGCATTCAGGAAGAGACGACGGTGCTGGGGGTGAACTGTCTGACGCTGCGCGACAACACTGAGCGTCCAGTGACGATTGAGATCGGGACAAATCGACTTGCGGGCACGAAGAAGGCGTCGATCCTGGCGGCCTGGGACGACATGCAACGGGCGTCGCGCCAGGCAGGGATTCCGCCGCTGTGGGATGGGCAAGCCGGGGAGCGGAGCCGCGAGGTTCTGCGACAGGTCTACGTGAGCCGAAACAGGAGCGGCGCTGAGCCGGACAAGTCATCGGCCTCGGCATCGTGACAAAAGATTTCAAACGCTGAACGTCGGCTCGACCAGGCGATTACGCCGCTCCTAATTTGTCTATTTCCAATGAATTGTTGGTGACGTACCGATTTTGAGCTTGTAAATCCAGACTTTTGTAATGAAACTGTCTGCGGGGCGCTGGCCGCGAGTATTCCTCATACGGTGATCTTTGGCTGATAACAACGGTCGTACGAACCATGCCCCACTCAATACCGCGCTGCTCGCCCGGCTCAGCAACGGCTCCCACATCCCTGCCCTGGATGCGCTGCGAGGCATTGCGGCCTGCACGGTGGTTTTCGGCCATACCATTGGATATCCGCAACTCGGCAGCATGGCTGTCTCGGTCTTTTTCGTCCTCAGTGGATTTCTGATTACCTGGCTCCTGCTGCGCGAATCGGAATCGACGGACCGCGTTTCTCTCCGCAATTTTTATCTTCGGCGTACATTACGAATCTTCCCGGCGTTTTATGTGTTCTGGATTGTCTGCGTCGTAGCCGCGTGGTATCGGTTCGCCAGCTTTTCCTGGGGCGAGCCGATCGCATCGCTCTTCTACATGGGCGACTACTACAGCGCACTGTCGGCCACTAACGTCCACCAGATCATGGGCATCACCTGGTCGCTGGGAGTGGAAGAGAAGTTCTACCTGCTGTGGCCGATTGCGTTTGCGCTGTGGTTCAGGAATCCGCCCAAGCTGTTCCGGTTTACCGTGTTCTTCATCGCTGGTATCTGGCTCTATCGAGCGATTGCTGCGCTCTGGTTTCCGTTGCCCGATCATTATCTGCACTACGCGTTTGAGTCGCGGCTCGACACCATCCTGTATGGGTGCGCGCTGGCGCTGGCGTTCAAGCTGGGTAAGATCGAACCGTTGCTGCGGGCGGTGGACAAGGTGAAGGTGCTGCCGTTTTTACTGACATTCGTGCTGGTGAAAGTGGCCCTGCTGGAATACCACGTGAGCCTGCCCGTGTTCTACATCTTCGGATTTCCGCTGATCTCGCTGCTGGTGATGGTGCTGCTCATTCAATTCGTGTTCCTGGGCGCGCTGCGCGGCTGGCGATGGCTGGATCACCCCAGTCTGCGTTTCCTGGGACGTATCTCGTATTCGCTGTACCTCTATCACATCATTGTGATTGCTACGGTCGAGTTTTACTTCATGCCGGCGCTTCGCCTGCGCTGGGCGCTTCCGGTGATGTATCTCGGATCCGTGGCTGTGGCGTACACGTCCTACCGGCTGGTTGAGCAGCCGTTCCTGCGGTTGAAGAGCCGCTTCGAACCGAACTCAACGGCGCGGGCCGACCGTCGTGATCGGGCACAGGCGCTGAGCACAGCCCGCGCGCAAGCCAGTTGATCGCTGCTGGGCTGATTCGTACGTTTCCAAGGGTTGCGGCACCTATTCCATTTGACTGGAAAATGCCTGTCTTGTGGTACTCTGAGTTTCACCCACAGGTGTCCCCGGGAGCCAGAATTCCCGGCAATTTCCGCATTTCCAACAAGCGAGATCGTACTTCGGGATCAGCATGCAAACTGCACAGGGCACGGTAGCGACCTTCGAAGCTCTTAAAGGAAAGATCCAGAATAAGACAGCCCGAGTGGGCATTGTCGGGCTAGGCTATGTTGGCCTGCCGCTGGCGGTGGAGTTCGCCAACGCCGGCTTCAGCGTCACCGGTATCGACGTGCAAGAGTCGAAGGTGGAAGGACTGAACCGCGGCGAGTCGCACGTGCAGGACGTGCCCTCGGCCGAAATCGGGAAGTATGTCGGCGCGAAGAAATTCCGCGCCACTACGGATTTCTCCGTAGTCCGAGAACTGGACACCATCAACATCTGCGTGCCTACGCCGCTGCGCAAGACCAAAGATCCGGACATGAGTTTCATCGTTTCGGCGGTGGAAGAGGTTGCCAAGCACTTTCATCCCGGGCTGCTGATCATTCTGGAGTCGACGACTTATCCGGGCACGACCGACGAGTTGTTGCTGCCGACGTTTGAAAAGCTAGGCTACAAAGTGGGCGAAGACTTCTTTCTGTGTTTCTCGCCGGAGCGCGTCGATCCGGGCAATCCGACCTACCAGACGCACAATACGCCGAAGGTGGTCGGCGGTGTCACTCCGGCTTGCACCGAGATGGGTGAGCTGTTCTTCTCGCAGGCACTGGAGCACGTGGTTCCGGTGGCGAGCACTCGCGTAGCCGAGATGGTGAAGCTGCTGGAAAACACCTTCCGCATGATCAACATCGGCCTGGTGAATGAAATGGCGCTGATGTGCGATGGCATGGGAATCAATGTGTGGGAAGTCATCGACGCGGCCGCGACCAAGCCGTTTGGGTTCATGCCGTTCTATCCTGGGCCGGGGCTTGGCGGACATTGCATTCCGATTGATCCGTTTTACCTGTCGTGGAAGACCAAGCAGTCGGGGATCGAAGCGCGCTTCATCGAGCTGGCGGGATACATCAACGGCAACATGCCGCACTTCGTGGTCGACAAGGTGCAGAACGCGTTGAACAATCACAGCAAGGCGGTGAAGGGATCGCACGTGCACGTAGCGGGCGCGGCCTACAAGCGCAACATCGACGACATGCGCGAGTCGCCGGCGCTGGACATCATCCTCCTGCTGCAGAAGCGCGGAGCGAAGGTCACGTATAGCGATCCTTATGTGCCAACGCTGCGGCTGGATGGGATGTCGTTGAAATCGGAACCGCTGGTGGCAACGGCGGCGAAGGCCGATTGCGTGGTGATTGTCACCGATCACACCGACTTCGATTACAAGGGACTGCTGGACTCCGCGAAGTTGATCGTGGATACGCGGAATGCGATGAAGAAGTTTGCGTCGGAGAAGATTGTTCGGTTGTAAAGCAGTTTCTAGTTTCTTGTTTTGAGTCGGCGCGACATTGAGTCGCGTCGATTTTTTTTGGGTCCCACCCTGTCCGCAAAGGCGCCGGCCGAGGATGGTGCACCCGTGAGTTTCATCCTGAGCGGGGACGAAGGGTTTTTATAGCGGTAGCGGTCCTTCGACTCCGGCGTGCAAAGGCGGCACGCCCGCACTCAGGATGACACCCAAAAACAAGGACCTTCGACTCCGGGCGGCAACTGCGGCCGCCTGCGCTCAGGATGACACCAAGAAACAAGGTCGCTCGACTGCGTTCGGCCTGTGGCCTCATTTCGCTCAGGATGAGACCGCAATAAAACGGCAGGCGTGTAACCGCGACACGCCTGCTCTCAGGATGACACCTCTGTTGAATTGCGGTTCTACTTCGGCTTCTGGGACACCTCCAACGGTCCGGTTCCTTGTGGCTGCACCGTGATCGACAGGTTCGCGCTGATCGTCTGATTTGCTGCATCGGCCAACTGGACGGTGAACGTTGAAGTCTTCGCTTTTATGGATCCTGTCGAGGCTGGTGTTCCAGAGATCGAGCCGGTGCTGGTCATCCGCAAGCCCGCCGGAAGCGAACCGGCGGTAATCGCCCAGGTGTACGGCGGCTGACCTCCCGATGCCTGCAGCTGCGTCACGGGATAAGGCTTTCCCACCGTTCCGTCCGGCAATGTGGTGGTTGTAATGACTGGAGCCGACTGCGTGATGGTCAACGGCAGCTTCACGTTCACCGGCGTGGTGCCGTGTGAGTCGGAAAGCACAATGTTTAGCGTGAACGTCCCTGATTGTGTGGGCGTGCCCTTGATCTCGCCCGCCGTGGTTAGTTGCAATCCCGGTGGAAGCGGCGATGAGGTCGCCCAGCGGTAGGGCGGAATTCCGCCCTGGCCACGCAGCATCGTGTCATAAGGAACTCCCTTCGCGCCATTGGGCAGAGAAGTCGTCAGGATTTGTAGCGGTTGCGACGGCGGCGCATTTACTGCGACCGTCGTGGCGACGCTCAGGCATTGCGGTTGAGGGGTGGAGCTGTCGCACACTTCGATGGCGAAGCTGTACAGTCCGGCTGTCGTGGGCGTTCCCGCGAGAAGCCCTGGCGCGCTAAGTTGCATGCCGGGCGGCAGCGAGCCTTGCGTCATCGCAAAGGTATAGGGCGTCACTCCGCCGGTGGCGGTGAATTGATACCGGTAGGAAGTTCCGACGGTCGCGCTGGGCAGCTGGGTTGGCGGCGCGAATTGCAGCGGCGAGCTGCCGGCAGGCACGATCTGTATCGCCGAAAGGCTCATGCCATACACGCTGGCCGTGGTGTCCTGGCGATCGCGCGCGACAAAGCTCAAGACTCCGTCGGTCACGGTCGCCGCGTAGCTCTGGGTGTAACCCTTGTATTGACCTTGCGCCAAGAGATAGCCGTCCTGCCAGCTTGCGGCGACTTTACCGTTCACCTCCGCGTCGTAGACATTTCCGCCAGCCGAGGTCACTCCCAGTCCGGACTCGCCTTTGAGGTTGACCGTGTACTGACCGTTGGGTAGCGCGACATGCAGTGCGACGTCGTTGTGATGCGAGATGCTTGCGCCGTAAAGATTCGCGTTGGAGTAGCTTCCCCAGTTGCTGGGATAGAAGTTCCACGAGCCATAGAGCGGACCGTAAAGAAGTCCTGCGCCCGCCTGATAAGAGTCGGTTACGGCGCGCTGCTTGATCTGGCCGTACCAGAGCTGGCCCTGCGTGTCGGTGACGGTCTGCTTGAGGCAGCCGAGACACAGACGCAACGAACCATCGGGCGACCATGGCATGAACTCAACCGTGGCGTAGCTCTTGGCCGAAGGAGCAGCGGTAGAAGTGCAGACCAGTGCCGTGATTGCCGGAGCCGTGAGCGACCCGGGCGAAGGCGCGGTGACGAGGCCATCGTCGTTGGCCGAAGCTCCCCCGACGGACGGCGACAGCGTGCAGCTGTGGCTGGTGTCAGGATTTCCGTTGACCCACACCTTAGCTTGGTAGCTGCCACCAGCTGGGATCAGCGGCAGGCGTTCGGGATCGATGCCCACCACGGTGCCTTGCAGGTTGACATCGGCGCAGGCCGAGCCGTTGACGCAGACGCTGACGCGGTTCTGGTTGGCTGTGCCCTCCTGGTTGCCGGCGATGAGATAGGCGGTCGGCGTCCAGAATGGCTGGGTATTCGCCGGGTCGACCACTTCAAGCGACGACTCAACCGGGCTCCAGTTGTGCAGAGCCTCCGCGGCATCGACCAGTTGGTCGGGATAGAAGCCGTTGCTGAGGATGCCGGTGTCCCAGTTGTCGGCGGGCGCGGTGCCGTCGAGCAACACCATGCCGTAGACCTGCAGGGTGTTGAGTATGGCCTTGGCGTAGGGACACGATGTGTCGAGTCCGCCGGAGCAGAATCCATTGACGTTGAAGCTGCGTTTCAGGCGGAAGCGCGTGCCGTACGGCGCCCAGTCGAACATCGTCCATTGATTGCCATTCCAGGTTCCCGCGCCCAGGCTGCGGCCATCGACCGGGATGGTGAAGTGATAGCTGTCGGTCCCGGCGGTCGCGTAGAAGGTGTTGGTGTGATCGATGTTGTCGTTCAGCACCGACCACGCGCCGGTCAGGCCAGTAAACACGATGTGGAACTGGCAGCCGGGCGCGACGGACAGCCACGCGGTCGGATACTCGCAGCCGTCGAGGCCGCTGGTGCCGAGGTTGTAGTTGGAGGTGCACTGAATGGGATTAGTCGGCGTGCAACTGGCCAGCTGCATGCGGGGATGTCCGCCTGCGGCGTAGAGCGACGCCGGTGGAATCACGCGGGCGGAGATCATCTGATTGCCCAGCGTGGTGCGCAGCGCGTGCTGGAACGCGGTGTTGCAGCCACCGCAGTTGGGATCGGAGTAATTGTTGACGACGCTGTTCCACCACTGCACGGGATCGCCGCTGGTGGCAACGATGCTGGAGCCGCCGGCGTCCGGGCCGCCATAAACCGAATTATCCGCCGTGGACCAGACGGCCATCGAGCCGACATTTGCGGCGGCGACATTGCTTGACGAAGTGGCCAGCGTAGCGCTGCCCAGGTTCCCGGCACAGTTGCGCGAGTCGTAGGGGATGGTCGCGGTGACATGCCAGGCGTAGCCATCGGTACCGGCGGTCTGCGTGACGATCGTGACGAGAAAGGTGCTGGAGGCGTAGCCGTTGAAGTTCATCCCAGCACAGGCGCCGGCGGCGCCATTGACTTGCATCCGCAGCGGCGTTTGCAGCAGGCGGAGAACGTTGGTATCGAATTGCACCTCGGTGGGATCGCCTGTGGTGAAGACGACGTTATGGCTGTCGGTCATCACCTGGTAATACTCGTACTGCAACTGGCTGGTGCGATCGGCTTGCAGCAGGTGGCGATCGGGACCAGTGCCGCCACTGGAAGCTCCGTAGACATCCATGCTCCAGCCGGACTGCATTTCGACGTAAGGCGGCTGCAGCATGGGGAGCGAGGTGTCCTGGCAATCGAGGCACCAGGGCAGGACGGCATGCACCAGCTGCCTGGGCGTGCTGTCGTCGATGCTGTTGTTGTAGAGGTTCTGGAAGAAGCGCGGCGGAGATCCCAGCTTGAAGTTGTGATAGCTGCCCTGCGTAGGCGCGTCGGAGGCGATGCGCGTGACCCAGAGTGCCGAGTTCGGGTGGACCGGCCAGTTATAAACCGAGACGTTGTAGGCGCTGCTGTTCGGCAGTTGCTGGATGCCGCGCGAGTAGTTCTGCGGATAGATGGTGGAAGGCGCGCAATATTGTCCGGTCTGATCGAGCGTGCCGACTCCGGTAAGAGTCCAATTCACCGACCCGCAGCCGCTGGCGCTGAAGTGAACGCATTCACCGGGCATCGCGGGCTGAGGTTGGGAGGGGTTGATGGAACAGGTTTGCGACCAAAGTGACGTGCAGGCGAAGAAGCAGAGACAAAAGCCTAACAGTTTCCGGCAGACAGGATGAAAGCAGAGCCGGCGAACGATATGAGTTCCAGATAGCATGAACGTTCTCCTTACGAAATGCGGCGCGATGAGGTCCGCAAGGATGCTCTTCACCCGGTTGGCCCAGAGAGCCACTAGCGTGGGACGCGAGCATCGGTGCGACAGAGTGGAACGACGGGCGCCGCACGGAGGGAAGGGTGAATCTGCGGCCGTTTACCGCTCCACAGGCAAGCCATCGACAGCCGGAATGGCGCCTTGAGGGTTCAGGCGTCACAAAAAAACACGAAAGTAACCAGGGGGTGCTAGCCGCTAGCTACGAGCCGCGAGCTGAGGGCTGCTAAGCGAGGGGCCAACCGACTGGGGATTGCCACAGCCCGTCTGGATGAATTCGGACGCGAACCTACTTTGAAGTATTCGGAGCTCAGGAGTTACAGCCTTTAGGCTCAAGGCTTTCTCGGCTTAACGGCTTGCGGACATGCCAAAAAAGAAAAAGCCAGAGGAGCGGACTTCGCTCATCTGACTTTCTAAAACCATTGTAGCACGTTGAAAGGGTATTTTGGCGCTATTTCATGACTTTATATTTCCAGCATAATCAATCGATTACAGCCAACTGTTGCATTTCTCAGTATTGACATGTAAAAAGTACAGGCTTCTCACCCCGGGCCGGATTCGTCGGCGAGCGAAGTGGGGCAAGCTATTGAATCGAAATGGAAAGGGCCGAGTCCAAGCGGGAACTGCTCCGTATTTCCCCGGTCCGGGAGACTTGACTCTTTGTCCACATACCGTTCTAGTCTTTCGCAAGTCTCTGAAAAGGTTGCCTGCGACGAGGAATTCTGCTGGAACTTTGTGTGCAAGAATTTGCACACAAAGTGACAAAGGTCTTGCGCTTCGCAAAATAGTCTTGCTTAACCTACTGATACAAAAGTATATTCAGCGTGCGAGAATTCAGAGACTCGGCCAAATAATTGCACATACCTGTTGGTTCCGCGATTCAAAATTCCAAGGAGTATTCCACTGTGGCGCTTGCTGGCACCAAGACCTCGGGTTCTGCGTTGTCGACTCCGTTAGAAGACGTCTTACCCGGGGGTAAACCACCCTCCAAGTTTTCGACCTTCTGGCAGACGGTAAAGCCATTTGGCTGGCAAGGGTTGTTGCTGACGGCGGCGCTGATGTTGCTTTATGCGCCGGTACTGAAGCTGCTGGCGTGGCAATGGTATAACGATCCCGACTACTCGCATGGCTTTCTGGTACCGGTACTTTCGGCGTATCTGATCTGGGCCAAGCGCGACAAGCTGCGTCTGGTTCCCCGCAACCCTTCGGTGTGGGGGATGGTAATTGTGCTGTTCTCCCTGGGAGTGTTGTTTATCGGCAGCCTAGGTGCGGAACTCTCGCTGGCACGACTGTCGTTTGTCGGATGCCTGTGCGGGCTGATTGTTTATTTTGTCGGCTCGAAGGTTTTGCGCAGTTTGGCCTTCCCGATTGCTTTTCTGCTGTTCGCCATTCCCATGCCGGTGGTGGTGTACAACGAGATCGTCTTTCCGCTGCAATTCATCGCCTCGAAGTTCGCCACGCGGACGTTGGAAATTCTGAACCTGTTTCCCATTATGCGGGAAGGGAATGTGCTGATTCTTCCCGGCATGCGGCTGGAGGTGGTGGAGGCATGCAGCGGTATCCGTTCGCTGATGTCATTGCTTGCCCTGGCTGCCGGTTACGGCTACGTGGTGGAGCGCAGTGTTGCGGTGCGCTGGTTCATGGTGATTGCCATGGTGCCGCTGGCGATCATCAGCAACGGCATGCGGATTATGATCACCGCCGTCATGGCGCACTACATCGGGCCGAAGGCTGCGGAAGGATTCATGCACGAATTCTCCGGTTGGGTTATTTTTGTGGTAGCCACCGTATTGTTCCTGGCGCTGCATAGCCTGATTACTTTCATTCGCAAAAAACTAGGGTGGTACGACGGGACGGGCAATCCTGATCTTGCTCCTGTGAAGGTGGCGCAATGATCGCAGGGGGACGTTACTGGTTGATGGTTGCGGTACTGCTGGGAGCCACGGCGGGACTGGCGCATCTTTCGCATGGCGAGTCGACCCCGCCGGCGATGCCCATGTCGGAGTTTCCCACGAAAATTGGTCCTTGGGCCATGGTGATCCAGTGGCCGCTGGACAAGGAAACCAAGGATTTGCTGGGCGTGACCGATTATATGAATCGGGGATATTGGGAACCCGGCATGGAAAAGACCTTGCTGGGACTTTACATTGGATACTTCCGCAGCCAGCGGACCGGCGCCACCATTCACTCTCCCAAGAATTGTCTGCCGGGAGCAGGATGGAACCCGACGACGGCTGAGGTTTACCAGCTGCAGCTGGATGATGGACGCAAGGTTCCGATCAACCTCTACACGATTCGCAAGGGTTTGGAGTCGGAGGTTGTGCTGTACTGGTACCAGTCGCATGGCCGAATTGTGGCCAGCGAATACTGGGGAAAATTCTACTTAGTGTATGATGCGTTGCGCTTAAACCGCACGGACGCTGCATTGGTTCGCATCACGGTGCCGGTCACGAACAATGACGAGGCAACTGCCCAGGCGCGGGCGCTCTCATTCGCAAAACAAATTACAGGTGATCTCGACCAGATCATCCCACGGTAACTCCAGGAGAAGTCATGCGGAATCGCTACCTAGTTTCTATTGTTATGGCCCTGCTCGCCCTCGCGCTCGTCGGGTGCAGCAAGAACCCCGAGGTCGCCAAGAAGAAATATCTTGAAAGCGGCATGAAGTACATGGAGCAGGAGAAGTACGACTCGGCTATCATCCAGTTCCGGAAAGCCATACAGATCGATCCGAAATACGCGGATGCTCACTATCAGCTGGCGGAAGCTGACCTGAAGCTGCAGCACAACCAGGAAGCCTTCCGTGAAATGAGCCAGGTCGTCGAACTGGACCCCAACAATTTCAAGGCGCGCGTTGCCCTCGGCGGGATGTTTTTGGCCTCGGGTTCGCATTTCTATCCTAATGCCGAGGAGCAGGCCCGCTACGTCGCCGACCATGACCAGAACAACCCAGAGGGGTACGTTCTGCTGGGTAACGTTCTGCTGGCGCAGAAACATTATGACGACGCCCTGGCTGCGTTCAGCAAAGCCATTGCGATCAAGCCGAGCGATCCCAGCGCGTACATGAACCGTGGCGCGGTTTACGTCTTCCTCAAACAGGATGATGCGGCCGAGAAGGATTTTAAGAAAGCAGTTGAGCTGGATCCGCATTCGCTGGCGGCTTACGCGAACCTGGCCGGCTACTACCTGTACAAGCACAACGTTAAGCAGGCCGAGGAGATTTACAAAGACGAGATGGCGAACAATCCCGATTCGCCGGTGCCGTACCTGCGACTGGCTGGATTGTATCTGCGCGAAGGGCGTAAGGATGAAGGCGAAGCGGTTGTGCAGCAACTGCGCACCAAGCAGCCGTCGTCGGCTGAGGTGGCCTCCGCTATTGGCGACTTCTACCTGGCAGCGCGCAACACCGATGCCGCTCTGAAGGAGTACCAGCGGGGTCTCTCCTACGATCCCAAGAACCAAACGCTGCAGGTTCGCATTCTGGAAACCATGATCAGCTCGGGACGTACCCAGGACGCGCAGAACATGGTTGACCATTTGCTCAAAGAGGATCCGGGCGACACCACGGCGCGCATGACCAGTGGCCGCCTGCTGGCGATCAAGGGCAACCTGCCTGATGCGACCACGACCTTGCGCGGCGTCGTCAAAGACGCCCCTGAGAATCCGCAGGCACACTACGTGCTTGGCCTCATCCTACGGCAGACCGGCGACATGGCCGGCGCCAAGAGCGAGTTGCAGGAAGCGAATCGTATTCAGCCGAACAACCCCATGACCCTGCAGGCGCTGGCTGAGGTTTACCGCGACAGCCACGACTTCGACACGGCCATGGAGTATGCCGATAAGCTGCAGCGGCTGAACGACAACAATCCGACGGCACACTTCCTGATTGCTACCATTGATCTCGGTTCGAAGGATTACGACAAAGCACTTGACGAGTTGAAGGAAGTGCAGGCGGTCGCGCCCAACGATCCGTCGATCTGGCTCAACATGGCGTACGCCTACGCCGGCAAGAAAGACTACGCCCAATCCGAGAAGATGTTCCTGGCGGCAACCAAGGCGGGTCCAACCTTCGACACCGCATGGGCCAGCTACATCGCCATGCTGTTCAGTAACAATCAGGCGCCAAAAGCACTGGCGGTAGCGCAGCAGTATGCTGCGGCCAATCCCACTCGCTTGCCCGCGCTATTCATCTACGGCTCAGCTCTGGCCACCACCAAGAAGTACGATCAGGCGCTGGCTGAGTATCAGAAGGCGCTCACCATCGATCCCAAGAATGCCGCGGCCTACCTTCACATCGGTCAGATCTACCAGGTGGAGGGTAAGTCGGACGAGGCCTTGGCGAATTATCAGAAGGCGCTGGCGATCCAGCCTTCGTCCACAACGCTCAACAATTCCATCGGCAACGTATATCTGGCGAAGGGGGATTTGAAGTCGGCGGGCAAGTACTTCCAGCAGGCACTGACCGAGAACGCGCACGACCCGATCGCGGCCAACAACCTGGCATGGGTTTATGCCCAGCAGGGTGACAACCTCGACATGGCGTTGAGCCTTGCCACCCAGGCCAAGCAGATCGCTCCCGACATGAACGCGGTGAACGATACGCTGGCGTGGATCCAGTACAAGAAGGGCAATTACAAGGTGTCGGTTTCGTTCGCCGAAGATGCGGTGCGGCGCTCACCGGACAACCCGGCTTTCCGCTATCACCTGGGCATGGCGCTCAGTGGTGCCGGCGAGAAAGATCGGGCACGCACCGAACTGCAGAAGGCGTTGTCTCTGAACCTGAAGGGACCCGATGCGCAGGACGCGCAGAAAACCCTGGCGTCACTCAAGTAAGCTGGCGCTGAATCAGAGACAGATAACAAGCGGCCCGACGAAAGTCGGGCCTTTTTTTATGCGTTACGGCGCGCGATTTGCAGGATCTGCTCGCGATC
>Ga0187884_10003319_pt1 | contig 12619 bp, 9 predicted proteins | sample June2016WEW_20_4_FD_132983 | JGI IMG/M metagenome (GOLD analysis project Ga0187884, IMG submission 132983) | Peatland microbial communities from SPRUCE experiment site at the Marcell Experimental Forest, Minnesota, USA - June2016WEW_20_40 | ecosystem: Environmental > Terrestrial > Soil >...
AGTCGCCGTAAAGACGCAATTCGAAATCTTTGAAACCCAAGTCGCCAAAAATCTTCTTTATGATGTCCGGAACCTTTTTGTTTTGAAAGATTCGGCAGTCAGCTGTGCGAGACAGAAACCAAAGCCACGGCACCATTTGGGCCTGATAACTGGTGAAACGACTACCCTGCGACCCCTGCGAGAAACGACTGATATAGCCGCTCCACTGACGCTCGGCTCCGTCGGCATCAAAGATTCGCAAAGTGACATTCTTTCCGACCACGTCGCTAAACTTGATGGAATCACTCTCCGAGAGAAGATCCAGATCGAAATGAAACAGCTGCGAAATTGACTCGATACCAGTGAAACCTCGCAGCAGAAGAATGTCTTTACCGAGCGGTGTCGAGATTGCAATGCGCCGATTGGTTTGCGCGTAGGGCATGTTTACAGCTTTCTCTTTCTGCTATTCTTGAGGAAGATAGTAAGCAATTCAGCCTGCTCAAATCCGGTAGTCTCACCAAAAAGCAAGAAAGAAGCCAAGGCGAATTGTTGGAAGCCCATGTGCACTGTCAGTCCCAATCGTAATCCGTTCAGTTGCTCGGCCGCCTCGATTGGCAGTCATACTGCAAATACTGGGTATATGAGCCTTAGTTCACATATGTAAACACCGTATCGCTAGTATCCACCGTAAACTCTTCGGTTTTCAGCCAACCCATCCAGCCGAGACGTACAGCACTTGGTCCTTCATCAGTAAGGCGACACCAGGGAACGTCCGAGCCCTTCAAGACTATCTGGATGTCAAAAGCCACGGAGTACCCGACGATATATCTGGTCAACTCCACGAGTCGGTCGATTGTGGACCTGTCGGGGAGTAAGTCTCTGAATTGTTGAAAAGTGAGCGGGCCTATGCGAATCCGAATGCGTGCCTGTTGATTCCAAACTTGGTCGCCGATAAAGGCGCCTTCGCCCAGCTGATTCCGTTCCAGCTCGCCCGAAAGATAGCATCGGTCCGCAATCTCCAGCTCATACCAACTGCCGATGCATTGCTCGATCTCAACGGGCACTGAGAAAAAATCGCGAAGAATGCCGCGGAGTGCTGTGGCCGAATGAGGTCTTTGAGCGATGAGTCCCGCGTAGAGGAGCAGACTCTGGTCATCTATGAGTAGCCGACCGCGCAATCCCTCGGTACCCATACCGATTAGATCGAAGAGATAGTGCGTAAACGAGTCCGGGTGAGGGCCCCTGCCATCGGCCAGTTCGTACAACACCGGAGGCCGGTGCTTCTGCCATGCGCGATAAAACAACGATAAGAATCGATGGTTAAAAAGGTCGAAAAACGCGGCGGCCGCGCCGTCCTTTGCCGTCTTTCTGGCCAATAACCACTCGGTGTACCAGAATGGCAGGATACCTTTTGTCCCAGTCAAACCCATGAACGCAACGGTCATGCTGGCCGGACCGGGCTGATCAGGAGTTCGCTCGATATCATGCACTGCGCTCGCAGGAAAGGCCATCGACAGTCGGGCTCGAAAACGGACAATTTCCTCCGCCGGCTTAGCAGTGCCGCCCACCTGCTTACCCTCGGGGAAGATACGGGATAGCAGACGTACCGCTTGGAAGAACTCGAATTCGTAGCCACGCTCGAACAATACGTCTTCTAGAGAAGTATTTGTTCGCCGACCAGGGCTGGCCATTGCTTCAGAACTCCCTTCTTAGTCTTCACCGTAACCCGGCTGAATGAATTTACCGCACTATACAATCCGAGAAATCTCTGCAGCACCGAGGACAGCAGGAACACTCCCGTCCCGACATATTGCTCTTCATCAAATTCGATGGTTACGTCTGTGCCACGACAAAATGTAACGCCTACGTGCGATTTCACTCTACTGACGGCTGAGTGGCTGGTTACGTCCGAGATTCCGCCAATCTGTTTCCGAACCACCGGATCGTTGGAAAAATCGTACAGTCGAAGGATTTCCTGCAATGCCTCTCTGCCTTTTTCCACGATCGACAGATAATTCAAAGAAAGGTGAGAAATGAGTCGCCACTGAAGGCCGCGTCGCATGGGCGGGCGGGAAGCCTGAGTTGGTTTAACCAGGCACCGCGGCCGCAGCAAGGCAACACCCTCGGCTTCCAACTCACCGAAGTCTCCTTTCAGGTTTAGGCGCGAAGCCCGGTCACGATTGGTGCAGGTGACACGGAGGCTAAGCAACTCCACCGGAGGGACCGCAGGATTGAAATCAAGATCGACCAGCGATATGTACACTTCGGTGCCATTATCGTTCTTACGAGATGAGGGGCGCCTATGTGTATACCAAAAGTGCTTCTGTATGTCGCCGTGGTGCGTGTGGCGCAAGTCATAAAAAGGCCGGTAGACTAGAGGTTCTTCCAGATAGGTTCCCGTGGACGTAACTCGATCTACTGTGTAGACTTCGGTGCTCGACTGGTTGTGCTGATCGGGGATAATCCGGTATTCCGACTTTGTTTCCGAGATCCGAATGGGCTCCGCGATTCGCTCAAATAAATTCACCATCGGGGTACAGCCGAGTTGGAACGTATTCCGGTCGACGCTCTGTTCGAGAGCGATTAGCCGATGTTGTTGTTCGGGTGGCTTCAGGGCGATCAGGATCTCCAACGCCGTACCGAAGTTGCTTCTGGGAACGCGATTGAGTCCGGTCAGGTCGAAAAAGAAGAACTTTTCGGGGAAATTGAAGTACTCTTGCAGCAGACTATAACCTAGGAAACTGCGATCGGAATAAGGCAGAATCCTCTCTGACTGATTAAATCCTACCTGCTGCAAGCAGGTAGCGGGCAGTACTGCCTGCGCCGCGCCGTCCTGGTAGGGTAAGGCGCGCAAAGTGATCCGCAGGCTGTTGAGGAAAAGAAACTCGTACAAGGAGTGGACGGCTGCGCTTTCTCCATTTAGAAAGAAACGGAGCGAATCCGTCGGTATCTGATCAAATCGTAGTCCGCCGAAGCATTCGATTTGAATGCGGACTACCGCGGCGGCATCCGCCGGCATGCCAGGTGAGGCAAAGCGATTTATGGCGGATACCGACGCGCCAGTTACCCTCAGTGGCGGCAGGTTTACGGGATAGCAGGTCCTAAAAGAACAGACGTGCCCTTCATCAGGGCGGGTCTGGATCGTGGTTCCTGATGGTACGTGGGTCGAAGCCGGCGCGTTCTCCGTGGAGTCGAGTTGAAACTGCACGATGCCCATCGAAGGAACGGGTCGGATGTAATGAGGATAAAGAGCGTCGAGTAGCGCCTCCGTGATCTCTGGAAATTCGTCGTCGAGCTTATGGTGCACCCGGCCGGCTAGCAGAGCGAAGGCTTCAATCAGGCGTTCAACGTGCGGGTCTTCGCACTCCTTCTCGCCGTCGAGTTGCAGACGGCCGGCAATCTTAGGATATTTCTCTTTGAATTCACCCGCCATCTGGCGAATGAACGTCAACTCGCGCTCATAGTAGGACAGCAGTTCCTCGTTCACGAGTTTGCTCCCGTAACGGCGATTCGACGAGATTCACGGTGCAAGGACACGTCGAACAACACGGCTTCCGAGTTTCCCTGGGTTCGCAGCAGGGCCTTTACTTGAAACCGCAGTACCGACTTGAGCGAATCGAGCTCATCCATAATTACCGTGACTCGCGTAAGGCGAGGTTCAAACTGGCGAATCGAGCGTTCAATGGAACGACGCACAAGTTCCTGCTCGACATCATTCTTGAGGTTGTAGGAAGTAAAATCCATAATGCCGTATGTAAGCAGGGAAGCAGATGCCTGTTCATAATTTGGATCGAAATCTTCTTGCGCCCGGCGCGTGTTGAGAAGCGCAGCGAGATCACGACAGAGTGAATTCTTGAACTGTCGGATCTCCTCCCACGAACTCACCTGAGCTTCTCGAGTTGAGTTCGGCTCGGAATCGGTGAGTCGATCCAAAAGAGACAGCTTAATACCAACGTTTTGTTCATCGGCGCTCATGCACTATCCTTCACCGCAACTGAGGGCTTGCCACGGATCGAGCCGGCAAAGTCGTTGGTAGAGTTGACGAGCTCGGTCGAGTTCTGACGAGTCGCTTCCTTGCTTGTACAACCTGTAAAGCTTGGTCCAGACACTCCCAATCAGTTGCGATGACTCCCAGGACTCCAACTGCAGCTTATCGATTTGTTCAGCCAGTTCCTCGAGTATGGATTGCGCGAGTCGCTCCCGTTTGCTAGCTAGACACACATCAGCCAGCAACAGCTTTCGTTGGAAGCGGTTTCGGCCGCTCGTTTCCCCGGCAGCCAGACGCATCATCTCCGCGAGACCTTTCTCGACGTTGCCGGATCGAATTAGATTCTCGGCTTCCCGCCACGAAACTCCGATAGAAAGTTCAGGCTCTTGCAGGTTCGGATACGAGGTAGCAAACCGTGGGGACAAGGCATCGTTCTTGCCGTTAGGATCTATGCCCTCACTGACCAGCGGGGAAGGCGCATCCGGTTCGGCCGCCCGGAGCTTATCGAGAATATCGCCGACCGCCTGCTTAATCTCACCCAGCGTTCCCCTGCAAGTCGACAAGTTTGGCGCCGCCTCGCCGAATTTGTCGTCGATTACTTTTTCCAGAGCCTTGAATTCGTCACAGGTTTGAACTACGTCGGAATACAGTTCCTCGTACGTAGCGCGTCTGCTCTTCTTGACTGCGAGGTCAAACATCTCCATGGAGATGTGGCCATCATCGAGCGCTTGATCGTAGGCCCGCTTCTTGTTGGGATCTACTTCGCCGTCCACTGTGCGGCAATTTGCTTCCGAGCCGACCCTGCGAGCATCTTGCAAATCAAGCAGGCTATAGTCAGTTCCGCCATCCTCACGCGCCGTGATTGCAATAGCGGAGATGGAATCTACTAACTTGTCATTCAGCCAGTCAAAAGGTCCGGCTCGATCTTCGGGCCCGTCTTCTATCTTCGGATACAGGCCTTGATCCCAATAACGGACCAGCAGTTCGCGCGCAATTACCAGCCCGTCGCGTAGGCCCGGGAAGCCGTGCAACTTGATGCTGGCTTCGGTCAACCACATGGCGAGTTGGAGGTCCTTGGAGCGTTCCTGAAGGAGGGATGTTGCGAGTTCGTGCGTCAATCGCCAATCGGCGACCTTTCGTTCTTTCTTAGCCCACTTCCCAGAAGCGAGAGGGTCATCAGCGCGGCGAGCTTCGGTGATCCGATCCCATTCCGGAGTCCAGCGCAAGTCTACGCCGACCGCTTGATCAGCCGAGATCGGATCCAAAAGCACATCCGCATACAACTGTCGCGTCGCCATTTCGCCGCCCTGAGGACCGCCACAGCTCCCCTAGAATTCGCGTTCCGGCAACTATGCCGCGGCACCTTGAGCCACATTCCATTTAGCGGCTACATTGCCCGAGGCCGTACCGTCGGGCTTTTGCTTTGTATATGTGTACTCAACCGCGCCGTAGGTCATATTGACGGTTTCGGTTGGGAATTGCGATTCTCCGGTAGGATCAGCATTGTGAATGACCCCGCTGATCATGACTTCCTTGAGCTTGATTTCCATATATTTAACAGGCGAATCGCCGCCCGCGCGCGACAATTCGATGGTGACTTCTTTAATGTGCGTGCCTTTACAGGCAGCTTCGAAGAGTTTCGGTGTGGCGGCGTCCATCAGCTTCGTGATCGTGAACTCTGAAAAGGTTGCAGCCTCCGCACTCCGCCCACCGGCCGACTTTTGGGTTACGGAGGGTGGCTGGGTGACCGACTGGTTATAGCTCGTAATCATTACCCAGTCTTTGTGATCTTTGTCGGTACTCTCGCCCTTGATATCGCCGAAATTCGCAAACGCATTAAATGCCATAAACAACCTCCTCTTGCTTGTGATTCGATGTTTGGTGACCTGTGTACTTACGCTCGAGGATGGGCGTCCTCGTGTGGATCGCTCGTCTCGACGTTCCGCATGGCTATCCCTTGGCTGTCGGTAATTTAGCTACCAGACGGAGCGAAACTGCCAATTCTTCCAGTTGAAAATGGGGCCGCAGGAAGGCAACCGCGTTATAAGCTCCCGGTTTGCCAGCAATCTCAGTCACTTCGATACGAGCATCGCGAAGAGGGAACTTGGCTTTGAGATCCTGGGACGCCATGTCATCAAGGAGCACATAGTTCGCGATCCATTTATTCAGAAACGTCTCACACTGATCTCGCGACATGAAGCTCCCGATCTTGTCTCGCATCATGGTCTTCAGAAAGTGTGCGAAACGAGAGCACGCGAGGATGTATTGCAGCTGCGTAGACAGTCGCGAATTGGCGTTAGCTTCATCGTCGAGATAGAGCTGCGGTTTTTGAGTCGACTGAGCTCCCATGAAAACAGCCGTGTCGGTGCCCTTGTAATAGCAAAGCGGGATGAAGCCCAGCTTTGCCAATTCGTTCTCGCGACGATCCGTAATCGCGATCTCAGTTGGACACTTGGTCGCTATATCTCCGTCATCGGTCGTAAACGTGTGGGCAGGCAGGCCTTCCACGAGTCCTCCGCCCTCAACTCCACGGATAGCCGCGCACCATTCATGGCGGGCAAATGCATCGGTCAGGCGCGCCGCGAACGGGTAGGCGGCATTTCCCCAAAGGTATTTGGAATGGTCCCGTCCGTCCACATTCTCCTCATATTCGAATTCCTCGATCGGAGTTGTGTCTTTTCCATAAGGCAGGCGCATAAGAACGTGGGGGAGGCATAGTCCGACATACCTTGAGTCGTCACTCTTACGAAACATATTCCATTTCAGATAGGCTTCGTTGTCGAAGATCTTTTCCAAGTCGCGCGGACCAGACAGCTCGGTGAAGCTTTCGAAGTTGAACAACGAGGGGGTGGCTGCGGAGATAAAGGGTGCATGTGAGGTAGCAGCTACACCGGACATTTTCTCCAGCAACGCAATGTCCTGCGGATGGCGGCCGAACTCGTAATCCCCGATCAGTGCGCCAAAAGGACACCCGCCTAGCGTTCCGTATTCTTCTTCGTAGATCTTCTTAAAGAGAGCGCTTTGGTCAAACTCTGTAGCCTTCTCGAAGTCCTTCAGTAAATCACTTTTGCTGACGTTCATCAGCTTGATTTTGAGACTACTTGACGTTTCAGTTTGCTGTACAAAATAGTGTAATCCGCGCCAGGACCCCTCGAGTTTCTGGAAGGGCTCAGCGTGCATAACCTCATTCAGTTGCAGCGATAGCAACTCGTCGAGCTCCTTGATCCGCGTGTTGATCATCAACTCTGTGTCGTTTGATACCGTCATCTGGCCGGTCATGACCTCCTGAATGAGGTCTTTGAGCCAAAGCTTTCCGCTGTTGCGCTCTTCGGGACTTTGTCCGACACGACCCTCTTCAGCGATACGGTCCAGAAGACTTCGGCTCTCTACTGCCGGTTCTGACGCCGGTTGCGTCGGAGCCATTGATTTTGGTTCGGTGCCCATACTAGCTCTCCTTTTTCTCGTCCGCTTTAATGCCGGCTTCCGAGCCGGCCTGACGCAGCATTTCCTGATTCTGGATCATCTCCTGCAAAAGGCTTTCTAATTTCTCATTTCCAATCAGGCTGCTTCGCAAGTTAGCGAGGCTGTTACGCAGCTCCAGCAATTTACGGAGAGGGGTGATTTGCTGGGCGACCTTCGCTGGCTGAAAATCCTCCATGCTGTCAAAGCGCAGTTCCACATTTAGCTTCGTATCGTCCTCGCTAAGCCGATTCGGTACTTTGAAAGCAAGGCGGGGCTCGATCTTCTTCATGACATCATTCACGTTGTCACGATCGATCGAGACAAACTTTCTCTTCGCGATGGGGGGCAGCGGTTTGTCCGGCATCCCAGAAAGATCGGCTAATACGCCGACAACAAAGGGCAAGTCTCGCTTTTCGATGGCATCGCCAACCTGCACGTCATAGGTAATGTGTACCCGGGGCGGACGGACACGTCCAACCTTCTTCTGTAGGCTCTCTTTGGCCATAATTAGGGTTCCCTTCTTGGCAAGTGCTTTCCTAGAAACCAACCTTTTGGGAAAAGTGAAACGGACATTACCACTGTTCCGGGACGAAGTAAATATCTTTAATTAGGAGAGAGCGCAAAGTATGGCACAAATATCGCAGGCTTAATCGACCCTAACGTACTAGGGTCGCTGAGAGATAGAGTCGCGCGGCAGCTGCCAGTTCTATCATCTTGACCACAGGCAGGTTGGATGCCGAGCGGCTGACGATGCTCTGGTGAGATTTTCCAAGATAGGTAAAACGGACATTCGGAAAGCAGGACAACCCATTGAAACATAACACGTAGCGCATTACTGAACCGCGTTGGCGGGACATTGTAAACCGTCAAAGAACGCAGGATTGAATAGATCATGGCCGCCCGGAAATTCCACGATTTCTATGCGAACCGGAGCTGGCTGAATCGGCTCCAGGCGCCCGTCGCCCCCACGTAGATTCTTCCATTCGACGGTTCTGCCATTTAGGGGCCGAGGCTCAGCGTCACTCATTATCCTGAAAATGCCCCACAGTCCACCGCGCGAAGCTACTGGAATCGTCACCACACCTGCTCTCACTCGAACCACCGCTCCAAGGTTCTGCGTTCCAGGAGGAGCCGGCCAGGTAAACTGCTTTTGCAAGCTGGTGGTCCATTGAAAGACACGCCCGTCAATCTCGAGCTCCAGAGTTGAATCCTTAAAGCTGCTATCAAGTTTTGGGCGCAAAGTGTAAGTAAGTTGCGGCTGGGTCGCGCCAGCCGGGTAAAAAGCATCTGTTATTGCCTGTGCATGATTGAGAAACCCAAGCATCCCCGTCGTTACCTCAGGTTTCTTTGCCGGATCCTTGGCCTTCCACTGTGCACCGTCTTTCACAGTGAGTTCGCCTAAAACTTCCGCTTGGAACTTCCAAACGCTTCCGGTGACGGGCGTGAACGCGTTCGCTAGCTCTGCCAGAGTAACCTCATCGCTCGATTGCTGAAACGGGTACTTGCGGGTCGTGCTTTTGAGGCGTGAACAGAAAGCGTGGAGTTCGCCATTGATCTTGCCCCCAGTGGCCCTCCCCATATCGGTGATGATGAACGGTTTGGTTAACCGAATTGGCTCCTCGAGCAACTGCTGCACTGCCCCATCTACGCCTTCAACTCCCACAGGTTTGAACCCTTGTGCAATCTGATGAACCGTTGCCATGGCCTTGTCGTAGTTCTGACTGGCGGTCTGATGAACGGTTGGATCGGGATTGTCAGTCGTGCGTGCAATCTCGTCCATGGAATGGCCCAATTGGGAAAGTGCATCCACATATGCGCTGTTCTTGTCGACTACCCAAGTATCACTGTTGGGGGGCACCACCGAGTCCACCGGCTGGAAAGATCGCGTGATCTCGCTGGGGTTGACCGGCGGCAGGTTCCTCTGGGCACCCGCGAGGCTCTCGCCAGTGGTTTCAGCCTTTTTCCCCGCTCTGAATATCTTGCCCAGGACAGGCACTTTGCTTTCAATAAAGCCTGGCTGGCTCGATTCAGAAGGGAAGTTGGTTTGGTTCGCGGTCATGGCGAATACCGCCAGTAAAGGAGATCTGTGTCCCGTAATGATTTCTAGTCTTCGCGCCGCGTCTTCTGCACTGCTGTAATGGTCGACTGAGAAGCCAGCCACGAAATTCCGCCAATGGAGAATGTAATCACGTACAAACTTACTTTGGATCTGACGTGCGAGCTCTACGTCCTGCTGCCGTTCGCCAACCAGAGACGCAGATCCACCGAACACGCAGGATTCACCGAGCGCCGTCCGATTACCCTCTTTCGATTGCTTTTCCACCAACCGCCAACCTTCTGGAGTGAACACAGAACTGACTTCTCCGTGGCCACGCAGGACTTTGGCATAGTCGGGCGCTAGGTCTTCGAGCCGCTGCGGCTTCGCCAGAGTCTCTTCGGCTTTGCTGAGAATGGCCTGATAAATCCTGTCGATACCGCGAATGCGGAGCAGATACTGTCTTGCATGGTCACGGGCCGCCTCGTTCTCGGTTACATGAATGGGATTTCCAAATGGCAACTCACCAGCGTAGAAGTCGATCTGGTGGTCAATGAGAGCCCCTTCATCCAAACCTGTCCCGGAATAGCTTTCATTCCGCGTCTGCTTCAGCAAGCGAGAAAGGAATGCGGGATCAGCCTTGCAGCAATTACAGGAAATCATCAAGTGAGCTTTCAACAAATCGTAAACGGGATCATATGGATCACTTGGTCCGGGATTAGCGGGCAATGCCTGCAGACGGGCCACAATTCCCTCGTTCAACGGATTCAGAATTAGTTCCTGGAAACGCCGGAAGTAGACCTCTCTTACGAAGGGTTCGACACTATTGCCGGAGTACAGACCCCACCTCAGCCCTAGTGGCGGACTATCGCGATCATAGGCCGTCAAGCGGGCTGCCTGCACCCGCAGATCTTCGAGTGCCTGCAATTCCCCCAGCGCGGGACTGATGGCATGATTTTCCCTCTCAATGGATGTGGCAGTCCCCGCTTCGCGCAGAAGTTCGCGGTTGCCGAGCCACGCCCACAGCCAAGCAAAGCAAAGCAGCGCACAGATGACACACACTGTTCCGAACACAACGCGACGGTATTGTTCAACTCGGGGATCAAAACGCTTCGTCTTGGGGAGGGTCTGATCGGTAACAAGGATGTCCTTGAATAGATCTGCGACAAACATCCTTTGCATCGTCAGTCCGGATGGACTGGAGGGGCGCTTGCCAGCCTCGTCAGCACGTAGAATTCGGGTTGCGTCCGCGCTGAACACGCGGGTTGCGTCGTCGCCCGATTTCACAAAAGACCAGTTGATACGGGTGTCGCCGAGGCCGACAGCAGCAGCCTCGATTTCTCGGAGACCGGTTAGGTAGAAGCCTCTGAAAAGAGGTCCGAGCCGTAAGGGATGGGGGCGGAACGCGTTACTCAGAAACTGCACCAGCGGCCGGCGTATCCGATTGAGCTCCCTTGGGAACTCGTAGATCGCAGGTCGCTTAGATGGATCGGGTTCGTGGGTAAGATGGACAATACGCCGTGTCGCCAAGGCGGTATATAGAGAACGGAAAGCCCTCGTAAGGCGCTGACCTTGCTGTTCGACAAATGCCGCAGCAGGGCCGGTTCCTTCGCTGTCGCCAAACGGCAAAGTGCATCCCAAGACTCGTTTTACTTCCGGCTCCGGAAGCCGGCGGAAGAAGTCTTGGAAATAGAGTATTGTGTCGCACTTGGTGATCACCTGGTAGACGGGGAACTCGACGCCAAATACTTCTCCGATAACGCCCAGACGCTCCTGCCATTTGCGGCTGCGATGCTCCGCAGCTGCGGCATCCGAAGCGGTAGTGAAGTCCTTGACCTCGCAGAATCCCACCACTGCACGAAGAGCGAGCCCTTCCTCGGGTTCACTCCATAAGCGTCTCCACCATGGAAGGGGCGCCTCTCCGCGGAGCATCTTGAGCAACTCAGTCCAGCGGTTCAAGTCACCGCCGAACGCTCGCCCGGAGATCTCGGCGAATATGACGTTCCTTGCAAACCAGAGGTTGCACGGGCCGACTGAGGCAGATCCAGTAGCTTGTCCGGCGAGTAGGTGTGGTTCCAACCCAGAATTGAGAAAAACACTTGTTTTTCCACTTACCTCTGGTCCAATCAGAAGGTACAACGGCATCCCGGAAAGCGGGGTTTCGCCCCGCTGAACATAACCGGGGGCTTTCGCCAGGTTGGTGTTCGCCTCCGCTATCAAGGCGGCTAGCGAGGCATCTTCCTGGTGGACAACGGGCGTCGCCTTCACGGGAGCCGGTGGTCGCGCAGTTGCTCTCGCACTTCGTAAACGCCACCAGCCGAAAAGGCGAGCCCCGATGATGCCAAGCAGCAGGCCTACCAGCCCTACCGCCGTCCAGAGAAGGCCAAACTTCTCCAGCTCCGTGCCGGAACGACTGTACGCGGCCCATACCCAAACCAAGGCCACATATAAGAATAGTGAAAAAAGGAGAGTCTTGATTGTCACTCGTCCCACACGTCCGTCTAGGAAAACTTGTTGCGCACTTGGTCGCTAATCCAGATCAGGTCGAACTTGAACAACAAAAACAGAAGAAGCGTGAAAATAGCGGCTGCCAGTGTAAAGAGAGCAAAACGATCAACACGCCGAATAGTCTGGGGAGTTTGCAGAGTGGTCGCAGAAACCCGAATATCCGAAGGAGAAACCTGATCGCTTACGCCCCGAATATCGTCGATCCGTCTCCTAACCTTTTCGGCAATGCTCTCTAGTTCACCGCGCAGCCTGCCAGAGTATCTACCTTCAAAACCCAATAGAAGGCAGAGAAGGTAGACTTCCAGCATGTCTGCCAGTTGTGCTGAGTCGCCCCGAGCGCGAAAGTTCTCCAACTTTTCGAAGAAGACAACCCCGGCGTCGGTTTGGCCGAACAACTCCTCTTGCAAAGTCTGTCTTTCCCACTCAGGCTTGACCGGATCGTTCGAATGGAGGACCACCGAGTCCAGAAAGGCGACGACAGCAAAGTGCGTATCCCTAATATCGTGTGCGCTGTAGCCAGCGGCTATCGCATCGCGTTCAACTTCGGTCAGGACGGTCTTGATGCGTGTTCGAAAGGTCTCAGCCACCGACGCAAGCTGGCGCTGCGCCTGCATGCGAACGATGACTGTAAACACGCCCTCATACAG
>Ga0187884_10003345_pt1 | contig 12552 bp, 7 predicted proteins | sample June2016WEW_20_4_FD_132983 | JGI IMG/M metagenome (GOLD analysis project Ga0187884, IMG submission 132983) | Peatland microbial communities from SPRUCE experiment site at the Marcell Experimental Forest, Minnesota, USA - June2016WEW_20_40 | ecosystem: Environmental > Terrestrial > Soil >...
CTTCTGGGATTATGTCGGCGCGAGGCTCGGCGCGCCGAACCACGCCGGCATCGCGATGCTGCCCGAAATAATCAAAACCCGCGCCGCGACAGCTTAATCGCCCGGGGTTTTGCCCCTCTTACGTGACGCTGTGATAGACTGAGCGGTCGCAGTTGGTCGGCAGGCGACGGCCTTCTGCCGTCCGTGCATTTCAATCACGGCGGCTTGCTGCGACGGCTCATTTCAGAGCTAGATGGTAGGCGTAAAACAAAATGCGCATGGTCGCGTCAAGGATGCAGAAGCGCAGAAATGTGCCGTCCTTTTCATAGGAAGCAATCAGGGCCACCTCGTCGTAGGTTTTGATATCACTGATATTTTTGATGATATGCGACTTGTCGGGCCGCTGCTTTATCAGCTCGATCAGGGCGAGGTCTGCAAGCTTGATGTTGTGGGCGTAAGCGTTTCTCACCTGACGAACAGCCTTAACGAAGCCCAAATCCTCGTCGGGACAGCCCGAAGCTTTCAGCAAACGCAAAAGAGATATCTTGCCGTCCATCGACAAGTCGTCCACGAAGTCCCCCAAGGCCTCTGCCCCGACGAAGCGGTTGAGGACTTTCAGTTTCAATCCGCTCTTGATGATCTCTTTTGTCGCGGTTTCCAGCAGCGCGTCGATCTTGAGAAGGAATGTCCAGTCATTCTCGGCGTCGTAAATTTCGCGTATCAGGTCCTTATGCAGACCAACTGCCGCGCAGAATTTCGCGGCCTCTTCAAAGAGCGCGTCAACGCGAATGGAGGCCTCTTCATCAGGCGTGGGCTTTTGCGGCTTCTTCGCTTTGCGCTTTGCTGCGTCATTCACTTTGAAAATCCCTCTGTCCCAAGCTCGGCACCGGTAGCGGCTGTATCCGACGCCATTGCCGCCGTGGCTTCCGCCACAGCCTAATTACGAGTAAAGGTGTTGAGCAGATATGCAATCAAGCGGAGGAATAAATGTGCTCTACGGTTGGCTCATCAGGGGTTGTCCCATCAGGAACTGAACCGGACATATCTGAGATAATCCGAATTCATCGACTTACAGGAACACCAGTACTTGTACCAGTTTCCCCATGTCAGAATTACCAAAGAGAGCAATGCCATATATCGGCAAAACACGCAGAGCTAACAAATCGAGGCCGCAGGGTTCATGGGTGGGCTTTTTGGACGTTTAATCAAGGAACAGAAGATGAAATAACACTCGCTTATTATCACAGTGTCTTAGAGGATAATGACGGAGTCATGATCGATGTCACGCCAACTACGTGGCCAGCAAACCACGTTCTATTTATCAATGATAGCAACGCGACAATAAAGCACGTCGGAAACGATCTGGTTTTTCCAGCAACAATAACACCGTTACCGGGTGCCCCGTTTTTAGATATAAAAGGGACCTTTTGCAACTATTCCACGTGGACAAAAAGCATCAACAGTAATGATATTACGTCATACTGCTTAACACTAGCGATAGACCCGCGCCAAATTGCAACGTAACCGCTTGAAGTTATTCAACCCGGCATTTTCTATAATTCCGCATAAGCGCCATTCCGTCAAATCAAGACCCTCATGACCTCACCAAAGGTCAGGCGCGCCTCAGCCAAAAAGGGAAGGGGGCGGCTTATGCCCCCTGTAACGTGGCGAGAAACGCTGCGGCTTCGGACGCCTTGGAAGCGGCGGTGAAAATCGCCTTCTTGTCTGCCTTCAGGACCGAAAGCCAAGATGCTAGATATTGCGCGTGATCCGCGCGCGGCTCGTCGGAAATGCGAAGGTCGGCGCAGAGGAAAGCGGCTCCCAATTCGGCGACAAGCTCCTCGATGGCATAGGCCTGGTCGCCAAAGCGCTTGCCCAGCAGGCGATTGCAGCGGCTCTCGGTGCTGGTCCAGTGCGTCAGCTCATGCAGTAGGGTGGAGTAATAAGCTTCGGCCGGGGTGCTCGTCGGGGTGCCGATGAATGTTTCGCGCGGGGGAAGCTGGATGCTGTCGGTCGAGGGGCGATAGAAGGCCCGGCTGCCGCCGTGGCTGATGGATGCGCCTGTTGCGGCGACGAAGGCCTCTGCCTGCTCGATCGGTGTGACGACCGTCGCGGGCGGTGCATCGATCGCCGGAGCCTGATAGCCGTCAACCTGCTCTGCGGCGAATACCGGCGTGGCGCGTGCGAAGAGGCGGGTGGTTGTCTCGGGATTGCCAGCCTCGATCTCGGCGGCGAATTCAAGCTCCTTGTAGAAGACAACAAAAGCGGCTTTCTCGCCCTTGCGCACCTGAGCGCCGGCCTCGGACCATTGCTTGTAAGTGCCCCAGATGCCGGCGCTGTAACCGGATTCCTCGGCATAGGCCCAAAGCGCTACTACATTGACGCCGCGATAGGCCTTCTTCGACGCGATGTTGACGGGCCGCATAATGCTCCCGGCGGAACGGTGCCACGGAAGCCGGAAGTCTCCTGCGCCGCGCTCGATCGCGCTGACGATCTTGTCGGTGATGTGCTGGTGAATATCGAAGCGTTCTTTGCTCATGGCGGTTCCCCGTTGCTTGCGGGCCGCGCGATTGCGGCCTCGTGGGGCAAAAGGGACCGGGACCATTGAGCTGACGGATCAAACGCCGCGCCCTATGGCGCGCCGCAAAGCGGGGCGGAGCTGCACAACTCCGGACTTGATCCGGGGGCGGAAGCGAGCCACGTTGATCCGACGGCGGGACCGGTCATCTTGACCCACATGAGGGCCGCGTGCGGACTGCCTCTGTCGGGGAAGTGCTCAAGAGGGGAAGGCGGAGATGGTCACGCGCATGCTGTGCTGATCGAGGGGAGACGGTTGGGCGAAACCGATCGGTTTGGAAGGCAAACGCCGCTTCGGTGGAACTGGGCATAGTGAGGATTGTCGGTCCGGCGGCGGGTCTTGAAAGGGCGTAGCGAGGGACGGAATGCTCTTTTGCCGGCCACAGCACTAGGTCTGGTCAGGAGGAGCGTATCGGAGACCGACTTCGGGTCGCGGCTCGCTGAACGTGAGAGTAAATGGCGAAACCGGAGGATTTGCCGCTGGTCTTGAAGCTGGAAGGCCGAATCGGTGTGAGGACTCGGTTCCACATTTCCCGCGACCGTCCCTTTGCTTAAGCGGGGGATACCCTGAAACAAGTCTGGTCATGTAAAATAAACTTTCGTAAAGTCAACGCGACTTGCTCGCGCTTTACAACCGGAAATAGTTTTAGGAAGCCGTAAAATGAACGTTGAAGAAAATTTGAGTTCAGCTTCTTCTAACGCTTTTTTCGAGCACCCTATCCTGAATTCCCCCTATGAGCGCCCGCCGAGGCATTGGGAGCTGGATGACTCCGGGCAACCCACACAAAAGATCATAGAGCAGCGGCGCAGCGCGAAATTCATCACCCCAATTCCAAAGCCAAAAAAACGAAAAACGGCTTCACAAGCGGGTTTTGTGTTCGATGAGGGCGCGGGACTTTCGACGACCAAGCAGGCATACGACGCCACGTCGATCATCAATGAAGTTCGCGGGTACGTCGACGTATGGAGAGGCTTAAAAAACGCCAATCAATGGCAGGTAACGCCGGAAACGGCGCGGCTTCTCGAACATTGGCGGCATCATCAATTCAGCGGTGTCCGGCCATTCTTCTGTCAAGTGGAGGCCGTGGAAACGGCGATTTGGCTCACTGAAGTCGCGCCTTTATCGAAGAATGGGCAACGCGTGCTGCAACATCTTGCGGCGGCGAACCGTGATGCAAACCCGGAACTGATGCGTCTCGCGCTAAAATTGGCCACGGGTGCAGGCAAGACGACCGTTATGGCGATGATCATCGCCTGGCAGACCGTGAACGCCGTGCGGCACCCGACGAGCAAAAATTTCACACGGGGCTTTCTGGTGTGCGCTCCGGGCTTAACGATCAAAGACCGGTTGCGCGTTCTCCAGCCAAACGACCCTGACAGCTACTACGCCAGTCGCGAACTCGTCCCCAGTGACCTGTTCGAAGAGGTGCGACGCGCCAAAATCGTCATCACGAATTACCACGCTTTCAAACCGCGCGAGCGGATTGAGTTGTCGAAAGGCGGGCGGCAACTCCTTCAAGGTCGTGGCGGCGAGGAGCTAAACACGCAAGAGACCGAAGGCCAGATGATCCAGCGTGTGATGCCCGATCTGATGGGTATGAAAAATATCCTCGTCATCAACGACGAGGCGCATCACTGCTATCGTGAGAAGCCGGACGACGGGGACAATGGGGACGCCGGGGACGAAGAGGAGCTGAAGGGCGACGAGAAGAAAGAGGCAGAAAAGAACAAAGAAGCGGCCCGCCTCTGGATTACTGGCATCGAAGCCGTGAACCGCAAACTTAACGTCAGCCGCGTTATAGACTTGTCGGCGACGCCCTTCTTTCTCAGCGGCTCTGGCTATGTTGAAGGCACGCTGTTTCCGTGGACCATGAGCGACTTTTCGCTGATGGATGCGATCGAATGCGGGATCGTCAAATTGCCGCGTGTCCCCGTAGCGGAAAACATTCCAGGCAACGAAATGCCGATGTTTCGGGACCTCTGGGAGAATATCCGCAAGGACATGCCCAAGAAAGGGCGTGGCAAAGGGGCAGAACTCGACCCGCTCAAACTCCCAGTTCGCTTGCAGACGGCGTTGGAAGCCCTTTACGGCCACTATGAGAAGACCTTCAAGCTGTGGGAGGAAAAGGGCATCAAGGTGCCGCCGTGCTTCATTATCGTTTGCCAGAACACAGCGATTTCGAAGCTCGTTTATGACTTCATCTCCGGCTTTCACCGCAAAAACTCTGATGGCACCACGACGCTGGAGAACGGACGCCTCGGACTGTTCCGCAATTTTGACGACACGACCGGCAACCCGCTGTCACGCCCCAACACGCTGCTGATCGACAGTGAACAGCTCGAAGCTGGCGATGCGCTCGACGATAACTTCCGTGGCATGGCGGCCGACGAAATTGAGCGGTTTCGTCGTGAAATTGTTGAGCGTACGGGCGATTTCCACGCGGGCGAAAACATCACCGACCAAGAATTGCTCCGCGAGGTCATGAACACTGTCGGCAAGGCCGGTCAGCTCGGCGGTTCCGTTCGCTGCGTTGTGTCGGTCTCGATGCTCACCGAAGGCTGGGACGCCAACACAGTCACCCATGTTCTCGGCATTCGCGCCTTCGGCACGCAGCTTCTTTGCGAGCAAGTGATCGGACGCGCGTTGCGTCGCCAGTCTTATGATCTGAACGAGGAAGGGCTTTTTAACGTCGAATACGCCGATATCTTCGGCATACCCTTCGACTTCACGGCGAAGCCGGTCATTGCGCCCCCGCAGCCGCCGCGTGAGACGGTTCAAGTCAAGGCGATGCCAGAGCGCGCCGGCCTCGAAATTAGCTTCCCCCGCGTTGAGGGCTATCGCGTGGAGTTGCCCGAGGAGCGGCTGACCGCCAGCTTTAACGACGATTCCATCCTCGTGCTGAGTCCTGACATTGTTGGCCCGTCGATCACGCGCAACTCCGGTATTATTGGTAAGGGCGAAGACATGAGCCTAAAGCACTTGGGCGACATGCGGCCGTCTTCGCTCGTCTTCAACGTGACCCAGCGGCTGCTTTATACAAAATGGCGCGACCCCGGCGAGGAGCCGAAGCTCCATCTTTTCGGTCAACTCAAGCGCATTACCAAGCAATGGCTCGACACATGCCTCGTGTGCAAAGGCGAGACCTATCCGGCGCTGCTGATGTATCAGGAACTGGCAGACATGGCATGCAACCGGATCACTGCGGCTATCACTCGACAATTTCTCGGCGAGCGGCCAATCAAGGCGCTGCTAGATCCCTACAATCCCACTGGCTCCACCAGCAATGTGAAATTCAACACTTCGCGGACTGACCGTTGGGAAACGAACGGTCCGCCGCCGAAGAACCATGTGAACTGGGTCGTGCTAGACAGTGATTGGGAAGGAGAATTCTGCCGTGTCGCCGAATCTCATCCGAGGGTAATAGCCTACACGAAGAATCATAGCCTCGGCTTCGAAGTGCCGTATCGTTACGGCTCAGAGACGCGCAACTATCGGCCCGACTTCATTGTGCTGGTGGATGATGGTCATGGCCCCGATGACCCGCTGCATCTCGTGGTTGAGATCAAGGGTTACCGCCGCGAGGATGCGAAGGAAAAGAAAGCGACGATGGACACCTACTGGGTGCCGGGCGTGAACCATCTCGGCATCTATGGACGCTGGGCGTTCGTCGAGTTCACTGAGGTTTATCAGATCGAGTCTGATTTCGCGGCAAAGGTTCAGAGCGAGTTTAACAACATGATTGAGTCCGCGACAGCGCAGCTCGCGACCGAAAAGAAATAGACATGGCCAAAAAACCCACTGCCCCAAAATCTGTCGAAGCCCTTATGCACGACGAAGCCAAGCGGAGGAACATTCCGACGGCGGAGTTTCAGTCCGTACTGGAAAGGGAGCAACAGGACCCCAAAAAGATCCGCTATCCCCGCAACACAGATCTCGATCCGCAACTCGTGTGGCGCGGGAAGGATGAGCAGGACTGGAGCGACCTCGTCGTCCATGCGCCGCCTCTTTATATCCAAGAAAAAGTACACCCCAAGGCGCTGATAGACGACCTCTTGCGCGCGACGAAAGAGCACGAGCATGCCGGCGGCCAGCTAACGCCGGACCTGTTCGCCGACTTCAACGGCATTCCCAAGGGCGTGGACAAGACGGAATTCTATCAACACGAGCAAAACTGGTCGAACCGGATGATCCTCGGTGACTCGCTTCAAGTGATGGCCAGCTTAGCGGAGCGGGAAGGCCTGCGCGGCAAGGTGCAATGCATCTACTTTGATCCGCCCTACGGCATCAAGTTTAATTCAAATTTCCAATGGTCGACCACAGATCGTAACCCTAAGGATGGGAAAGCAGACCAGATCACCCGCGAGCCGGAGCAGGTCAAAGCCTTCCGTGACACCTGGCGCGACGGTATTCATAGCTACCTTACCTATTTGCGTGACCGGCTGACCGTCGCCCGCGACCTACTAAATGAAAGAGGCTCAATCTTCGTGCAGATTGGCGATGAAAATGTACATCGTGTGCGGGCGGTAATGGATGAGGTCTTTGGCGAAGATAATTTTTGTGGACTGATTGGCTATAAGAAAACCACTGGAGCAGGCAGTCCGGCTATCGGGACGGACGTGATCGCCTCTGTCAAAGACTACATCATCTGGTTCGCGAGGAAGAAAGAGTCCGTCAAATATCGGCAATTGTACTTTGAAAAGGAAGCCGGCGCGGTAGGAGCGGCTTCATATAATCGCGTGCAAAGCCCCGACGGCATTGAAGTGCGGGCTTTGCGTGCAACCGAGGATTTTGATCGCGATTTTAAGCCAAATGACTGGCAACTGGTAGCCTCAGACAATTTGACGTCTCAAACCGGAGTCGAGAGCACTCAAGTCGGCGTAGATTTTCAAGGCAGAACGTTTCGACCGGCGAAAGGGGGATGGAAGACCAACGCTGTTGGGTTGAAGCGCCTCAAAGAAGCGTCCAGACTCGCCATTGGTGGGACGGCGCTTCGTTATGTGAGGCGATTGCTCGATTTCTCTGTTGCACCAATAAATAATGATTGGGGCGACACGAGCACAGGCAGTTTTACCGAAGACAAAGTCTATGTTGTTCAAAGCGGGGTCAAGGCAGTTCAACGGTGCGTCCTGATGGCAACAGACCCTGGTGATCTTGTGCTCGACCCGACCTGTGGTTCCGGCACGACTGCCACAGTCGCCGAGCAATGGGGCCGTCGCTGGATAACGATTGACACCTCACGCGTCGCGTTGGCGCTAGCCCGTGCCCGCATCATGGGCGCGCGTTATCCGTTTTACTTACTCGCCGATTCACGGGAAGGCCAACTCAAGGAAGCCGAGGTCACCCGCACCGCCCCGAGTTCTCAGCAGATACAGAATAATATTCGCCACGGCTTCGTCTGCGAGCGCGTACCACACGTCACTCTCAAATCTATAGCCAACAACGCGGAGATTGATGTCATCTGGGAGAAGTGGCAGGCAGTGTTGGAAGAACCGCTGCGGAAGAAGCTGAACGCTGAGCTTAAGAAGCAGTGGGAGGAATGGGAAATTCCGCGTGAAGCCGACAAGACGTGGTCGGAGCTAGCGAAGCAACTGCATGCCGACTGGTGGCAGGGGCGCACCGCCCAACAAAAAGAAATCGACGCTTCGATCGCTGCCAAGGCAGACTTCGCATATCTCTGCGACAAGCCTTACGACGACAAAAAGAAAGTCCGCGTCGCTGGTCCCTTCACAGTGGAAAGCCTTAGCCCCCATCGTATGCTGGGCGTGGATGAGAACGATGAACTGATCGACACCTCCACAAAAAACGGTGCTGAATACGGAGCGAAGCAATCCTTCCCGCAAATGATCTTGGAGAACCTCAAGACCGCCGGCGTGCAACAGGCGCACAAGGAAGACCGGATCACCTTCACCGCCCTCACCCCCTGGCCCGGCGAATTGGTTTGCGCGGAAGGCCGCTACCTCGAAGGCGACACAGAAAAGCGCGCCGCCATTTTCATAGGCCCCGAGTTTGGCACCGTTCAGCGGGCGGACCTCGTCGCCGCCGCGCGCGAAGCTGGCGATGCCGGGTTCGATGTGCTCATCGCTTGCGCCTTCAACTACGAGGCGCACACGACGGAGTTCAGCAAGCTGGGCCGCATCCCCGTGCTTAAGGCTCGCATGAACGCCGACCTACACATGGCTGAGGACCTCAAAAACACGGGCAAGGGCAATCTCTTCGTGATCTTCGGCGAACCGGACATCACCCTCCTGTGGGAACCGGATGGGAAACTGTGCGTGAAAGTGAATGGTGTGGATGTCTTCAAACCCCAAACGGGCGAAGTCGTCAGCGACGGTGCGGATGGAATCGCCTGTTGGTTTATTGACACCGACTACAACGAAGAGAGCTTCTTCGTCCGGCACGCCTATTTTCTCGGAGCTAATGATCCCTACAGCGCCCTGAAAACGACGCTGAAAGCCGAAATCGATCCCGAAGCATGGGCAACGCTGAACAGCGACACATCGCGTCCTTTCGAGAAGCCGAAAAACGGGCGGATCGCCGTCAAGGTGATCAACCATTTGGGGGACGAAGTGATGAAGGTTTTCAGGGTTTGATGTCATGGAATTTCGCATCGCCGACACTTTCACTGACAGCCTGGCCCGATTGACTGGGGACGAGCAGAAGGCCGTCAAGACGACGGCCTTCGACCTCCAACTCAACCCAGCCAATCCCAGCATGAGCTTCCACAAGCTCGATAAGGCAAAGGATAAGAACTTCTGGTCTGTTCGAGCGAGCAGTGACATCCGGTTGATCGTGCATAAGAGCGATGCGAGCCTTTTGCTCTGCTATGTCGGCCACCATGACGACGCTTATGACTGGGCAGAACGGCGTAAACTTGAGACGCATCCCAAAACGGGTGCCGCACAGCTGGTCGAGATACGCGAGACGGTCAAGGAGATCGTGGTTCCGGTCTACGTGCAGGCGGAGATTGTGGCCGCACCCCAGCCGTCCGTCGAGGAAGAGTGCCTTTTTGCGGAAATGTCCGACGATGAACTTCTCGGGTACGGCGTGCCCGTTGAGTGGCTCAACGACATCAAGCAAGCAACCGCGGACACGCTGCTTGCTTTGACAGACCACTTGCCAGCCGAGGCTGCGGAGGCGTTGCTGGAGCTGGCGACTGGCGGGAAGCCCCGCGCGCCACAGCCTGCGGTGGCAACGGCAAATCCGTTTGATCACCCCGATGCACAGCGTCGGTTCCGCGTTATGGCGAATGTCGAGGAATTGGAGCGTGCGCTCGACTTCCCCTGGGAAAAGTGGACCGTCTTCCTCCACCCTGAGCAGCGCCAATTGGTGGAACGAGATTATGCGGGGCCTGCGCGCGTTTCCGGATCAGCAGGGACCGGCAAGACCATTGTGGCGCTGCACCGGGCCGCGCATTTGGCGCGGGCGAATCCTGACGCGCGAGTCTTGCTAACAACCTTCTCCGACACGCTGGCCCATGCCCTGCAAACCAAGTTGAGGCGATTGCTGGGTAATGAGCCGCGTCTCACGGAAAGGATCGATGTTCATTCGCTCAACGCGATCGGTCTTCGGCTTTACAAGGCCCATGTGGGACTGGCGACGATCGCCAGCCGTGATGTGGTCCGTGAACTGCTGCAAGAAGCCGCCAGTGCCGTGGAAGGACACAGATTCGCGCTGCATTTTCTCGTAACCGAATGGGAACAGGTGGTCGACGCATGGCAGTTGGAGGACTGGGAATCGTATCGCGATGTCGCACGACTCGGCAGAAAGACGCGCATTCCGGAGCCGCAGCGCAAGGTTTTGTGGTCGATCTTCGAGCGGGCCCGCATTGGGCTGAAAGCGCGCCAGCTGATTACATTCGCGCAGCTGTTTAGTTCATTGGCCACCGTCATCTCCAAGACCAAAAAGCCGGTCTTCGACATCGCGGTCGTGGACGAAGCGCAGGACATCACCATTGCTCATGTCCGGTTCTTTGCCGCCTTGGGAAGAAGTCGTCGCAATGCTCTCTTTTTCGCCGGTGATCTCGGGCAGCGCATTTTTCAACAGCCGTTCTCGTGGAAGGCTCTGGGCGTCGATATAAGGGGACGTTCGCGGACGTTGCGCGTCAATTACCGCACCTCCCACCAAATCCGTACGCAGGCAGACCGCCTTCTCGGCCCTGTGGTGACTGATGTGGATGGAAACGGTGAGGATCGGAGTGATACGGTTTCCGTGTTCAACGGCCCGCCGCCCGTCGTTCGCTCGCTAAAGAGCGAGAGCGAGGAAGCCGCGTTTGTTGGCAATTGGATTGCGGAATGTGCCAAGGTTGGTTTGGTACCTCACGAGTTTGGCGTCTTTGTTCGGTCGTCGGCGCAACTGGATCGTGCGGTAGCGGCTGTAAAAGCGGCAGGCCTTGCTTTCAAGATTCTGGATGAGCACGTTGAAACCGCCAACGGGCATGTCTCAATCAGCACCATGCATCTGGCGAAAGGTCTGGAGTTTCGGGCCGTGGTCGTGATGGCCTGCGACGATGAAGTCATTCCCTTGCAGGACCGCATCGAAACGGTCGGCGATGACGCGGATTTGCAAGAAGTCTATGAGACAGAGCGGCACCTGCTTTACGTTGCGTGTACCCGCGCTCGGGATCATCTGCTGGTCTCCGGCGTCGATCCGGTTTCCGAGTTCTTGGACGATTTCGTGAAGCGCGATCATGTTTAAGCTTCTTATCGACACCTGCGTTTGGATCGACCTTGCGAAGGATTACCAGCAGCAGCCGCTGTTAGCAGCTCTAGAAGAGCTGATTCAGCAAGGGCAGGCGTCGTTAATTCTGCCGCGAACGGTTGTGGATGAGTTTGCGCGCAACAAGGCGCGAACGGTTGAAGAAAGTCGGCATAGCCTCTCGGCAACGCTGAAGCGCGTTAAGGACGTGGTGCATAAACTTGGCGATGCCAAGCAAAGAACACGCGTGATCGAGGAGCTGAATAACATCGACCATAGGCTGCCGACATTGGGCGAAAACGTAGTGGAATCGGTAGGGCGCATTGAAAGACTGTTCAAAACCACAACGGTAATCGACACGTCGGATGCGATTAAGCTGCGAGCATCGGAGCGAGCTATTGATGAAAGGGCTCCATTTCATCGGCGGAAGAATAGCATCGGCGATGCGATACTGATCGAAACTTATGCTGAAGTGGTGGCTGACAAGAATGCCAAGAACGTGCGATTTGCATTCGTGACACACAATATCAAGGATTTCAGTGCGACAACCAAAGACAACACGCTCCCGCACCCGGATATCGCTGCGTGTTTTTCGAAGGTTAAATCGCTGTATTTCACTACGCTTGGCGAGGCTCTGAGGCGGGTCGAGCCAGAACTGCTGGCGGATATTGTGATCGAACAAGAGTGTGCAGACGCGCCGCGCCGTCTGAGAGAAATTCTCGACGCTATGGACCTGCTGTTTCATCAGGTCTGGTACAATCGACACCAGAACACGCGCTACAATATTGAGCGCGGAAAGACGAAGATCGTCGAAAGGAAACCTTTCCCGTTAAAAACCATCACAAGCGACCAATTCAACGCGACGTGTGGGAGGGTGCTCTCAAGGCGGCGGCCCGGGTGGAAAAAGAGTACGGATTGGAAAACCTTGGGCCTTGGAATGACTTCGAATGGGGAATGATCAACGGGAAGCTGTCGGCGCTAAGGTGGGTTCTCGGTGATGAATGGGACATGCTGGACACGTAGGTTACGGAATTTGAGTGTAACATAAAGGACGTTATGTTGGACCGACCAACTCAGCGCAGCCGAGGGCCTCGCTCCGTGCCGGCGTCATGGGTCGTTTGGCGGATGCTCCGAGCCGATCGACAGATGTAAATGGGTTCAGGAGACGTGCCATTATTCAAAAATGACAAAAATATCCGACGGCCTCCGCCATGCGATAGAAGAAGCAGGCGAATCCCTGCGCAAACTAGCGAACAAGCATGCCGAGTCGCGGGACAAGATGATGGTTGAGCTGGAGCGTA
>Ga0187884_10003347_pt1 | contig 12548 bp, 9 predicted proteins | sample June2016WEW_20_4_FD_132983 | JGI IMG/M metagenome (GOLD analysis project Ga0187884, IMG submission 132983) | Peatland microbial communities from SPRUCE experiment site at the Marcell Experimental Forest, Minnesota, USA - June2016WEW_20_40 | ecosystem: Environmental > Terrestrial > Soil >...
ACGAATCTCCAGCACTATTCGGGAGATCAGCACCTTTCCAATTTCAGCCAGATGTTCTTTTGCATACCGAATTTGTTCTTGTCAGCGGCAGTGGGGTTGTGCGCCCTCACAGCGATAATCCGGCTATTTCGCGGAGAAAAGCAAATCGGGAACTTCTTCGTCGATATGTGGCGCGTCGTGATCTACATCTTTCTGCCGATGGCCTTTATCGTTTCCTTGGTCTTCGTGCAACAAGGCATGCCGATGACCTACCGCAGCTTAAATCAGGTTTCGACATTAGAACCTGGGGCGATGGGAACAATGGACAACGGCCAGCCGAAACTGCAGACGATCGTCGTCGGTCCGGTGGCAGCCTTCATACCGCAGAAGATGCTGGGAACCAACGGCGGCGGCTTTTACGGAATGAACTCCGCCCATCCGTTGGAGAACCCCACGGCAGTGACCAATTTCATCACGACCTACGCCATGATGATCTTTCCTTTCTGCCTCGTGCTGATGTACGGCCGCATGCTTGGGCGATTTCGGCATTCGCTCGTGATCTTTTCGGTCATGTTGTGCATGTTTGTTGGCGGGATTGCCTGGGCGATCTACTACGACACGTTAAAGCCGAATCCCGGCCTCATCGCTCACCCCATTGCCCGAAGCTACCAGATCTCGAGCGCAAGTGCACCCGGTGGGAAGCTTCCGGTCAAGTTGCCAGCGATGGCCGGGCTGCCTGTGGATCAGCACCTCGGCAATCTCGAGGGGAAGGAAATGCGTTTCGGGACATCCGCGGGCGCCACGTTCGCAACCGTCACCGTTGACGTCACCTGTGGCGCGGTCAACGCCGAACACGACAGTCTGAACCCCATGGCCTCCCTGTCTCCGATGGTTGGCATGTGGTTGAACTGCATCTTCGGAGGCAAGGGCGTGGGAATGATCAACTTGCTGCTCTTCCTGTTCATTGGGATCTTTATTGCCGGGCAGATGGTGGGACGAACGCCTGAGTATCTTGGCAAGAAGATCGGCGGCCGCGAGATGAAGCTGGCGATGATCGCCCTGCTGGTGCATCCGATCATGATTCTGATGCCCACGGGACTCTTTGCCGCTACGGACTGGGGGCTGAAGGCCACAAGCAATCCCGGCCCGCATGGATTTTCCCAGATGGTGTACCAGTTTTCGTCGTCCTCAGCGAATAACGGTTCGGCCTTCGATGGACTCGGGGTGACCTATGGCTTTTACAACAATCCAAACCCTGCGCCGGAAGCCATCCCATGGGATATCGCCGCTGGACTTGTCATGCTGTTCAGCCGGTACCTTCCGATCGTTGCTCCACTCGCATTGGCGGCGGGGTTCGGCGCGAAGAAGTCCTCTCCTTTCGGTCCCGGAACACTGCGTGACAATTCGCTGACGTTTGGGTTCCTGCTATTTGGAACCATCGTCATCATCGGGGCATTGCTGTTTTTGCCGGTGGCCGCACTCGGGCCGCTTGCAGAGCACTGGGGGCCATTCCCTTTCGGAGGATGACGGCAGGAGTAGAAGTTCGATATCGAGGCGTCTAAACTGAGGCAAGTTCTAACAAAGGGTAGGAGCCTAAGAGCCATGGAAGCGTCGAGGATTGCGGAATTAGCACAAAAGCCGGCCTCCCCTGCTGGAAAGCAGAAGAGACAGAAGCCGCAAGGCTTGTTTGAAGCGGGAACAACTGGCCCAGCATTGAAACAAGCATTTGCGATGCTTCGGCCGGACATACAGTGGAAGAACCCGGTCATGTTTGTAGTTGAGATCGGCGCCTTTCTGACTCTACTGTCTGTAATACAGGCGGCATTGGGTCATTCGGACAGCCAGGTTCCGGTTACCTATTTTGTCGCGCTGGATGCATGGCTTTGGTTAACGGTTCTTTTTGCCAACTTTGCGACGGCCCTTGCCGAATCGCGCGGAAAAGCTCAAGCCGAGGCGCTGAAACGGGCTCGATGCGAAACCGTCGCCCGGCGCTTGAGCGCCACGGGTACTGTGGATGAAGTCGTTTCTACGGAGCTGAAGCCCGGCGATTCGGTGATCGTGAAGGCGGGAGAGGTTATCCCGGGCGACGGCGAAATCATTAAGGGGATTGCTTCGGTCGACGAATCTGCAATCACCGGCGAATCCGCTCCCGTGATTCGCGAGACGGGAGGTGATCGTTCCGGCGTAACTGGAGGCACGAAGGTGCTTTCCGACGAGATCGTTGTTCGCATCACGGCCGGGGCTGGTGAGTCCTTCTTAGACCGCATGATTGCACTGGTGGAAGGAGCCATCCGCCAACGAACCCCAAACGAGATCGCGCTCACGCTGGTACTGACAGCGTTCACTCTGATTTTCTTGATTGTCGTCGTACCACTTTGGCCGATGGCCTGGAATGCCGAACAGTACATGACGGGCTATTTGGGACTGCAACAGCCTCTGCATAGCTTGGGAACGGACTTTCCCACGCTCGTGGCTCTGCTCGTTTGCCTGATTCCGACCACGATCGGCGCGTTGCTTGCTGCGATTGGAATTGCCGGCATGAATAGGGCTCTGCAGGCGAACATCATTGCCAAGAGCGGCAAGGCCGTCGAGACAGCGGGTGACATCGACATCGTGCTCCTGGACAAAACTGGAACGATCACGGAGGGTAACCGGCGCGCGACGCAATTCCTGCCGGTCGAGGGCTATTCTGCCGCCCAGGTCGCGGAGTTGGCTGCTCTGGCGTCCGCTGCTGACGAAACGCCTGAGGGTACGAGCATTGTCAGCATTTACGAGTCCCAAAGTCGAAGTCCAGTCAGCGTGCCGCAAGATGGGGAATTCATCATGTTTTCCGCTTCTACCCGCATGAGCGGCATTAATCTTCCGGGCGGCCGGCGTATTCGGAAAGGAGCGGCAGATGCCGTGGCGAAGTTCGTTCGGGAGCAGGGTGGCAGCGTACCGATGGATGTCTCGCCATTGGTGGACGGCGTCGCTTCGCGGGGAGCCACCCCGCTTGTAGTCGCGGATGGCCCCAAGGTAGTAGGTGTGGTGGTTCTCGAGGATATTCTAAAGCCGTCCATGAAAGAGCGCTTTGACCGTTTGCGCAAAATGGGACTGCGCACGGTCATGATCACCGGAGACAATCCGCTCACAGCGGCAACGATTGCCAAACAGGCTGGCGTGGACGACTTCCTTGCTGAGGCCACGCCTGAAGACAAGCTCGAATACATTCGAAAGCAGCAGGCTGAAGGGAAGCTGATCGCGATGATGGGCGACGGCACGAATGACGCTCCAGCCCTGGCGCAGGCGGACGTCGCCCTGGCGATGAACGCCGGCACCCAGGCGGCTAAAGAAGCTGGCAATATGGTGGATCTTGACAGCGATCCCACTAAGATCATCGAGGTTGTTGAAATTGGTAAACAGTTGTTGGTGACGAGGGGAGCTTTGACCACCTTCTCTATTGCCAACGACGTGGCGAAATACTTTGCGATCATCCCTGCGCTTTTCGCAGCGACCTTGCCCTGGCTGAAGACGATGGACATCATGCACCTGCATTCGCCGACTTCAGCCATCCTCTCGGCTGTAATTTTCAACGCGATTATCATCCCTTTGTTGATCCCGGTCGCTCTCAAAGGAGTCAAGTACCAACCCCTTGGGGCCGACGCTCTGCTTCGCCGAAATCTGCTGATCTGGGGACTTGGGGGCGTAATCGTACCGTTCTTTGGTATCAAATTGATTGATGTTGTCATGGTCGGGCTGCATCTGGTTTCCTGAGTTGGGAGGTTTATCATGTCACACCACATTTCCAAGAGCGTTTTTCTGCTGTTGATCACGGTCGTGATCGTCTGCGGTATCTATCCGGGCGTGGTATGGGTAATCGGACACGTTTTCTTTCCCTTTCAGGCGGAAGGCAGCTTGTTGAAGGGGCCCGATGGGCAGGTGATCGGGTCCAAACTGATCGCGCAACCATTCACGAAGGACGAATATTTCCAGCCCCGACCTTCGGCGGCATCCTACGATGCGTCCGCATCCGCGTCTTCGACTCTCGCTCCCTCGAACTACCTGCTGCGTGATCGGGTTGCCCGCATGATCGGCCCCATTGTCAAGTATCAAAGCGGACCCAAGGCCGGACAGCTCGTAGCCCCGGATATTGAGGCTTGGTTCCAGCAAGATCGATACCAAGGAAATCCGGGAATTGTGGCCCAATGGGCCGATCTCCACAACGGCCTGGCGGCTGCCTGGGTGGGTGCGGATCCCACCCATGGCGCATATGTGGACTCCTGGGCCAAGGCGCATCCGGCCCTCGTCTCCGGCTGGGTGAAAGCCAACCCGCGCACCCCGCAACCCAAGGCTGCCGATTTGGCGGTGGTTTTCTTTGAAAACTTCTCCAAGGAAAGCCCTGGCCGGTTCCCTTCTGCGGTCACGCACACAGGTGCCGACGGTAAAGCTACAACTGCGATTGAGCCGGTCAAGGATGGTTCGGATATTCAGTCGATCTTCTTCGACACGTGGCGGCAGGACCATCCTGACGCCGATCTACAGAACCTCCCTGGTGACTTGGTAACGACCTCCGGTTCCGGCCTCGATCCCGACATTACGCTGCAGAACGCTGAATACCAACTCGATCGAGTGGCTTCCAAATGGGCCGATGACACCAAGCGTGATCCCGCAGCGATCCGCAGAGAAATCGACCAGATACTTCAGGCCAATGCCAAAGCTCCGTTTGGCGGGCTGGCAGGGGAAAAGATGGTAAGGGTATTGGAGGTCAACCTGGAGCTTCGCAAACGCTACGGAGCGCCTAAGTAAGCTCACAAGGGCTCATTTTGCTGATATCGGGGCGTTTTATGCCGACACTTGGGCCGCGAACCGTTGTGCGGCCACGCCCGTTTTTCATCTGACATCACGGTCCAGGAGGCCACAGTCATGTTTGCCGAGTTTACCAAGGGAAGTTGCCATGTGGTGAGAACGACCATTGCGGTGTGTCTGGCGGTGTCGCTTGCGCCCTGGGTTGGTCATGCTCAGGAAAAGCCGGATGAAAGCTCCGCTGAGCTGAGCCGGCGCGTGACCGAACTCTCCGCTCTGGTTCAAAAACTCCAGGCGCGCGTCGAGGAGCTCGAAGGGAAACCCCGCGCGTCGAGCCAGCCTGCTGTGTCCGCCTCCAGTACGGCTGCGCCGGCCCAATCGGTTGCGCCTCAAGACGCGGCGGCTCAGACCGCCCAAGCGGTATCCGCTCCTCCGGCGGCAGCCCCGGCACACACCGCACTTGATTTCCTGCGCGGCACAACCGTCAATTTTCAGATCGATGGATACTACAGCTACAACTTCAACGCTCCAATTGGACGGGACAACCTCTTGCGCGCTTACGACGTGCTCAGCAACGCATTCAGCCTGAATCAGGCAGACCTAGTGATCGAGAACGCGCCCGATGTTGCGAATGGCAAGCGGTTCGGCGCGCGGCTGGATCTCCAATGGGGACAGGCGACGGAGACGCTACAAGCGAATTCCGCGAACGAGCTTCGACCGGAAATCTATCGCGCCATTTTCCAGGCGTACGGTACTTACATCATCCCGCTCGGCAGTGGCGTCACCGTCGATTTCGGGAAGTGGTCCAGCTCCTTGGGAATCGAAGGCAACTACACAAAGGATCAGATCAACTACTCACGGTCGTTGTGGTTCAACTATTTGCCCTTCTATCATATGGGTGTCCGGGTCAACTACAAGGTGAACGACGTGCTGGGGTTCAACTACTGGGTGACGAATGGCACCGAACAGACAGAGCCGTTTAACGGTTACAAGGACCAGCTATTCGGATTCAACCTTCAACCCCGCAAGAGTGTCAACTGGACTGTGAACTACTATCTCGGCCAAGAGCATCCGGATGTCACGTTCTTTCCCAATGCCGCGACGGGAAGCCTCCCCGGGCTCCCCACCCTGCAGGGCGTTCCCTTTGAGCCGATCCCGTCCCCGCCGACGGGGCACTTGAATATCATCGACACCTACGCCACGCTCCAGGCGTCTCCCAAAGTCGAGTTTGCTTTCGAGGGCGATTACGTCAACCAGCGGTTATACACGAATTCACTTCCCGGGTATACCTACGGCGGAGCCGGGTATGCGCGGTACCAGATCGCACCCAAGCTCGCGCTCGCCTGGAGGGCGGAATATATGGCTGACCACGCAGGACTGTTCAGCGGCGCGGCGCAGGTGCTCCGCGAAACCACGTTCACGACCGAGTACAAGCTCGCGGAGGGGTTTCTTACGCGATTCGAATGGCGGCGTGATTTTTCGAACCACCCCTATTTCTTGACCGATACGCTCGGGTTGCTAAAAAAGGAACAGAATACGGCCGCGGTCGGGCTGGTCTGGTGGTTTGGCGCAAAAGAAGGGGCTTGGTAAGTCGCGGCGAAGAGACCCGACTGGCCGCTTCCTGAGCGGGACCGTGACGCCGTCGCCTCAACAAGCGAAATTGGCCGGTAATTTTCGGGCATTCGGAAAGCGCATAGGCCGTGGTTCAGCGCCGTGAGCCGTCACTTGGCTGGCTTGTCGGTATGCCGCGGTAGTGCCCGCGACCGGATTACTACCGGGAAGTCCTTGGATCGGAGGGATCGGAGGGGTCATCGGAGGGGTCATCGGAGGGGTCAGCCTGACGGAAGCTGTTGGCGAAAACCGCCAACACGTCGGACCGCTCCTACATGTTGGTGAATTTTGCGTTTCGGTAGGCACCCTCGGCTCGGAATCTCCTGAGGGAGCGCCGTAACACCTCGGAGGGCGCCTTACCTCGGCGCCCAACTGGGTACTATTCCCACGGCGGGCACAGACGGAGAACGTCCATTAGGAAGTCCTTGATCAGCCCTGGGATGAGGATATCCTAGCCACACGAACCGCCCCGATAGGTCTTTGCCTCTCCGCCCCGGTGCCGCAAGCGCCCTTTTCATGTTCGAAACGCGAAAATCGCGAACATGCGGGAGCGCTCCGACGTGTTCGCGGTTTTCGCCAACAGCTTCCGTCAGGCTGACCAGTTGGCCACGTCAGGCTGACCAGTTGGCCACCTCGCTCTGGTCACCCGGCCTCCACACCTCGTGCAAGATGTACAAAAACGGGCAAACTGCTCACGACCACAGGCTAAAGCCTGTGCCACCTTGTCTGGGAACCTTATTTCGCCACCAGCAGCACCGCGACCGCGCAGTCCTTCTCACTTACCCGCACGCGTTTGGGGACGCCCAGCGCGCGGATCTCGCGTGGATAGCCGCGCGCGTAGGCTGTCACCGTGTAGTCGCCCGCGGCGAGTCCGTCGAACACAAATCGCCCCGCCTGGCCGGTTTCCACGTATCGCGTACCAGCCGGGCCGCTAAGCTCGACCACCACGCCGGCAACCGGCTGGGAGATGTGCTCCGGATCGCGCGTCTTGTCCATCTCCACCTGGTACATCTCGTTGGAAGTTACGAACCCTTCCAGTCGCCCCGCACTCTTAGGCGCGTGGCCCAGCAGCATCAGGTAAGCCAGATCGTCCGCCGCATCCGTCAAACGGCGAGTGCGCGAGCAACTGCCAGTCGAAACGATGTTCGACTCCTCGTCGTCGTCGGCATACACCAAGTACGTTTCGCCCACTTGAAAGTCGAAGCCGCAATCCCCAAACGGGGTCCACAGGTCGACGTAGCGCGGTTGGCCGTCATTCTTGCGCTTGCTCTCGCCCTTCTGCTTGTCATCGTCCTGGTTGCCGCCGGCCTGGTCCGCGTCGTCGTCCGTATCGCCGCGGAACTGCTCCAGCACTCTCAGCCGCACGTGCTTGCCGTGATCCATCACCCAGTAGAAGAGCTTGGCCAGATCGTCCGCGCTCGCGGCTGCTGCAATCGCCAGCCGCCGGTCGTCGGGCAGGTCGGGAAATACCTTGAGGTAGGACCGCTTCAATTCCTCCAGCGCGCCGGGCGTGCCGCTCTTGCGCGCCTGATCGTAACCGCGATTTAACGATTCCAGCGACGCTCGCTGCGCCGGATTCCAGCGGCTGAATACGCCGGGATCCATCGATTCCACCGTGCCGATGAAGACCACGTCGCTGGCCGCCGCTTCCCGGCAGGCCGATAGCGACAGTTGGCAATCGCAGGCAACCAGCACGGGCACGCACAGACACGCCGCAGCCAGCACCCGCATCATGCTCCTATCCTAGCACCGGCGAAACCGAGGCCTGGGGAGAAAACTCTCGTCGCGTACGCGTGGTCGGTTAGGCCGGCTCCAGTACTCGTTCCTGACGATTGGTACTCGGCATCGCGCTTTCCTCATGCGATAACGAAAGTACGGACGGCAGCAACTGCTCATGAAATTCGACCCGATTCCGTTGATGTGCGAATGCGGCTGCCCGCCCATTCGGATTCACAGCGTGGGGTTCACCCCGGGCGGCCAATTAGTGATTCACTGGCGTTGTCTGGCGTGCAAGAAAACCATGTACGTGGTGAAGGACGTGGCCCAATGCTGCGAAGAAGCCATGGCCCATACGGGTCGCGTCTTCCGCGCGGATCCGGATGGCGAATCCGACCGCCGCTTTCTCGAGAGCCTGGGCATACGGCCTTGAGGCGGCCGCCCTACGAGTCTTTGCCCACCGTCTGCGCGTAAACACGATTAAAGAAGCCGTCCGTCATGCCGGCCAGGTAATCGCAGATCACCCGATGGACCGGCGTGGTTTCGGCCCGTTCGCGATACCCAGGCGGCAGACAGCCGGGCGATTCGAGAAAGAACTCAAATAGTTCCCCGATCCTTGCCGCGGATCGCCGCCGGTCCTCCGCCAGCGGTTCCGAGCAATACACCTTCGCATACATCAATTGTTTGAGCGAGCGCGTGAGTGCCCCGATCTCCGGGGTGAAACGCGCTACCCGCTCGGGGTGAGCGCGCACCGCCTCGAAGTCCTCCAGCCCGGCTTCGCGCGCCGCCCAGAGGGTGCCATCGATCAGCCCCGTCACCAGGCGGTCGATCAGTTGCCGCACCGATTCGGAAACCCACTCCCGCTCGGTTGCCGCCGGAAACTCGGCGCGAATCTTCTCCAGGATTTCCGCACAGGGGCCGGACTCGGCCGCCACCGCGTCCGGGGTTAAGATACCGGCGGCATACGCGTCGTCCAGATCGCCCGCCGTGTAGGCGACTTCATCCGCCAGATCGATCAACTGCGCTTCGAGCGGGGGCCGCAGTCCCGGCAGGTACTCGTCCAGCTCGGGCGATTCTCCCGGCCCGAAATCGCGCGAATGTTTCACAATTCCTTCGCGCAATTCGAACGTCAGGTTCAGGCCAGGAAAGGCCGCGTAGCGCTGCTCGAAGCTCTCCACCACCCGCAGCGCATGCCAGTTGTGGTCGAACCGCTCGCCGAAGCGGCTCATCTGCCGGTTCAGGGCGGATTCGCCCGCATGAGCGAAAGGCGGGTGCCCCACGTCGTGCACCAGAGCCAGCGCTTCGGTCAGGTCTTCATCTAGGCCCAACACGCTGGCCACGGTACGCGAAATCTGCGCCACTTCGATGGTGTGCGTCAAACGGTTGCGAAAATGGTCGGAAAGCGCGGGCGTAAAAACCTGGGTTTTGGCTTCCAGCCGGCGAAAGGAGCGCGAATGGACGATCCGGTCGCGGTCACGCTGGAAGGCGTTGCGATACGGGTGAGGGGGTTCCGGATAGCGCCGGCCACGGCTCCGCTCCACCGGAAACCTGAGGCGCTCCAACATGGCAGAGCGGCCGGCCTACTGGACCGGGAGCTGGCTCAGCAGGGTGACCACTTCCTGACTCACCGCGCCGGTTTCCGTCTTCAGCGGCTCCAGCAATTTGCGCGCTGCGGCGGGGTTCTTCCTGGCCACATAGCGGGCCAGGCTGATGGTCGCCTGCGCTTTGGAGACAAAGACGGTGGGGTGATCCATCAGATCTCGCAGAACCTTTTCGCCCTCCGCGTCACGGCCGGTCGAAAAATCGATTTGGGCCAGCGACAGTTTGGCCAGTGAGGAAAACTGCGCATTCCCGTGCTCCGCCACATCTTGGAAGGTCTTCGCGGCTTCCGACAGGTTGCCCGCGTCGGCCTGAATGGCGCCCAAATAATACCCGGCGATGGCGGCTTCGGCCGTGCCTGGGTGCTCGCTTCGGATCTGGGTAAAATCCTTAGTGACCTCCCTTTGTTTGACTTCTTCGGAGGGAAACACCAGACCGCCGGTGGTCGATGCGCCCTGTCCGGCCGGAGCTTCCTGCGCCAGAATCGCCTGCCCCAGTTGCTGCTCCACGGCTACGTGCTCATGCCCTCGATGAATCCAGTAGCCTATACCCAGAAGAATCGCTGCCAGGCCGATCGCCCCGTAGCGGAGGATTTCTTTCTGGTGCTCCTCGAACAGGCTCACCGTGTGTCCGAACTCGACGGCGAACCTGTCCCTTTTTAACTCTTTACGCGTGATTCTATCCACGAAAGCCTCGGTAGGGTAATTCCTAAGTTTATCACGTTGAGAGCGGATTTACTGAGCGGGTTTCGATGCGGATGGGCTGCTTACAGCCGCGCGCCTACCGACTTCGCCTGCAAGAAAAGCAGCAGATAGTCCGGGCCTCCGGCTTTGGAATCGGTGCCGGACATGTTGAAACCTCCGAACGGATGGGCCCCGACCATGGCGCCCGTGCACTTCCGGTTGAAGTACAAGTTGCCCACGTGGAAACGATCGCGCGCCTCGGCGAGATGTTGTTTGTGGTTGGAAAACACCGCTCCGGTGAGGCCGTATTGGGTGTCGTTGGCGAGCGACAAGGCGTGTTCGAAATCGCGCGCTTTGGTTACCGCCAGCACCGGACCGAAGATTTCCTCCTGGAAGATGCGCGCGCTCGCATCTACGTCGGCAATCGCCGTGGGCGCAATGAAATAGCCGTCGCCCGGCGCCGGACCGCCTCCGGCCACCAGACGGCCCTCGGACTTGCCAGTCTCGATGTAAGAAAGGATGGTTTCGCGGGCGGCCTGGTTGATTACGGGCCCCATATAATAGGCGGGATCGTCGCACGGGCCCACCTTCAACGCGGCCGTCTTAGCCACGAGTTGCTCCAAGAAGGCGTCGTACACGCGAGCGTCGACAATGGCGCGCGAGCAGGCCGAGCATTTCTGGCCTTGGTAACCGAAGGCGGAGGTCAGCACGCCGTCGACGGCCTTGTCGAGGTCGCAATCGGCATCCACCACGATGGCGTCTTTGCCGCCCATTTCCGCCACCACGCGCTTGATCCAGATCTGGCCGGGCTGGGTCTTGGCGGCCAGCTCGTTGATGCGCAGACCCACGTCGCGGGAGCCGGTGAAGGCGATGAAGCGGGTTTTGGGATGCGCCACCAGGACGTCGCCAACGGCGGCGCCGCTGCCGGTCAGGAGGGTGAATGCCCGCTCCGGGAAGCCGGCTTCGAGCAACACTTCCGCGAACTTGGCGGCGACGGTGGGTGTGTCGCTCGAAGGTTTGATGATGACGGTATTTCCGGTCACCAAGGCCGCGATGGTCATACCCGCCAGAATCGCCAGCGGGAAATTCCACGGTGGAATCACCACGCCCACACCCAGGGGAATGTAAATCATTTCGTCGTGCTCGCCGGGCAACTGCACCACCGCTTGGGGCCCATCCAGACGCTCCATTTCGAGCGCGTAGTAATGGCAGAAGTCGATCGCCTCGGCGATTTCGGCTTCGGCTTCGATCCAGGTTTTGCCGGCTTCGTAGCACAGCCAGGCATCGAACTCAAAGCGGCGGAGGCGGAGCTGACGGGCAGCTTCGCACGTCATGCGGGCGCGTTCGCGAGGCGGAGTGCGGCTCCACTCGGGGAAATATGCCAGCGCGATTTCCACCGCGCGATTGGCCAGCGCCGCGGTTGCCCTATGGTGAATGCCGATAGTTTGGCTGGGATTGGATGGGTTCAGCGAGTTCAGCAGATCGCCGGTGGCAACGCTTTCGCCTGCCAGGCGCAGCTTATACTCGCGTCCGAATTCGGAGCGGACTTTGGCTAGGGCATCTTGCATGGCACGCCGGTTGTCCGGCAGGGAGAAATCGGCAAGCGCTTCGTTGCGGAACGCGGTTAAAGTAGCAGTGGCCATGTCTTTCATGGTACAGCCGCGGGACCGCGCGCAAATGCTGTTACTATCGGGTTTCCAGTGGACTGTGGAATGGGCGGTTCCCGGGAGAGGCTACTTGAGGCTTCAAACGGGAAAGCCCGGATCGACGTCCGGGCCTTCCACACGAAGCTGGAAAGGAGGATCCAGCTTATGATCCTTCTGCTGGTGAAGTTCCGGTCGCTTGTCGGCCTACTTACGGCGCTGATCGTTTGGACCCGTAAGGGCCGGCGATAAGCGTCGTGCGGGGATCGGGGAAAGCCACCCCGGTTCCCGCTATCAGCATCATAGCGCAGCCGGCCGGATTTTTCCACAGCGATGCGGCGGTAATATGGGGTTCACTCATGATTGCACTGTTGCGCGGCGTTCTGGTGGAGAAGCATCCGAATCAGGCGATCGTCGAAGCCGGCGGGGTGGGCTACGACGTTGCGATTCCGGTATCGACATTCACTCATTTGCCGGATGCGGGGGCGGAGGTGCGGCTGCGCATCCATACGCACGTTCGCGAAGACACGCTGGC
>Ga0187884_10003348_pt1 | contig 12546 bp, 11 predicted proteins | sample June2016WEW_20_4_FD_132983 | JGI IMG/M metagenome (GOLD analysis project Ga0187884, IMG submission 132983) | Peatland microbial communities from SPRUCE experiment site at the Marcell Experimental Forest, Minnesota, USA - June2016WEW_20_40 | ecosystem: Environmental > Terrestrial > Soil >...
CTTGGCGGGATTACTGGTTGCTTACCTTGGCGTAAAGGCCATTGTCGCGCTCGCCTTTCATAGCTCGAAATTTGTGCCGATCGACGCAACACCTTCGCTGCCCGTGCTGGGCTTTGCCTTCGGGCTCTCGCTGTTGACCGGCGTCATCTTCGGCACCGCTCCGGCGTGGCTGACCTCGCATGCCGATCCCGCCGACGCATTGCGCGGCGCTAACCGCAGCACGCGCGACTCATCTTCGCTCTCGCAGAAAGTTCTGGTCATCGTGCAAGCCACGCTGTCGGTGGTTTTGCTCGCCGGAGCTGGCCTCCTGACCCGCAGCCTGCAAAACCTGCAGCACCAGGACATGGGTTACGACACTGATCACCGCGTCACCATCAGTCTGACCGGGCCTTACTCCACCTATCCTCAGCCCAAGCTCGACGCCATGTACCGCGAGTTGCAGGACCGGCTTGCCCGTCTCCCCGGCGTGCAGCGTGCGGCACTGGCTTTGTACACCCCGCTGCAGGATAACTGGGGCGAACTTCCCATCCGTGAAGGCCAGGGCATGCCGAACATGACACGCGTCGTCGCTTCGTCCTGGGACCACGTTACGCCTGACTATCTCCCAGCGCTGGGTCAACAGATTGTTCGTGGCCGCGGCATAACCGACCAGGACACCGCTTCGACGCGCAACATCGCTGTGGTCGACGAAACTTTTGTGAAGAAATTCTTCAAGCCCGGCGAGGATCCTATCGGCACGCGCTTCGGTCTCGACCTGCCGAAATACAGCGCCACCTACGAGATTGTGGGAGTGGTGCGCAATGCGAAATACATGGACGCGGCGAACACGATGAACATGGACCACCCGATATTCTTTGTGCCGCTGGCTCAACGCGCCCGCTACGACGACCCCATGATGCAGATGGTGGAAGACAGCTCGCACTTCATCGAAGGCGCGGTTCTTCAACTGCAAGGCAGCTCGGAGGGCCTGGAGCTGCAGGTCCGTCGCATTCTCAGTGACATCGACCCCAACCTGACTCTGCTGCAGGTGCAGACTTTGCAGGAGCAGGTTGATGCCGAGTTCGATCAGCAGCGAGCCGTGGCGCAGATGACCGGCATGTTCGGCATCTTGGCGCTGATCCTGGCCGCCATTGGACTGTATGGCGTGACGGCCTATTCGGTGGAGCGGCGCACCAGCGAGATCGGCGTGCGCATGGCGCTGGGTGCCGACCGCGGCAACGTGGTGCGCCTGGTGCTTCGGGGAGCGTTTGCACAAATCCTCATAGGACTTGCCGTCGGCATTCCGATATCGATTGGTTGCGCCCGCCTGATCGCCGCCCAGCTTTATCACGTCAAAGGCTGGGATCCGATGGTGCTTGGCGGCTCGATCTTTGCGCTCGGTCTCTGCGCATTGCTGGCCAGCATTATTCCCGCGCGCAGGGCTGCGTCCATCAATCCGGTAAAAGCGCTGCGCACGGAGTAGTCCACCGAAACCCGTCAGCTGTACGCAACCGCATGCGGCTGGGAAAGTACCGGCCCTCAGCCGCCCTGGATGTGACCATCCGGAGTCACCGCGATTGCCGGTTGTCTTACGCGCCGGTCACAGGCATAATTTGCCGGTCACACCCAAAACGAAAGAACATCGGACCCTCTGAACACCTGATCACTGCGACCTTCGGATCCCGTCTCCTCTTTGCAAGACGGCCTTTTAGCATCCGCTCATACTCTACAACTCAGTCAAGTCGAATTCTGGAGGCTCAATGCCCCTGCATCTGGAGTGGCGGCCGGTGGGCGATGTTCTGGTGGTTCAATGCCAGGGTCGGATCGTCGCCGGAAAAGAAGTGTTGTCCCTGCACAACTTCGTCGGAGATTCGCTCGCCCGCTACGGCGACATCGTGCTGGAGCTCGACCGTGTCGACTTCGTCGACAGCAGCGGATTGGGCGCGATGGTGCGCCTGGTGCAAGCCGCACGCGCAAAGGGCAAAGACCTGAAACTCTGCGGCTTGTCGCCCTACGTTCGCAAGACGCTGGAGATGACCAGCCTGATCTCGCAATTCGAAACGCACGAGTCCGTCGAGGAGGCTATCACGGCTGCGTACCTTGGCTCGCGCTACGCCCGCGGAAAAGGCAAGCCGCCCGTACTCTGCGTTTACGACTCCATCGACATGTGTACGTTCCTGCGCGAGATGCTGAGCAGCGCCGGATACAACGCCCTCACTGCCGGCAGCGTCAGCGATGCCCGCGTGTTGCTGAAGGCGACGCGAGCGAAGCTCGTCGTACTCTCGTCGCGCCTGCAGACCTGCCATGGGAAATCTACGAGCCGACTGCTGGAAGAGATTGACCCGGCAGTCACGATCCACGTTCTCGACAACGACTTCGACTCGCAGGATCCCGGAGAAGCCGCGGGGAAATTGATTCAGGCAATCGGACGGCACTGCGAGAAAAACGCCGAAGCGGCCGAGGCTTAGAGATCTTCAACTTTCCGGGCGATACCACTCCGGCGATGGTCCGGCCACCGCTTCAATGGCGGGTACGAAGGTGCGCTCCAGTTCGGCAACAAGCGCGCCCAGATTTTCCGCAATCTTCCGCCAATGATCGACGTCTCCCACGGGATACTGCCCGTGCACAATCGCCTTTTCGGTCGGTGGAATGGACAGCAGCGCCTTGAAGCCCAATCCCCAAACGCGAAACATCGCAAGCACGGTTTTGCCCCACGAGCCGATGCCGACGTGTAATTCGAGCGTCAGGTTCGACGCGGTGCGCCGCCGCAAAACGAAATCCCCTGCTTCGCCACGGCATGTGTAACCCATCGGTTTGAAAACGCGCTCCAACGCCGGCTTCTTCGGACCCGACGTGATCTCGAGACGCACTTGCGCAATTGCCTCTCCCGGCGCCGGAAGATCGTGCGGCATCGCCGCCAGGCTGACGATCTCCGGCAGGCGCTTCCGGTAATCCAGCACAACTTCATGGACAGCGAGCGCCACGGCAGGATCGGCGCTGGCGATGGCAGTCCCGCTGGGCAGGCGGACTGCGGGAACAGGCCCGGTGACGTTTTCGGCCAACGGCGCCTGGATAGTTTTTCTTGCTTTGCCGCATGCTGCCAGCACGGTCGCGACGGCCGGCCGATGCGGCGGCAATTTCTTGCTGCCGGTCTCGGCTTCGACCACAGTGCAAGCCGAGAGCGAGCGGTTTCTCCCGTTGACCCACCAACTGTCGGACACCAGCACCCCGGTCATCATTCCGGCAGAGGGCGTTTGCGTCGGCATCTGTTCGCCAAACTCCGGCGAATAAAAATGCAGTGCGATACTGTGGAATGGGAGCGAGCGCGGCACTCCGGCAGCGATGGCCTGGAGCGTGGAGTAAGGGATGTTCTCGCCCGCGCCCGCGGACATCGGCCCGTTGGAGATTCGTCGCGCTCCATGAATGTTCGGCATGGGATCGGCGGCGGTGACAAATCTCGCGAGCTCGGGATGCCGCTTCAGAACACGGTCGACGCTGGAGACGCCGCCGAGCATGGGATCACCAAAATTAAAACGGATGGTCGGCTCGCCCAGCCCGGCATCGAGGAAGCCCTGATGCACGCGGTCCATCACAGTGAGGAGCGGTTCTTTTCTGCTGGCGACGAAGGTAGTGACCAGAGCAACTCGCATAAGGCGGACGTCCTGTCCGGGCGCGATGCGAAATACAGCTACTCACATTGGAACATGGCTGGCAAGCTACTAAGGTGACTCCAGCCTGACTCTCTGGCCGAACTGCACTGGCTAAGTCCGATATTGCCGCAACCAGATTTGTGACGTAAGCCAGACCCTCCCCCCCACTAGACCCGTAAGCCATTGAAAGTAAACGACGCCCGGAATACTTCCGCCTAAAATATTCTCCCCGTGGGACTTACAAATCGCCGACTGATTCTAAAGGACTTACAGGAATGGTTTTCTAATAGAATCAACAGCTTAGATGAACCTGCCAAATGATGGCAACGACACCTTGGCCGTCTGGATAGCTATAATCGCCCTCGATGAACAGCTTCTTCGCCCGGCGCACCTCCTGGAACCTCGCCACAAACCGCTACACCGAAGCGCTGGAGGCCCACAGGCGCGCCGGCCGCGTACTGCTCGATCTGACCGCCTCAAATCCTACGACCGTCGGTTTGCACTATCGCGAAGACGAACTGATGCGGGCTTTGACGGACCGCGAGGCGCTACGTTACGAGCCGCAGTCCAAGGGATTGCTGACAGCTCGCGAGGCCGTCGCCGCGTACTACGCGGAACACGGAGCCAGGGTTTCGCCCGACGATCTCATCCTGACCACCAGCACCAGCGAAGCCTACTCGTTCGTCTTTCGGCTGCTTTGCAATCCCGGAGACGCGGTGCTCGTTCCGACGCCGAGTTATCCGCTCTTCGACTTTCTGGCTGATATCCAGGATGTGAAGCTGTTTCCGTACGAACTGGTCTACGATCACGGCTGGCAACTTGAAGTCATGTCGCTGTTCGGCGCGGTTGATCGAGCGCTGGCGACAGGAGCGCGCTGTGGAGCGGTGCTGGCCGTTCATCCCAACAATCCAACCGGTTCGTTCCTGCAAGGGCGTGAGCTGCAGTTATTGAACGACACTTGCGCCGAGAACGACATGGCGATCGTGGCCGACGAGGTCTTCCTGGACTACGCGCTCGGGAAGCAACCGCCGCGGACCTGCGCCGCCAATGAAGAGGCGCTGACGTTCACGTTGAGCGGCCTATCGAAGATCTCCGGCTTGCCGCAGATGAAGGTTGCGTGGATCGCCGTTAGCGGTCCGCCGGCACTGAAGAACGAAGCGCTGGCTCGGCTCGAAGTCATCGCCGACACTTACTTGTCGATGAATGCACCGCTGCAACTCGCGCTTCCGACAATGCTGGAAGAGCGCGACCACATTCAGCCGCAGCTGATGCAGCGCGTGCAAACTAACCTCGCGGAGCTCGATCAGCAGTTGGTAGCGCAGAAGCTTTGCCAGCGACTCGACGTCGAAGGCGGCTGGTACGCCATCGTGCGAGTCCCGGTCCACGGCTCCGACGAGGAACTAGCAATCGCCTTACTTCGCCAGAAGAATGTGCTGGTGCAACCGGGCCATTTCTACGACTTCGCGGCGGATGGATACCTGGTCGTCAGTCTTATCACTCCAGGCCCTGAATTCGCCGAAGGTGTCAAACGGCTGCTGGCTCTGATCGATACTGCACAGTAGCCGCAGGCGTCCCTCCGCGCGGCTAAGCGCTAACGACGGCAGCAACATACCCGCTCGCCAAATCCCACAACTGTTGATTCCAATGTCACTGGCGGAAAACACCGTGAATCGCTGCCCAATCCGCTTGCAATCGACGGTATAATAGTTAGCCTGTGCCAAAGTATTCCATCGTCGTCCCGTTCCATAACGAAGAAGAGAATGTCACCGAGCTGTACGACCGCCTGAAGGTCGTCATGGAAGCCGCTGGCGAGACCTTCGAACTGGTCTTCGTCGATGACGGCAGCCGCGACAATACCTTTTGGATGTTGCAGCAGATTGCCTCGGTCGATCGTCGCGTGGTGGTGGTCAAGCTGCGCCGGAACTTTGGTCAGACCTCCGCGCTGGCTGCCGGCTTCGATCACTGCGAAGGTGAATACGTGATCGCCATGGACGGCGATCTGCAGCACGATCCCAACGACATTCCAATGTTCCTGCAGAAGCTGCGCGAGGGATACGACATCGTCAGCGGCTGGCGCAAACAGCGCATCGACAACTTTGTCATGCGGCGCATCCCATCCAAGATCGCCAACTGGCTGATGGCCAAGTTGAGCGGCGTCAACCTGCACGACTTCGGCACCACCTTCAAAGCGTACCGCCGCGAGGTCGTTCAGGAAGTTCCGCTCTACGGAGAGTTGCATCGCTTCATCCCCGCACTGGCTTCGGCCTACGGCGCGACCATTTGCGAGATCCCGATCCGCAACATCAATCGCGAGCGCGGCGAGTCCCACTACGGCATCTCGCGCACCTTCCGCGTCTTCTTTGACCTGATCACCATCCGCTTCCTGCTGAAGTACATGTCGCGGCCGCTGCACTTCTTCGGCACCTTTGGCACGCTCAGTTCGGTGACCGGGCTGTTGCTGGCATTCTGGATGCTGATCGAGAAGTTCATACGCGGCCGCAACGTAATGGACGAGCACGGGCCGCTGCTGGTTTTCGCAGCCGTGCTGATCGTCGCCGGTGTGCAATTGGTAGCTCTCGGTCTGTTAGGCGAGTTACAGGTGCGGCACTTCCACGAGCCCAGCAAGCGCGCGCCGTACACCGTCGATCGCGTGCTGCGCTCCTCGCACAGCCAGGGCGCACTGGCAGACTAGCTGCTGGCCAGAGAGTTCCCGCGCTCTAAGCTGGAACTCTGCATTAAGGCGGCAACGCATCTTACGTAATCATGGCGACGCGCAAGATCATCGTCTACACCCAGCCGGATTCCCTGCCCTGCGAGGCGACCAAGCTCTTCCTGCGCCACCGCAAGGCCAAGTTCGAAGAGCGCAGCATTGAAGCTGACGAAGGCGTCGTGCGCGAGCTTCAGGAAAAGTACAACAGCCAGTCCACTCCCACCGTCGTGATCGACGACCAGATCGTCATCGGCTTCGATCCTGAACGCATCGACGAACTGCTTGAGCAGTAAATCTCACGCCACGCGCGGTTATCTGTTCATTGCTGCCGCTACCTTCTGCTGGGGATTCTCCGCCGCCATGGGACGCGCCATGTTCAACGGCAGATTCTCCGGCGGCGCGCACGTTTTGCGTCCCATCGACCCGTTAATCTTGGCCCAAAGCCGCACCACCGTCGCCTTGCTGATTCTGGCACCCATCCTGCTGCTCAAGAATCGAGCGTCGCTGAAGCTGCGCGGCTCTCACCTGGTGCAATTTTTCCTGCTCGGAATTCTCGGCCTCGCCGCTTCCAACTACTTCTACTATCTTGCCATCGAGAAGACGACCGTCGCGACGGCCATCGTTCTGCAATATGTCGCGCCGGTTTGGGTGCTGCTCTACATGCTGACGCGGCGGTTGCAGCGACCAACGTTCCTGCGCATCAGCGGTGTAGTTCTCGCCGTGGTCGGTTGCGCCGTTGCGGTGGGAGAGGTCTCAGTGCGCAACACCTTCCCCTGGCTCGGCATGTCGGGCTTGCGCATCAATTCGGTTGGCCTGATGGCGGCTGAGCTGGCCGCGGTGTCGTTCGCGTTCTACAACGTATACGGCCAGCACCTGATTCAGGTCTACCAGCGCTGGACCGTGCTGGTGTATTCGCTGTTGGGAGCCGCAGTATTCTGGATTGTCGTCAACCCTCCCTGGAAGATCGCCGCACAGCATTACAACGGAGCGCAGTGGCTGTTCATGGTGCTGTTCTCCGTCACCTCCATGCTGATTCCCTTCTCGCTTTATTTCGCGGGACTGCAATATCTCGATCCCACACGCGCCATCGTTACGGCGTGCCTCGAACCGGTCTGGGCAATCCTGCTGACGGCGATGATTGTGGGCGAACTGGTTTCGCCGATCCAGGTTGTCGGCATTGTGGTAGTACTGGCGGCCACCGTCGTCATCCAGCTCCCCGATCGCAAGTCACCGACGGAGCGGATGATCGCCGTCGAACCTATCGAGTGAATTAAAGATGGAGTTTTGTTATATATCGATGAAGATGATCAGCACTTCCCTCGCGCGCAGCCGGCAGGAGCCACCATACTCAGCGAGGTGGAAGGCAGTTCTCCGGGCCGGCTATATCGCGTGGCAGATCTCGAAGGACATCGCTGGATATTCATGCAGCGGCAGAAATGAAAAACCTTTCAGCTGAACAGGAGGTCCCATGAAGGAAGCAGTCCGATCGACAAACATTAACCGGGCACTCGCGGACAAGCGGGTTGTAATTGTTGGCGGCTCGTCCGGCATTGGCTTCGCTGTGGCACAGCACTCCATCGAACAGGGAGCGCAGGTAGTGATCGCCTCCAGCAATACCGCGCGCGTAAAGCAAGCTGCCGACGGGCTAGGTCCGAAGGCTGAGGGTCTTGTCCTCGACGTTTCAAGTGAAGAGGCGATCAAGCAGTTTTTCGCAAAGCTCGGCGAATTCGATCACCTTGTGTTTACCGCGGGCGACTCGCTGCAGTTAACCGAGCTCGCGACGATGGACCTCGACAAAGCGCGCGGCGCCTTCGAGTTGCGCTACTGGGGAGCCTTGGCGGCCGCAAAATACGGCAGCCCGCACATCCGGCACGGCGGATCCATCGTCCTGACCACCGGTATCGCAGGAGATCGCCCGCGGAAAGGTTGGGTGCTGGGCGCGAGCGTCTGTGGAGCCATGAGCGCGCTGACCCGAGCGCTCGCAATGGAACTCGCGCCTATCCGCGTCAATGCCGTTTCGCCCGGCACCGTGCGCACCAATCTATGGCAGAGCATGACGGAGCAGCGGCGCGAGGAGATGTACGAAACCGTCGGAAAGACCCTACCGGTCGGACGCGTCGGGGAAGCTGACGACATCGCACGCACCTATCTCTATCTGCTGGAGGAAGGCTTCAGCACCGGCCAGATCATCACCGTCGATGGGGGCGCGGTCCTGGTGTGAGCCGCAGCAGCCGTGGAAGCAGGATGGACGGCGCTCTTCACCACCTCCGAATTCCTGCGTAACATCGCCACCGCAGTGCGGTTCGTAACGTCCTTTGACTAAGGCGACCCTGCGAGCCCCGCTTCGTGGACTACACTGTCCGCGACGACACTCTCACCAGCTTTCTCGGAGGGGATGACCATGAAACGGCTTGCGATACTGGTGCTACTTTCACTCACCTGCTATGGCTGCGCTCAGGACCAGAAAGATCCCACAACCCTCAAGGGCGTTCTCCTTCAGCAGCTGCAAACCACGCACAACGTAAAGCAGTGGTTCGTGCCGGCCGACGTGGCGCTCGACGGCCTTACCGCCGACCAGGCGAATTGGACCGAGGGCAAGGGCAATCACTCTATCGCGCAGGAAGTAACTCACCTGCTCTTCTGGGATGCGTGGACGCTGGCCCAATTCAAGGGTCAGCCGCAAGCGAAGTACAGCGGTAACAACGACGATACGTTTACCACCGTCGACAGCAAGCAGTGGGTGGAAACCTGCAAGAAGCTCGACCAGGTCATGACCGAATGGGAGAAGGCGGTGCAAGCCGCCGACGATAAGAAGATCGCAGCGTCAGCAGCCATCATCGCGCACGTCGGAACCCATAACGCGTATCACGTCGGGCAGATCGTCTACATCCGCAAAGTGCAAGGCTCGTGGGACGCAAGCAAGGGAGTCCATTAGCCGAACGAAACGTTCGAGCTTATTGTTTGGTCGCGGCAGAGCGCTGCTGTGGCTCGCTCTCCGCATAAAGCGCGTCGATCTCTTTCTTATAGAGCTCGGTGAGGTTGCGGCGGCGCAGCTTCATGCTGGGCGTGAGCGTGCCGCCGGCGATGCTCAGTTCGTCGGGAACAACGAGCACCTTCTTCAGCTTCTCGAATTGCGCCAGATTGTTATTCAACTCGGCGACGATACCCTCGTACAGTTTCTGCACCTGGCGCGCCCTGATCAAGTCCCTGCGTGATGAGAATTGCACACTGTGCTCTCGCGCCCAAGTTTCCAGGTCCTCGAAGCTGGGAATGATCAGCACCGCGGGAAATCTCCGGCGATCGCCCAGCAGTGCGGCCTCGCCAACGTATCGATTCACCTTCAGCGAATTCTCAATCGGCTGCGGCGCAATAAACTTTCCACCCGACGTCTTGACCAGGTCTTTCTTGCGGTCGGTAATCGAAAGATAGCCATCCTGGTCGAGGTGCGCGATATCGCCGGTCTTGAACCAGCCGTCTTGAAACACTGCCGCTGTCTCCTCCGGCGCCTGCCAATATCCCGGAAAAATCGATGGCCCTCGCACCAGCAGTTCGCCATCGTCGGCAATCTTCACCTCAACATTCGGCATTGGCTTGCCGACCGTGCCCAACCGATGGTTCACGGGATTGTTCACCGCGATCACCGGCGACGTTTCCGTCAATCCGTATCCTTCGTGAATACGAATGCCAATGTCGGCGTACCACGTCGCGATCTCCTTGCCGAGTGGCGCGCCACCGGAGACGAAGATGCGCGCACGTCCGCCAAGACCTTCCCGTATTTTCGAGAACACCAGCTTGTTCGCCAGCTTCCACGACAACGACGTCGGCGTCTCGCCACGCAAAGTCGTCTCGCGGTTGGCCGCGCCCACCGACAGTGCCCAGTGAATGAGCTTGCGCTTGATGCCTTGGGCTTTGTTCTGCACCTGGTTATAAATCTTCTCGTACACGCGCGGCACCGCCACAATGATTGTGGGATGGACTTCCTTCATCATCTGCGGCAACTCATCGATCACCGGACAATAGGCGAGCGGCACACCTGCGTTAAACAGCGCGTAATCCAGATGTCGCGCCGTCACGTGCGAAAGCGGCAGGAACGAAATGCACAAATCGTTCTTGTCGAATTCATACATGTTGAGCGAGACATTCAGGTTCGCCGCAATGTTGCCGTGCGTCAGCATCACGCCCTTCGGCGTGCCAGTCGTCCCCGACGTGTAAATGAGTGTGGCGAGATCGTCCGGCTCAATGGTTCGGCCGATGGCCGCCAGCTCAGGATCATCTTCCGTCGGAGCGTTGCCCAGAAAGCTCTGCATGGGAATCGCTTCGCTGAGTTCCGGCGCTTCGTCCATGATGACGATGTATTCCAGTTTGGTCTGCTCGCGAACGCCCGCCAACTTCTCATACTGCTTGCGTGAAGACACGAAGGCAACGCGCGCGTCGGAATGCTGCAGAACGAACAGGCACTGGTCGCTGGTCTGGGTCGCGTAGATCGGCACATCGACGGCGCCCAGCAGCAGGCAGGCGAAGTCCGCCACAGCCCACTCCGGCCGGTTCTCACTGAGCAGGATGACGCGATCGCCCTTCTTGACACCCCAGGCTTGCAACTGACGCGCAGTGGCATAAACCCAGCTGCGCAACTGCTGCGCGGAGATGGCATTCCACTTGCCGTTCTCGCGGCTCAGCATCACGCGATCGCTGTTGCGCTCCAGCAGCGTAAAGAAAACATCGTTGAGGGTCCGTAGGTTCATTTTTTGAAGGGGCACAGCTTTAGCTGTGCCGTTACAACTGCTGAATTCTTGTCATTCCGAGCCGACGTCAGTCGGCGAGGATTTTGGACTTTTACCACAGCCGGGCCTGCAGTCATAGAAGGCTCCTGCAAACACGATCTGTAGTTTGAACAGATCCAGAAGGAGCCTGCACTTGCTTTCGAAGACTGTTTCCCGGAGAAATGCCTCATAAGCGTTCACGAACGTGCCTTGAAGCGACCCTACGTTAACACCAGTCCAATCAATTGTGGTCGTCGTCGAGCCAACTAGGATGCAGTAGGAATGGAGGACCGTGAGGAATGAATCGACGTTCCATAATATCGAGTCGCCTTGATACGTCAGGTCGTGGAACGGATCGCCGGGGAATTTTGGCCACGGCGGAGCCGATCTCAGGTAGTCGTAGAATTCCACTGTCACCCTGATCAGGATGCGGAGTTGCTCAATGTCGTCATCGTTGAAACCCGGACGAGCGGCTTCCTCCATGGACTCCTGAATTGCCCGCACACGTTGTATTTCGTCTTCGTATCGCGTTATGTCCATAAACCCGCGCATAGCGCTCTACGCCGTACGCATCCCGTTCAGAAAGATATCCACCACCACATCCGCAACATTCGAGAGCTGATACTCATGCTCGCTCAGCACCCAGGACGTCACCATCTCATCCAGGGCGCCAAAAAAACAGTTAGCGGCAATCTTGTCCGACATCTCGTGGCGAAAAACTCCCCGCTGCTGGCCGTCCGTAATGGCTTCGCGCACCAGGCCCAGATATTCGATCATGTGCTGGTGAGAAAACTCCGAAAGAAACCGCGTGCTCTGCCGCAACTCCATCTGGAAGACCACCGCCATGTTGCGATTCGAACCCAGCGCATCCAGATGCAGGAAGGCCAGCCGCCGCAGCCGTTCCGCCGGGTCGGTCAGCTTCTTCAGCTCCGTTCGTGCCAGGCTCATGAAGGCGTCAAAGGCCGTGTTGATGGCGGTCATCAAAATCTCTTCCTTGCTCTTGAAGTAGAGATACACGGTGCCGTCGGCCACGTTGGCGCGGTCTGCAATATCGGAAACGCGCGAGGTAAAGAATCCCTTCTCGGCAAAGACGGCCACAGCGGCATCGAGGATGCGCTGGTACTTATCGGCGCTGCGGTTGGCTAGCGGCGTCGGAGTGTCCGCGCCCGCGGAAGAATTGGGTTCTGGTTTCACCAAAATGGATCGTTACCCTGAACGTCGCGGTGGCCGCGACCGAATGAATCCTCATTCACTTTACCGCCACGTGCCAGGTTCCGCAATGCGAGGCAGGCTTGCGTTCCGAAATGAAAAACGAGCCGTTCGAAACCCCTACCTTGCTCTTGACGAGAGGCGTGGTGGCGGAGGCGACCTTTGGATGGGACAATACTGACACGCGCAACCTTGTTGCAGTAAAACGAATTTTGTAGAGGAGAGAATCGATGAAGAA
>Ga0187884_10003354_pt1 | contig 12529 bp, 12 predicted proteins | sample June2016WEW_20_4_FD_132983 | JGI IMG/M metagenome (GOLD analysis project Ga0187884, IMG submission 132983) | Peatland microbial communities from SPRUCE experiment site at the Marcell Experimental Forest, Minnesota, USA - June2016WEW_20_40 | ecosystem: Environmental > Terrestrial > Soil >...
CTGTCATGGGCAAGCCTACTAGCTTGTCCTAACCTAATTGTCAAGGCCCTCAGGACCCACCTGCCGGGTTTTTGAAACTTCTTTCCGCCCCTACGACTTTTCGGCCTAGCATCGGATCAGGGTAGGTCACGCCCGCCATCCGATGAAGCTCACCTGCCTCCCCGTGTTCCCCGCGGCGCCCCGGTAAGAGAAGTATTCGCCCGCGGTACACCGCGTACAGGGCCCGATACGAGTGATGTGCGCCGGCGGCACGCCCGCCGCCGCCAGAATGGCCGTGTTGGCGCGGCGCAGATCGAGCCGGCTCTTGGCCCCGCGCGGCGCGATGGCGTCGGGCATCGCGCCCCAACGCTGCTCGAGCTCGTCCGTGACGTGGCGCTGGACCTCGTAGCAGCAGCCGTCGATGGCCGGGCCGAGCGCGGCGCGAACTCCCGAGGGCTGCACTCCAAACCGGGCATGCATCTCCACCACCGCCCGTTGCGCGATGCCGAGAAGCGTGCCGCGCCACCCGGCGTGGACGGCGGCAATCACCCGGGGCTCGGGAGCGACCAGGAGAATGGGCACGCAATCGGCGGTCAAGATACAGAGCGCCAGGCCCGCCGATTGGGTGACCAGCGCGTCCGCTGCAGGCGGCTGCAGGACGCGTTCGTCGACGCGAGCGACCTCCGCCCCGTGCTGTTGTTGCATAGTGACGAAACGCACACCCGGCACTGCGGCGCCGAGCCGTCGCCAATTCTCGCGCACGCAGCGCGGCTCGTCACCGACGCGGGAGGACAAGTTCAGTGCGGTGAAGCCGCCGCGGCTGAGGCCTCCGCAGCGCCCGCAGAACCCATGCGTCAGCTGCGGGATGAGATCCCAGTGCGGCACCCGCAGGATCGGCAGCGCAGTACAGTGCACGCGCACACGTCTCGCGGCGCCTTCAGCTGCGCTCGGAACAACACAGCCGCACCAGCTCACGCAGATACGCCGAGCTCGCCTGCTCCAGGTGGAGAATGATGTCGATCGCCTTCTCCATCTTCTCCTTGCGCAGCGTGTAGCGGGTCTCGCGGCGGAATTTGTCCTCGACGGACTTGCGCCGTTCTTCGAACGGGCGGCCGGCAGCGCCGAACGGCACCTCCTGTTCAGCCTCGAAGGTCCTCCCGTCCTCCATTTCGATGCGCACGCGGGCACCGAGCGACATCCTGAAGCCGCCCAGATCGATGTCGCCGAGATCCAAGTGCCAGTGTTCGCCGCTTTCGTCTTTGACGGTCTTCAGCAGCGAGCGGTCGCGCATGCGCTGCGCCATCACGTCGTCCAGGGTGAGCTGGACCCGTGCGGCCAAATCCCACACGGCCTTGTCGCGGATGCGCTCGCGACTGAACTGCCGCGCCGAGAGCTCCCGGTCCAGAAGCGCGGCGGCGACATTGTAGGGCACGGTGAAGTTGAGCGTCACCGGCAGGGTCTCCGGCCCGTTGAGCTGCGCCGCAGCGACTGCTTCCATTCCCAACGTCAGTGGAGTTGCGCCGACATGGACGGCCTTCACCTTCCTGCCGTCGATCGAATGCTGCCGCGCCAGGGCCAAAACGGAATCGATGGCGGCGTCGATGTACGCACATCCGGGATATAGTTTGTAACAAAGGGTGTCAGTCAACCACACCTTGCCGAAGCCTTCGAACGCGCCCAGAAGAGGTTGCCCGGTGAAGGCTTTGATAAACCCCTGCTCGCTTTCGATGATGTCGGCTGCGCCCCGCAGGCCGTTGGCCGCCAGCTGGGCGGCCTGCACGCCGACGGGCGCCGTGGTCGAGGCCAGGAGCACCTTCGCCTCGGAACCGAAGAAGCCGGCAAGCGAGGGGTAGTTCGGCTGCATCATGGCAATGCCGATCGCTGATCGGATCTGTGGCTTCTCCAAGCCGAGCAGCTTGGCCGTGATGATGGCACTACCGATCAGATGAATGAAGCTCTGCAGTTGCCCGTTCAGCGGGCCAAGGAGCGTGGCAGCCCCGACACGGCCCTCGATCTCATTCGCCAAGGTCTGCGCCAGCAGGAAGTCCTTGCCGCTGATGCCGAGTTTCTCCGCCAAGGCTAGGGTCACGAGAACCGCCGAGTGGCCGGTGTGACCGGCGAACAGGTAGTCGTCGTAGTCGAGCGCCATGCTCAGCGCCGTGTTGGCGAAGATGGCATTATGGAGTGACGTGCGCTCACCCGAGGGGATCATGGTGGCCTCTTTGCTGCTCGGCCACTCCTTGATGGTGCGGCTCACGACGCGTCCCGCTTCCGAGAAATGCCCCGCATGTACGGCCGCGATAACGCTGAGGACTTGGTTCTTGGCCTCTTCCGTCACCCGCCGCGGCAAGTCGGTAAACTGCGCCTGCGCTACCCACTCTGCGATGCGTTCGGTCGGGTTTGGTGTGCTCATGCTTCCTCCTCTCGGCCCGCTCTATGTACCTCAGGACCGCGGGGGCATGCTACCGAAGCGTACCGGTGCACTCAATCCGGCACGAGCGCTTGCGCGCGTCCGCGCCCCCGGAGATCGAGGAGGTGGAACGCCACCACCGTCAGCGCGTTGCTGATGCTGCCATTGAGGATCAGCTGCGGAACGTCAGCGAGCGCAACGGTCTCGACCACCAGCTCTTCGGTGCCATCCCACTGCGGGACGCCGACCAACTCGACGTTGCGCGCCACGAACATGTGACACCGATTGTTCATGATTGCAGGATTGGGATGGATAGCCCCAAGCGGCGCGACATCGCGCGCCTCATACCCGGTTTCCTCGCGCAGCTCGCGGAGCGCAGCCTCAGCCGGCGAGTGATCGTCCGGGTCCACCAGCCCCGCCGGTACTTCCAGCGTCAGAGCGCGAATGCCGTGCCGGAACTGTCGCACCAACACCACCTGCTGATCACGCGTCAGCGGTACGACGTTCACCCAATCGCTGCTCTCCAACACGTGGAAATTCCAGGGCGCGCCCCCACGCGGCGATCGGCTCAGATCGCGGCGCAGCGCGAAGATGGGGCAGCGGTAGATGATCTCCGAATTCAGCAGCTCCCAGCGCATCGCGGCCTCAGAACAAGCGGGCGTACTCGATGGCCGGGCACCGATCCATGATGACCGTGAGGCGGGCGGCTTGGGCGCGTGCGGCCGCGGCCTCATTGATCACTCCGAGTTGCATCCACACGATTCTGGCCCCGACGGCAATGGCCTCGTCGACGATGGCGCCGGCCTGATCGGCCCGCCGGAAGATGTCCACCATGTCGATCGAGCCCGCTACATCGCCAAGCGCGCTGAAGCAGGTCTGCCCCAAGATCTCACGCACACCTGGATTGATCGGCACCACCGTGTGACCCTTTTCCATCAGCAAGCGCGCGATCCGGTGACTGTCGCGCGTGGCGTCGGGCGAGCAGCCAACGACCGCGATACGGCGCGGGTGCGCCAGAATGTCGCGGATGACGCTATCCGCTGGGTTATGAAAACCTGAACCGCTCATGCTACAAGCCTTACTCTACCGTTGCTGGGCCGAGGTGCCAACCCCAGGCGAGACGGCGCGGCGCCGGCTGGCTACCGTCACTCGGGAGTCTCGGGAGAGGGGGGCAGCCGCCTCGGGCTAGGCCCCAGCCGTGCGAGGGCTCGCTCAAGGCAAGCTTTGATCTCATCACGACAGGCCCCGAACACCTCGTCACCCTTGCCCACCGGGTCTTCGATATCACCGCTGCCGCCAGCGAACTCCTTCAGTGTGTATACTTCTTTCCCGGCTGCTTCGGGGAAGGCTTGACGCAATATCCGCACTTGTTGCCTGGTCATCGCCAGAATCAGATCGGCATCGGCGATCAGATGGCGGTTGCGCTTCAAGTCCGTCGACACCGAATCCGCCGGTAAGTCGATGCCTTCCTCGCGCAAGACCAAGCGGGCATCCATCGACACTAAGGCGCCGTCGCGCGCGTAGTTCGCGATGCCCCCTGACATCACGGCGAGATGGTCATGCAAGGCCCGCTCGGTGAGCATCTTCTTGAGCAGCGCCTCGGCAATGACGCTCCGGCTTGTGTTCGCGTGACAGATGAAAAGGATCTTTCGATATGCAGGCAACTAACAGTTCGTGTGGCGGTCCGGGCGCAGCTCACGCCCGGACCGCCGACCTTGCTACGATGCGAGCGAGCTCATGAGGACCTGTGTGATGTCCTCTTTCGCGGTGATGCCCTTGGCGAGCTCGGCCTTGAGCTTCTCGCCGAGCGCGGCCGCATCCCAGGTGGCTTTCTGCGACACCTGGCCGGCGCTGTGCCACCCTTGCATGAGCCACACGGTGCCGCCGCCGACGCGGAACGTCTCACCGTGCACGTCTTTAGCATCATCGCTGGCCAGCCAGGCCACCAGCGGTGCAATGTTCTGCGGGCCGAAGAGGTCGAACTCGCCGGGCGCTACCTCGCGGCCCATGATGGCGGCGGTCGACGGCGTGGCATCCACGGTCAGACGTGTGCGCGCCAGCGGCGCGATGGTGTTGGCGGTAACGCCGTACCTCGACATCTCCTTGTCGATGATAATGGCCATCACCGCCAGCCCCGCTTTACACGCGCCGTAGTTCGCTTGACCGACGTTACCGAGCAGGCCGGCATCAGAGGACGTGTTGATGAGGCGCCCGTTGAGCACGTTGCCCTTCTTGTGCTGATCGCGCCAATACTCGCAGGCGTGGCGGGCCATGTTGAACGAGCCCTTGAGGTGCACGGCAACCACGGCGTCCCAGTCTTCCTCTCCCATATTGAAGAACATGCGATCGCGCAGGATGCCCGCGTTGTTGACGACGATGTTCAGCTTGCCGAAGTTGTCGAGTGCGCATTGGATGATGCGCTTGGCGGCTTTGAAGTCGGTCACGCTCTCACCGTTGGCTACCGCCTCGCCACCCATCTTCTTGATTTCGCTGACCACCTCCTGCGCCGGACCGGCGCTGGCGCCGCTGCCGTCGAAGTGCGCACCCAAATCATTGATCACGACCTTCGCGCCAAGCTTGGCCATTAGCAGCGCTTCTTCCTTACCGATGCCGCGGCCAGCTCCCGTAACAATTGCGACCTTTCCCTCGAGCAGACTTGCCATGCCTTTCTCCTTTCCACGTGTTCGTTGAGTGATGTGCTCCGAGTTTCAGGACGAACCGTCGCGTATGTGCCTCCAAAACCCATGTGTTGTCAAGATTGCGGCCGAGACGGGTGCCGCATGCTTTCGACAAAGCGCCCGCAGTTCGGCGCGAAGTGCCTTTGACGAACGGCGGCCAGGCGACTATCATTCAGCCGGATCGGCGAGATGCGACAGTTTATCTACGGCGTGATACTCGGCGCGGCAACAATGTTTTGCTACGCGCGGCTCGATCCACCCAAGGTGCTGGCGTACCTGAACCAGGCGACCAAGTCTGCGGTCGAATCCACCCACGGCTACGGTGGAAGGAAGAAGTGAGGTTGTTTTACCTCACCGCAATGCCACTACGGTCTGCCCGCAAGCCGAGTGCGCGGCTTGCCGGATGATCACCAGGCGTTGCCTTGCCGAGATTTGCCCTTCGCGTCGCAACCGGTGTGTGGCTGCGGCAACGCAGCGCAAGTAGGCTCTTGGGCTTTGCCATTGCTCGCCGGTTCGGGTGGCGTCGCACGGACACAGCTGCTCCAGACTGCAGCCACTACGGGTCACGAGTGCGCCGGCGGGTGTGTCCGGGCACTGATCGCAGGCATCGCCTACGCCGTCGCCATCGCTGTCTTTCTGGTCCGGGTTGGCCACCGTCGGGCAGTTGTCGTGCCCATCCGGGATGCCGTCCTTGTCGAGGTCCTGCGGGCGATCGTCGGCTGGCGCAGCCGCGATGACGAGGATGTAGGTCTGCGCCGCGCTGCGCGCGGAAAGGACAATGGTGATATTGGTCGCGTCCGAATGTTGGCGGCGGCCGCTGGTGAACAGCACGGTGGCATCGTTCACGCGCGCACTGAGCACCATGGCTTGGCGGTCCGGGCCCAGGCGCTGCAGAAAACCGTTACCGGAAATGCTGAAGCTGTCGCTTGCCAGGCTGACGTTCGTGACTGCTGCCACGTCGAAGATGCTTGACAGCGGCAGGACGGTAACGTCGAAGCTGCCGCTGAGCGGTTCGGGCGTGCCCGGTGCCGATCCGCAGCCATTGCATACCGAGACAATCGAGCTTCGGGCGGTGACGGCGTAGTGCCGCGTATCGGCAGCGGCGGCATGCATGCAGAACAGCAGCGCGCAAACCGCCGTAATGATGGCCGGCGCGCGACCTTTTGGCTCGGTAAACACGATCACCATTAGCATACGCTCGCCGCGGCGGTCAGGCAAATACAAAAAAGAGAGCCGCTATGTGGAACTGTGGCAGCGTATTGCAGCGGAGGCGCGCGCGCCGCCAGCGAGCGGGCCATGCGGGGAGGGCGTCTGCCCCGACCGTAAGATCCGCTGCAGGTTCTGTTGACGAAATCCGGCAGCTTGCCTACGGTGCGCCAGTTCGATGGGAAGCGGAGTACGCCGTTCCATCGCGACCAGTACATCTGATGCACACCGCGTCTGTCTCACGCGCCCGGCATGAGTTGGACGGAACCATCCGCATGCTGGTTGCGGACCTTCTGTTCGTACCCACCGGGCTGCTGGGTGCTGCGTTCCTTACGCGGCAGCTTGGCCCTGACGGCTATGGTCGGTTGACACTCGCGACCACCCTAGCTGCGTGGGCGGAGTGGATGATTCTGTCGGCATTCGCTCAGGCCACAATCAAGTTCGTCGGAGAGGCACACGACTGGCGACCGGCTGGAGCGGCGGCGTTGCGCGTCCAGGTGGTGACCGCCAGCGGCGGGGCACTTGCGCTCTGGTTGCTCGCCGGCGCGATCGCTAGGTTGCTCAACGAGCCCGCCTTGGTCACCTATCTACGGCTGTTTGCCCTCGGCATTCCGGCGGTCGCTTTGGCGGCGGTGCACCGGCAGATTCTGATCGGGCGTGGCGGTTTCACACAAGGAGCGCTCGTTACTGCGGCTCGCTGGACATCCAGGCTTTTGCTGATGGTGTTGTTGGTCGAACTGGGCCTCTCAGTGTCGGGTGCGATCCTCGGCACCATCGGTTCGTCGTTGATCGAAGTCGCCATCGCGCGTTTGTACGTCCGCCCCTCGTTTCTAAGCGGCCTCACATTTCCCGTCCGACGATTGTGGGCATATGCGCTGCCGCTGTTTTTCTTTGCGCTCAGTGCGCGGGTTTTCAGCAACTTGGATCTACTGTTGCTGAAGATGCTGGGTGGTACGGCGGCGCAAGCGGGCATCTACGGCGCCGCGCAAAACTTGGCGGCGTTGCCCTTGTTGGTCGTTCTCCCGCTCAACCCGCTCCTGCTATCTGCGCTCAGCCGTACACGGCGTGAAAGGGGTGAGCGCGCGGGCCGTGACATCATCGGCAATGCGATGCGCGGGGTGATAGGGCTGCTGCCGTTCGTCTGTGTCATCGTCGGGGCAGCGCGGGAGATTGTGACCTTCCTCTTTGGTTCGAGTTTCTTGCCCGTGGCGCCGCTCTTGTCGGTATTGATCTTCGGCGCCTTGGCGCGCTCGGTGGTCATCATCACCACGACCATGATGACCGCAGCGGGCAAGCCGGCCTGGACCGCGGCGGTCAGCGTGCCGTTGGTTCCGTTGGCGATCGCCGGACACCTGTGGTCGATTCCCCGCTGGGGGGCGCTGGGCGCGTCATTCGTGACTGCCGCGTTATCTGTGTTGGCTGCCCTTGCAGGTCTCTTGGTTGTGTACCGGCTCTGGAGCCTGTTGCCCCGTGTTGCGACCGTGTTGCGCGCGCTTGTCCTGTGCGTTCCGGCTTACAGTATGGCTGCCGTGTGGTCGGTACCCGGCGCGTTGCTGTTCGTCAAGCTTCCGGCGATTGGGTTGTTGGTCCTGCTCGGGTTTCTCGTTCTGGGCGAATTCAGCGGCTCCGAGGTTGCCTTGGCGCGCTCGCTCCTGAGCCGGCGGGCGCTGTCACAGCCGAAACCCGGGGAAGCGTGACCGGTGTGGGGACTCGGGAGGTTTTCGTAATTAGCCTCCCTTCGCCTGCTCTGCCGTTGCGGTGGCGCCGTTCCTGAAGATGTTGCGGGCGATGAAGCTCGGCTCGATCGCGGCGCGGGCCGCAAGCAGATCGCTCTTCAGCTGCAGGGCTTCGCGCTGCGGTTCCGGCGCATCACTGTCGATGACGAAATCGACCAGGTGCAATGCCAACTGTAGCTCGCCGGCCTGCTGCAGAGCGCGCGCCCGGCGCAGCAGCTCGGGCGCACCGGCCAGCGCCGCCACTTCCCTGGCGACCGCGCTGGTGCGTGACGGGAAAACATGCGACGGGTTGCCGTCAAACCAGCCGCCGTAGCGGCGCAACATGCCGTGCACGACGAACGTCGGACAGCCGTAGATCGGCTGCAAATACGGCTCGGCGGCGAGGTCGGGCGGTAAGCTGTTCACCTCGGCGAGGATCTGCTCCGCCCACATGCCCATGTTGAGGCGGCGGATCACTTCCGCATGCAGCCAGCGCAAGGCGCGAGCCGTGTCGAGGCAAGCATCGCGCACCGCCTCCGCCCCGACGATGCCGGGCCCGTGACCCGGTGCCAGAGCGACCGGCGCGTAACCCGCGATCGCCTCCAGCGCCTCGGCCCACTCGGTTTCGTAGCGCTGCACCTTGAACGGATTGCCGATGTTCGGACAGGACCAGAGGAAGAGGTCGCCGGTGCACACCGTGCGTCGTTCCGGAACCCAGACCCAGGTGGCGTCGTCGGTCTCGCCCATGGCGTGGTGCAGGTGGAGCGTCAGGCCCCCGAGCCGCAGCGCCATGCTGTCGCGGTAGACGATGTCCGGATAGAAGAACTGCTCGCGGTCCACCACCTTGGTGTCGGGCGGCAAGGCGAATTGAATGCGGTTGATGTGGTCGTGTAGCCCGTCGAGTTCCAGGTAGCGGTCGAAGCGCGCCGGCACCAACTCATGCGCCACGATCTGCGGGCGCGGGTCGCCGCGACGTTGTGCCTCTCCCAAGATCGCCCAGACACCGAAGGCGTGATCGAAGTGGCCGTGCGTGTATACCACGTAGCGGATGGGCTGGTCGGAAATGGCGCGGATCTGCGCGAGCAGACGTGGACCCAGGGCGTGGATGCACGTGTCGACGATTGCCAACCCGTCTGCCGTCTCGATGCAGGTCGAGTTGCCGAACGCCGAGATCAGATGAACGCCGTCGGCGATGCGTTCGGGTGCGTCGCGAAAATAGTAGGGCCCTTCCATTGCAGGGGCTTCGGTCATGTGAACCTCCGGGGAGCTTTCATACTCTGCTCTCGTCCGTACCTGCAACGGGCCAGGTTTGCGTGCTGGAGCCGACCTGCTATGAAGAAGCAGCATTCAAATTCGGAGGGCACTATGCGAACGGGAGCTTTCTGGACGATTGCACTCATCACCATGCTCGTGGCCGGAGCGGTCCGGGCGGAAGGGAAGAATCCAATGGTACTGATGTCCACCTCGATGGGCGACATCAAGATCGAGTTGTACGAGGACAAGGCGCCGGTGACGGTGAAGAACTTCCTCGGCTACGTGAATGACAAGTTCTACGACGGCACCATCTTCCACCGGGTCATCCCGAACTTCATGATCCAGGGCGGTGGCTTTGACAAAGACATGAAAGAGAAACCGACCAAGGCGCCGATCAAGAACGAGGCGGCGAACGGACTGAAGAACGACACCGGCACCGTCGCCATGGCGCGTACCGGAGTCGTTGACAGCGCCACGGCCCAGTTTTTCATCAGTGTTAAGGACAACGACTTCCTGAACCATCGCGACCAGAGCCCGCAGGGGTTTGGCTACGCCGTGTTCGGGAAGGTGGTCGACGGCATGGACGTGGTACACAAAATCGAGCACGTGCAAACGACGACCAAGGGCATATATCGGGACGTGCCGCAAGAACCCGTCGTGATCAAATCGATCACGGCTGTGAAGTGATGAAGTCGGGGCAGGCCTGCGGGCCTGACTTTCTGCGTGCATGTCGGCCATCATCTTCGATCTGGACGGTGTCCTGCTCGACTCGGAGGGATTGCAGTACCAGGCTTACGCCCAGGTGTTGCGCGCTTTCGGGGTCACCATCACGTTGGAGGAGTACGCGCAGCACTGGATCGCCGCCGGGCACGGCCCGGAGTATGCGGTGCGCACGTACGATCTGCCGGTCGACGAGCCGGGGTTGCGCGCGCTCAAGCATCCGGTCTACCACGAGATCCTGCGCCAGCGCGCCGCACTGATGCCGGGAGCGTTTGACGTTCTGGCGCATTTGCATTCCCGTTTTTCGCTGGGGCTGGCGACCAACTCCATTCGGAGCGACGTAGCGTTCGTCATGGACCGCTTCGGCCTGCGGCGGTTCTTCGCCAGCATTATCACCCGTGAGGACTACGCGCTGCCGAAGCCCAATCCCGACGCCTTTCTGACGGCCGCCGCCGGGCTCAAGGTGCCGCCGCACGCCTGCTTGGTGGTGGAAGACGCACACAAGGGCATCCTAGCGGCGTACCGTGCGGGAGCGGTTCCTGTGGCGGTCCCGAACCTCTACACGCGTGGCAACGACTTCTCGCTGGCCGCGGCGATCTTGGACAGGCTGGAAGACCTGACGGTGACGCTGGTCGAGGCGCTGATTGCCAGCCGCCGCGGGCGGTAGAATGATTCGCGCCCTTGCGGCAACGGCGCGAGTGTGTCAGGCTCTAGACTGTCGTTGTCCACCGGTCGTGGGGCCGTAGCTCAGTTGGGAGAGCGCTAGAATCGCACTCTAGAGGTCGAGGGTTCGACTCCCTTCGGCTCCACTTTGTTTTTCAACAACTTGCCGGCTCTCAGCCTTGACCGACCGCGTCGTGGGTTGCGGATGGTTGCGTCGGTGGGGTCGTCCAGACGGTCCACGGCCGCCTTGTTTCCGCCCGGCACCAGGTGGACATGAAGCAGAAAACGGGCAGAAAGGGGCGACGAGGGGTCGGGAATGCCCAATTGCGCGGACGCCGCGTGCATCAGGAGCGTGAGTAACCGACACCTCACCCGGACTGCGTTCAGAAGTCACACACGAGGGTGAACGCGTCGCAGGCAGCGGGCCCAGAACAGCAGAAGACACTGACGTTGTCGCAGAACTCACCCGTCGTCGCGCACGCTGCAGGGGTAGGGGGGTCGGCGGCAGGCTCCCTCAGCACCCGTTCAGGGCGTTGTTCACTGCGGTGAGGATCTCATCAACGGTGATCTGGCCGTCCTTGTTGGCATCGCCGGCGCTGCAGTCTGACAGCTGTGCGTTCCCGAGGGCGATGTTCACCATGGTGAGGATGTCATCGACGGTGACGTCGTGGCTGTCATCGCAGTCGCCGACGCATGGCGGCACCGAGTTCGCCTCGAAGGCGCCGATGGAGCAGTTGGCGGCGCCCACACCGGGCCGGACGAAGCCGCGTTGGTCGAGATTGTCGACGGGCGCCGTGCCAGTGGTCGTCGAACATACGCTCTCGTCGCCGGCATTGATCCCGGGGCTAGCCCCCGTGCATCCAGCGCTGAGGGCACCTGTGCCTGTACAGAGGGCGATGGTTTGGGTCGGCCCGCCGTTGTTTGCCAACCCTGCCGGGTCGAAGCGGGGGTTGGTGTTACAGAACGAGCTGCCGCTGGTACTGGTGCAGCCGGTGCCCGTGAAGCCGCACGTCGTGCCGTCGTCGATGTTGTGGCCGTGATCGGTGACGCTGCCGGCGCAATTGCCGCCCGAGGTGCTATTGGCGACGATCGTGTTAATCAGCGTTGCCGTACCGTCGCTATCGTTGTAGAGGCCGCCACCGTTGCTGCTGGGAGCCGAGTTGCCGTTCAACGTGCAATTGGTCAGTGCCACTGTCCCGTCGCTGTAGAGCCCGCCGCCGCCGAAGTCGCTGCCGGTGGCCGAGTTGCCGCTCAAGGTGCAGTTGGTCAACGTCGCCGTACCGTCGATGTCGTTGTAGACGCCGCCGCCATCGGTGGCCGAGTTACCGCTCACCGTGCAGCCGGTCAGTGTCAGCGCACCGTCGCTGTAGACCCCGCCGCCGCCGACGTCGTCAGGGGTGGAGTTGGCGCTCAGCGTGCAGTTGGTCAGCGTCGCCGTACCGTCGATGTCGTTGTAGACGCCGCCGCCATCGACGCCCGAGTTGGCGTTCAGCGTGCAGCCGGTCAGCGTCAGCGCACCGTCGTTGTAGACCCCGCCGCCGCCGACGTCGTCAGGGGCGGAGTTGCCGCTCAAGGTGCAGTCGGTCAGCGTCGCCGTACCGTCGACGTCGTTGTACACGCCGCCGCCATCGACGCCCGAGTTGCCGATTAGCGTGCAGCCTGTCAGTGTCAGCGCACCGTCGCTGTAGACCCCGCCGCCGCCGACATCGTCAGGGGCGGAGTTGCCGCTTAAGGTGCAGTTGGTCAGCGTCGCCGTACCGTCGACGTCGTTGTAGACGCCACCGCCATCGACGCCCGAGTTGCCGTTCAGCGTGCAGCCGGTCAGCGTCAGCGTACCGTCGCTGTAGACCCCGCCACCGCCGAGGTCGTTCGGGGCGGAGTTGCCGCTCAAGGTGCAGTTGGTC
>Ga0187884_10003361_pt1 | contig 12511 bp, 7 predicted proteins | sample June2016WEW_20_4_FD_132983 | JGI IMG/M metagenome (GOLD analysis project Ga0187884, IMG submission 132983) | Peatland microbial communities from SPRUCE experiment site at the Marcell Experimental Forest, Minnesota, USA - June2016WEW_20_40 | ecosystem: Environmental > Terrestrial > Soil >...
CGCTGCCACGAACCGGACAACTCACGTGCTAATTGGACCGGACAATTCACATGCTAGCGACACTGAAGTGAGCGGAGCTTGCGCACGACTGTGCTGGGTGGTATCGTCTCGGCAATATGAGACTTAGGTACGTGCTGCCCTGCGCGGTTGCGCTGTTCGGTTTCAGCATGGCGGATGCCCAGTCCGTTTCCACCTCTTCCATTCCGCACCTCGAGAAACGCGGCATGGCCACCCAATTGATTGTGGACGGCCGGCCGTTCCTGATCCTGGCCGGCGAGTTGAGCAATTCGGCTTCCTCCAGCATGGAGTACATGGCGCCGTACTGGCCGAAGCTGGCCGCGGCCAATATGAATACGGTCCTGGCCGCGGTGACATGGGAACTGGTCGAACCGGAGCCGGGCAAATTCGATTTCGCGCTGGTGGATGGCGCCATCCGCGAGGCACGCAGAAACCACTTGCGCCTGATCTTTCTGTGGTTTGGAAGCTGGAAGAACGGCGAGTCCAACTACACGCCACTATGGGTGAAGAAGAATCAGAAACAATATCCGCTGTTTTTGGCGGAGAACGGGCAGGTCATCACCTACCTTTCGGTTTTCAAAGAAGCCAACTGGAAGGCGGACGCAAACGCTTTTGCCGCGCTGATGCGCCACATCCGCGAAGTGGATGGGGACGCTCACACCGTGATCATGATGCAGGTAGAGAACGAGGTGGGTTGCCCGGGAGGCACGCGCGACCAGGTGCCGGAGGCCAAGGCCGCCTTCGAGGCACCAGTGCCCAAACAACTCATGGACTACATGGCCAAAAACAAGGAGAAACTGGTCCCCGAGTTCCGCCAGTATTGGGAAGCGGCCGGAGGCAAGACGTCCGGAACGTGGGCCGAAGTGTTCGGCAACCAGCCCATGACCAACGAGATCTTCATGGCTTGGTATTACGCACAGTACGTCGGCAAGGTGGCTAAAGCCGGAAAGGCGGAGTATCCGCTGCCCATGTTCGTCAACGTGGACCTGGGCGAGGTCATTGGCCAATACTCGGGCGGTGGAGCGCTGCCCATGCAGTTAAATGTGTGGCAACAGGGCGCACCGGACATCGACATCGCCGCGCCCGATATCTATGCGCCGAACATTGCGGCATGGTGCGCGCGTTACGACCGGGCCGGGAATCCGCTCTGGATTCCGGAAACCCGTGCGGAACCCTCGAATGCGTTCTACGCCATTGGAAACCACGCGATGGGGATTTCGCCCTTCGGCGTCGAGCGCCAGGCAGACGCTACAACGCCCTTGGCACAAGCGTACGGCTTGCTGGCCCAAGCGGCCCCGCTGATTCTGGAGGCGCAAGCCAAAGGCACCATCAGGGGCGTCACGTTGAACGCCGAGCACGCCACGGAAACGGTGCAACTGGGCAACTACAGCCTGGCATTCTCGATGGGGAGGATGCGTCAGCCGGCGCCGATGCCTGCGGGCGGCAATGCGCAGCCATCCTCGTACGCGATCGTAATTTCCACTGGCCCCGACGATTACGTAATCTTGGGCAGCGGGTTGCAAGCCACGTTCAACGGTCCGGGGCCGTCGGCGGCCGCGGTTGCCACGCTGGAAGAAGGCACCTACGTGGACGGACGCTGGGTGCCGGGGCGCCGCCTGAATGGCGACGACATCATGTTGAATTACGACGCCCCAAACAAGGCTATCAAGAACGAGTCCGGACAAGGCTTTCGACTGGCTGGCGGCCCTCCCAAAGCGCTTCACTTGCAGATTTACCGTTATTAGGGGCCGGATTCGCGAGTCCATCCTGTGAAGACCAACCAGACGTTGATTCATTGTCCCGATCATGGCCGCAAAGACTAACAAAAGGGCCGTGGGCTTATTCGCTGCAATAATTCTCCTTCAATTCCTGCCGGCAAACGCGGCTGCGCCAATCAAGATCGACACCAAGAACCTCATGGTTTCGGTCGACGTAGCCGCCTGCCGCTGGTCGGCGGAAATCAAAGGGACGCCGATGCGGCTGAACGATGTTTACTTCCTGCCCGGTGACGACCCTTCGGGCTGGAAGGTGACTAGTTCAGTCAACAACGCGGACTCCAACACCTTCGGATCGTTCGTCACCCTGACGTTGCGCGGGAAGAGGCGCGGACAACTCGATTTCGAGTACGGGATTTCGGCGAGCAAGAAGAGCAACGACATCCTTGTCAGCCTGGGCCGTTCGAATAACACCGGCAAGGCTGTCGACCTGGTGGAAATGGACTACTTCGTGTCGAACGATGCGCGGCTGGGCGGCTCCACCGAAAGATGGACCAGCCTGGGAACGATGTCTCAGAACCGCGAGTATTACGACCTTGCCCCTGTGATCAGTTTCATCACGCCTAAAATGTACGAAGTGAATCACGTGATCAGGGACATGGATACGGGCAACAGCCTGTTGATGGGACACGTGACGATCAATAAGGGGGCATCCCGGTTTGAGGTAGCGTCGGGCTGGCAAGGGAAAACATCCGACCGGATGAGGGTCCGGGGATACTGCAGCTACAAAGTCACCATGCCTCCGGGAAAGAGCTTTGCCGGAGAAAAGCTGCTCATCGACTTTAATACCGACGCGCTCCGCGCGATGGAGCACCAGGCGGACCTGATCGCGATCGCGTATGACATACGTCTCAAACAGCGGCGGCCGATAGATCTCGACGACCGGGAGTTGGTCTCGAACAACTATAGCCGCTTCCATGGATACCTCTCCGGCGGCAGCGAGGCCAATGCGGACAAGTTCTTCAAGGCGCACGGCTTGAATGATTTCTACTGGGGATTGGGAGGACCCGGCAGACAGGGCAGTTTCGGACTGTATGGTCTCGGCGGAGACCGGCAACCGCCCGACTCTCCTTCCCAGAATCCGGGCCGGCTCCGGCCAACAGCGGGGGCGGAGCGGCCCGCGGAAGTTCCGCCAGCCATCGGGCGCCCCGGCCGGACTAGTTATCCCGACGAATGCTATCTCCCGGTACATGCCCGATACTATGGCATGACAATGGCGACAAGGGTCATCGATTTCTCGAATCCTCTATCGATAAAGCTCGAGCGCGAGCGCGCGTTTCATTGGGTCGCCGGTCACGAAAAAGAGACCGGCCGGGCGGAGATGGACTTCGCGGACTGGTGGGATAAGTGGCCCGGGCAGTATGACCCTTTTATGAGCGCGCTCGAGACCTATCGCGCGGCGGGTACCCCTTGGCGCGAGGCGATCGATCAGAAGGCGCCGCGAAGGGTGATCCGCTCGAACATGAACGCTGTGGATCATACTTACGGAATTGTCGACATCACCCGGGTTTCGAACGATGCCGATCACGGCTATGAGGAGGGCGACGGCTGGCGCCTATGGCTTACCGAGTCCCTGCTGGGATCGTCGATTCGGTTCTTTTACAATGGCCGCGTGTTTTGGAACGATAGCGACGGTTTTCATGTGTACAAGTCCCAGCCGATTGATGAGTCGGCGGGGCGATTTAACTATGCCCAGGCAAAGGTCAGTGCGAACTTCCACGCGATCGCCGGGAGCACGCTCTTCCTGGAGGAAGCCTTCAATGAGCCATACCCCGAGGACCGGGTTGAGCTGTTGAAACGGATCAGCCCGCCAACTCCGGATGTCTCCTATCCCGTGGACTTATTCGTTCGCAAGCCGGCCCAGATCTGGAACATGCCAGTCGAGCGGCCCTTTGGAAAGTGGAATGTCGTTGCCGTTTTCAATTACACCGGCAGAACGCCCCGCGAAGGCTTCACTTACACTACTCCGGCGACTCGCGAGCTGATAGCTAGGTTCACCGTCGATCTGGATGCGGCGAAGGATCTCCATCTCGATCCGGACAAAGAGTACATTGTCTATGAATTCTGGAGCAAGAAACTGATCGGGACGTTCCAGGGAGTTTTTACGCCGCGTCCCGTGAACCCCTACGATTGCGACGTCTACAGCATCGTAGAGAAACAAAACCGGCCGGTGCTGATCTCCACCAGCCGGCATATCCGGCAGATGGCGTTTGACATCAAGAACCTCGCCTGGGACGGCCAGCAGCGGGTGCTGCGCGGCGTCTCCCGCGCGGTGGCAAACGATCCGTACGAGTTGCGGATCTACGTTCCGGATGGATTCACGGCAAAGCGCGTGGAACTGTCCGGCGATCTAACTGCGAAGATGGCGTCCGACGGGCGTCTGCTGACTGTGGACTACATAACGTCGACCGGCAATGACGTGGAGTGGAGCGTCTTCTTCGCACGAACGGAGATAGGAAAGTAATCCAGGAGAACCGATATGAGAAATGTCACAGTATTCTTAGGCGCTTGGTGGCTCGCGATCAGTCTCGCCACAGCTCAGACGCCCACCCAAAACCAGTACCAGTATCCGTTTCAGAATCCCAACCTCCCGATGGAGGAGAGGGTGAGTAATATTATCTCCTTGTTAACCCCGGAGGAGAAGGTCGATGTTCTGGGCGCCAATTATTACCTGGGCAGAACTCCTCCTTCTTTGAACCGCTTGGGGATCCATGGTTACAACCAGGCGGAAGGCCTGCATGGACTGGCGCGCGGCAGAGCCGGCAGCCCCAATTCGATCCCGACCACGACTTTCATTCAGTCCATCGGGCTTGGCGAGACGTGGGACCCGGAGATTCTTCAGAAGGCCGCTGCCCTCGAGGGTTACGAAGCTCGCTGGCTCAACCAGACCCCGAAATACAGCCGCGGCGGTTCCGTGTCGCTGATTATCCGCGCGCCGAACGCCGACCTCGGCCGGGACATTCGTTGGGGCAGAACGGAAGAATGCTACGGTGAGGATGCTTTCCTGAACGGCACGCTGAGCGCCGCGTTCGTGCGCGGACTCCAGGGCAACGACCCGAAGTACTGGCAGAGCGCCGCCCTGCTGAAGCACTTCCTGGCCAACAGCAATGAGAAGGGCCGGATGGGATCGTCCTCCAACTTTGACGAGCGGCTCTTGCGCGAATATTACTCGGTGCCCTTCCGCATGGGCGTCGAAGCGGGAGCCCGCTCTTACATGGCCGCCTACAACGGCATGAACGGCATTCCCATGACCGCTCAACCGATCTTGAAGGAAATCACCATCAAGGAGTGGGGGGTGAACCACATCATCACCACCGACGCCGGCTCTCTCGAAGCCATGGTGAACGCTCGGGCTCACCATTACTTTCCGGATCTGCCCACGGCCGCGGCGGGCGCGATCAAGGTGGGTATCAACCAGTTCCTGGACGGCATCTACAAAAACGCCATCACACAGGCCCTCGAGAAGAACCTGCTCACCATGGCCGAGATCGAGGAGGTAGAGCGAGGCAGCTTTCGGGTGATGATCAAGCTCGGGCTGCTGGATCCTCCCGAGATGGTGCCCTACACCCAGATCAAAGACGGTCCGGAGCCCTGGACGAGGGACGAGAATAAGTTGCTGGCCCGCCAGGTGACGCAAGAGGCGGTTGTGCTCCTGAAAAACCAAAACAATCTGCTGCCACTGGACAAGTCCAAGCTGAAATCCATTGCGGTGGTTGGCCAACGGTCCAACGACGTCGCCTGGGACTGGTATAGTGGCGCGTTCCCCTATACGGTGACTCCGCTCGATGGAATCAAAAATAAGGTCGGCCCGGGCGTCAAGGTGAACTTCGCCCTCAACAACGACAACAACGCGGCCGTCGAAGCGGCCAAGGCGTCCGATGTCGCCATCGTGGTCATCGGCAACCACCCGACCTGCGACGCCGGTTGGGGCAAGTGCGAACCCCTCAGCGACGGCAAGGAAGGCATCGACCGCAGGGCCATCGACCTGCAGCCCGCGCAAGAGCAGTTGATCAAGGACGTCTTGCAGGCCAATCCGCGCACCATCGTGGTGCTCAAGGCCAGTTTTCCGTTCGCCATCAACTGGGCGCAGGAGAATGTGCCCGCCATCGTTCACATGGCCCACAACAGCCAGGAGGAGGGCAACGCTTTGGCCGACGTTCTGTTCGGCGACTACAACCCCGCCGGGCGTTTGGTCCAGACTTGGGTGAAGTCGATCGACGATTTGCCGCCCATGATGGACTACAACATCCGCAACAACCGGACGTACATGTACTTCAAAGGTCAGCCGCTGTATCCGTTCGGTTATGGGCTGAGTTACACGACGTTCGCTTACTCGAACCTCCGCACCAGTGCTGCGCATCTGGCCAAGGACGGCGAAGTCACCGTCAGCGTGAAGGTCCGCAATACGGGCAAGCGGGACGGGCAGGAGGTCGTCCAGTTGTACGTGCAGCACATAGGTTCCAAGGTCGAGCGGCCGATCAAGGAACTCAAGGGCTTCCAGCGGGTCGCCCTGAAGGCGGGCGAGACAAAGACCGTCCGGCTCACGCTGAAGGCGAAGGACCTTGCCTACTGGGATATGCAGAAGAAACAGTGGGTGGTCGAGGACGAGAAAGTCAACCTGATGTTGGGCGGCAGCTCGGCTGACGTCAAGGTGCAACGGACGATCGGAGTAGGAGTGTAGCTCCCTGAGTTCAAGGATACCCATCTTTACGAAATGGGGAGGTAATTATGAGACTTCGAACTTTGATTTACTCGGGTTTCGTGTGCTTTCTTGCCCTCGCTGCGGGTTGGGGCCAAAGCAGGCCGGTTGCAACCACCTCCGCGGCGGATATCCCTCACCTGCGAAAGCAGGGTACGGCCACCCAACTGATCGTCGACGGCAAGCCGTTCCTGGCGCTGGCGGGAGAATTGTTCAACAACAGCGCCACCAGCCTCGAGTACATGAAGCCGGTATGGCCCAAGCTCGTCGAAACCAAACTCAATAGCGTCGTGGCCGGCGTTTCCTGGGCCCAGGTCGAACCACAGGAAGGAAAGTTCGACTTCAGCGTGCTGGACGGCGTGATCCGGGAAGCCCGGAGCCACAACCTGCATCTTATTCTCATTTGGTTCGCAAGTTGGAAGAACGGTTTGTCCAGCTATCCGCCCGACTGGCTGAAAAAGGACTACGAACGCTTCCCGCGCGCCCGGATCGCAGGGGGCAAGAGCATCGAACTGCTCAGCACTTTCAGCGATGCGAACCGGGATGCCGATGCTCGCGCCTTTGCGGCCCTCATGCGGCACGTCAAGGAAGTGGACGGACAGCAGCACACCGTCGTCATGATCCAGGTGGAGAACGAAGTAGGCGTGCTGGGGGACAGCCGCGACCGCTCGCCCGTGGCCGACAAGGCTTTCGCGGGTCCTGTGCCCAAGGAGCTGATGGACCACCTGCAGCAGCACAAGGATACGCTGATTCCGGAGTTCCGCCAGGTGTGGGAGGCGGCCGGTTTCAAGACCTCCGGGACTTGGGAAGAGGTATTCGGCGAGGGCGTCGGGACGGATGAAATCTTCATGGCCTGGAACTATGCGCGCTACGTCGGCCGGGTGGCCGAAGCGGGCAAAGCCGAATACCCGATACCCATGTACGTGAACGCGTGGCTGTACGGAGCTGGCAGGCCAAACGAACCCGGAAGAACGCCAAGCGGCGGCCCTCTGCCCCACGTGATGGACGTCTGGAGAGCCGGGGCGCCGCGAATCGATATACTCTCGCCCGACCTTTACAACGACTTCGTAGTGTTTGGCGCCAAGTACACCCGCAACGGGAACCCGCTGTTCATACCCGAGACGATGGGTGGGGCGGAAGGCGCCGCCCGAGCGCTCTACGCCTTCGGACGCCACGACGCCATCGGTATTTCGCCGTTTGGCATCGACAGGATGGCGGGCAACGATCCCGATCTCGCCGGCGCTTATGATCTCGTCTCGCGACTGGCGCCTCTTATTCTGGAACACCAAGGCAACGGCACGATGTCCGCCGTCCTGCTACGCCCGGACGATCCGCCGCAGAAGATCCCGGTGGGGAATCACACACTGGAGGTCAGCTACCAGGGTCCACGCGCTGCACCTGGGGCGCAGGGATCGCAGCAGACACTGCCTTCCGCGGCCGCCATCTTCATTGCGACAGGGCCCGACGAATACTTCGTGGCTGGCAGCGGAATAAACATCAAGTTTTCTCCGAACACGCCGAGGCCCGAGTTCGACGGACTGGCTACAGTGGAAGATGGCGACTTTGTGGACGGCCGTTGGATGCCCGGGCGCCGCCTGGCCGGCGACGATACGGGGCAAGGGCAGAACCTGTCGCTGCGGAACAAGGGCATCCAGCACGTAACACTTTACCGGTTCCGTTGAGAACGTTGCGAAGCCGGCGCGCGCTGTTGCACGCCATAGAGTGAGCTGCCTGGACCGGCACCATGGCTCGGGCCGGTCCAGGCAGGGTTCTTGTTTTTCGCCGACTTGCGACTGTTTTTGAAAGGAGAATTATGAAGATCCGGAGTACGGTGTGCTGCATTTTCGTGTGCTCTCTCGCCTTCGCCACGGGTCAGGGCAACAAGAGTCAGGTCGCGACCGCTTCTGCTTCGGACATCCCTCACTTGCGGAAGCAGGGCACGGCCACCCAACTGATCGTGGACGGCAAGCCGTTCCTGGCGCTGGCGGGCGAACTGCTGAACAACAGCGCCACCAGCATCGAGCACATGAAGCCGATATGGCCCAAGCTCGTCGAGGCCAAGTTCAACACCGTTTTGGCGGGCGTTTCCTGGGCCCAGATCGAACCACAGGAAGGAAAGTTCGACTTCAGTGTGCTGGATGGCGTGATCCAGGGGGCACGAAGCCACCACCTGCGTCTCGTGCTTCTCTGGTTCGGGAGTTGGAAGAACAGTCTGTCCAGCTACGCGCCCGACTGGCTGAAGAAGGATTTCGAGCGGTTCCCGCGCGCCCAGGGTGCAAGGGGTAAGAGCATCGAACTGCTCAGCCCCTTCAGCGATGCCAATCGCGACGCGGATGCGCGCGCCTTTGCGGCCCTGATGCGGCACGTCAGGGAAGTGGATGGCCAGCAACACACGGTCATCATGATCCAGGTGGAGAACGAAGTGGGCATGCATGCAGACTCACGCGACCGCTCTCCCGTGGCCGACAAGGCTCTCGCGGGGCCGGTGCCGAAGGAGCTGATGGACTACCTGCAGCAGTACAAGGAGACCCTGATTCCGGAGTTTCGCCAGGTTTGGGAGGCGGCCGGCTTTAAGACCTCCGGAACCTGGGAAGAGGTGTTCGGAAAGGGCGCGGTGACGGACGGATTCTTCATGGCCTGGAACCTGGCGCATTACATCGGCCGGGTGGCCGAAGCGGGCAAAGCCGAATACCCGCTGCCCATGTTCGTGAACGCGGCGCTGTACGGAGTGGGGAGGGGACCCCAACCCCCGCCAAGCGGTGGCCGCCCTTGGGACCTGGTGATGGATGTCTGGAAAGCCGGGGCGCCGCGAATCGATATGCTCTCGCCCGACATTTACAGCGAGAGGGACTTCGTGGCGTTTTGCGCCAAGTACACCCAATCCGGGAATCCGCTGTTCATACCCGAGACGGGAGGCGGCCCAACCAGCGCAGCCAGGGCGCTCTACGCCTTCGGACGCCACGACGCTATCGGCTTCTCGCCGTTCGGCATTGACAGGGTGGACCGTCTGGGCAACAATCCCGATCTGACCGGCATCTACGATCTCCTCTCGCGACTGGCGCCGCTGATTTCGGCTCACCAAGGCAATGGCACGATGTCCGCAGTCCTGCTGAACCCAAACGACCCGCCGCAGAAGGTCCAGGTGGGGAATTACACGTTGGAGGTCGCATATTGGCCGATCCGTTATTCGATGCCCCTGCTGATGCCTGGGGAACCACCGCCGGGAACCCCGCCGCCAGCGGCGGCACTCCTCATTGCGGCGGGGCCTGACGAATACTACGCGGCCGGCAGCGGCGTAAAGGTCACCTTCTCTCCGAACACGCCGGGGCCCCCGCTCGCCGGACTGGCCACCGTGGAAGAAGGCACTTTTGTCAACGGCCACTGGGTTCCCGGCATCCGGCTTGCGGGGGATGACACCGGGCAGGGGGAGGATCTGTTCGAAATCCAGCGGTATATGGGCATCCAGCGCTTCACACTGTACCGCTACCGGTGAGACCCGCGCGCGGCGACCGATTCCCCACCACGCTGGGCGTGGGTTTCTTCCGCAAGGCTGCAAGCTTCAGCGCGAGCTCAAGCCCGCCGGCTGGCGCATCCGCAACGCTATCCAGACCAATGGCGTTCTGCTGGGCGAAGCGTAGGGCCGTCAAGGGTGGGCCGCCTTCTGGAGAGACGGCTTGTGGAGGAGGACGAAGGAAGATGATCCTTGAAACTCCGCACTTGGTTTTGCGCGGCCAAGTGTTTTCTCGAACAAGACGACCCTGAAGCAGGCACAGGCCACCACGCCCTTGCTGTTAAACTGGATGCTTCATGTCCAAGGTGCCGATATCGTTGCTGGCTCTGTCGCTGGCGGTGGGCGCGCCGCTCGAAGCCCAGCAGGTTCCTCGCAAGGCGGGCGAGTGGACCGTTCAGGTTCCTGGCGGAAAGCCGATTTCGCTGGCCGATTACAAGGGCAAGCCAGTGCTGCTCGGGTTCATTCTGACTACTTGCTCGCATTGCCAGCACGCGGTGGAACTGCTGAACAAATTCCAGCCGGAGTACGCGCCGCGCGGCCTCCAGATCCTGGCCTCGGCCATCGACCAGGACGGGCCCTCAGCGGTGCCCCTGTTCGTCAGGTCTATGCATCCGTCATTTCCGGTCGGTTTTAACGATCCCGTTGCCGCGCTGAGCTTCGCGGGCTACTCGCTTTCCCGTTTGCCCCACATGCCGATTCTGCTGTTCATCGACCACAAGGGCCTGGTGCGCGAACAACACGAAGGCACCGAGGAGGTTTACTTCGGCGATCAGGAGGAACAGAATTTGCGCAAGTCGATCGACGCTCTGCTGGCCCCCTCCAAACCAGCGCCCAAGAAAACCGCAATTCGGAAGACGACCTCGGCTCCGGCGGCACCGTAACAGACTGCGGGGAATCGATTGGCAGGCGAAAGCGCCTGCCCCACGCTAGTTGGTTATTCGGGTCCCGCGCGGCGCAACGCGCGCAAGTCGATGCCAAGCGCCTGGCATTTCTTGTAAAGATGGCTGCGCTCCAGGCCGAGAGCCTTGGCGGTGTCGGTCATGCGCTGGCCGTGGCGCTTCAGCTCACCCAGGATCTGGTCGCGCTCGAAGCCGTCCACGCGCTGGGCCAGCGTGCAGCCGGATGGCGGCGCACTCCCGGCCGGTGCATCCGCAGTCTGGGGCAAAGCCAGGCGCGCAGCCGCGGCATCCACTGGGCCATCGGCCAGCAGCAGCAGCCGCTCCACTACGTTGCGCAGCTCGCGCACGTTGCCCGGCCAGCGATAGCGAACCAGCTCCGCGATCGCCTCTGGCGTCAGGGGTTTCGGTTTCCAGCCGTTGATTTCGGCCACCTGGCTGGCGAAATGCTCGGCCAGCGGCTGTATGTCCTCTGTGCGCTCTCGCAAGGGCGGCAGCAGCAGCGGAAAAACATAGATGCGATGATACAAATCCTGGCGGAACGCTCCCTTGGCGACTAACTCGTCGAGGTTGCGATGAGTCGCCACGATCACGCGGACATCGACCGGAATGGCGCGGTCGCCGCCGACGCGCTCCACCTGCCTCTCCTCCAGCACGCGCAGCAGCTTGGCCTGCATCGCCAGCGGCATGTCGCCGATTTCATCCAGGAACAGGGTGCCGCGGTGGGCCTGCTCGAACTTGCCCAGGTGGCGCGTAGCAGCTCCAGTGAACGAGCCCTTCTCGTGGCCGAATAACTCGCTTTCGATCAGCTCGCCCGGCACGGCCGCGCAGTTGAGGGTGACGAACGGCCCGGCGCCGCGCTGGCTGCGGCCGTGCAGCGCACGGGCGATCAGTTCTTTGCCGGTTCCGGTTTCGCCCAGAATGCAGACACGAGTTTCGCTCGAGGCCACCCGGTCCACCTGCGCCATCACGCGGCGCATGGCTTCGCCCGTGTGCACAATCTCGTGCTTGCCCACGCGGTGGCGCAGATCGCGGTTCTCTTCCTCGAGGCGTTTCAGCTTGAGCACGTTGTCCACGGTGAGCAGCAGCTTGTCGGTGGAAAGCGGCTTCTCCAGAAAATCCACGGCGCCGAGTCGCGTGGCGCGCACCGCCATCTCGATGTTGGCCTGCCCGGAGACCATCACCACCGGAAGCGCGACTCCCAGGTTGCGGAGGTCTTCGAGCAGCGCAAGGCCATCCTTCCCGGGCATGACCACGTCCGAGAGCATCATGTCGAACGCCTGCGATTTCACCAGTTCCAGAGCACGGAGCGCGTTGTCGCAGACGGTGGCCGCGTGTCCCGCCAGGCGAAAGGCGCGCGCGAGGGACGCCAGCGTATTGGCGTCGTCATCGACGATCAGGATGTGGGCCAAGTACGAGGGTAACGCAGAAAGGCGGGAACCCAGTAGCGCGGCCGGGGTGCACGACATGAGAGTGGGGGAACCGTAGAATTGCGCGCCGACAGCCCGTGGTGGGGCGGACCCCTGGTCTGCGGCCGGCCCCCAGGCCGGCCTTCGGCCGGAGGCCGACGAGGGCGTCGGCCGCAGACCAGGGGGTCCGCCCCACCCAAGCA
>Ga0187884_10003362_pt1 | contig 12509 bp, 11 predicted proteins | sample June2016WEW_20_4_FD_132983 | JGI IMG/M metagenome (GOLD analysis project Ga0187884, IMG submission 132983) | Peatland microbial communities from SPRUCE experiment site at the Marcell Experimental Forest, Minnesota, USA - June2016WEW_20_40 | ecosystem: Environmental > Terrestrial > Soil >...
GGGTTGTTGTATTTCGCGCGCTAAGCACGAGCGTCTAACCAACCTTCCGGCAGATAGCTCTAATCTCCAAGTTGTCGTTTTCCCGTTGGTGAGAGAACCATGCCGTCCACATCTTTAAGACTTCAAAGTTGCAACTCTCCAGCAGATAGCGAAATTGGTATTCGGGGATCTGATGCCAATGGTCGGGGAATGGGTCGGGAGGATTGGGAGGGGGAGGCAACACCCCAAAGAGATAACCATTGGGCTTCAAGACGCGATTAATCTCTGCGAGAACCTGCAATGGGGCGAATGAATGTTCGAGTGAATGCCGACACCAGACTGCATCGAAACTGGCATCGCGGAAGTTAATGTTGTGCATATCGCCTTGGCGGACGTCCAGGCCGTTCTGCTCAATAAAAGCCCGGTCCACTGCCATGAGCGTGTCGTTGATGCCAGCCGACTTCTTCCCGCCTTCTTTGAATACCTTCACCATGTAGCCGTCGCTGCAGCCCACATCCAGGATGCTGGAAAAGTCCTTCGGTACTTCGGCCCAGAACTCTTTGGCCATCAGTTGGTGCAGCTCATTGCCCGGATGGCGCATGCTCCACTCAGGGATTTGATGCGCTTCTCCCTTCTTTGCCAGCCGGTATTGATGTTCCCAGTGGCGTAACGAAGCTTCATCGTGTGGCCGGTAATGCTGGAACCAGTCAGGGACCGCGAATTTGCGACTCTTGTGACTCTTGAAATCAAACCCCTTGCTTTCCATTCAAGCTTCTCTCCGCTGTTAAAAGTACCAACCCATCTTAACGAAACTCGCCAGCGAGCGAGGAGCACGGAGTGGGCGAGTAGTGGACAGGCGTTGTAACCACCTCATTCCTCGGCAAATCCAGTTCTTGACATCGCAAATTGCAATACTATAATTGCAAATCGTAATATGAAACTTGGCGAGAAATTACGCTACCTGCGCCTGGTCGAAGGCACCCTCCGCGGCATGGACCGCGAGATGACGCAGCAGGACCTGGTTCGCGCACTGAAGAAGGAAGTCGGCGCCGGGCTCAGTCAGTCGTATCTCTCGCAGATTGAGAGCGGCGCGCGGCCGCATCTGACCAACGCGTCGCGCATGCTGCTGGCGCGCTTCTTCAAGGTGCACCCCGGATACCTGGTCGACGATCCTGAGGGCTATCACACGGAACTGACTAGCGATTTGCGTGCCACCGAGGACCGGCTCGACCTGTGGCTGATCAATGGAGCGGAGCAGTCGGCGCACGATCCCGAACTGCATCACGCGCTGTTGCAGGTGGCCAAGTATCAGGACAGCCGGAAGGCTCTGGTGTTGCTGGGAGCGATTCTGGAGACGCCAGAGCTGGTCGAACGGCTGACGGAAGTTCTAAGACCGGCATCAGCGGCAGCGCCCAATACACGGCGCGGGCGCAACGGCAAGAAGCAGGCGGAGTGAGCTTATGACGTGGGCAACGTTCTATTTTGCGTGCTTCCTGGTGGGAGTGACGCTGAGCGTGTTGTCGTTTGTCGGGGGCAGCTGGCACCTGCCGCATTTGCACCTGCATGTGCCACACGGCGGACAGATCGCAACAGCGCACGCTGGCGGGGCCGGGCACGCAGCGAGCTCGGATATGCCGTTCTTCAACTTCGCGACGATTACCGCGTTTCTGGCATGGTTCGGCGGGACGGGTTATCTGTTGACGCGCTATTCATCGCTGGTGGTCACACTGGTGCTGGTGGTGTCGATCGTCCTCGGGCTGGTGGGAGCAAGCGTGGTTTTTCTGTTCATCGCTAAGGTCCTGCTGAAGCACTCGCGCGAACTGGATCCGGCGGACTATGAGCGCGTGGGCGTGCTGGGCCGCGTGACCAGCCCCATTCGCGCGGGCGGCACCGGCGAGATCATCTTTTCGCAGGAAGGTGCGCGGCAGACCTGTGGTGCGAGAAGTGAAAGTGGCGAAGCAATGGCGCGAGAGACTGAGGTCATCATCACGCGATATGAAAAGGGAATCGCGTATGTACGCAGATGGGACGAGATGGCAGGGAAAGCAGCGAGGAGCGAGTAGCTGCCGGCTCTTAGCTCTTCGCCTTTAGCTTTTAGCAAGCCGACAAGACCCGCCCTACGCCAAGAGGCGGCGTAGAACGGGGCACCCCCAAGCAACGGGTTACTAAAAGTTAACAGCTAAGAGCCAAGAGCTAATTGCTAGTTGCAGATTTTAAGGAGGTATATGGGTTTCCACATTCCAACAGACGTCGTGGTCATTGTGTGGTCGGTTGTCATCGCCACCGTGTTGCTCATGGCGCTCTTCACCAAGCTGTATCGCAAAGCCGGACCTAACGAAGCTCTCGTTGTGTACGGTATCCGGGGCCCGCGCATTATCAAGGGACACGGCACCATCATCCTGCCCATGGTGGAGAATTGCCGCGAACTTTCGCTGGAGCTCATGTCGTTCGACGTCGCTCCACAGCAGGACCTCTACACCAGGCAGGGCGTCGCCGTCACCGTCGAAGCAGTCGCGCAGATCAAGGTCAAGTCTGACCCTGAGTCGATCATGACGGCGGCCGAGCAGTTCCTGACCAAGTCGCCGGCGGATCGCGAGGCGCTGATCCGCCTGGTGATGGAAGGCCATCTCCGCGGCATCATTGGCCAGCTGACGGTGGAAGAGATTGTGAAGCAGCCGGAGATGGTGGCCGACCGCATGCGCACCACCTGTGCCGACGACATGAACAAGATGGGCCTGGAAGTAATCTCGTTCACCATCAAGGAAGTTCGCGACAAGAACGAGTACATCACCAACATGGGCCGGCCCGACATTGCGCGCATCAAGCGCGACGCCGATGTAGCCACCGCCGAAGCGGATCGCGATACGGCGATCAAGCGCGCGATCGCATTGCGCGAATCGGCGACGGCGAAGGCCCAGGCCGACCAGGAACGAGTCGCCGCTGAGACAGCATCGCTTGCCCGTCAGGCTGAGGCGCAACGCGATCTTGAAGTTAAGAAGGCGACGTATGCCGAGTTGGTGAAGCGTCAGCAGGCGCAGGCCGACAAGGCGTATGAGATCCAGACCAATGTGATGCAGCAGCAGGTGATTGCTGAGTCGGTGAAGGTGCAGCAAATCGAGAAAGAGGCGCAGGTCAAGGTGCAGGAAGCCGAGATCAATCGCCGCGAAAAGGAATTGATCGCCACCGTGTTGAAGGGTGCGGAGATTGAGCGTCAGCGTATTGAGACGCTGGCGAACGCCGAGCGTTCGCGGACGATGGTGGAAGCCGAAGGCCGGGCCAGCGCGATTCGCGCGCAAGGTGAAGCCGAGGCCGAGATCATCTTCAAGAAGGGCGACGCCGAAGCTCGCGCCATGAACGTGAAGGCCGAGGCCTTCCAGCAGTACAACCAGGCTGCCGTCGTCGACAAGTTGATCACCGGGCTACCGGAGATCGTGAAGGCGCTGGCGAGTCCGCTGTCGAATGTCGACAAGATAACGATTGTTTCGACTGGCAACGGGAGCTCGGCAGGCATGCACAAGATCACCGGCGACATCACGGAGATGGCGGCGCAGGTGCCGGCGCTGTTCGAAGCGCTATCGGGCATGCAGATGTCGGACCTGCTGGGCAAGATCCGGACGATCGGCGACAAAGGTCCGAAGCCGGATGGGTTGCCGCCGGCAGACGATGAGAAGTCGAAAGCCGCGGGTGCAGGGAAGTAGCTGGTTGCTTCGTATCAGGGCACGACTTCAGTCGTGCCGTACGAAGCGGTAACCGATGACGGCTTTAGCCGCTGCAAGATGTTCGCAGGGGCTAAAGCCCGAACGTAGGGTGGTTTCGTTCGGCACGTCTAAAGACGTGCCCTGACACAAATCGGGGTCACCTGAGAGCTGACGGCAGATAGCTGACGGCCTCCAACAAGGATAGTTATGTTTTCCGAAGATTACAGCACGAGTTTGTTGGTGAATCTTGGATTGATCGGAACGCTGTTAGGCGTGGTGGTGCGATTCGTAACCCACTCCAACATCGCAGTCCTGGTGGGCGCCGTGGGAGGCTTGCTCGTCGCCTGCCTGCTGGCTGCAGTTCGCGGCGAGCAGGTCTAACGAAATTAGTTGAGAGCCGACGGCCGATAGCCGACGGCTGAAAGGGAGTTTGTCATGGCATTACTCGATCGTGTTGCAACGCTAGTACGGGCGAACCTCAATGATCTTGTCGATCGCGCGGAGAATCCCGAGAAGATGTTGAAGCAGGTGATTCTCGACATGGAGAACCAGTTCATCCAGGTAAAGACGCAGGTGGCGATCGCGCTTGCCGACCTGCACCTGCTGGAAAAGAAGAAGAAGGACAACGCCGAAAAGCACGCCGACTGGATGCGTAAAGCGGAGTTGGCCGTCGACAAGAAAGATGACGACCTGGCACGCGCTGCGTTGGAGCGTGCGATGAGTTTTCAACAAGTGGCCGATAGCTTCGATCAGCAGATTGCCGATCAGGAGGTGCAGGTCGAGGCGCTGAAGGCAGCCTTGAAAAGGTTGGAGCTAAAGCTCTCGGAGGCAAAGGCGAAGGCTGATCTGTTGATCGCACAGCATCGCCGCTCGCGTGCGGTCAGCCGCGCCGCCGACGCACAACTCACGCCTGACGGCGAGCACCGAACTTTCGATCGCATGCGCACCAAGGTTGCGCGCGAGGAAGCGCTCGGCCGCGCCAAGGGCGAGATCCTGGGCGACGATATTGAAGGCCGTCTGCACGCGCTCGATCGCGAACAAAAGATCGACACGTTGCTGGAGGAGATCAAGGCGAAGAAGCGGCTATTGAGTGCCTAGAAACCACTTTTCACCACAGAGGCACGAAGGCACAGAGAAAAACGAAAAACAAAATCTCTGTGTCTCTGTGTCTCTGTGGTGGACCCGCTTTTGACCAGCCTCACAGTTGGCGCTGCCTGCCGCGCTACAATATCCCGATGGCTGACTCACTTTTCCTGAGTATCTGGTTTCCCACGTTTCGCGAAGAGGAGATGATGCCGCGCACCGTTTCTGTGCTGCGGCAGTTTCCCTTCTCGTCGCTGCGCGAAGGGATCACCTATCTTTCGGTTCACCCGGTTTCGTGGAGTGAGCCCACCGTGCTGGAGCGCCGCTTCAATCCCGGCATCTCGCCCGAGGAGGCCGCTGAGGTGGCCAAGGAGTTCGCGCACGACGATTTCGCATTTGTTTTCGAGGCGTTCTGGGACCTTTGGGTTCCGAACGAAGACGAGCACGGCGAGGCCTGGGTGCAGAAGCCGGTTGCGGTACGCTTCCTCGTGCACGGCGTGCAATTCGACGAAGGGACCTACACCGAAGACGGGCACATTGAAGGTGACTTCGGACTCGACTCCTCGTTTGTTTATGAGGAGCGCGAGATCTCCCGCTTCGCCGAAAAATATCTCAGGGAAAACATTGCCAAGCTGGTGGCATTCTCCGCTGCCGTGGAAAGAAACTGCGGCATCAGCGGCCGCGTGCTCTGGTCGGAGTCGGAAGAGAACCTGGCGCAGAAGCTGATTGCGAGGCTGCAGCAAACGCAGTAAGGCCTTGAGCTATCAGCCGGGAGCTCTGAGCTGAAGCAATTGCAGTGGCGGACCCAGAGACCTGAAGACGACACGATATCCAAGCGCTTACGAGTGGGTACATAGCTCAGAGCTCATGGCTCAAAGCAAAAGAGGCCGCGCGATGCGGGCCTCTTTCGGTCTGTCGTGATCCACCTTTACATACCCTGATTCAGGCCCTTGTTGACCAGGACCTTCACATCGACGCGCTGGTTGAGGGCGCGGCCCTGAGCATCGGTGTTGGCAGCGGTCGGGTGGGTCGCGCCGTAGCCGGCAGGCGCCAGGATGCGGCGCATCGGGATGCTCTTCTGGTTACGCAGGTAGAGCGTTACGGCGGTCGCACGGGCGTCGCTGAGCTTCTGGTTCTCGGCTTTGGTGCCAGTGCTGGAGGCATAGCCTGCCACTTCGATCATGTAGTGGTCGGTGGACATGGCAACCTGCGCCAACTTGTCGAGGTCGGCTTTCGCGGCTGCATCCAACTCGGTGACGCCGGTCGCGAAGTAAATGCCGGCTTCGGCAACGGTGTTGTAATCGCCAAGGTCGGAGACGCGCTTGTTCACCATCTGGATGGCATCGGCATCCATCAAACCAAGAGCGCCGGCGGCCACGGCCGTCTTGCCAGCCTGGTCAGCGGTACCTTGGGCGACGTCAGCGGAGACCTGAGCGGTCTGGGCCTGCTGCACGCCGGAGTTGGCAGTCTTCTGAGCCTGAGCGGCGGCGGCCTGGTTGGCCTGAATCTGCTGCTCCTGCGCCACTTCCACGGCGAACGCATCGGGATCGAACCAGATCTTGGTGGCGTTCAGCTGACCCTGGGCATTGCCCACGCCCTCGGCAGCAATAGTCAGGCCAGGCAGCATGGCGGTAACGTCCATGTCAGAGCGGCGCATTCTGAGGGCGCCCTTCTCACGCTCGACCTTGGTAGCGTCGGTGAGGTTGACGACGACCATGTCGTTGGTCTTCTTTTCCTTCACATTCACCAAGTCGCCGTTGCGGGAGACGATCGTGCCGGTAACTTTGGCTTTCTTGCCGTTAGCAATCTGCTTCGGGGTGGTAGCTGCAAACATCAGGCTGGCAACCAGCATGATGCAGGTGACGGCGAACAATAGCTTAACTTTCATGAAAATCCTCCAAATTGGCGGCGGCTCTTACATTTCTACCGCGGGGGTTAATCCGGCGAACGCCGGAATGGCTCGTCGCTGAGGGCGCAACGACGCAGTACCCAGTATAGGGGCATGATTAAAGCTACTAGGGAAGACGGACTAGCAATACTGCTAGAAATGCTCGTAAACAAGCCAAAAATGTATAGGGCCGGCAGGTAGGGGTCCGTCTCGGGACCCGATCAGAAATGGCAGCCCGTACGCATTGCGCCGAACAACGACACTTCGTTATCCGGGTGTTCGCGGTCGCACGCGCCGTCTTTGCACATCGCAATCTCGCCCCAGTAGAATCGACTTGTCACCCCGGTTGAGATCTCCATGCCATTAAAGCAGTCGGAAGCGATCGTTCTGCGCACCTATCCGCTGCGAGAATCGGACCTGCTGGTGACGTTGTTTACCCGCGCTGAAGGCAAGGTCAAGGGAGTGGCGCGAGCGGCCAAGAAGTCGAAGCGCCGCTTCGGTGGAGCGCTGGAGCCGCTGACGCTGGTCCGTGCCTATTACGACGACCGCGAGGGCCAGGAGCTGGCGCGGCTTGATTCCTGCGACATCCTGGAGTCGCCGCTTTCGGCCGAGGTCGATTATCCGCGTGTGGTCGCGCTTGAGCACGTTGCCGAAACGCTGGACGAGTTGCTGCCCGACCGGGAAGCGAACGACACCATCTTCCGGCTGGCCGTGTCGGTGCTATATGAACTACGCTCTGGTTCCATCTGGATGCCGCTGACCTACTTCCAGCTCTGGCTGGTGCGCCTGATTGGATTCTTGCCCGGCCTGGACGCGTGCATGGCGTGCGGGCGAACGCTTTACGGTAGCAAAGCGTTTTACCACGTGCTGGCGGACGGCCTGATGTGCGAGCAGCATAAGCGGCTGGCCTCGTCGCAGCTGTCTCCGGAATCGCGCGCGCTGGCCGTCCAGATGTTTCGCTCCCCGGTCGAAAGTTTTGCCGATGTTGGCGAAACAGAGTCGAACGGCTCGGGTGCCGGCCATCACGCCGACTTGCGCAAGTTCCTGGTGCAGATCATCGAGCGGCATCTGGAAAAAAAGTTGGTCACCGCCGTGATGTTAGCCAAGCTGTAATATTCAGTCTCGCCGACGAGGCAACCAGATAAAATTTTCCATCCATTCGCGTTTCGCCAGGCAATGCTCTTAATATGGAATGAAGCGCAAGGTTTCTGAGCTGCCGACAACCTCGTCAGTGCTGAGTTCGTGACCCGAGATGGAGTTTGGCCCAGGTCGGGACACGTAGGGGCGCGACTTGGATGCCGCCTGCATGCGATTAAGACCTGCGCGACGACGGTGCCGAGCGCGCGGACGCAACATTGGTGTAAGCCGTGGGCGTGACCCGCGATTACCTGCGAGAATAGATTCAAGAGCCTTCAGGGCGACACAAATGCGGGGCGTTAGCCCGCTGAACACCAGGGACGACCGATTTGCCTTCCTCTCAAAATCCGCTGACATTTCAAGAACTGGTGCTGCGCCTGCAGACGTTTTGGGCTGACCACGGCTGCGTCCTGCAGCAACCGTACGATGTAGAAGTCGGCGCGGGAACCATGGCGCCGGAGACCTTTCTGCGCGTGCTCGGACCCAAGCCGTATCGCGTCGGATATGTACAGCCCTCGCGGCGTCCGGCCGACGGCCGTTACGGCGAGAACCCAAACCGGCTGTTCAAGCACATGCAGTTCCAAGTGATCCTGAAGCCGCCGCCGGCCAACGTGCAGGAACTCTATCTCGAATCGTTACAGGCGATTGGCATTGATCTGCGCAAGCACGACATTAAGTTCGAAGAAGATAACTGGGAGTCGCCCACCCTGGGCGCGTGGGGCATCGGCTGGCAAGTGATGCTCGACGGGCTGGAGATCACGCAGTTCACCTACTTCCAGCAGTGCGGCGGCATCGACCTCGATCCAATCTCGGCGGAGCTGACCTACGGGCTCGAACGCATTGCGGCTTTCCTGCAGGATGTCGACAGCATTTACGACATCACGTGGGTCGTCGATCCCGATGGACGGCCGGTGAAGTACGGCGAGATTCGGTTACAGGACGAACTGGAGTTTTCCGTTTATAACTTCGAGTGTGCGGACGTCGACAAGACTTGGGACCATTTGAGTCGCTATGAAAATGAATGTAGGTCCTTGATCCAAATCGAGTTCGACATTATTGCGAGACTGGACGAGGTTGAGATCCAACACTCTGGCACGTTCGTCTTTGATGAAAAAAGAGCTAGATACGTTCCTCCACGTAAATTTGTAATTCCGCAACTTAGCCCGGATGCAAAGGTCTTCTCGTTCTATCCATTTTTCGATCGTACAAGCGGGTATATAGAACTTCTCGATTCGATTCCAAAGCCAGGAGATCCCAAGTTCGCGTACGGTATTCCACTTGGAGGACCCTTGAGAATTGAACGGGGAGGGCGGAATATGATTAACGCACTCACCACGTTTATCGTGAATCCTGCCGCTCTCACGAGACCTGCATATGACCTGTGCCTGAAGTGTTCGCACCTGTTCAATATTCTGGACGCGCGCGGGGCCATCAGCGTGACGGAGCGCGTGGGCGTGATCGCCCGCATCCGGGCACTGGCGGTCGGCGTAGCAAAGGCCTATGTCGATCAGCAGAAGGCCGAAGCGGGTTTTAGCCAGCCCGCCCTCTCGCCGAAAGAAGGCGAAGAGGATCGGGCTCATGGCGGTAAGGCGCCAGCGCAACTGGCGGCGACCAGATCGTAGTTATTGGGTGGAGCACCGCTTCAGCGGTGCATAGGGGATGGAGAAGAAGTCCGGCTTCAGCCGCTGGGGTAGAGCATTACCGCAGGCGCTAAAGCGCAAGCTCTTCCATTGTTAATCTGCACGCCTGGAAGGCGCGCTCCACCCGACGGATGATTTTTCTAAATCCCGCAGTGATGCAAGTCACTTCGGAATCATCACGAGTGCTTCACAATATTGATTTTGGCCTTTGGCCAATTGCTAACGGCTAATTGCTGCTTCCTATGTCTGACTTCCTACTCGAAATCGGTACCGAAGAAATTCCGGCCCGAATGATCGACAGCGCTCGCGAAGAGCTCGCGAAGCGTGTCGGCGAACTGCTGCAGCGCGAGCGCTTGGTCGACAACCCCGCTCTGCAGAGCTACTCGACGCCGCGCCGGTTGGCCGTGCTCGCCTCCGGAGTAGCTGCCTCGCAGCCCGACATCAGTGAGCAGGTCACCGGTCCGTCGCTCAAGGTCGCCTACAAGGACGGAGTACCGACTGCCGCTGCTGAGTCGTTTGCCAAGAAAGTCAACGTTCCCGTCAGCGCCCTGGAGAAGATCACGACGCCGAAAGGCGAGTATCTTGCCGCGACCTTGCAGAAGAAGGGCCGCCCGGCAGCCGAGATTTTGGCGGAAGCTTTGCCGAAAGAGATTGCCGGAATCTACTGGGCGAAGAACATGTACTGGCGCGGCAAGTCGGCCGAGCGATTCGTACGTCCGGTGCGCTGGCTGGTTAGCTTGCTCGACAGCGAGGTTGTGCCGCTGGAGTTCGCCGGCATTCGCGCCAGCGGAACCAGCGAAGGCCATCGCATTTTGTCGTCCGGAGCACTGGCGATCCGGCTTCCGAAGAACTACGTCGAAACTCTGGCCGACGGTTCGGTTGTCGCCAGTGCAGCCGAGCGCGAACACCGTATCCGTAAAGCTCTCGACGCCGCGACCGGCACGATCCACGGCGCGCGCTGGCGCGAAGACAAGTCGCTGCTCGATACCGTCGTCAACCTCACGGAATTTCCTTCGGTGGTCTTGGGCAGCTTCGATCCGGAGTTCCTCGCGCTCGCCGACGAAGTCCTGGTCACGGTAATGCGCGACCATCAGAAGTACTTCGCCTTGGAAGACGGTAACGGCAAGCTGCTGCCGCACTTTCTCGCCGTGCTCAATACTTCGGGCGACCCGGACGGGCTGATCCGGCACGGCAACGAGCGTGTGCTGCGCGCGCGCTTCAACGATGCGCGCTTCTTCTGGGACACCGATCAGAAAGTCCCGCTGCGCGATCGCGTCGAGCGGCTGAAGTCGGTCACCTTCCAGAAAGATCTGGGCAGCTACTTCGAAAAGACGCTGCGCGTACAGAGACTGGGCAGCCTGATCTCCGAAACCATTCGCAGCGCCGGCGGCGCGGTCCGTCCCGGGATCGTCTTTAAAGCCGGGCTGCTTTGCAAGACCGATTTGACGACGGAGCTGGTGAAAGAGTTTACGGAGTTGCAAGGCATCATCGGCGGCCTGTACGCACGGGTGCAGGAACTCGACCCGATTATGCCGGAGGCGACACACGAAGCTGTCTCCCACGCCATCTACGACCACTACAAGCCGGAGTCGATGGACGACAGCGTGCCGCGCAGCATTGAAGGCGGCGTGCTCGCCATCGCCGATAAGGCCGACAGCATTGCCGGAATGTTCGCAGTGGGTCTGCAGCCGACGGGCTCGAAAGATCCATTCGCGTTGCGGCGCGCGGCCAACGGCATCGTGAAAATCATTGCCGAGCACAAGCTGCCCCTGCCCATCAGCAAGCTCTTCGCTGATGCGCGGTCGGAGTATGCGGGCTCGGAAGCCGAGCGGCGCTTCGATCCGAAGGTGAATTTCGAAGAATCCGTTGCGAACTTCATGTACGAGCGGCTGGAGTTCTACCTGCGCGACGTGCGCGGCTTTGCTTACGATGTGGTGAAGGCGGTGTTGGCTGCCGGGAGCGACGATGTGGTCGATGCGATCGCGCGCGCCGAAGCGACAGCGAAAGTTAGGGAACTGACCGATTTCGTCTCCATCGCCGCAGCTTTTAAGAGAATCAACAACATTCTGAAACAAGCACAGGAAAAGGGCATTGCACGGGCCAATACGTTCGATATGTTGGCAGATGCGCCCGACGAGGAGAGAAACCTTGCGGCTCGGATTGAAGAAGTTGTTCTGAAGTACAAGAAGGCTTCTGCAGATACGGACTACTCGGACGCATTAATTCAACTGTCTAGCTTGCGACCTGACATCGATCGCTATTTTGACAAGGTGATGGTGATGGTTGATGACGAGCGTGTACGCGCGAATAGGCTGTCGCTCTTAGCAGTTATTCGTAACGAATTCTCGACGATCGGAGATTTCACTCAGATCGTGACGGAAGGCAATTAACGGTATTGCTTTGTGTCAGGGCACGTCTTCAGACGTGCCGCAAAACGCTTCGATAAGGATTGGGCTTGAGCCCCTGCCAACCGTACGCAGGGGCTAAAGCCCTGGCACAAAATCGCGGCGTACGGCACGACTGAAGTCGTGTCCTGACACAAGGCGCCGTCGCAGACTTGAACTTGGCAAATGCTATGTACATCGAGGAATTGTCATCACGAGCGAAGCGAGGGGTCTGCTGTTTGCCCGCATTAGCAGAAAAGCAGATTCCTCGCGCCAACGCACGGCGCTCGTAATGACAATTTCGTGGGTGAGAGCGGCATTCCCAGGTGATTCGCGAATTGATAAAGACTTCAGCGAAATCGTAACCGAAGGAAAATGAAGTGAGGAGCAGTTTTACCATAGAGGCACGGAGATCAGAGAGAAGAAGAATTAGAAAACCTCTGTGTCCCCGTGTCTCTGTGGTGAACGCGATTTTTTTAACCGCAATCATGACAAGCACTGAGTAAAGGACTCCTATGAGCACTGCAACTGAAATGAAGAATGCGACCACGAATTCGGCGGCCGTGAAGTACGTTTACTTTTTTGGCGACGGCCATGCCGAGGGTCACGGCAAGATGAAGGACGAACTCGGCGGCAAGGGCGCCGGGCTTGCCGAGATGACCAATGCTGGGCTGCCGGTTCCTCCGGGCTTCACCATCCA
>Ga0187884_10003375_pt1 | contig 12476 bp, 8 predicted proteins | sample June2016WEW_20_4_FD_132983 | JGI IMG/M metagenome (GOLD analysis project Ga0187884, IMG submission 132983) | Peatland microbial communities from SPRUCE experiment site at the Marcell Experimental Forest, Minnesota, USA - June2016WEW_20_40 | ecosystem: Environmental > Terrestrial > Soil >...
CGCCCCCGATGTCAAGCTGGGGAGAGAAGTCAAGCTTTCCAAGTTCATCAACCTCTATGGATGTGAAATTGGCGACGAGACAAGGGTCGGGGCGTTTGTTGAAGTGCAGAAGAATGCGAAGATCGGCAAGAGATGCAAGATCTCCAGCCACACATTTATCTGTGAGGGTGTAACCATCGAAGACAATGTATTCATAGGACACGGTGTGATGTTTATCAACGACGCCTACCCGCGGGCGGCAAATCCTGACGGGACGCTACAGACCGAGGCCGACTGGAAAGTGGAAATTACCCTGGTCAAGAGAGGCGCTTCGATTGGCTCGGGGTGCACGATCCTTTCAAAAGTGACGGTTGGCGAAAATGCCATCGTGGGGGCAGGGAGTGTGGTTACAAAAGATGTTCCTGCTAACGCGATTGTGGCGGGGAATCCCGCCAGATTCTTGCGAAGACTGGACCAGCAAAAGGGGGAGGTAGCAAATCGTGGAAACTAATCGAATTCCCTTTCTTGACCTCGTCACTCCGCATCAGGAGCTAAAAGAGGAGTTAGTGGCTGTTTTCGAGTGTGCCCTGGAGACGGCTGGCTTTATTGGCGGGCCCATGGTCGAGGATTTCGAAAAATCTTTCGCCAGGTACTGCGACGTTCAGCACTGTGTCGGCGTGGGCAGCGGCACGGATGCCCTGCGGTTTGCATTGATGGCCGGCGGAGTTGGCCACGACGATGCCGTCATTACGGTGCCGAATACCTTTATCGCTACAGTCGAGGCTATCTCTCAATGTGGCGCTCTGCCGCGATTCGTGGATGTCGACGAACGCACCTACAATATGGACGTGAACAGGCTTGCCGCTTACCTTGCGCACGAGTGCTTTCGAAACGGTAGCAACGGCGAGCTTGTGGACAAACAGACGGGCAGGGGAGTGAAAGCCGTCGTCCCCGTGCACCTCTACGGGCAGATGGCAGACATGGACCGCATTCTTGGACTGGCTGAGAAGTACAGCTTGCTGGTCATTGAAGATGCGTGTCAGGCGCATGGGGCGGAATACTTTTCGCGCAGGGACAACCGTTGGAAGAAAGCTGGTTCAATCGGAAGGGCAGCGGCTTTCAGCTTTTACCCGGGAAAAAACTTGGGGGCCTGTGGAGAAGCCGGGGCAGTCACAACCAGCGATGCGGAGCTCGCCCAGAAGGTTCGGATGTTGCGGGATCACGGCCAGGCCCAAAAGTATTATCACGAGATGGAAGGATATAACGGCAGGTTGGATTCGATTCAAGCTGGCATCTTGCGAATCAAGCTCAGGCATGTCGCGGCATGGAATGAAAAGCGACGGGAATGCGCGTCGCGATATCAGGAGCTCTTAGGTGCGGCCGCGGAGGTAATAAGGCTTCCCTTTGAACCTTCCTGGGCCAAGGCAGTTTACCATCTCTACGTGGTCCGCGTTCAGAACCGCGATCAACTCCAGGCTCATCTTTCCCAGGCTCATATCGGGACGGGAATCCACTACCCGATCTGCCTGCACTTGCAGAAAGCCTACGAGCATCTGGGTTACACCCAGGGGAGTTTTCCGGTGAGCGAAAAGGCCGCGTCCGAAATCCTCTCGCTCCCGATGTATCCCCAGCTTGAAAACGAAGCTCAGAGGCATGTTGCCGTGCAGGTTTGTGAGTTTGTCGAGGGCACTGCGGCGCACGCCCTCGCCTTGGGCTCGACGACCGCGAGCATGGCCTAGCGTCGCCTGTGGATTCTTCTGGCAATGTCTACGCTACTAGCCGGGTCGGACGCGACGGTGAAACATCCTCAACCCCACGGATCAGTCGCTTCCGTGTTGCCCGACAATGCGGTTGTTCACAGGAGTCAAGGCATGCTGACGCTCCCTACCTACGTTCTGATTACCCCGGCGCGGGATGAAGCGCAGTTCATCGAACTGACCATAAAGTCCGTGGTGGCGCAGAGTGCCCGGCCGATCAAATGGGTCATCGTCAGCGACGGCTCGACCGACGGCACGGACGAAATCGTCAGCAAGTATGCGGCTGACCACCCCTGGATTCAATTGGTCCGAATGCCTGAGCGTCGCGAAAGGCATTTCGCCGGTAAGGTTCATGCCTTCAATGCCGGGTACGCCAGAGTCCGAGATCTGGAGTACGAGGTGGTCGGCAGCCTGGACGGTGACGCGTCCTTTGACCAAGACTACTTTTCTTTCCTGCTTCGGAATCTGGCTGAGGATCCTACACTCGGACTGGTCGGAACGCCGTTCAAGGACATGGGAGGTGAAATCTATGACTACCGCTTTGTCAGCATCGAGCACGTGTCCGGCGTGTGTCAACTGTTTCGGCGCAAGTGCTTCGAAGAGATCGGCGGATATGTGCCAGTCAAGGGCGGCGGCGTAGACCTTATAGCCGTGATCACCGCGCGAATGAAGGGTTGGAAGACACGGACCTTTACCGACAAAGTGTGTCTGCACCATCGGCAGATCGGGACGGCTCAGCACGACCCTTTGATGGCGAGATTCAGAACCGGTGTCGCGGACTACGCTCTTGGAGGCCATCCGATTTGGGAACTGTCTAGAACAATCTATCAGATGACCAGGAGGCCATTCATTGTGGGAGGGTTGGCTCTGGGGGCAGGCTATGGCTGGGCGCTGGTGACTCGAGTCCAGAAGGCGGTGCCCCCCGACTTAGCGCAGTTCCGAAGGGCCGAGCAGATGCGCAGGCTGCGCAACTTCTTCAAAGGAAGTCATATTGGGCCGGCCATGGAAGGGCCTAAGAGAGTATCCTCCACCAACAGGTACAGAGTGCAAATGATGGGCTTGGAGTCGGAGAAAGTGAATAATCTGAAGGCTATTCCGGTTGAGATAAAGTGGCATTCCTGTATGCCCATATATGCTTCCGAGGCATTCCTGAAGTCGGTTGGGGATCAATATGGATGGATTGGGGGCACCGACGATTCAGCCCAACTTCGCTGTGTATTACCCTATACAGTTATACGAAAGCCCGGGTTTCGCATGGTGCGGTTCCGGGTTGAGACCATTCCCTTGGAAGGAGAGCTTGACCTGGGAGAGGAAAGATCGTTTTTGAACAGCGCGATTGAATATTTTCGCTCGACCGGGGCCGACATGATTATTCCCTCGGGGAATACGGCGATTTTTCGAACCTATCCGGATGGTGCTGCCGTGGCCCCATATGGCACTTTTGTCACAGACCTCGACCAGACGGAAGAGGCTTTGATGAGTGAAATACGAAGGAGTTATAGACAGAATATCCGCAGAGCAATAGCCGCGGGGGTACAGATTAAATGCGGTTTAGAGTATCTTGAGTCGTCCTACTGTCTGGTTGCCGAGACCTTAAGAAGATCGGGAGTTACTTTTAAGACCTACAGCGAATTGAAGCGTACGGTCTTGAGTCTTGGCGAATATGTGAAAATATTTGTTGCCGAGCACGATGGCGTTATCCAAGGCTGTATGGTGTCCCCTTTCAGCGAGTGCACCGCTTATAGCTGGTATACCGGCTCAAGGCCGGAGCGGGTCTGGGGGTCAATGCACCTGCTCTTTTGGGAGGCGATCCGCCAGTTTCGCGCAATGGGAATCAAGCATTTTAATTTTCAGGGCGCCAGAATCAATCCAGAACAGGGTTCAAAGCAAGAAGGTATAATGACTTTTAAGAAGCGTTTCGGAGGAAGACTGGTTCAGGGATACATGTGGAAATATTCGTTCCGTCCACTGAAATCGATCGTGTATTCGGTTGCTGTTCGTATACTGAAGGGCGGCGATATTGTGGATCAGGAGCACCATAAGCTCGTGAGTAAGTAAATGTTGAAATGGAATTGGCATCCTAAGGTTCGTCAGAACGTGAACGCTGAATGAATAGATTGTTGCTATGCTCATTGTAAACGCCGACGATTGGGGACGTGACCACCAGACTACCGATCGGACCCTCGAGTGCTTCCTTCGCGGCACTATCTCCTCGGTGAGCGTTATGGTCTTTATGGAGGATTCCGAGCGGGCGGCGGCGATGGCTCTGGGACGAGGGATCGATGCTGGCCTGCACCTCAACTTTACGACGCCGTTTTCGGCGCCGAACTGTCCCGCACGCCTGGTGCAACGGCAGCGTGAACTCGCCGCGTACTTGCGCCACCACCGGTTTGCCATGGTCGTCTATCACCCCGGCCTCAGCCGCTCCTTCCAGTACGTCATAGCGGCGCAACTCGAGGAGTTCGGTCGTCTCTACGGGGGGGCTCCGGGGCGACTCGACGGCCATCATCACATGCACTTGTGTGCTAACGTCCTCCTCGGACGACTGCTACCGCCCGGAACGATTGTGCGGCGGAACTTCTCATTTCAGCCCGGAGAAAAGAGCTTCGGTAACCGGCTCTATCGGAAAGTCGTGGACCACATGCTGGCCCGGCGCCACCGTCTCGCCGATTTTTTTTTTCGTTGCCGCCCCTCGAACCTTCGGGTCGCCTGCGCCGGATTTTCTCCATAGCGCACCAATTTGTTGTCGAAGTGGAGACCCATCCTGTCAACCCAGCAGAACATCGGTTTTTGGCGGGGGGCGAGATTTTCCGTTGGGCAGGGGATTGCCCGATTGCGGCCCGTTTCGCCGTAAGGTCGAGTGGAACCGCACAGCGTTGATTCCAGTTCACTTTTGGACTTCTCCAATCTTCCACGATATGCGTCCAACGCGATGAGTGATGAAACGAAGCATATTAGCGTCTGCGTTTGTACTTATAGGCGGCCAGACCTCCTCAAGCGCTTGTTAGGGGAACTTCGCGATCAGGATACGGCTGGACTATTCACCTATTCGATTGTGGTTGCCGACAACGATTCCTTACGATCTGCTGAGCGCGTGGTCGCGGACTTCGTGGGCACTTCGTCAACTCCCGTCCGATACTGCGTGGAGCCCAGACAGAACATCGCATTGGCGCGGAACAAGGCCATCGAGAACGCCACCGGGGACTTTGTCGCCTTCATCGACGACGACGAGTTTCCGGCGAAAAACTGGCTCTTGAATTTGTTCAAGGCTGGCCACGAATATGGCGCGGATGGAGTGCTTGGACCAATAAAGCGCCACTTCGACCAAGAGCCGCCGAAGTGGATTGTGAAGGGCAACTTCTACGAACGGCCGACTCATCCAACGGGGTTCGTGCCCAGTTGGCGCGGAGCGCGGACGGGCAACCTGCTCCTGAAAAGACAACTTTTCGAGGGCGGCGAACTTCCGTTTCGACCGGAATTTCGTGCTGGAGAGGACCAGGATTTCTTCAGAAGGATGATCGAAAAGGGGCGCTTGTTCATCTGGTGCAATGAAGCGGTGGCGTACGAGGTTGTTCCCCCAAACCGCTGGAAACGCCCGTATATGTTAAGAAAGGCCTTGCTCCGGGGTGCGACCGCCGTGCTCCATCCGACCTTCGGAAAACGCGAGATTGCAAAATCTGTCATCGCTGTTCCGGCTTATGCCATGGCTCTGCCCTTTGCGCTGCTGCTGGGGCAGCACAGGTTTATGGATTTGCTCGTGAGACTCTTCGATCACCTGGGCAAGCTCCTCGAACTTCTGGGTGCAAACCCGGTAAAAGAGCCATATATTTCTGATCAGGACTGAGATATAAATCAGGCAGAAAAAACGGCTCGGATAAGAGCGTCAGGTGATTCTAATCCTGGTACAAGGAGTGGGTGTCCCAATTGACGCCCTGCAGTCCTCTCATGCCGGGGCGAACTAGGAATCGTTGAGGGTGTGAAGCACTCGTAAAGAGGATTACAGAATTAAGCCGATTGCTGTGGATCGTTCGGGGTCAAGATTGTGTCAAGATATTGGCAGTCTGTAGAGGTCGCCGTTGGCTAAGGCAGCGGGCCGCTTGCCTTCTGCGGTGGGTAATACCACGCGGGGAGCTCGAATCCCTTCCCTCTCCGGCACTATCACTCAGTCCTGTCTATGGGTCTTGCCGCCACATTTCGCAGTGTTTGGCGGCATCACAAATGGAGCCAGGCCCCCCGGCCCGCGTGCAGGGGGAAAGGCGACCAGTCATCTACGGGGTCATTGGTCAAGGTTTGCGGGGAGGAGATCAGGGTCAAGGGGCGGCTGGCGCTGATTGCGCTCCCTTCGGCATTGTTTTGAGACGCAGGACGTCGATACCCCAGTAGACCAATGAGGACGGCCCAACGTGGCCTTCCCATGAGGAGGTTGGTGAGTGTCCGTGTCATTACTCGCTCCGAAGAAGACCCAAGCCATGACAGACGATAGCATCGAGATCAGCGTTAGGGGGAAGTGGGTCAGAGTTCCCGCGTTGCACGTTAACGGGACGACCATAGTCATTAGAGGAAGATGGATTAAGGTGGCCGTCATCCATGATGAGGAGTGGCTGGAGACGGAACTCCAAGATCCCGAAGTGTGTGTGAAAAAATTGAAGGAGGAAGGGTCACATGGACTGCGCGCCGATGTCTTCGCTTTCACGCAGAAACCGCCCGCAACCCTCCCCAAGTATAAGTATCCCACAGAGTGGGACAGCGTTGCCGCCCTTCGCACCACTAGCTTTAAGGACTGGTGGGAGAAGCTGCCGCAGGAAAGTCGTAAGAACGTGAGGAGATCACAAAAACGCGGCGTAGTTGTCAGGGTCAAAGAGTTTGACGACGACCTAATTAGAGGAATAATGGAAGTGAACAATGACTCTCCACTTCGACAGGGAAAGCGATTTACCCACTACGGTAAGACGTTTGATCAGGTGAAAAAGGACCACTCGGCATTTCTTGATCGGAGCGATTTCATTTGCGCCTACTTTGTGAATGAACTGATCGGGTTTCTAAAGATAGTTTACAGGGGAGAGATCGCTTCCATATTGCAATTGCTTTCAAAGGCAAGCCACTATGATAAAAGATCTGCCAACGCCCTAGTCGCAAAGGCGGTTGAACTCTGCGAAGCAAAAGGGGTGTCTTACCTGACGTATGGAATGTTTAATTACGGCAATAGGCGCGATAGCCCTTTACGGGAATTCAAAATTCGAAACGGCTTTGAGGAGGTACTAACCCCGAGATTCTACGTCCCCTTGACGATGTGGGGAGCACTTTGCATAAAACTGAAGCTCCATCGTGGGCTTCTCGGAATTCTCCCTCATTGGGTGATCACGCTGGGTGTTAGTGTGCGCGCGACATGGTATAATCTCAGGCGCTCGATAAGCCGGTGTAGCTCAATGTTAGAGTGGCCGAATCGTAATCGGCTGATGGAGCGTTCAAATCCTCCCGCCGGCTCCAACCGCTAACCTGTGGGCGCCCTCGGCGCTCCAAGAACGATGGCGAATCTACTCCGGGTACCTCCAGCCTGAACTGATCTGAAATGCCAGGAATCGTTGGTCTCGTAACTAAAATGCCGCGCGAACGGGCCGAGCCGGAGTTGCTTCGCATGGTCGAGGCCGTTCGCCACGAATCTTTCTACGTCACGGGAACGTGGGTTGATGAGTCCTTGGGAGTGTACGTGGGGTGGGCCGCACGGAAGGGTTCCTTCTCCGACGGAATGCCGCTCTATAACGAACGAGGCGATAACGTTCTCGTTTTTTCCGGCGAGGAGTTTCCCAATCCAGCGACCATCCGCCGTCTCAAGGAGCGGGGGCATGCGCTCCCAGCGGAAGGACCCTCCTATCTCGTTCATCTCTACGAGGAGGATCCTGCCTTTCCCGCTGGTTTGAACGGACGATTTCACGGGCTCTCGACCGACAGGACCCGCGGAACGGCGATGCTCTTCAATGATCGCTACGGGATGCACCGGATTTACTATCACGAATCCAAGGAAGGCTTCTATTTCGCTGCGGAAGCCAAGGCGATCCTCGCGGTCCGTCCCGAACTGCGGAGGGCGGACCCTCGGGGGTTGGGAGAGTTCGTCTCCTGCGGCTGCGTCATGGAGAACCGGACGCTTTTCCAAGGCATCCACGTGCTGCCACCTGCTTCCGCCTGGGTTTTTCGCGGCGGTGCGCTCGAACGGAAAGGCGCCTACTTTCAGCCGCGGGAGTGGGAAGAGCAAGAACCCTTGGAACCGGAAGCCTACTACCAAGAACTCCGCGAGGTCCTCGCACGCAACCTGCCTCGGTACTTCAACGGGCAGGAGCGGATCGGGATGTCTCTGACCGGGGGATTGGACACCCGGATGATCATGGCTTGGCACAAGGCCTCCCGTGGGTCGCTTCCCTGTTACACCTTTGGGGGGATATTCCGCGACTGCCAGGACGTCATCGTGGCGCGGCAAGTGGCTAGTGCGTGCCAACAACCCCACGAGGTGATCCCGGTTGGAGACGAGTTCCTCTCGCGCTTTCCCCACTATGCGGAGCGTACCGTGTACCTCAGCGATGGATGCGCCGACGTGAGCCGCTCTCCTGATCTCTACGTCAACGAGCGGGCCCGCCAGATCGCCCCCGTCCGAATGACGGGAAACTACGGCAGCGAGATACTCCGAAGGCTCCGGGCATTCAAGCCGGCGGAGCCCGCCCCGGGACTTTTCTGTCCAGAGTTTCTCTCCCACGCCCATTCGGCAAGAGAAACATACGCTAGGCTGCTTCAAGGGCACGCCATCTCCTTTATCGCGTTCCGCCAAGCCCCCTGGCACCACTATGGCACCCTTTCGTTAGAGCAGACCCAGCTCTCCTTGCGATCTCCGTATCTCGACAACGACCTGGTGCGGACCGCCTACCGCGGGCCGGATTCAGCCATCGTCAAAGGCGACATTTTCGCCAATAACGACGATTGCGTCCGATTGATCGCCGACGGCAACGCGGCTCTCCGCCGCATCCGGACTGATCGGGGCCTGGCCGGCGATCAGGGGCGACTGCCCGCAGCGGTGTTACGGGGGTTCCTCGAGTTCACCTTCAAGGCGGAATACGCCTACGACTACGGCATGCCCCAGTGGGTGGCCCGGATCGATCATCTCTTCTCCCCGTTCCACCTCGAACGCCTCTTCCTCGGCAGGCACAAGTTCTATCATTTCCGGGTCTGGTACCGGGATACCCTATCCCGGTACGTTGAGGAAATGCTGCTCGACCCACGGACACTTTCCCGGCCGTATCTCGAAGGGAAAAGGCTCGAAACCGTCGTGCGGGGCCACCTCAAAGGAGACCGGAACTACACCACCGAGATCCACAAGGTGCTGACACTGGAATTCCTACATCGCCTTTTCCTCGACCCGAGATGACAGGTTAAAGGGTAAAGGTTAAGGGGTGAAGGTTGCAAGTGTCGAGTTTCGAGACCAGCACGGGCTGTCAGGCGCCAAGTGTGAGTGAAACACCGCGAATCCAAAAACCAGGAATCTCGCGCCCGTAGCCTTTTCCCTTTAGCCTTTACCCTTTAACCTTTTAGAAGATGCCTCCACAGATAGCCACTGTTGTCTTCGTTCTCGGGATCCTAGGGCTTTTCTGGCTCGATCGAGACCGCGAAGCCCGGACTTCCAAAGCGCTATGGATTCCCGTACTGTGGCTGCTCATCAATGGGTCGCGGTCGGTGTCCCAATGGATGGAGTCGGGGCCGATCGTTGACTCACCCGAAAGATACGTTGAAGGAAGGCCCCTCGACGCATTCGTCTTCGGAACCCTATTGGCGGCCGGCTTAATCGTGCTTGTCGGGAGACGACAGCAGGTCTGGCTGCTCCTGCGAGCGAATGGGCCGATCCTTTTGTTTTTCTCTTACTGCGCCCTTAGCACTCTTTGGTCCGACTACCCCTTCGTCGCCTTCAAGCGGTGGACCAAGGCCGTGGGCGATGTCGTGATGGTCCTGATCGTCCTGACCGATCCGGACCGGCTCTCGGCGCTCAAGCGACTCCTGGCGCGGGCGGCTTTTCTGCTCGTCCCCGTCTCCGTTCTGTTCATCAAGTTTTATCCCGACCTGGGACGGAGCTACAACCAGTGGACTTGGTTGCCGATGTACTCCGGCGTCACAACGGGCAAGAACATGCTCGGGATGGCTTGCCTGGTTTTCGGACTCGGATCCGTATGGCGTTTTTTCCAGGCGTTCCGGGCCGGAGAGGGCTCCCGCAGGGCTGGCCCGCTGATCGCTCACGGCATTATTCTCGCAATGGTAGTGTGGCTCCTCTGGATTGCCAATTCGATGACCTCCTTATCCTGCTTCATCATGGCGGGCGGCTTGATCGCAATCACGAGCCTGGTCCGCTTGGCGCGAAAACCAGCAACCGTGCATCTCCTCGTAGCGGCATTGGTGTCCGTCTCCTTCTCTGCCCTGTTCCTCGATGTTGGCGGCGGAGCTTTGGAGACAATGGGAAGGGACTCGACGCTCACCGGTCGGACTGAAATCTGGAGTACAGTCCTCAGAGTGGCCGAGAACCCGTTGCTCGGGACCGGCTTCGAGAGCTTCTGGCTCCCTGGGCGAATCCAGAGGCTGTGGGATGTCTTCGGCCTCCACATCCAAGAGGCTCACAACGGTTATCTCGAAGTCTACTTGAACCTGGGATGGTGTGGGGTGACTCTGCTGGCCATCCTCATCGTGACGGGCTACCGGAACGTGTTTGTCGCGTTCCGCCGGGACCCTGACGCGGGTGTGCTCAGGCTAGCATTCTTCGTCGCGGGGGTGGTCTACAGCTTCGCGGAGGCCGGGTTTAGGGCGATGTCCCCAATCTGGATCGTCTTCCTCCTGGCGACAACCGCCGTTCCGGAACCATCTGTTCTGAATGCTCCGAACCTCGACAAACAAGTGACTCCACCGCACTACTGGGTGCGCGAATACGAGGAGGTCGTCTGAAGCCTTTCGATGCAGGCGGCGCATTCCGGCCCGCTGCGGACGGCCTGCGTGGTCCCGCCCTCCGGGGCGCCGGAGTTACGGTCTTTTCCCAAGGCTTGATGCTCGCCATCCAGTCAAGCGCAGCACAGTTTGGGTGCTGGCCGCCCTGGCGGGTATCGCGGTTGGCGCGGTTTGGAACTACGCACTGACGGCGACTTATACTTGGAAAAAGCATGGGCCATGATCTGGGAGCTAATCCTTTGCAAGGGCGTATTCGGGCCTGAATAGATTGGACTAATCCAGGAAGACGATCTTGCCATGACAACATGGACACCAAGGCGAATGTTTGAGAATCTTAAGGGGAGGTCCGTATTTCTTATTCTTTCGGTGGCGCTCCTGATTAATGCCGGAATACTTTTTGTGGTCGTGCCGAGTCTAAGCGGACTCTTGTCGCCAAGATACAGCATACATTTTCAGGACCTATATGATTTGATAGCGAATAACTTGCTTCACGGAAACGGATATCGTGTCGAAGCAGGCATGAGCGAGACAATGATCCGGGAGCCCGGATACCCCTTGTTTCTTGCCATAGTGTTTAAAATCGGCGGCTACCATATTGAGGCGGCTCGATTGGCCAACCTGCTGCTTGCGTTTGGGGTTGCTTTCATGATAATGCGATTGATTCGAAGGGTAACCGAGGACCGAATTACCGCGCTGCTTGCGGCAATGCTGTTCCTCTTTTACCCCGGTACCCTCATTTCCGAGGCGAGGGGAGGCGTTGAAATAGCCTTTATATTCACCGTAATGTTATTCATGCTTGCTCTCCACCGTGCAGTGGAGAAAGGAAATCTGTGGCGGTACTGCGTCGCTGGCGCGATTTTGGGGGTAGCGGTGCTGGTGCGGGGTGTAGTGTTATTGTTTCCGCTCCTGTTGTTGGTTTATCTGGTTCTTGCCGCGAACGGGGCGAGCGAACGACTGAAAGTGGCCTTAAGAATCGCGGTTCTCGCCCTTGCAATGGTGGTTGTGACCCTGCCGTGGATCATTCGTAATTACATGCTGGTACATGAGTTTGTACCGACCGCAACCGTCGCCGGAGTCGCAGCGCAGGAAGGACTTTACACCTGCCAACACCTCTCATTCGATACAGATTTTTTCGTAGTGCAAAGAGAAGCAGGGCGTGAGCGCAGCCGGTTGGCTGGCCGACTTGGGATGCCGTTTATAGGCACTTACACCTACCAATTCTTCTATGACGCGCGGGACGAAGTGGCGTTTAACAAGAGCCTACTTGCAGGTGTCGCAACCGAATACGGGAGAGACCCAACACTTCTGGCCAGTTGTGGTGGGAAGAATCTCTTCTTCAACTTCTGGTTCCTTGCCAAGACCTGGCAAGCGACGTGGCTGAACATGCTCATACAGGTTCCGCTGCTGGCATTAGCCCTCAGCGGCATTTTCGTGTTGCGGAAACGCTGCCTGTTGCGAAAAATGGGCATTATGTTGACCTTTGTCCTTTACGTTCCGGCAGTTCACGCCCCAATTCTCGCTCATGCACGCTACACCATGGCGGTTGTCCCATTCTTGACCATCCTAGCCAGTATCTCTCTAGTTTCGGGCTTGCGCCGGTACAGGGCGCACGTGCCAAAGGAGACAGGGTCGGAACCTTAGAGCCTTCGGTGCTGGGTTACTGTGGTGAGTGGAACGCTGTTCCGGCTAGCGGTTTTGGCAAAAAGCATACCCATGCTTTTCCCAGTCTTTCTAATTGGCCAGTTATTTTGAACGACAGGCGAATTCGAATTC
>Ga0187884_10003384_pt1 | contig 12449 bp, 9 predicted proteins | sample June2016WEW_20_4_FD_132983 | JGI IMG/M metagenome (GOLD analysis project Ga0187884, IMG submission 132983) | Peatland microbial communities from SPRUCE experiment site at the Marcell Experimental Forest, Minnesota, USA - June2016WEW_20_40 | ecosystem: Environmental > Terrestrial > Soil >...
ACGGCGCGCACCCGATCGAGGCTGATGGCGCGCCCGACCGGCGCGAAACACAGGATCAACAGCAGGGCCGCCAGAATCTTGTCGACGCCGTAGATGAGATACGTATTGCGGTAGGCGAAGGAGATGTGGCCGATAAGGACGATCCATTTGACCCAGTCTGTTCGCCAACCGACCGTGAAGGCCGCGCAGCAGAACAAAAACAGCACATCAAAGGCGATCCATTGCCATGGCGCCGTGAAATAGAAGAAAACAGATTGCATCCACGGGTCCGCATCCCGAAGCGCGAGCGCGCGCGGCAGCAGGCCGGCGTCACCCCAGAATTCGAGCAGATAAGAACTGGCGCTGAGGTAGTGGAGCAGGAGCGCCGCGCCGATGCCGATCCGCACCAGCTCCAATGGCGTCGTCGGCCGCTCCTGAAACCAAAGGCGCGACCAAGCCTGTTCCGCGGCCGCACACGCCTTCCAGCCGGCGCGCGCGGAAATGCCTAGGGTGGACATTCGAAGCTTTTTACCGTTGCCACTTTGACGAATTCGGGATCCAGCGGCTGCTTGCCGCGCAGGCGATCTAGTGGACCGTAGTCCTTTTGCTCGGCCGCGAAGAGCGTGATTGTGACGGGATGCAATTCGGCGTGCTCGCGGCAGAACAACGCGGCGAACTCCTCGCCAAAGTCGTCCGGGTTCCCGAGCAGAGCGCGATACCAGTCATGGAACCAAATCGAGCTCGGGCGAAACCAGTTCAGACCGGCGTCCGGATCGAACCGATGCAATGTGCCGGCGTCATCCTTGATCACATAGCGCAGGATCACGCCGAGGGGGTCGCGGCCTTCTTTGCCGACGTCCGGCGCAAAGAAATTCCACTGGTTGTCCAGCTTGAAGAAATGCAGGTAGGGATCAAACACGGTGCGCAGCCCCTTGATCAGGTCGCTGGTGCTGGGCGCGGGCGCCACAACCATGGCAAGGGTGTGCCAGGCGACAAAAAGCGACATCGCCGTATAGGTCACGCGCTCACGCCAGACCTTTGCCGCCATGGCTCGACTCACACTAACCTCGCGGAGCAAGAATACGCCTCGGTTTTGCTTCCCGTATAGTGAAACGCCGCGGCGCATCTTCATCGACCGCCCTACTTCGGCCTTTTTACAGCCATGGACCTACCGCGAAGTTCGCGGTTGTTGTGGCCTTTCGGGCACGGTATTTCAGCGCTTGGCCCGCTAGATTGGTAGGTGGCGGGGTGGTTAACGGTTGCGTAACACTGACCGGCAGAAACGGTTGCGTAACGCTAACCAAAAGACGACAATGCGCTGGTCGCGCGTGATGGGATGGGATGGGAGTTTAGCATGAAACGGATTTTAATGGCTGCAGCGCTTGCGCTCGCCGCCGGAGGACAAGCACTTGCGGCCGATCTTCCGCAGCCGGGACCGCCGCCGCCGCGCGCGCCGGCCACTTACGTTCCGGTCCCGGTACCGGTGTTCACCTGGACCGGCATCTATGTCGGCGTGAACGGCGGCTACGCTTTCGGCACCAGCAATTGGAGCTCGCCCGTGGGTACCGCCTTCTTTGGCACCCCCTGCACCACCAACTGCTCGACCGGCAACTTCAGCACCAGCGGCTGGCTCGGCGGCGGCACGATCGGCGGCAATTACCAGTGGGGCCAGTTCGTGCTCGGCATCGAGGGCGATGGCGATTGGACGAACCTGAGCGGCACCACCTACTCCACCCCTGGCGGGTGCGCCCGTTACGGTTGCACAACCCAGAGCGATTGGCTCGCCACCGTTCGCGGTCGCGCGGGCTATGCGTTTGACCGCTTCCTGGTCTACGGGACGGGCGGCGGTGCGTTCGGCAATCTCCAGGCTGCCGCGGGTGGGTTGCCCTTCAGCAGCTCGACGCAAACCGGGTGGACCGCCGGCGGCGGCGTTGAATTCGCCTTTATGCCGAACTTGACCGCCAAGGTCGAGTACCTCTACGTCAGTCTCGGCAATCAGTCTTGCGGCGCTGCGAATTGCTACAGCGTCTCAGGTGTTGGCCCGGCTACCACCGTGTCGCTCACCGAGAACATCGTCCGCGCCGGCATCAACTACAAGTTCTGGTAACAGGCGCCGGAAACGGCCGACGCAACAGACAAAGCCCCGGGTTTTTGACCCGGGGCTTTTTCTTTGCCGGTGCGAGGGCATCGCTGCACCCGCGCCGTGCCATCGTTGCGCCATCGTTTCCGCATCGTCGCGCCATCGTCCGCGCCTATCAAACTCTAAGGGGGCAGAGCGGGAGCGGATTCGGATACCGCTCTGTTGCATTTGGTGGGCGACCCCTCGCGGTCGCGGGTAACGAAGGGGAACAAGTTCCATGAAGCGTTTGTTGATGGCCGGCGCGTTCGCGCTCGCCGCCGGAGGACAAGCACTGGCGGCCGATCTGCCGCAACCGGGACCGCCGCCGCGGGCGCCGGCCACTTACGTTAAGGCCCCGGCGCCGGTGTTCAGCTGGACCGGCATCTATGTCGGTATCAACGGCGGCTATGCCTTCGGCAGCAGCAATTTCAACGAACCAGGCTTTATCCCAGGACCGACCGGCAACTTCAGCACCAACGGCTTTCTCGGCGGCGGCACGCTCGGCGCCAATTACCAGTGGGGCCAGTTCGTGTTCGGCATCGAAGGCGATGGCGACTGGACGAACCTGAGCGGCACCACCTACACCAATTGTGGTTTCGGTTGCACAACCCAGAGCGACTGGCTCGCCACGGCGCGCGGCCGCGCCGGCTATGCCTGGGATCGCATCCTGTTCTACGGCACCGCCGGTGGCGCGTTCGGCAATCTCCAAGCCAATTCCGGCGCCCTGCCCTTTAACAGCACGACGCAGACGGGCTGGACGGCTGGCGGCGGTATCGAAGCCGCCATTGCCCCGAACTGGACGGCCAAGATCGAGTATCTCTACGTCAACCTCGGCAGTCAGTCTTGCCCGGTAGGCAGTTGCTCGACGAGCGGTAATCCCACCAGCGTTTCTCTCAACGAGAACATCGTCCGCGCCGGCATCAACTACAAATTCAACTGGTAACGGACCGGCTCGCGTCAGCGCGATCCACAAAAGCCCCGGGTAAAACCCGGGGCTTTTTCTTTGCGGGCACCCCGCGGTGGCTTGATTCCACGCGATTTCTCTGCACAACCGCTTGACGGGGAGACTAACGCTTTGACCGGCGAACCATGACCATTGCCAGGATGCGCGCGTCCGCCATTGCGCTGCGGATCGTCGAAGCGTGGAACGCCGTCGCCATGCGCTGGCCTCCGGTCGCCGTGATCGTCATTGCCTGGGCCGTGCTGGCGCTGCCGCTGGTGTTTTTCCGCGGCTTCAATTCCGACGAGGGTCTCGCCGTCACGATCGCGCGCACCGCGGTCGAAGACGGCGAGTGGCTCGTCCCGCACGTGTTCAACGTGCGCTGGATCGAACGTCCGACGCTGCTGTCGTGGATCATCGCCGCCATCAGCGAGCCGTTCGGGCAGGTCAGCCAGATCACCGCGCGTCTGCCCATCGTGTTGTTCCTGCTGGTGGGCTGCCTGCTGATCTATTTTCTGTTGCGCAAGGTCGGCGCCGGCGTTGCGGCGGCGCTGTTCGGCGCCGCGCTGTTTCTCGCCTGCCCGCTGGTCATGCGCGCCTATGTGATGATCACCGCCGACCTGCCGCTTGCGGTGCTTTTGTTCTTTGCCTTCGTGCTGTGGTGGGACGGCGCCGCCAAGAGATCGATCGGGCTCGGCCGCTGGAGCGCCATCGGCGTCGTGCTGGCGCTCGCCGGGCTCATGAAGGGACCGCAGCCGATCGCCTATTTCGCGCTCGGGGTCGGCGTCTTCGTACTCGGCAGCCGCTCGTGGCGGCAGCTTCCGGGCCTGATTCTGGCCGGCCTGATCTGCGCCATTCCGCTCGCGCTGTGGTACGCCGCGATCTACCGGCCCGGCGACGAAGGGAGCTGGGCGGCGTTCATGCGGGTCCACCCGCATCCGGATTTGATCTTCTCCGGGCCGCTCGCGGCGAGCGTCAGATTGTTGGGCGAGACCTTGCCGGCGGCGCTGGCCGCGGCGGTGTACTTCTTCGCGCGCGGCTTCCGCGGCCGCGACCGGGCGCCGCCCGGCTTCGTCGCGGCGCTTGCCTGCTACGCTTTCATCGCTTCGCTGTTCATCCTGTTCTGGCCGGGCGGCTCGGCGCCGCGTTATTACTTCCCGATGGTGCCGGCGCTGTGCGTGTTCGGCGGGCTTGCCTACGATGCGCTTGCCGCACGGCGGCCGGAGATCGTCGCCCCGCTCTTGCTGCTGACGGCTGGCCTCCTGGTCTACGCCTTGGGCTATTCCGTCGCCTCGCCATTCTTGCCGGCGCGCTTCCGGCCGACGCAAATCGAGGCGGCGCGGATCACCGAACTGGTGCAGGCCGCGCCCGGCCCGATCTACCGGACCGGCGACACCGCGCTCAACGTGCTGCCCTACGTGCCGGGCCGCATCCACAACGCCACGCTCGACGGGCTCGGCGCGGTGCCGGGGCCGGCCTGGATGGTGCTGCCGGCCGACGAGGCCGAAGCCCTGCTGGCGCGGCGGCCGGACAAGCTGCACGCGGTGATGCCGGTCGGCGAAGCGCAGCAATGGCGGCTGCTGCGGCTCGATCCATGAAACGGCCCCGGCGCGCGGTGTCGCGGCGCCAAGTTTTCGGGGCATAGCCCGCCGCGCGGACTGGCAAAGCGGCCGCGTTCTCACTACGTTCGATTGGCGTGCGATGACCGCTGAAACCTGCCTCCGAAAGCTGAATGAACGATCTTTTCGACAGCTCCGACAAGAGCGCCGGCCGTGCCGGCCGCCAAAATAGTGGCGCCGAGGCCCAGCGCGCGCATGATCGCCGCGTGATTTCGATCCGCGGCGCCCGCGAGCACAACCTCAAGAATGTCGATCTCGACATTCCGCGCGACCAGCTGGTGGTATTCACCGGCCTGTCCGGCTCGGGCAAATCCTCGCTCGCCTTCGACACCATCTATGCCGAGGGCCAGCGCCGCTACGTCGAGAGCCTTTCGGCCTATGCGCGGCAGTTCCTGGAGATGATGCAGAAGCCGGACGTCGACCAGATCGACGGCCTCTCCCCCGCCATCTCCATCGAGCAGAAAACCACCTCGCGCAATCCGCGCTCGACCGTCGGCACCGTCACCGAGATCCACGATTACATGCGGCTTTTGTGGGCGCGCGTCGGCGTGCCCTACTCGCCGGCGACCGGGCTGCCGATCGAGAGCCAGACCATATCGCAGATGGTCGACCGCATCCTGGCGCTGCCGGAGGGCACGCGGCTTTATCTGCTGGCGCCGGTGGTGCGCGGGAGGAAGGGCGAGTACCGCAAGGAGCTCGCCGACTTTATGCGCAAGGGCTATCAGCGCGTCAAAGTCGACGGCCAATTCTACGAGATCGCCGCGGTGCCGGCGCTGGACAAGAAATTCAACCACGACATCGACGTCGTGGTCGACCGCCTGGTGGTGCGGCCCGATATTTCCACGCGGCTGGCGGATTCATTGGAGCAGGCGCTCAAGCTCGCGGATGGGCTGGCAGTGGCGGAGCTGGCGGATGAAGCGGGCGGCGGGACGGCATCTCAATCGGTTGTCTCCCCCCTTGTGGGGGAGACCGACCGCCCGAAGGGCGGTCGAGAGGGGGGTAAACAAGCGTCAGCGCGAGGCACCCCTCTCCCTACCCCTCCCCCACAAGGGGGGAGGGAACAGTCAGAGCGAGCCGCTGACAAAAAAACGAAGCTCGCAACGGCAGCCGCATCGGACGCGCGGCGTCTCGTCTTCTCCGAAAAATTCGCCTGCCCGGTGTCCGGCTTCACCATTCCGGAGATCGAGCCGCGGCTGTTCTCGTTCAACAATCCGTTCGGCGCCTGCCCGAAATGCGGCGGGCTCGGCGTCGAGCAGCACATCGACCCCGATCTGGTCATTCCCGACAAGGAGCGCACGCTGCGCAAGGGCGCCATCGCGCCATGGGCGAAATCGTCGTCGCCCTATTACGTGCAGACGCTCGCGGCGCTCGGAAAGCATTACCGCTTCATCCTCGACAGCAAATGGAAGGACCTGCCGAAGAAGACGCAGGACGCCATCCTCTACGGCTCCGGCGACACCGACATCCGCTTTTCCTACGACGACGGCATCCGCGCCTACGAGACCAAGCGGCCGTTCGAGGGCGTCGTCACCAATCTCGAGCGCCGCTTCAAAGAGACCGAAAGCGAATGGGCGCGCGAGGAGATCGCCCGCTATTTTACCGACGTGCCGTGCGAGGCCTGTCGCCGCTATCGGCTGAAGCCGGAAGCGCTGTGCGTGAAGATCGGCGGCCTGCATATCGGCGAAGTCTCCGACATGTCGGTCAAAGGCGCAGCGGCCTGGTTCGCTGAGCTACCGGAAAAGCTCACCGCCAAGCAGAACGAGATCGCCGGGCGCGTCCTCAAGGAGATCCGGGCGCGGCTGAAATTTCTGGTCGATGTCGGGCTCGATTATCTGACATTGGCCCGGGCGTCGGGCACGCTGTCCGGCGGCGAGAGCCAGCGCATCCGCCTTGCCTCGCAGATCGGCTCCGGCTTGACCGGCGTCCTTTACGTGCTCGACGAGCCGTCGATCGGGCTGCATCAGCGCGACAATGCACGGCTGCTCGACACGCTGCGGCGGCTGCGCGACCTCGGCAACACCGTGATCGTGGTCGAGCACGACGAGGACGCCATCCGCGCCGCCGATTATGTGGTCGATGTCGGGCCCGGCGCCGGCGTGCACGGCGGCCGCATCGTCGCCGAAGGCACGCCCGCCGATATCATGGCCAATCCCGCCTCGCTCACCGGCGAATATCTCAACGGCGTGCGCGAGATCGCCGTTCCGGAGCGGCGGCCGAAGAATCCGCACCGCGTGCTGCGGGTGGTCGGCGCCCGCGGCAACAATCTGAAAAATATTTCGGCGGAAATCCCGCTCGGCCTGTTCACCTGCGTCACCGGCGTGTCCGGCGGCGGCAAGTCGACGCTGCTGGTCGACACGCTCTACAAGGCGCTGGCGCGGCGCTTGAACGGCGCCAGCGACGCCCCTGCCCGCTTCGACCGCATCGAAGGCCTCGAGCACCTCGACAAGGTGATCGACATCGACCAGTCGCCGATCGGGCGCACGCCGCGCTCTAACCCCGCGACCTATACCGGCGCCTTCACGCCGATCCGCGAATGGTTCGCCGGCCTGCCGGAATCCAAGGCGCGCGGCTACGCGCCCGGCCGCTTCTCCTTCAACGTCAAGGGCGGCCGCTGCGAGGCTTGCCAGGGCGACGGCGTCATCAAGATCGAGATGCATTTTCTGCCCGACGTCTATGTCACCTGCGATGTCTGCAAGGGCAAGCGCTACAACCGCGAGACGCTGGAGGTGCTGTTCAAGAACAAATCCATCGCCGACGTGCTCGACATGACGGTCGAGGAGGCGCTGGAATTCTTCAAGGTGGTGCCGCGGGTGCGCGACGTGCTGACGTTGTTGCGCCGCGTCGGCCTCGACTACATCCATGTCGGCCAGCAGGCGACGACGCTCTCCGGCGGTGAGGCGCAGCGCGTCAAGCTCGCCAAGGAGCTATCGAAGCGCGCGACCGGCCGCACGCTCTACATTCTCGACGAGCCGACCACGGGGCTGCATTTCCACGACGTGGCGAAGTTGCTGGAAGTGCTGCACGAGCTGGTCGAGAGCGGCAACACCGTGGTGGTGATCGAGCACAATCTCGAAGTGATCAAGACCGCCGACTGGATCATCGACCTCGGCCCCGAAGGCGGCGACGGCGGCGGCGAAATCGTCGCCGCCGGCATGCCGGAAGACATCGTGCGCGAGCCGCGGAGCTATACGGGAGCATTCCTCAAGCCGGTGCTGGCGCGCGGCGGCAGCGGTAAGCGCCGCAAGCGCGTCGAGGCGGCGGAGTAGCAAGTATCCCCTCTCCCCTTGTGGGAGAGGGTGCTGAGCGAGCGTCGGCGAGCGAAGCGGGTGAGGGTTCAAGCGCGTCGAGGCGGGGGCGGCGATTTTCCCTGGTGGTTTGCAAAACTCGGGGGCGGATCGCGCCGCGAGAAGGATTTCTGCTGTCCCTGCAATCGCGCCCGAATCAAGAAAATGGCTACCATTCACGTAAAATCGGCAGTCGTCCGAGTAACGCCGGCTAATATCGGCAATGGTAAGACTAACACGGCTATGATCGTAGATAGGGCGAAGTTCGGAGGCTGGGCCATGACCGGAATTTCACGGCGTAGGTTTGGGGTGAGTGTTGGAGCACTGGCTGTGTCCACTTTCACCATCGGCACGGCTCGCGCGACAAATCAAAGTCAGCCAGCGGCATACCCGATTGCTTCCGATGTTTTCACGACACTGCAGAGGACGATCGTGCCTAGCCCAACACCTTCGGTGACGATTCCTCTTTATGAGGTTTCAAAATACCAGCAATACGGCTTTGGCAACTGGACGTTCGGCGATCCTCTCAATCCGGCAATGCGAACCGATATCATGCCGGCTCTCTATGACGTCTCAGCAGTCACGAAAAAAGCAAAACTGTTAAAGTTCTTCACTATGACCGACATGCATATTACCGACAAGGAATCTCCTAATCAGGCAATCTATCTTCAACGCTTGCACAAAACATTGTCAGTCAGCGCTTCGCTATATTCAGGGATCATGCTGTATACAACGCATGTTCTCGATGCAGCGGTCCAGACGATAAACGCTCTTCACAAAAAAGATCCATTTGATTTTGGCATCTCTCTGGGCGATGCCTGCAACAGCACAGAATACAACGAGCTAAGATGGTACATTGATGTCCTCGACGGCAAGGTTATCATCCCAAGTTCCGGCGCTCATCTCGGAGCCGGCACCATCGATTATCAGAAACCTTACAAGGCAGCAGGGCTTGATAAGACCATCCCCTGGTATCAGGCCCTCGGCAATCACGATCATTTCTGGATCGGCTCAATCCCAGTGGACCATAGCCTTCGCACCGACCTTCGAAAGTCCTACATCACCGACGAGGTCTTTGCCGCAGGAGATGTTCTCCGCGATCCCACGCAGATAAAAGACCATGCTTACTACATGGGCGTAGTCGACGGCTCGACTCGTTACGGCGACATCAAATACGCAGGGCCAGTCGCTGACTTTAAGAGCCATCCGAAGGTTACGGCCGATCCAGATCGCCGTTCACTTTTGCGAACGGAGTGGATGAAGGAATTTTTTGCAACATCTTCAAATCCGGTCGGTCATGGTTTCAACCTGGCCGATGCCAACAATGGCTTTGCTTGTTTTAGCTTTGCACCGAAGTCAGACATACCGATAAAGATTATCGTGCTCGACGATACTCAAAGGGAAGACGATAACTCTGCCGACATCCATGGGCATGGCTTCCTTGACCGGGCGCGTTGGAGCTGGCTTAAAAAGGAACTTGCGGATGGTGATGCCGCCGGTCAGCTCATGATCATCGCTGCCCACGTACCAATAGGCGTCGAAGTGACCGCGCCTACATCCGAAATGGGTTGGTGGACCGATCCTCAAAATGCCGTAACCCTGCCGACTCTGATTGCCGAACTTCACAGCCACCCGAATTTAATCATGTGGCTCTCGGGGCATCGTCATTTGAATACCGTTAAAGCATTTATTTCACCCGACCCACTCAACGCTCCTGAAAAAGGCTTCTGGCACGTTGAGACTTCATCGTTAAGGGATTTTCCCCAGCAGTTCCGAACTTTTGAGATCTACCTCAACAGCGACTATACGATTTCGATCGTTACGACCGACGTTGATCCGGCAGTCAGAGACGGAACGCCTGCTGCGACATCACGCAAATATGCGATCGCGGCACAGCAGCTGGTCAATGCTAATATCTATAATTCTAATCCAACCAATGATCCAACCATAAAGCCAATGCCGACCGGTTCCTACAATGCGGAGCTTGTGAAGAAAATGAGCCCGGCAATGAAGACGAAGATGCAGTCAATGTTCGCAGCACGATAGCGGAGGTCGCCTTTGGGCCGTTCATGACCCCGGCGTCACCGGCGTCTTATCTTTAATGGCGGTTCTCATGCGCGTCATTACGAAAGAGCCCCCTCACCCGGTCCCTCGCGTTGCTCGGGACCACCCTCTCCCGCGAGGGGAGAGGGGAAGATAAACTAGGCCAGCGCTGGCACCGCCAGCGGCAAACGCCGCAAGCGCTTCGAGGCGGCGGAGTAATCTCCCCTAGGCACGCGATCGTGTTTTGCTATAGATTGCAACCATTGCGAGTGGCGAAATGAGGTTTGTATGACCAACCCGCCGGTGCCGTTAAATCCCGCGATGAACGACCTCACAAGGGACAACAAGGTTCAAATTCTTTTAGCGGCCTACCAAAAACACGCCGCCGAACTCGCAGCGATTCAAGAAAGCCAGGAGAAGCTCGACAGCCTAGTCCTGGCTATTTACTCAGCCGGCCTGACGCTGATCGCTGCCCTGGCTAAGGACGCGCGGAAAATCCTTGCCGGGCCGTCGCCCTTCGCGTGGGCGCTCATCGTGCTTGCAATCTTTCTCGGCGTCTATGCCGTTTATATGAGTGCTCGCCGAGACGATGCGCGCCGAAGTGTGCGCGAAGCGTTGACGCGGGTCGAGCAGGCACTCGCATTCTATGTGCCCGGTTCTTATCTGCAGAACACGTCGCTGTACCCGATCAAATTTCTCGACTTTCCAAAAAAGAGGTTCCAGAATTGGAGCGTCGCCATCGTGGTTCTTGTGGGTATCGCCTTTGCTGTCGGCATCTATCTGATCGCCACGTTCTGAACGCCATGCACCTTACCATGCATCGAGGCCGGCATGAAGACGCAAGCGGCCACGCTCATTGCCGCGGCCGCCGCGCTCGCACCGTCGGCGCTGGCGCGCGGGAGCAGCGCCGGCAGGCGCCGCAAGCGCGTCGAGGCGGCGGAGTGAGGGCTTGAGAAAGGGTCTTGAATGATTTTTTCGAAGAAAAAAACATCGGACGTATTCGGTGTTTCAAACACCATCCTGCCAGATTCGTACGTAGATCGCGGATCGCTAGATGAGCATATTCAGTTGCTCCTTGAACGCCGTACTCACATCGCGCTGCGGGGAGAGTCAAAATGCGGAAAATCATGGCTTCGTCAAAAGAATATCCCAAATGCCATAACCATTCAGTGCCGGTTAAAGAAGAAAGTAATTGATCTCTACACCGATGCGTTATCGCAGTTGCAAATCAAGCTAACAGTTGATGAATCGTCATCTACCTTATTCAAGGCTTCCGTTGAGGCGAGCGGCGAGATTGGCGCTTCAATCTTAGCGAAGCTCGGCTTTAAAAGTTCACTTGGCACGGATACGACTTCGGGCCAACGCACTTCGACGGTTGGTCACGATATCAATGATTTGCGGTACATCGCTGAAATTCTCAAGGAGTCAGGACGCCGTCTCGTTATTGAGGATTTTCACTATATGTCGGTCGAGGAACGGCAGGCTTTCGCCTTCGATCTCAAGGCATTTTGGGACTACGGCGTTTTTGTAATCATTATCGGCGTTTGGAGCCAAAGTAATATGTTGATCCATTTGAATCCTGACCTTTCTGGCAGAATTGAAGAAGTATCGATTTACTGGAGCGACGCCGACCTTGATCAAGTGATCACAAAAGGTGGCAACGCCTTAAAATTAAACTTTTCCGACGCCATGAAGAGGCGGGCTATCAGCGAATGCTTCGGCAACGCAGGAATTTTGCAAAAGCTTGTTCTTGATACACTGGACCAGCTGGGAATCACTGAGGAGCAATCGACAAACGCTAACGTGATCGACCTAGGTGCTTTGGAAAGCGCTGAGTTAGCATATGCGGAACAACTCAATCCTCTTTATCAGCAGTTCGCGACAAGGGTGTCGAAAGGCATCCGAAACAGACAAGACTCAACCGGAATTTACGCACACGCCATCGCGGTAATTTTAGAAGCCGATGACCAGACTTTGATGAAAGGCATCACGCGTGATCAGATTTATGAGATAGCCCATTCTCGCCAGAACAGAATCCAAAAAGGTAACCTCGGAAAAGTCTTGGAGAAGTTTGAAGAACTCCAAGTTGATAGCGAGGGACGGGGACTGGTTCTAAGCTACAATGAAGCAACTACGGAAGTAGCGGTAGTTGACCGACAATTATTGCTGTATCGACGATACGCAACAGTTAAATGGCCATGGGAAGACATGATTAAAGAAGCCGATGCCTCCGGAATCGGCTTCTCGGGTACCTGAACGTAATCGTCACCACCGGGCTTCACCCGGTGGTTCCATGCTGACTCTTCGAAGCCGCATGGATTGCCGAATCAAGTCCGGTAATGACCCTCATGACTCCCCTCATTTTCAGACAGGTCCGAAAGTATTAGCGAAGACCGGGAGTTCCGCCAGCATCGTGGCAAACCGCTCGACGAGCGGCTGCAGCCGCGGCTGCGGCATGGTTGGCA
>Ga0187884_10003386_pt1 | contig 12448 bp, 12 predicted proteins | sample June2016WEW_20_4_FD_132983 | JGI IMG/M metagenome (GOLD analysis project Ga0187884, IMG submission 132983) | Peatland microbial communities from SPRUCE experiment site at the Marcell Experimental Forest, Minnesota, USA - June2016WEW_20_40 | ecosystem: Environmental > Terrestrial > Soil >...
ATATTTGGCATCCTGCGTCAGGCGATACATATAAAGCGCGCTCACACAGGCCTCCGACTGGACCCACCAGCTTTTCTCACGGTTCTGGGCGGGTTGATTGAATGCGCCGTAGTAGAAGAAACCGCCCTGGTCTTCGTCATAGCCATATTTCAACGCGTAATCGAACAACGCCCGATAAAGGTCAAGCAATGGATAATTTGAGATTCCTGCGGCGTCGCAAGCGTCATTCAGCAGCCAGATGTTTTCCAGGTCATGGCCATAGGAAACCCGTGCATAGTTGCCCGTGAGCACCGGTTCCCAGTTGCGCTGATACTTGTCCGTGCAGGCGCCGAGGCCTTTGCGGACAACAGCGTTGCTTTGGATGGCGATCAATTCCAGCAATCGCTCCCGCGCCAGGGGCAGCTTGCTGGCCCGGTAAAAGGTGGTCATGGCCTCCAGCAAATGCAGGTGTGTGTTCATCAGCTTGAAATCAGGCTCACCCATGTAAGTTGTCTCTCCGGGCGGGGCCGGGGTCCAATCTTCATTGAACCACTCGAGGTAGCCGCCATAAATTTTGTCGTGCGCTTTCGCCTCCATCAAATTGAAAAGCCGGGTCGCAAGGTCCAAGGCCTCTTTTTTTCCCGTGGCCAGGTAGTACTCGGAAAGCGCGTAAAGGGCGAAGGATTGGCCGTAAAGATGTTTCTTGAGCCGCAGTTTTTTATCACCCGTGACGTCCACTTCCCAGTAGAAACCGCCGTTCTTTTGATCCCACATTTTTTCCTTCAGAAAACGATAGCCGGCGTCCGCCGCGTCCAGGTATTCCTGACCGCCGCAGCCGGTGCGGGCCAGGTGCGAGTAGAACCAGACCATCCGCGCCTGCGTAACGATCATTTTGGTTCCCGGCCCTTTCAGCCGTCCCTCGATATCGTGGTTGAGAAGGTAGCCGCCGTTTGTTCGGTCGATCGTTTTCGGATACCAGAACGCGACAATGTTTTCCGTGAGGTTGGTTTCAAGCCTGGGCCGGTAGATTTTTGCAGTGTCAGCCAAATCCTGGCCGGGGAGCCGGGCAATGGACAAGAAGAGCAAGGCCGCAAGCCAGCCGGTGGTTTTGTGAAATTGCATGGGTTGTTTGCTACGGCATTGCAGGCGCAAAGGCGAGATTTTTGCTGCGAATGCGGCAGGGGTGACTGGTGGATCGAAAGACCGTCTCGCCTGTTCCATCGGCGAATGATTTTAAAGTTCCTCGAAGTTTTCAGTGGAATTAGATTCACGCTCGCCCTCACCCCGGCCCTCTCCCCCAGGAGAGGGAGAATCTTTCGCCGCGTTTTGAGCATATGTCATATGACTGGTTGTCGTGTGTCTTGTTTGTAAATGACACCGAATCGGTGACGGCAATGGAGATTGAGAAGTTTCCAGCACCGTGACAATGCTCACCCTCTCCCCGGGGGAGAGGGCCGGGGTGAGGGCGGACGTCATCCCTGAGTTCATGTCATACCTGATGAGCCCTGGTTCACACCCTGTCACCCACTAAAATTCTCGAGCAATGATTTTTAAGAATCGGGCCAGGGCGCATCTCACTTTTTGTGCGGGTTGCTATCTGGCTCTCATTAACACCCTGCTTTAGCGGGGTGTGGGTGGCTGACCTCACGTCGTAACCGCTTCAGCGGTTTTCCCCGCACGGTAAACCGCTTCAGCGGTTGGTGGGCCTTGGCTTTGGCCCCACACCCCGCTAAAGCAGGGTGTTAATGAAATTTAAATGTAAACGAGACGCGCTAGCCACTGGGCCAAGCGCCCGACCGCAAGTACGCTATCAAAGTCAGGTAATAACAACAAGTGTTTGGCGATGGTCGGGAAAAGTGCGGCGCGAGAATACAACTGGAATTTACCCATGAAGACGAATAGCTCTTACCAGCTAACAACTGAAGGGCGAGGCGCATTGTCCCATTTGGTGCCATCCCAAAATTCCGCCTGATGTTGTGAGTTGAGTCGCGTCGGCACCCCGACCGAGCGGAGCGCGGCAACGTAGATTATTTCAAAACTGGCCTCGTCGGTAATTTGCCTCAGCCAAATTGCGGGCACATCGTGGGGTAGATTCGGCAAGGCAGCAATGGTCACGCGCTCGCGCAGGTGTCGCACGACGATCTTGGCAGCGTCATCCGGTGAAGACTCATGGCGGATGCGTGGGTAAAACTCCTCCCACAATGGACGACGCCAATTCAAGCTGGTTGAGAGTTGAGAGTTGAGAGTTGAGGGTTCTATGGCTGGCGATAGAACGAAATCCTGGTAGTTCGTCTCATCCACCTGCCAATTGATCAGTTCGCGGTTGTAACCAGCCAATTCAACATGTACCAGCAGCGTTTTCAATTTCTGGCCATGCCAGATGGGTTGGGCGGCCAGAAATTCAAAATCTCCGTGTTTTTTTGGTGGTATCAAAAATCGCCGGGCGATGGAGAGCGTCCTGTCGCTGACGGCAAAATGGGGCGTGACCAGATGAATGGCCGTTTCCGTCAGCGCCCAAATTCCAAGGATGACCGCAAGCCAACGGAGTGCAATTTCATGGCGTTTCAGTTTAATTTTTTCAGGTGAGGCGGCCTTGCGACATCGCAACCAAGCAAACCAGCCGACAGCCCATGTTGCCGCCGGCAGCCAGAACAACCATAGCGGCGGTGCGTCTGCCTGCCATTGGGCAATCGAATGATAATTCTGCCATGCGTCCTTGCCAGCCAGATGTGTCCGGCAGTATTCACCGATACTACGGAAAACCACTCCACGTTCCGGCTCCATGCCATGCGGAATACCAGGAATTACTTTCAACTCTGCTGGCAGGCCTTTGGTTTGCAAAAGTGAAGCCAGACGTTTTGTATCAGCCGCGGGAAAAATTTCATCCTGTTCTCCATGAACAAGCAGAACTGGGCAGTGTAATGATTCCAAACGGCTGTCGGTTTGGCCTTCTGGCAGGCCGGCACCGCTTAACAGGACAAGTAATTGCAATTGTTGTTCCGGGTGTTGTAGGGCGAAATCAAGCATCCGGTTTGCCCCCATGCTGAAACCAACCCAGGCGATGGCGTTGGTATTGGCCCATTTCTGCCGGCCAAGATAACGGAGCAAGGCTTCAAATTGTGAACCGAAAGCTGCCTCATTGATTTGGTTGTATTCCAGACTGACGGCGGCGAGACCGAGTTCAGCTGTCTGCCGTAAATCGTTGCCATCATTCATCAAAGTGCCGCCGGAGCCGTGGGCATAAATGATCACCGGATACTGGCGCATGGGCTTGGGCAGCACGGCGACGCATTTGAATTTATCGTGATCAGCGGTTTTGAGCGTGAACCATTTGCGAGAAAAGGGGTCTTGTTCTTTGGCCCAGAACAATGCGCCCAGAAAAAGCAGGACAAGACAAATACCTGATACGAATTTCACGGATTGGCACGAATTAAGGAACTTCATTGGTTTGCTTTGCCGCTACTTTATGTAATTCATCTGATCCCAATTCCAGCAGAATCCAGAATGTGGAAGCCGTGGCCAACTTGAACAGCCCGCCGTCAAACCAGAAACCGACCAACAACACGATTGCACCGGCGCGACAAGTCGCTCGCAACGAGTCCAAAGTCCAAAGTCCGGAATCCAAAGAAGGACCGGCATCCTGCCCGTCTCCGACTTCTGGCTTCTGAATTCTGAATCCTGAATTCCGGCCCAGCGATAGCCAGAGATACATGCCAAAACAAAACAGCGCAGGGATTCCAAGCGTGGCACCGAGCATGAAATAATCATTCAGTTGAATGGCCAGGCCTTCGACAACTTTGGGTGCGCGATAATAATGGTCATACAACGGTTCCGGTTGGTCCCAGCCAAAGCCAAACCACGCTTTTTCCGCCATCATTTGCAATGTTCCTTCCCAGGCAGCAATTCGATTTCGCCAGGAAAAATCATTCACATTAACGACGGAGGAGGCCCGCCTTGCAAGCGGATGTTGCGGTTGTTGAAACTGCCAAAAGACAAGAACAGCAACGGCGCAGGTGATTACGACCAGACTGACTTTATTGGTGCGAATCCAGCGGATTGTCCGAATTTGTTGAAAATGCGAATCTTTGATTGCTCGAAAGGTAAGAAAGGCAAGCCCGCAAAGCGTGGCCAACCAGGCCCCGCGACTGTAACTATGCAACAGCCCGCGAGCCATCAAGCCAGCCGCGAACAGGAACAAAATGACAATCGCGTATTTCCTAACTCCTGACTTCCAACTTCTATCTACCATCTTCCACCTGCTAATTCCCAATCCGAGCGCAAGCGAGACGCCCACACCCATAAGCAACCCGGATATGTTCGGATTATCCCAAGGGCCGGACCAACGGGCGTGATTGCGATACTCATAGGAATGACCTGAATCCACATTCCAGACGGAAGCCAAAGCTAGCAGAATTATCAGCAGGGACACGGGTAAAAGTGGAAAGCGGAAAGCGGAAAGCGGGAATGGTTTATGGGCATTGAAGCCAGCCCACACGGCAACTCCTTGACCCAGCACTGCGCCAGCCAGCAACGTCAAGGTATCAGTGGATGGGGAATAAGTCAACGTGTAAAAAATCGCGCCGATCAATACCATGGCGGCGAGCCATAAACCCGGGTTGCTTACCCGCCAAAATCCCGGAGTCGTGCGGAAGCGGAAGAAAAGAAATGTCGTGAAGTAAACTTCCAGACACAGAAAAATCATCCATTGAGTTTCCGAATCATGAAAAACGGCTGCAATTTCTCTTGAAGTTGAACCAGCAGAGCCAGAAAACGATCTCCAAACTCCATTGGCAAACAGGAGCACAAACAACAAAATAGCCACAATCCCGGATTTGAGAGCTGTGGCTATCGATTTACGAATCATCACCAAAAAGGTGGCGGTTGTTCAAACATTGTAAAGCCGTTTATGTTGTTGAAACAGATGCTTCTGATGATGACGCTGCTGGTGGAACCTTCCGTTTTTCTTTCCAAAGCCAGAACAAGGCGCCATAACTGCCGGTCCAGAGGTAGGCCAGAATGATTTTCATGGCGGCGTCGGCGGTTTGGGGCGGAATATGCAGCGCATCGGTCAGACTGCCCAAACAATGGCATGGCTCGTGGTAACCGACCCAGAGCAAGCCGAACCGGTAAACAATAAAATTTGAGGTCAACCAGGCAATCAACCCGGCTTGTAACCACAACCGCCGGCCAAAGAAACAAACCAGCGCAACAGCCAGTTCAAGAACTCCAACCACCCAAAAGACGTATCGGAATGGAACCGCCAGAATGGGATCGGAATTTTGCAGGATACGGGCGCTGCCGCCAGCGCTGATAAACTTGGCAATGGCCGTGACCAGCAACAATGTCCCTGCTGAATATACAAAAATGATTAACTTTCGCTGCACATTTTCCCCTATTAGGAACAAACTATCTCCGATGCCTTAAATGATAAACCACAAAGAAGACAAGGGGCGACACCATTACAAATATAAGCAAGCCGAGAATAATCTTGCGCCGGTCGGGTTTTTCCGTGCCCGCCTTGATTCTATATTCTTTCATAACCGCCTCCAGGGTTTTTCCTGGCGGCATCCCTATTTTTGCTCCGAGATAATCTGCCAATTCCCTTTCAGCATAAGCCATTTGTTCCTCATTCTTTGATTGTCGCGCCAGGCGCAGATTGACCCACAGTTGAGCATTCGTCTCGTGGTCAGCCAGTTTTTGTTTATAATCATCCAACATTCCCTCGTAAATTTTGCGCATATTGGAGGGAAGTGCGGGGTTGTCCAATTCGCGTTCATAATGCGCTATGTCCAATTTCAAGGATTGTTCTATGGGATCAGGCCTATTTGTCATGAACCCGGTCCTTGGATTGGAGCGTATGGTCTCAATAAAAAGTTTGTTACTTTGAACCTGCGCTTGGTGGTCAGCCCATTGTCTTTTGAACCGCGCCAGCGAATTTTCAAGAAACTGGCGGCTGTTTGCATCAAGACCCGGCCTTTGTAAATCCAGCCTGACGCCATTAATTTTCTGTAAAAGCCAGACTTCCATGGTATCGTGCGGAACAGTGTTGGACGCTGGCGCTCCCCCATTAATATCAACACTTGGAATGTCATAATTACTGTTAACCTGAAACGGGTTGGGTGGAGCAGGCAGGGTTGCTTTAATCATTACTGGAGGTTGAGGCCTGTTGGTTGCCGAATCGGCGCGAACGCTTACATTAGCCGCGCTGACCAGACACAAAACCACCACCGCAGCGCTCAACCCCCTCAAGCTGACTAGGAAAATACGCAACCAACTCATAATTTACGCATCCACTATTCAGCCTTTTGATGGATTGCAGCCATTACAACAGTTCGTCCAAGATTGGTATGCGGCTGCGCAAGTGTTGTTGTATGCTGTAACCCCAGATTTATAGACTGCGTTAAAGGTGTTTTGCGCATTTTGGACACAAGTTTGTTCGGTAAGCGCATGTGTTGTATACGCCGCCTGTAACGCATTAGTTGCAGTCGTGACCGTCGAATTCCAGGTATTCCAATTATTTCCAGTCGGCGTGGCTGGCGGAACATTGGCCTGCTGATTATAAGCGGCCTGCGCATTATTATCTGTAGCTGTTTGGGTGGCATTGGCTGTTGCAACGCACGCGTTATATTGTGAGTCGCTGGTGCTGTTACAACCGCAGAGGGAAACATCTTTGTTCCATTCCTCCGCGGCCACACTGGTGGTATATTGGTATATATTCCAGGCAAGCGTTTGATTGTATTGGTATGTTGCGTTGGCCACATCAATGGTATATTCCTGCTGTGCGTAGGAAACCCAGTCATCATGGCTTTGGGTGACACCGCACATAATTTGATCATGATTGTTTTGTGCATCAGCAGGACCTACTGAATTAACATAAGCCGTGTACGCACTAAGGCAGTTATTGTTATAAGTTTTCTCACAGCCATCCACGCAACAATTGCCGGGATTTTGGCTGCAATCTGCATCCAACTCACAATTCGCACATGTGGTTCCTGCCTGGGCTCCGCAAAGTGGAGCGGTGTAATTATCGGACATGATTCCGGACTGTACATATGTGGCATTAGCTGTGCCGGAACCATTGATAAAGGCGGCATTGGCCTGCCTGTCATTCTGATTTTGAGTAGCCGTTGCGTTGGCAACGCTCTGGTTATAAGTGTTCTGTGCGTCGTTTGCACATTTTGTTGCTTGATCCTCGGCGGTTGCCTCGGAGTAAATACACGCCGCGCCGGCTTGGCAGACACATTGAGTGTTCGTTCCGCACGCAACCACTGCTTGATTGTAAGTATCGACCGCTGTTTTAGTGGCCGCGACGTCCGCACTGCCACAAGAGCCAATATCGTTAAACACTTGTGGGTTTCCGACGAACGTATAAAATGTATTAAGAGCCGTTTGTTGAGCGAGAGCTTGAGCTATGGCGTCCTGGTTGACCGTATTCGTGTACGTGTTTTGGGCGTTCCAATAACTTGCAACATAGGTGTTATAAGCCAGATTGTCCCTGTTTTGCTGGTCAGTGGAACATTGTGCCATGGCGGCGGTGTAAGTACTGCCACAATCAGCCTGTGTTGACATTGGAGTTATGCAAGAAGCGCCAAAAATAATTATTGCCGTGCAATACCTGTTCCATTTTTTCACTTTCATATGACTCCTTTCTTGTTTTACAACTGTTTTTATGTTCTTGTTTGACGACGGGCAATCATCTTTCCGAAGTGTTTTTTATTGTTTCACCCTGCCACGGGAAGGCTGACAACATTGTTCCATAGACCGCCGCAGCGTCGCTTGCAGGTAGAAGGCTTTGTATTTCAAGAGCCGAGTTTGTCCTGCGGGTCATGCGTGCGGTGTGGTGTAAGTAAGGAACCATCCATTTTACCGTCTCGTTATTGTCAGAAATTGCTCGCCCGGTCTTCATTGATTTTACATGGCTATTGAAATGTTGCGAACGCGGTATTAAAATGAAAATGAACAATCATTTTCAGACATTTTGAATCATTTGCGGACATTTGCGGACTAAGCGGGGTTAAACGTGGGCGGTTGCTGGGAGGGACAGATGCCCCATCGATGTTTGTATTTGCGGGTGAAGTTGGTGGGCTGCCGGTAACCCAGACAGGACGCCGTTTCTTTGATGGAGGAACCAGCGCTCAATAATTCAAGGGCGTGGCGCTGGCGCTGTTCGGCCAGCCAAGCCTTGGTGTTTTTGCCCAGTTGCTTGAGGAAGTGCCGGTGCAATGTCCGCACTGAGACGCCGCATTTCTTCGCCAGTGCAGCCGCGGACCAGTTTGCCTCTTGAGCCAGTTTCGGCCAGTTCTGAATGTGATGCAAGTGAGTGTTCATAGGATTGCCTTTTCTTCCTTTAAGGTGGTTTCAAATGATCGGGACAATTGCTTTAAGAGGGTGATGGTTGACCTGCAGTGGGGACAGGGGATTTTTTGGCCCAGCGCATGGGTTGGAAATTCGACGTGTCCGCCGCATAAGACGCAGATCATTTTCAGGTTTTCGTCCGGCTTACTTAGGGTGATGGCCGCCCGACAGTGCGGACAGGAAATTTGTTGGCCCAGAGCATTCGGGAGAAAGGTAATGTGTCCGCCGCAGTGAGCGCAGGCGGTTTTTAAGTAGCCCTTGGAATCTTCTCTCCACAGCCACAGCAGTGCCATCAAACTTCCACTCAGCAGGTAAATGGACACGGTTATTACAATCAGCCAGGCCGTGTTGGAGGAGATGCCAAACGTGCTGGCCGGGCTGGCCAGATATGCACCCGGGCCACGGTAATTGCCTCGCTGAAGGAAGCCGATTTGATACACACAGAAATTCGTCGCCAACCACAATATGAGAATTAACTTCAACCAAACACCTTTGCCAAACAGGCAAACCAATGCCATTCCCAGCGCAATTGCGCCGACAATCCAAAAAAGGGTTCGCACGGAAATCATGAAGAGGGGATCTTGCGGCTGGACCAGACCGGCACTCCCAAGATTTCCGAGGAAAAGCATCAAGGCCGTGGCAAACAAGCATGTCCCCGCTGAATCCGTAAACGCATTTATTAGTTTTCTATCCATCGATCAGTTGCAATCACCATCAGTTGTTCGGACACAGTCTAACGATTAGCCGACAGAAATCGTGCAAACTGCCGGGCGCGATCCCGCTCGGAAGCTACGGAGTTTGGTATGTGTCCGGCGCCGGCCGAAAAAAAGAGCGTAACTGATGTTCCAAGTGCGGCTGCCTGATTTTGATATCTCGACAGCCGGGCGAATTGCCCATAATCATCATTCCCGGCAATAACCAATATTTTTTTGTTTTGCAATCTCGACAGGTCAGGCAGAGTAGTCGGGCTGAATAGAATGGCACCTCTCCATAATTCGGGGTTTTCCGAAATGAGTTCGCTGGCGAAAGCGGTTGCTGTACTGGATTCATATAGATAAACACGTTTGCCATCCACATTTGGATTTTTCGCCAGCACCTCGCGGAGAGCTGCCACGCAGGACTCGTCAACGATGGCGAAGTAATACCCTTCATTCACAGCGATTTGATTGTACGGACACCAGTTCCAAAATTGCTTGGTGATGATGAGGGGATATTTCCCCCCGACAGAAACCTGCGCTGGCTGCCACAAGTAGTAAGTCTTCGCACCCCCCGACGCGTTCGTGACCGCACCAATGAGGGGGGCAGTGATTTTGACCCAAGCCGACTCGCGGGTTGAACTGTCAACCACACAACGGATCGTTTTAGATTTGATGTCGTATTCCCATATGCTGGGGAGTTCACCATTCTCACTGCCCGTAAAAAATATGTGATCACCGCTTAAAGAAAAATTCTCAATCCAGCCTTTCCAGGGCACAAGAATCGGAGCCAGGTTGGGTTTGGTCTGTATACAAAGATCCGGCCAATGTCCACGGTCGTTCGACCAGTTCACGTAGGCGTATCTCGGACCACCGTCAATCCACTTCACATTCGAAACGAAATCATGTTGTTGATTTCCAATTCTTTCAGTATCTGCAATTCCTTTGGAGCCTGGAGAAAAGCGAATGACAAATTGTCCATTTTCATGACTGCAATTAAGTAAAAATTCACCGGACGACTTGTCATAGGCAAATCCAACCAGTGTATCGGTTGTTGCCTCCCATATTTTTTGGGGCTGTCCCCCGGCAAAGTCTAATAGCCAGATGGCACCAGCCTCCCGCCAGGCCACCGAATGCTCCGAAATGGCAGTCAAGTCTTCCAAATTGGCAGCCACTTTTTCAAAGTGCCTTTTGTATTCCCAACCGTTTTTGCCCTGCCTTACAACGACGCGCACATCCGTGTGCGTCGAGCAAGCGAAGGAGTCGGCGTTGAGCCAGGCAAACTGGTAAAGATCTTGATCCGCTCCAATTTGAGCCAATTGTTCTCCATTGGTGCCGTCGAAAATCAGTATGAATTCCTTGTCTTGGTTGTTGTCGGGCCAGGCACAGGCGAACAGGCTGTCATCCGGAGACCATCCCAACATCGTAAAACGCTGCCAGCGGAGTCTGTTTTCAATTTTTTCACACAACAAACGGGGCTTCCCACCATCGGTATTGCAAAAATAAATGCCGACACCACGTTCCGTATCCTGACAAAAAACCAATCGCGTATTGGCATGATTTGGAATCAAATCCTGTTTAAACCGCGTTATGGCAGTGAGCGTATCAGCGACTTTTTGCGCGCCGAAATACCCGGTTGCGAAGACACATAGCCGCCAGCTAATCACAAAAAACGAGACGCCGGTCATTATCCAAACGGCGGATGGTCTGACAGTAAAGTGTTTAGACAGGCTGATCATGGGCTGGTTTAAGCTCCAGTTCATTTTTGAAAATCATTGAGGCGGCCACGGTGGGGGTTGACCAATCGCAGCGGGGCGGGTCTGAGGCGGCACATAATTCAAATGCCATGAAAAACTCCACAGACTCTCCAGGGATACCCGTTCCGCGTGCCCGTCCATAAAAGAGAGATTGATGAATCCTGGAAGCGGCTCGGTACCCACCATGTTTCTGGGTACATTTCCGGGCAAAATACCGTGTCGCGCAATGGTGATGCGTCCCATGTCCGGTGTAACCGCACCTCTCGTCAAATCAATTGCCGGACCCGATTGCTCGTAGGGCCAGACATCTGCCCAGATGGAATCGCAGAAAAATGGAGTCGTGGAAGGTTTTTGCACAGCGGAAAACTTTTTGAAAAATAATCCGCCGGAGTCCGGCAAGCCTGTGTAAAGCCAGCCATTCATCGCATAGCTGCCCGAATACGTCTTATTCGGATCCACCAAAGATTGGAAACTCCAGGCGCTGTTCATGTCCTTGGCATACCACCAGGTGCCGGGGGCGACTTCCGGTGCCAGCGGACAAAGCCGAAGCGCGTCCACGTTGGCGTAATCGTGGCTTATTAGCGATAGCCAGATGTCGCCAGCTCTTGGTTTGCCCAAGTCGTCCGTGTAGGCAACCGTTTTATCAAAATCGTGCGAATACAACGTGCCTGCGAGGGCCAGTTGACGGAGATTATTCACGCACTGAATATCAATGGCCTTTCGTTTGGCGATGGAAAGGACTGGCAACAACAGGGCCGCCAAAATGCCGATGATGGCTATCACCACCAACAGCTCAATCAGGGTAAAGGCAAAGGCGAGCTTGAAAGACTTGATGAAGGATTTCCTAAAACCATGTTGGGAAGTGGAAACAACTCTTTCCCGCCGGCGGTGGCATACATCCCCACGAGCCAACCCACTGCAAAACCATTTGCTTTTAAGCAAAATAAGCATTTGCGGCCCTCACCCTTTGTGTATGTATGACATCGTAGGTATTTCTTGTGAACATGTCAACTAAAACTTATTAAAGCCAAGATAAATGGGCGCGGCCCAACGTCCTTTTGATTGGGAATTGCACTGTGTCTTGGGACTTGGGACTGCCGATGGAAGTACGATTGCTACGGCTCTGTGAACAGACGATTTCACAAATGCCGGAACCCGGCAAAGACGAAAATGGAAGTTATTTTGGCTGCTTGATCAGAGAAATCGTCACCCCTATTCGTCACCCCCGGCGGAAAAAATTGGGTCCATTTGTGGGTAATTGGGGCCAAGTACAGAGGAGATGAAAACGACGGAATCAGCCCGTCTGTCCAAGTGAATCCCAATGAGGGCCAATGAGTCCAGGAAACTCAAGTCTTTCTGTAAACACTGCGGTTGCGATTTATATAAGCCCTGCTCAAATATTGAGATGCGCCCATCGTTCCAGCCGGTGCTTTTTGTGGTTGCCTCGTTTGGCAGTAATTTCATAGCCTTCCATGATTCGGGCTTCAGAAGCATCCGCGCCGTGGTTGCGGCGATGCTTTAAAGCAGGAAGCCAGCGGGGCGCAATGGCGCCGACAATAACATGAAGAACATTATTTGCCTTTTGCTCGCCATGATCCTGGCATCCGGATGCCGCACCCCTCAGGCATCCGCCAATCCGAAGTCGAATGCCCGGGCAAAAGC
>Ga0187884_10003394_pt1 | contig 12440 bp, 7 predicted proteins | sample June2016WEW_20_4_FD_132983 | JGI IMG/M metagenome (GOLD analysis project Ga0187884, IMG submission 132983) | Peatland microbial communities from SPRUCE experiment site at the Marcell Experimental Forest, Minnesota, USA - June2016WEW_20_40 | ecosystem: Environmental > Terrestrial > Soil >...
CACACCACCGGACATGCGGGTCCGCATCCGGCGGTTCGGCGGGTAGAGCTATCGACCGGCAGTCAATCTCGGAATCCCGAGCGAGTCGAAGTACGCATTGGGCAGTGCGAAATGCAGGGCGGGTGATTCTGCCAGCCTCCACGGACCATGGGCGCTGCCCGCCGTTTGGGCGGCGAGATCTTTGCCCACTCCCCGTTTCCGCAACTCAGCAAAACGTACCTTGCCCCGCTTCCACTGCTTCCAGATCACAGACCGTAGCCTGCGCCTGGTCCATTCCTCAAGTCCTTGCAGCACCGATGGCGTCTGGCTTTGGCCGAAATAGCCAATCCACCCGCGAAGATATTGGCCCAACTCCTGGGCCATCTTCTCCACGCTCACGCCTCGCGTCCGTCGCGTCAGCTCCCGGATCTTCCCTTTGAACCGCAGCACCGCTTTCGGCGCGATACGCCGTTTGGGTTCCCGATTCCAAGTGAAACTAAAACCCAGAAACTTTCGCTCCCATGGCCGTGCTACCGCACTCTTCTGCTGGTTCACCTTGAGCTTGAGCTTCGTCGTGATGAATCGCCTTATGCTTGCCATCACTCGCTCCCCTGCCCGCCGGCTACGAACATAGATGTTGCTATCGTCCGCGTACCGCGCAAACCGGAGACCTCTCCGCTCCAACTCCTGGTCCAACTCGTCGAGCACGATATTACTGAGCAATGGTGACAATGGTCCGCCCTGCGGCGTCCCCTCATCCACCGGACTCACCAACCCGTCTTCCATCACCCCGGCTTTCAGAAACGTCCGGATCAACGTCAGCACCCGCTGATCGCTGACCCTGGTTGCGATCCTGGCCATCAGTTTGTCGTGATTCACCCGGTCGAAGAATTTCTCCAAGTCCAAGTCCACCACCCAGCGATAGCCCTCGGCCATGTACTGCTGTGCCTTCGCCACCGCCTGATGCGCCGAGCGTCCGGGCCGAAACCCGTAGCTGTGATTGGAAAATGTCCGGTCCCACCTGCCTTGCAATACCTGCATCACCGCCTGCTGGATGAATCGATCCAACACCGTCGGGATGCCAAGCTTCCGCACCCCTCCGTCCGGCTTCGGGATTTCCACCCGCCTCACCGGTTGCGGCTTATAGGTCCCGTTCAACAGCTGTTCCCGAATGGTTGGCCAGTGCTGTATCAGGTACCCCGGAAGATCATGAACCGTCATACCGTCCACGCCGGGACTTCCCTTGTTGGCCTTGACTCGCTTCCATGCCCGCTTGCAGTTTTCCCGCTCGCAGACTTCCTCCATCAACTGTTCGGCGATGGCCGGGCTTTCTGTCCCGCGCTTTCCCGCAGACGATTCGGTCCCTCCTGCGAGGCCCTTCGGGGCTTCACCCCGATCCTCCTCCATGAAGGCCAACACTAGCTGGTTCTTCTGCCGCTTGTCGCCCATGAGTCGCGCAGCTTACTCACCGCTCCCATTACCCTCCTTGCGGAGGACCGTTTGGGCCTTCATCCGTTGCCGGACTACTACGCCCGCTGCTGACTTCTGCCGCCCCGTCAGGACCGATCACTCGATCCTCAGTCCGGTATCCCGGACCAGCGGCAGATCTCCCGAGGTAAGCTCGCCTGCCTTCCGCACGCAACCGCCGGATTTACAACCAGTGCCCTTGATGGATATGGACTTCGCGGTCATTAGCCCGCTCGTCCAGCACCGCATGCCTCAGATCCGGTTCTTGTACATCGGCTCGTACGTTTGCTCCACGCTTCTTTCAGACCCTCCGTCACCGGAACGCCCTTGCGCTTCGCTATGACTTCGCCTCCACCAGGTTGTCAAGGGGACTTTCACCCCCGAGCTGTCGAACATGCTCGGCACACCAAAAAAAGGGCCCCATCCGTGAGGATGGGGCCCTTGGTTACTGAAATACAGGGTCTTCTATGGGAATTGAGTCCACAACCCGATCACCGGCAGATCGCCCGGGAGACCGAAGTTTCCGTTGAAATCAATACCTTGTTGGTATACGTTGGTTCCGCTCAAATTCAGGATCGGTTGTCCGTATCCATTTACCGTTCGGAATACGCCGATGCGTTTGGTGCCCGTCCCGTACCAGTTGCCGACCATCGGTCTATCCGTAGGCCAGCCGTAATTGTACGTGGCGCCTGTGGTGCCGTTGCCGTTGCTGTCCACCAGCCACTGGCAGACACTCAGTCCAGTGCAATGGTACACGCCGATTTGGTCGGTCGTTCCGGTATGGTTCCAGTTGTTGGTCACCGGAATATCACCAGTCAAACCGAAGTTGATTGTAACCACCGTCGCCGGATCGTACGCGTGCTTGTTTCCGGCATCCAGGTACCAGGTGCATTGACCCATTGTCACCGGGCAACGCATGATACCGATCTTGCTCTTGCCGTCGCCGGTCCAGTCGCCGACGATCGCTTGGTCAGTCGTGGTAGCGCTGTTGGGAAGACCGAAGCTCCAGATCATATCGCCACCGGCAATTCCGTCGTAAACGCCGTTGTTGTTGGCATCGATGTACCAGTTACCACCACGGAATACGCCGTACTCGACGACGCCCGTGCCGAAGAAGTCTCCGGCTACCGGCTGGTCGCCGTTCAGACCGAAGTATCGGTTTTTGGTAGTGGCTCCTGCGTAGTTATAGGTTCCGCTCAGGTCCAGGGCAAACGTGCCGAGCACGGTCCCCGCCGGGTTCAATACGGTAGCCGGTGGACGGAACACGCCGAGTTGGATGAGGTTAGCCGGATTGCCCGCACCGCCGGATAGCGTGTAGCTCACCGGAAGCAGGACGGGGTTGCCCACGCCGGATCCGGAGAACGTGACTGTTCCGGCGAGAACCGTGGACTTGGTGGGCTGGCCGACAGCGTTCGCGCATACCCAGACGGTTTGCCCGGGGTTCGTCAAGTTGCCCAGGCTAACGCTGTTGAAGTACCCAGGTACGAACTGGAAGTTGGCGGGTGGCAGGGTGATAAACATCCCCAGGAACGAATTGGTGGTGCTCATCGTGACGCCGGGTATCGTTCCACCCGTGGTGTTAACGTTGAACGACTGGCACGTCGTAACATTCTGCCCCGCGACGCCGGTGAAATTCAGCGCCGTCACCGGCAGACCGGCTTGCGGACCAGTATTCTGCGTTAGCACAATGCTCGGGAACTGCGTCACGGTCAGACTGATCGGGACGCCGAGCGTGAGGCCGGTCGTAGTGGTAAACGTTACAGTCGAGGCATACGTGCCCGGCGACAGGAGAGTGGTATCGACCGAAAGCGCATAGTTGCATTGGTTCCAGTTCGGGTACTGCGGGCTCGTTGCATACACCTGGCAGGTGTTGCCACCCTGCAAAGGTGTCAGCCGGAGCTCGCACGGGGGCTGCTGTGTCGTAGACGAAACAGCCGCGCCGGGCGGGAGGAAGCAAGCCGTCATCCCGGCAGGGAAGTTAGCGGGGGTTGAGATAGTAGGCGCCGTAATACCGGGAACACCCGAGGTATTACCCACGAAAAGGGGCGTGACCTGCGTATTACCTACAGCGCTGATCTGGATGGGCGCGCCGAAGGGAACTCCCGGCTGGGTAATGAAGCTGGCGGGATAGCCCGCCGGAGCCGTAATACTGACCGCGGTTGGGGTCGGCGGAATCATGGCTTCCAGACTGGTCACCCCATTCGCGGCAACAAATACGGTGATCGATACCATGCCGATGCACCCCGTCGTTGTCGTTACCCCTGCCGTGGGACACGGCACTATGAGCGGGTTCGTGCCGGGAAGGGTCACATAGAAAGTACCCATGTAAATGCCGGCAGCCAAGCCGGTCGGGGTGACCTGAACGATCACCGAGCCCGTCCCACCTGCCGGGACCGTTCCGAGTCCGCCGCTAACTATTGAGACGTTGGCGGTGGGGAGCGGATTTGCCGGAGGAGTCGCCGGTTGATAGTAAATCCCGTAACTCAGCGGTGAAGAACCTTGCGCGTTCACCGAGAACGAAGTCTGCTGCGCAGGCGACCCCTTGTCGAGGAACCCGAGGCTCAGCGGGTATTGCGAAACAACCCCGCCGCTGGTGATTTGGAGGCTGAACGGAAGCGTCACAGCGCTCCCACCAAGGGAATTTGTGACGTTGATATTCGCGGAGTACGTCCCCACTGGTAGCCCGGCGGCGCAGGCTGAGTTAACCAGTACATTGAAGAGACCGCCATTCCCGTATGTCGGGTTGGTGCCGACCGGCTGTGCGGTGCCGTTGATATTGGGGGTGGTAACGTTGAGGTTAGCGAAGATCGACCCCGAAGCATTCGACTGCACGCCCAGAAGGTTGCAGTTCGGGAAGTTCGTGCCTAGGGGCGCGATATTGACCAGGTAGGGTTGCGTTCCCGTCCCAGGCGTGATTACCGAAACCGGAACAGCGACCATTTGGTTAGCGGCGGTCTGGTACGGGTTGTTGTTGTTGTACGGGTTAGCGGTCGTGGTGTACGGCGAGATCAAGCCGCTATTGAGAACCGAAGTCAATGGCGTCAGGATAGCCGCCGGAGCGACATCCAGCGGACCGAAAACACTCCCGCTGATCGTGATAGTCACGACGTTGTCGTAGCCGGGGCAACTAATGTACGCGTAATTGGGGCCGAGGAATTGCGCAGTATTCGTTGCGTTGCCTGCGAGCTGAACTTGGAAGCTGTTCGTGTTGGCAAGCTGCGTCATCGTAAAAGGAAACCCGGGTCCGCTGATGCTGCCGCCGACGCACGTGTTAGCGATGCCAAGAGAGTCAGTTAGGGCAACGGTGACGGTAGGGCCGCCAGCGCCCGTGGGGGTAAGTAAACCTACTGGAGGAACCGTAACCGTAGTCGGCGAAGCAATCACGTCGAGGAATTGAATAGCGCCGTAAAGGGCATCGGTAGTGCCATCCGCCTTGGCCTTGCTGCCGGCAATTATAGCCGGAGTGGTGTTGTTGATCCCCGATTGCCCCAGAGGAGCCAGCGAGGAACCCAAGCCTGCCACAGTTGCGGCAGTAGCCGCCGGCCCCATCACATCGCCAGTGAAGAACGCCAGGCGGAACGGCGTCACCGCAATTCCAAAAGCCTGGGTGTCGACACCAGTGTTATAAAGGCGCTCATATATCGGGTTGGGAGCCAAGCCATAGTTTCTGATACGGAGAATTTCCGCACCATATGTCGGGAGGGCATCGGGGGGGACGTCGGAATTCGGACCCGGCCAAACCCGTTGGCCGGCTATGTAAGGCTGCCCATCCGTATCGACCGTCACGTTATTCCAGCTTTCTATCCTGGCGAACGGCGCGGTCGGCCCAATGCACGGGCTGGGAACGCCTCCGAGGGCGCCGCCGAAGCGCGGAAGGGTGAGGTTGCAAAAGCCGCTGACCAGCGGATCGAGTGTGCCTTCAGTTTGCAAAGCGAGGTATTGGAGTTGACCTTGATTCTGGCCCAAGCTGTTAGGGGCTCGCAGAGCCACCACGAAGCCTTGCGTCGTGGTCGGGCTCAACTGGGTTAGGTTACCAAAACCATCAATACCGCCGTGGATGGGGGCGCCGAACTTCAGCGTCGTAGGGGGCAGGGATCCACCTAAATAGTAGGCGAAGCCACCGCCAGGATTGACATAGCCGTTGTAGGGTGGATAGAAGAAGGGGCTGCGGGTTGTTCCCACAACATAAGCTACGCCAGTGGCATCCACCGTAATACCGTTGGCAGCCTCACCGCCGGGGCCGAAGATGGAGGAGTAGCGCCGCTGGCCAAGGTTCGCAGTGAACTTCGTCGCGAACGCGGTTTGTGTGCCTGACGAGATACTGCACGGCCCTATGATCGGGGGAACGGCAGGATTAGTTGCCCAATCGGCAACGTCCGGCTGCCCTAAAGCGTTCAGGCCGAGGGTGCTTCCGGTCGGGAAGTTAGGCGGGAGATAGGGCTGCCCATTGGGGCCGCCCCAGCAGTCGCCCGAAGCGGTGATACCAGCCGCATAAATATTTCCGGCGAAGTCCACAGCCACGCTGTTGACCTGATCGTAGTTGCTGCCGCCCAGGTAGGTGCTGGCTTGCAGCGCCAGGCTGGTATTGAATGTGGCGATGAAACCATCGGTCGTGCCGCCGCCGAATGTCTTGAATTCGCCGCTGGGAGTGCCCGCGAGACCATTCGTCAAACCGCCGATGACCAGGTTTCCGTTCGTAGCGGTTCCGGAGGTGTCCTGCGCAATCGAGAACGCCTGCGTGGTGTTGACCGGGCCGCCGAAATAGGTAATCGCCGACAATGCGCCGGCCGCCGAAAACTTGGCGAGGAAGGCATTGTAGACGCCACTGAACGCGACCACCGGAGCCGTGGAGGACATATTGAGGTTGGTATACCCGGTGACATAGGCAACACCGGTGTTGTCCACCACAATTCCTTCGCCATTGTCATCGCCGGCGGCGCCAAGGAAGGTCGTATAGACCAGGGTCATGCCCGTCGGATCCAACCCAACGACATAAGCGTCATAGTTGCCGGCAGGGGCCGTGGAATGCGCTACCTTCGGTGCCGGGAGGGTCGCGGTGATGAAGGTGAGGGACTGCGTGCGGCCGGTCAAAAAGACACCGATCGGAGTGCCGCTCGGATTGGTTGCAACCGCGAAACCCTCGTCGACGCCAGCGCTGGGGGCTACGCCGGCAAGGAACGCCAGCACGTTGAGCACCGGGTCGATGACGAGTGTCTGGCTGTGATCGTAGGCGCCCAGTTTAAAACCAACCTGGTTGTCGGCCATCAGCACGTAGTCGCCCTGGACCGGCTTGCGCACGCCGCGGATCGTCTGATAGACGACCGGTTTGTGAGCCAGCGTCCTGCCGGCGGCGGTCTCGAGTTCGAGGTTGCCATCGCCATCCAACGCGAAGCGGCTGCTGCCTTCGTATGCAACGCGGATCTGGCTGGGGTCTGCGCCCGGGTTCACCACGAAATCGTATTCCAGGTCCCGCTGGTTGCCTCGGTAGGCCACGTCGATGCCCGGATAGATCCCCTTGTAGGTGACCTTGCCGTAGTTCGGGATGCCCGTGATGTTGCCTTGGGGGCGAACATAATTGGTCTTCCCGATCTGCTTGTCTCCGGGTTCGATCCTGCTGGCCGGCCGGGCATTTTGCATTTTCATGCGGAGAACGCCTTGCGCGGAACCTTTAATGGACAGAACGGTTTCGTTTTCGGTTAGGAATGCGGTGTAGCCTTTCGCCCGTGCAACATACTTCACCTGCGGGTCGGTCTGGCCCTGATTCTGTTCAAAGGCCAGCGGCAGTTTCCCGACCGATTCCTTTACATACGCTTGAGTCAGCTTACTGGCCTGAACAAGCGAACTTTTCCCGTTTGATGCTGTTCCCTTGTGGGACGAGGCCACCGACATCCCCATCAACAGGAGTGCCAATCCTACGCCCATAATCCGGACTCTTCGGTTCATACTCGTCATCGTGTTCCTTCCTCGCATTTTTCTAATCGAAATCGGGCTGTATTATAATTCCTTAATCAAAGACGCGCACCCAAGCCCAAATCTGCGCGCCCGCTGCCCTTGCCAAAACATTCAAAGCGGCCACCAGCTCAGCAACGACAACGACCGTCTTCAAACTCCTCACCAAGCTGAGGAGAAACTGCTGTTACCGTGGTGCCCTATCCGGCACGACTGCCGCCCGAATCTTTTTCAGGGGTTGCCAACCGATGGGACCTTCTCATGTACGTAATGAGGTCTTCCTCCGTAATGCGCCAACTCTGTCCAGCCTTCAACCCCTTCAGTTGCTCTGTAGCGAGCCACTGGTACACCGAACGCCGATTCACCTTCAACTTCTGTGCCACTTCAAACGGTGTATAGAAGGTCGGCAATGCCATAAATTTCCGGCGGGCGGATTCGGGCCGCCACCTCCACAATCTGACTCGCAATTCCGGCGTTCTCCAGCCGGCAGCCACGCTGGCATAACCAGGGCCTGCGGCACACTCAGTTTGGCGTGGCACTGACATCCGAATCTTTTGGAGCTCCAGACTGCAAGCTTAGTGCATGGCTCATATGAAGTCAATACCCTTCGTGGAATTATTTTAGGACCCGGCTGCCCGCAAATCCACTGGATCGATCGTCAAAACCACGGCCGTCTTCGGTGCTTGGCGGTGCTCGCGGTTCAGGCCCGCGCGCAGCCAACGGTCCAGCGCCCGAGCCCAGGCCCGGCGGGCAGAATCAAGAAGAGGAACGGCCAACTGGCTTTGCCCGGCATGCAGCCGAAGTGCTCCCCTAACGCCAATGAAATCAGCGCCATTGAGCCCCAAGGAAGCGGCGGCCGCGGATGCTGGTGTAACGCGCCTGGGCCGCGACTTGTCGCACGACCGTAAGGGAGCGGTTGCCGACCCATTACCACCACCCCGTTTCGCGCGGCAAGCGCTCCATCGGCCATCGCGATCTTCCCGCAAGTCCGAAGACCCTGCGCGCGGCCCTGAACCTTCACCGGCCGCAGTCGGGTCCACCTCTCGGAAATGAGGTTTCCGGGCCCGCCCTTCGACCGCCCGCCAGCCCTGTTCCTTTACCACAAACACGGGGTTCCCGTCAAGAAGAAACGCACACCGGAGCACACCGGCGCATTCTACGCCTCCAGCCGCAGCGAGGCGTCCTCCCCCACCCCGTTCAGATTCGGACTGTAGAAGGGGTCGCCCCGATCCAGCTCGTCGGACCAGCGGGAATACCATTGCTCGCGCTCGCCAAAACTCACGCCGCCGCGGCGGGTCTGGCACTCGTAGTGCCGCAGCACGGCCGCTGATTCGTACACTACCCGGAATCCGGCCTTGATCGCCCGCAAACACAGGTCCGCGTCGTTGTAATTGACGGGGAATCGCTGGTCGAAGCCGCCCAACTGCTGGAAGAGATGTTTACGGATGGCCAGGCAGGCGCCCGTGACCGCGGAAACATTCCGTGTGAGATCGAGCCATTTCCAATAAGCGGAGCCGTAAGTCCCACGGCCGGGATGTCCGCATCCATCGCCGATTCCGGTGGCGATCCCGGCGTGTTGAAAGGTCCCCGATGGATATAGCAATTTGGCCCCAACCACGCCGATTTCCGGCCGCTGCGCCTGCGCGGCCAGATCGCATAACCACGAGCATACCAGGGGTTCCACATCGTCATTCAGGAACACCAGGATTTCGCCCTCGGCGGACTCCGCTCCCAAATCGTTCATGCGCGAAAAATGAAATGGGCCTTCATAGCGCACGTTCCTGGCGCCGTAGCGGGAAGCCACGGCTTCCATCGCATCTTTATTAATAGCGTCCACCACGTGCTGCACCACAATGATCTGCCGCCGGGCATAATCGGTCCGCCTCCCAATGGCCCGAAGGCACCGCTGGAGCAGCTTCGGCGACCGGGAACATATAATGATACTGACCAGTGGCTGGCCGAGCGGTTTCCAGCGAATTCGATAGGAGTTTGAAACCGGCCCGGGCTCGACCTGGGCGTTCCAGCTCCGGCGCCGCACAGTGTCTTCCACAGCCAGCCGGCCCATGGTATAGGTATCTGGCCGGCTCGATGATGGGGCCCCCGCGGCCGGTTCGGCTTGCGCCCGTCCATGATACAGGACCAACGGGATGTGGCGAACAACCGCGGGACGGTCGGCCAGGCGCAGAACCAGATCGTAATCCTCGGCTCCATCGAATCCCGGGCGTACTCCTCCAGTCCTCTCCAAAGCTTCCCGCGAGAGTGCCATCAAATGGCCCACGTAGGGGCACGACAAGAGCAAATCCGGCGACCAGTCGGGTTTGAAAACCGGCTCTACGCGCCGGCCATCGGCGTCCAGGCGGTCTTCGTCGGTGTAGATCAGGTCGGCAGGCGCCTCCTGAAGGGCCTCCGCCACGTGGTGTAACGCCAGTGGCGAGACAACGCTATCCTGGTTCAAGAAAATGAAGTAATCTCCTTTGGCGAGGGAACAACTTCGTTTGAGCGCTTCCGCCGGACCCAGGGCCTCCGCGGAATGGATCATCCGGAGGCGGCCGCCGGCGCCAGCCAAACCAGCGAAATACTCGCGCACCCAATCGTCGCTGGACGCGTTATCGCAGACGCACAGTTCCCAGTGCGAATAGGTTTGATCGAGAACGGACTGAACGGCCTGCTCCAGCCACTCGCGCCGCGGATTCCGTACAGCTAATGCCAGGCTCAAGAGCGGCCGCCAACGAAATTCTTCGGCTCTCCTGCCATACCAAGCCAAGCCGGGAGTGGCAGCCTCCCGTTGTTGTAGCCACAACCGGTATAGGGCATCATCAGCCTGTCGCCGCGGTGGGAAGGGCGAATGGCGCATCCACTGTGCGGCTTTGGCCTTCCATTCGAGCAGCGGCCGTCCCATCCACCGCAACCAGCGGAATATCAGGCTGTCCTCGATGGCGGCGATATGAACGTTCAGGTTCCGCTGGTTGTTCTCCAGTCTTCTCGACCAACCTGCGGTTTCATCCCGCTCCAGCTCCAAACTTTCGATAACCCCTTCCAGACACGTGACCAGCGTCAGGAGTTCTTCGGCCGAAAGCTGTTTCTGTTGGATTCGGACTCGCAGGTCTTCGAGCTGTTTTCGCAGCGATAAATAGCGGCCAGTTCTCACATTCGATCCATCTTCGTTGTAGTAACCTTTCCCTTACCGGCGCCATCAAGTCAGACCGGCCAAAGACTATGGCCTGCGGGCGACAATCAGGAACTGCTTCCCAAAAACACGCCAGGCGAAGGGAGTCTTCAGATACAAATAGACCAACAGCGGAGGAGCCGGCCGCGTGTTCACCATGGTGTAGGGCAAAAACCGGTCGACGACCCGCTCGATCTCAAATCCGCGCACGCGCAACGCTTCCGCCAGTGAATGATCGGTGAGAGGGAGATGGTGGTCCCAGAAATCCCAATAGGCGCCGCCGACGAACCTGATATTCGGCCCCATGGCGATGAGGCGGCCCTTGGGGCGCAGACACCGCTTGGCCTGCTCCAGCGTATCGGTCAAGGCTTCTTTGGAGGGAAGATGCTCGAAAAAATTGCTGGTGAAAACCAGGTCCAATGATTCGTCGGGAAGCGGCCACGGAGCGGAACAGTCCTGCTCGAAAAAGGTGACCCCCGGGTCCAGGAAGTCCCTCGCGCGAACGTTCAGATCGATCGCATATTTCTTCCGGCACACTGCGTTGTTGATGAACTCGCCGTACCCGCAACCCAGGTCGAGAACGTCCGCTTGTGGCCCAATGTAGCGCGCCAGCGACGACGACACCACCACGTTCCAGACCCGCTGCCGGTAGGAGATGTGGTCGTTAAAACGCTGGCTGTAGATCACTTCCAGTTCGCTCGGTTTCATAAATGCGCGGCACCATAGGGTAGGATAACAGGCGGGGGGAGTTCGCCGGTCCCAGCCTGTCGTTTCATTAAATAGTATCCTGATTGACCGGCGTCAGGGCGTCGAATTTCTTCCCGCGATGAACTGCCGGCGCGGCGTCGATTTCGGGATCTCAAGCGCTTGCCTGGATTCCTGCCGTGGAGCCTATGGGTAAAGTAATGCACTTGGAGTGCAGGTTTTGCCGGTATCCGCACCGCCGCCTTATGGCGCAGCACGTGTTTGCATACGGCCCCGCACGTGCATTGCTAAACCTCCGAGAGTAGTGCGCAAGTGGCGCTCTGGCCCAGTCCTCTTCTTCACTACTTTCATCGACGGTGCCAAACCGCGGAGACTAAATGTCCTTTCGCAGTCCGGTACTAAGAAAAGGAGCGTGTTATGGTTTTTAAACGATTGATCGGATTGATTTTTGCGGGCGCCATGACCTTCAGCGCTGTGGCGGCCGATATTGTGGTTAAAATCGCGCCACCCCGTGTTTTAGTTGAGAAGCGGCCGCCGGCGCCCAGCCGTAACCATGTCTGGATTTCCGGGTACCATCGTTGGGATGGCAACGCTTACGCCTGGACCCCGGGAAGGTGGGAACAGCCTCCACGGCCGGGCGCCCGTTGGGTAGCGCATCGCTGGACTCACAGAAAGGACGGCTGGGTTTTAGTGGAGGGACACTGGCGCTAGTTCCTCGACCGGGTGATCTTGTGCTTTTGCGCAGCCCCCGCTCCCATCGATCGCGCCTCCGCGCCGAGCCGCGACTTGTCGCACGGCCGTAAGGGAGCGGTGGTCCACTGGCACCAAATCACTCGGTCAAAGCTGGTTTCTTTGCGGGCCATTCCTTAACAGAACTGCTTCAACAATTCCCCGGTCTTGACATGCCAAGACCCCGCCGCCGTTGCACTCCTGATTCCTGACTTCTGACTCCTGGCTTTCCGCGCCGATGCGGTCCCGCGCGGGTGTATACTGATCGCGACCGTCAAATCGATTCCCCCGGAGGTTCGCTTGAAGCGCTCTTTGTTTGTAGTGCTGGCATGGTCCGGCGCGGCTCTTTTGGGCCAGCAGGCCCCGGTGCCCGAGATCCCCTACGAGTCCGTTCCCAACTTCCTGAATGTTGGCGGACCTGTCCTCGGTGAGGTCTCCGGGATCG
>Ga0187884_10003398_pt1 | contig 12423 bp, 6 predicted proteins | sample June2016WEW_20_4_FD_132983 | JGI IMG/M metagenome (GOLD analysis project Ga0187884, IMG submission 132983) | Peatland microbial communities from SPRUCE experiment site at the Marcell Experimental Forest, Minnesota, USA - June2016WEW_20_40 | ecosystem: Environmental > Terrestrial > Soil >...
ATGTCAACGTCTGCGGACTGCCATTTGAGCAAACCGTAGTGTCCGCCAAGAAGAGCCCCTTCTGCAGGCGCGCTGGCCGGTCGAATTCAATGTTGTTCCAGATCGAGTTCTCATAGAAAAGTCCAACTCCGGCGCGAAATACCGTTTTGCCTTTCCCAGACGGATCCCAGGCCAGACCTGCTTGCGGTGCAAAGTTCGCGTTGGGTTGGTGCACTCGATTCCCCAGGAAGGAGTAATACTGATTGTCGAACTGGTTCAACGCTGAGATCGGTCCCAGGTCGCTGTCGGTGCGTCCGGAATCGCGCACGTAACGCAAGCCGTAGGTGAGAGTTAAGTTCGGTCTCAACTTCCAGGCATCGCCAACATAGAGCGAAATCCGATTATCCGGTCCGCTGCCGCCCGCGGGGAATCCAAAGGCCGGAATTTCCGAGTCGAAGCCCTGTCCATTCCCCAGAGAGACACTGGTGACGGGATAATTCAGCGGATTGGCTGCGCCACCCGGAAAGCATGGAGTGTTGGTCCCGCAAGAACTACCAGCGAAGGCTTGGGTTGTGCTGTTCAGCGGCGCACCGACAGCCGGGGCCAGAGCCAGGAAGCTTGCGAATCCTCCGCCGAAGATGTGGTTAAATCCTCCGCCGTAGCGAATGATGTGCGCGCCGAGAGCCCGACTGCCGTCATACTTGATCTGGTGATCGGACTGGTAAGTTTGCTGCGGTGCCAGAAAGCTCGGACCGGAGCAAAACGAGTCGGCACCTGAGGTCAGGCAATCGGGGTCGCTTCCGATGGCCAACTCAATATTAGGGAGCGGGTTGAAGATGCTGCTTCCCGCAGTGGCGTCCACGATTCCATTGCGGAATTTGGTGTAGCCGAAACGAATGCTGTGCGTGTAGGGCCCGGTATTGAAATCCAGTCCGAAGGCATGGACGGGGGTGTGATTGACATTGCCGAACGGCTGGAAGCTATTCGGGATGATGGCCAGCACGCTGTGGTTTTGATCGTAAGAGAAGCGGTAGAAAAACTTGTAATTATTATTGATCTGCCAGTCGATGCGTCCGAGGCCTTCCAACTCGCGGAAGGGCGAGCTATAACTGCCGATGATGGAGGAAAATGGACCGCTCGACAGCACGGGATTGAGCAGATCCTGTTTGGTCCGCTCGACATCCAGGAAGAAAAATAACTTGTCCTTCAGGATAGGGCCGCCAAAATTCCCGCCGTATTGATTGCGCTGAAAGTAATTGTCGCTGCCGCCGGGCAGATTGGCGTCGAGCATCTGATCACGGAAGGCGTAGTATCCTTCGCCGTGGTATTTATTCGTCCCGGATTTAGTGGTCACGTTCACCGAACCGGAAGAAGTGAGTTCGGTGGAAAGATCGAGCGAGGATTGCTGAATCTGAAATTCCTGAATGCCGCTGGCAGGAACATTTTGCGTAGTGGTGCCTACGGTTTCATCGCTGATGTCGAGTCCATCCACTTCGATGCGGGCGGTACGGCCAAAACGTCCGCCGAATGAGATGGACGAGAAGCCGTTCTTGGTGGGATCAAAATTTCCGCCATCCTGGATCTGCACTCCCGGCTCCAGCTGTGCGAGGTCGAGAAAATTCCGCCCATTGATGGGAAGGTTCTCAATCTGCTCTGTGGTTAGCACACCTTGCACCGTTGCCTGCTGCGTGTTCACTGCGATCTCAGTACCCTGCACCTCCACCACCTGAGTAGCTTGGCCCAACTGCAGTTTGACGTTCCCGGAAGCGGTCACGCCCACTTGCACGGTCAAGGCAATCTCCGAGGTCTTGAATCCTTGCGCTTCGACTCGCAGTGTGTAGTCGCCCGGAGTCAACGCGCCGGAGGTATACGCTCCCGCAGACGTGGATTTGGTGATAATCACGCGGCCCGTGGCCTTATTGCTGATGGATATCTTTGCGCCGCTCACCACGGCGCCCGAAGGGTCGGTGACCAAACCCTGAATGCTGCCGGTAGAAATTGTGGTTTGAGCGAGCAGCGGAAGCGCACACATCACGACCAAGAACAGAGAAGCAGACGCAACGCAAATCCGCGGCACGTGGCGGAAGAAAGTTCTGACCAACACCATGGGCACCATTCCTTTAATCGTTTGTCGACAATTTCGTTTACACACAATTCTGCTAAGCCAAACTTCAGAATTCGGGCTGGAAAGCGGTAGCCAATTGTAAACCGATTTTCGTCTGCTTGAGAGGTGGAGACAATTTGGTAGGATGCACCCGGACTTGGGTCGGGTTGGGTTTGGGACAGAGATTATGGGATCACGGGCGGGAAATACGCATCGGGAAACTTTGGAGGTTCGGCAAAAAAGAACGGGCCACGCCTTCCATTAGCGTGGCACGTTTCGTTGAAACAACTCAGGAAGTTACAGTTAGACGGCGGTCGCGGCTAGTCGATCTCACCCGTCGTGGGATCGAGTAAGAGCTTCGGCGCTTTCTTGCCGCTTGTGAAGTCAAACATGCCGTTTAGCGAACCCGCCTTCGCGTCCGATGACCCGTTACCGATCGCCGGCAGACTCCAATTGGTCTCAATGAATTGGACAATCGACGACTGGTCCGTAATCTGATGATCCACATAGTCCTGCCTTGCGTACGGCGAGATCACCAAAAGCGGCGTCCGCGGACCATATCCGCAGCGGCCTTGCGTGGTGGCTGCCGCATTGCTGCCGCAGAGACCCGCGCCCGTCAACTGATCATCGGTGGCGCTCTGCGACTGGTTGACCAACGGATCCATCTGATGGTCGTACCAGCCATCAGAATCGTCGTAGGCGATGACGATAGCCGTATCTTTCCAGTACGGGTTGGCTTGGATCGCATTGATGGTGTTGACGATGAAAGTCTGTTCGTCGAGTGGGTCAGAGTAGCCGGGATGACCATCGTACACCGCTTTCGCTTTGAGGTACGTCACAGCGGGCAACTGGCCGGCAGCCAAAGCAGTGAAGAAGTCCGACAGATCGTACTGGTGATTGGCCTGGTCCGTAGTGCCGATTGCCGCGCTGGAGCTAGGCGGCAGGTGGTGGAGATTGGCCGTTTCGGGGTAAAACTGGAACGGTTCGTGGTGCGCAACGTAGTCAGCAGTCGTACCTGCCAGGCCTACACTGGCTGCGGCGCAGGTGGCAATTCCGTTACTGAAGCTGGTGGCCCCGAAACCGCCCTGAAACCATCCCCATGTAAAGCCAGCATTGTTCAGCAGATCGCCGATGTTGGTGGTGCCGGCAGGAAAGCTGACATAGGTTTTTCCGGTGGGATTGCAATCGTCCCCTGCAGGCCGACCATCGCCGAGAAGGGCACCTGAAGTACCGCCGCCGGCGATCACACCGACGGTAGAGCCTCCGCTGACATATTGCACGTTCGCGGTGTTGCCGCTGATCACGTTAATCGCGCCCGGCGCGGAAGGACCAAATTGTGTGTTGTAGGAGTTGTCGCTCAGGGCGTAGTGCTGTGCGTAATTCCACATGGCGGTTACGGTATTGCCGTCGTAATAGCCCATGACCAGCCCGGTGCCGTGGCCATAGTCGCACGTGCTGCCGCCGGTGCCGGTAAACTGCGGAAACATATCCATCGCCCCCATGTCGAAAGCCTGTTGCTCGGGGGTGTAGCTATGATTTTGGTCGCAAGTCACAGCCTGAGTTCGGTCGAGACGAAACGGCTGCACCGAGTTGGGATTTTCCGTAAGCAGCCCGCCACTCAACAAATTGTTCACCCGCGGCGTGCTCGGAAGCGACGTAAACTGCGGCTCGCTCGCCGGATTGGCAGCGTTCGGGTAGGTGGCAAAGTAGTGGTCAAACGAGATGTTTTCCCCAAAGATCACAACGAGGTGTTTGATGGGAGTAGTTGTGGGATAACTCTCTGCGGGATTCGGCTTATTGGCCGCCCACGCGTCCACGAAAGGGTTAATGGTCATGCATACGGCGCACAAAACCGTCGCTATGCTACGAAAACGCTTACCGATCATCGGTGATCCTCCTCGATTGGTTGACACTAAACTTCGTGGTCAGGGATTGACGCACGCCCACGCACACCTGCAAAGAACCCCAAGGACAGAATGTTGCAAGAAGGTACGCGGCCAGTCTTACGGAGAGATGACTGAAAAATAAAATTTCTGTAAATAATTATGGCGAGACGCGGATAGCTGTGGATTTCGTGGTCGATTGAGCTCTCGCGTCTCGAGCCTCAACCCGGATGGTCCCCATCATTCCGCCGTCCTGGTGTTCCAGCAGATGACAGTGATACGCGAAAGTCCCGACGATGCTGGGATCGCGGAAGTCCATACGCAGCTTGACGCTAGGGTAAACCGGACTGCGGCCATCCCAGTACGCCACATTGATTGTGTCCCTGAGATATGGCTCGTCGACCGGCACACCGTTCCATTCCAGCAGCTGAAAATGCAATTGATGGATATGGAAATCGTGTAGCTCTTGCGATCGGTTCTCGATAATCCAATCTTCCACGTCGCCTTGCCTCGCAACGATGTCGGTATCCGGCGCGTTAGGATCGAACGGCGCTGGAGTTTTGCCCTCGACGGTAAGGAAAAACACGGTTGGGCCGTTCGGATTCTTCGGGTCTTGCGGCTTCTCGGAAAAGTAAAGCTTGCGTTCGCGTGCGGGCGCAACCTCTTTCAGTGGCACACTGCGCCCCTGAGTCAAGGTTGCGGGGGAGAGCGGAAGGTGCGAACGCAGATCCGGCGCGTCGGCACTGCTCAGGATGGTAGCCAAGGGGCGGGTGGGATCGTTCTCGCCGGCGGGACCGCTGTCGACGGTTCTGGTCACCAAACTGGCTCGCATGCCCTCTTGTGGACCCTTCACGATAAACTCCGCGCGACCCGCAGGCGGAATCAAGACGTGTCTTTTCATCACAACTTGTTGATCGTGGTTTCCATTCTCATTCACCGGGACCCCGTCCAGGGCGACCACCTCCACCAGTTGCGCCGTGTCCTTAACCAGAACCTGCAAGTCCAAGTAAGTGATTGCCGAGGCGTTCAATACTCTCCAGAGTTGTTTTTCCAACGGCTTCATCGTGATGAGCGCCGGCGGATACTGGGGATAAGGAACCGGAACGAAATTGATGGAGAGATCCTTGGCCGGTTTTCCTGTGCCAGTACCGTTGTTAAGAATGTCTCCCTCGGCATCTCGCAAGACTTGTGGCGCAGGCATGGAATCCGTTTGTACGGGCGAGGCATCGGGATTGACCAACTCCTGGTCTCGAATAACCAGCACGCGCTCCGGCAAGCCCGACACCTCGTTGTTGACGGCTTCTATCCCCTCGACAATCAGCGCGCCCGAAGCTCCGCCCAGCACTTGCGCTTTGCTGAAACCGTGCACGTGGGGATGGTACCAATAGAGGCCTGTGGGCTGGTTCGCCGGAATCTGAAAACTGTATTCGAAAGGCGAAGAGTAAGGCTGCACCAGTGTTTTGAGCGTGTCGTCCTGGTGACAAACCGGTGGAATCACAAGTCCGTGGAAATGCAGGTTGGTTGAAGCCGCCGTCATCTGGCCGCCTGCGCAATCGCGTCCCGGCGAACTGGCGTGTCCTACCATCTTGTGGACTCCGGCATCAGAGGAAGCGGGAAGCTCATTGCGGAGCATCAAGGTCAAGCGATCGCCCGGTTTGACTCGCAGTGTCGGGGACTGGTTGCCGGCCTTATCGATGTAGCAGTATCGCGTCCGTCCCTGAGAATCCACGGAGCTGCGAAAAGCAAGCTCGACTCTCAACTCGCCGTTCTTACTGCGCAGGTCTTCCGGTTCTGGCACCGCGCTGCCTAGAGCTCCGCGGAAGCAAACGTCGTCCGATTTGGCCTGTGCCGGAGAACTGGCGCGAAGCAGGAAAACCGGTCCGATAAGGCAAAACGCCAACGCTAAGAATCTGGCAAGACGATCAAGACGCATGATTCATTCCGCGGAATAGAACGCTGGAGAAAGCGACCGGACTACAGCGAAGACGCAGTCTAACAAGGTGGGGAATGACAAATGTAAATGGCAGGTGAATTTTGCACTTCGGGGAGGGAGATCGAGGAGCTCACCCTCCCGAATACTTCGATGTTTCATTCCTCGCTGTGCTACTCGCGCTGCATGACCTCGTCGATTACAGCTTTACCGCCCTTATCCACGGAGATGACTTTGTGAATGGGCGCGTATCCGGTAAGGGTAATGTCCACCACGTAATTACCGGGGTCAAGCATGACATCGACGGGCGAGCCTTTGTCGAGCATGTGCTGGTTGACGGCTACCTGGGCGCCTTTGGGCTGGGTCTTGACGCTGACTGTGGCCATGCCCTGAGCTGCCTTGCCGCCAAATAACTTGCCCATTTTGCCGACGGTCTTGATGTCATCAACATTGCCGAGAGAGCGCAGCGCGGGAGAGAAGCTCACCGTCTGGGCGAGAACGAATTGTGCGCTCGTGGTCTCATCGATGTATCCCGACTTGCGTACGAGCACAACGTGCTGACCTTTATCCACTGAGACTTGCGCTGGCGTGAGCTTGCCCGTATCTCTGCCATCGATATACACATTGGCTCCAGGGGGCGCGCTGGTAACGGAAAGCGTCGCCATCAGCTGGTTGAGATGGCTCACAACAAACGACTTCCCTCCAGAAGGAACTTCGACGTTGCGACTATCGGTAGAGTAACCTGCCTTGCTGACCGTAACCGTGTGCTGACCGGGTTGGAGGCCGGAAAGAGTGAAAGGTGTAACCCATGAGGGGTCAGTTTTTCCGTCAAGCTGGACTTGGGCTCCCTGCGGAGTTGAATCGATAGCCACCTGCCCGGGGACGATGACGGAAGCGGCGGGTGCGGCTGCCTTCCTCTTGCCATTCCTGCCTTTCGCGACTGCTCCAGCGGCGTGAGTGGGGGCCGGTTCAGCTTCAGCCACCGGTTCAGAGGCCTGAGGCTCAGCCGGCACAACGGGCTGCGCCGCTTGCGGCTGCACGCTCTGGGTGGGCGCGGCAGATTGGGTATCCACGGGCTGGCTGGCGGATGAAGCGCCGGCGGAGTGAGCCAAATCGTCGTCGCTATTCAAATGGTTGATGTGCAGAACGAGAACGATGGCGATGATGAGAATTACGACGGCCGCACCTGCGATGGAGTAGACCATCAGGCTGGGCGGAACGTTCTTGATCTCCTTTATTGCCTTTTCCGCAACTTCGCGAGGCTGAACTTTCGGCTTCTCAGGCTCGGAACTCGACCGGAAATTCGGTGCGGCCGCCGCCGGTTGCTCGAATGCTGGCGGTGGCGGAGGTGGTGCGATATAGATTTCCTTCAGCGGAGGCAACTCGGTCATCTCCGAGAAACTCACGCCACCGCCGTGAGATGGGCCGCCTTCCGCCATCATGGGGTCGACAGCAATTTTCGGCTGCTCGGGACCTTCGACAGCAGGCTCATCGAGGACGGCCGACGACATGGCTGCGGTTGGCAGCGAGCTTTCGATGGGCTCCTGCGAGTGCGAAGTGCGGTGCTGATTCGAAACACCGAATTCGGGTGTGGAGGACGCAGCCTCGCTGCTTCCCCAGCCCGCAGCAGCGGCGGCAGCCTTAGGAGCGGCTTCCTGCTTCGCAAACGCAGGTTGTGATGCGGAAGGTTTCGATACTACCGGAGACTGCGGAGCCACTGTTTTCTTCGCTACCGGCGTCGGCGGCGCGGAGGCGAACTTAGGTTGAGCCGCTGCTTTCGGAGCGGCAACCGCTGGGGCCTTCGCAGGTGCTGCCGCGGCTTTCGCCGCTTGCGGTTTGGATTCCTTACATTTCTCCAGATCGTCCAGCAACTCTCTTCCGCTCTGGTAGCGCTCTCCGGGATCCTTGGCAAGAGCTTTCATGATGAGATCGCTGAGCAGGGGGTGAAGCTTGGGATTCACGTGCATCGGCGGCACCGGCATGCTTTCGAGGATGCTCTGGCGCAGAGATTCGGAATCCTCGCGATCAAAGGCCTTGCGGTCGGTCACCATTTCGTAGAACAGTGCGCCAAGGCTAAAGAGATTCGACCGCGCATCGATATCTTCGCCGCGAATCTGTTCCGGGGACATGTAATGGAGGATGGAAGGAACCTCCGGCATTTGCGCGGTGAACTTGCCCACGCTGGAGAGGCCGTATCCCAGGACCCTGACCGTGCCATCCCATCCGCACATGATCTTGGCGGGCTCGAGGCTATAGTGAAAAACTTTGTGGGAGTGAGCGTGATCGAGGCCGCTGCAAACCTGCCTGCCGATATCGAGCAGGTCCCATATGGAAAATCCTTCTTTGCGCGTCAGCATGGTCGCCACGCTGTTGCCCTGTATGTACTCCATGGCAGCGCAAAATTGGCCTTCGATTTCTCCAGCGCCGTAAACGGGCGTGAGGTTCGAATGGCTCAAGACCTTGGTGGTCTCAGCCTCTTCGAGAAGGCATTTCTCCAGATCGCCGGCACGTTCGCCGAAGGCCGATAACTGGATCGCCTTCAGCGCGACGGTTTGGCCGGTTTGCGGATCATTCGCCTTGTAGACTGCGCCAGTAGCAGACTTTGACAGTTCACTCAGAATTTCGAAGTGGCCGATTTTTGTGGACATTTGCTCCATGCCTCATCACAGAAAAAAGCCGCGCAGTTTCCATTTAGGAAGCTGCGTGGGTATCAGAACCCGGGGCAGGTTATGGTTAGGATAGCGCTCGCGAGAGAAGGCTTCGAGTTACCAAAGTACTGAAAAGACGAGGTGGAGTAGTGCTCGAATTCATCCGAAGCACAAGCATTCCCGTGGCTCCCGTAAGGACATTTGCCTGCGCTTCCCGTGACCTTTTGTTGCCGGGAACGGTTAACTTTGGTGAGGCGAATCGTGGGATGACAATTGTCATGCAGGCCGGGTGACGATCTCCACTGGCGGGCTTATGACTTGGAGGGCGAATATATGTCCGGAGATGTAAAGGAGTGCGGCGGCGCAGGCTGTCCTCGGCCGCGGCTGGTTGTAGATGGCGCTGTCCTTCGTTTATTCTTGTGGCCTGCATGGACTAGGGTGGTCCGCTGTCCAGCATGCCGCTTCGATCCCGGGGTTCAGCTATGACTCTGACCCGATTTGTCACGAAGAACGCCTTCCGCAACAAGCGCCGCAGCATTCTTACGGTCCTTAGCATCGCTTTTTCTTTGCTGTTGCTGACGCTGATGATGACGATCTGGCGAGCTTTCTATCTCGATGAAGGAAGCGCGGAGTCGGCGGAGCGACTCGTAGTGCGGCACCGGGTTTCCTTGACCTTCAGTTTGCCCGGCTTCTATCGAGAGAAAATCCGTGCGGTTCCGGGAGTGGTAGCCGTTGTTCCGGTGTCGTGGTTCGGCGGAATCTATAAAGACGATAAGCCGGAAAACTTCTTCGCGCAGTTTGGCACCGATCCTGAGGAGTTCTTCAAAGTTTATCGGGATATACAAATGCCCGAAGAGCAACGCATCGCGTGGCAGCGGGATCGGCAGGGTGTGATTGTCGATGACACGTTGGCAAAGAAATATGGCTGGAAGCTGGGTGACCGGATCGTCTTGAAGGGCACAATTTATCCTGTCGATCTCGAGCTCTACGTTCGGGGGATTTTCAGTTCTTATCCGGACGACAAGGCGGTCTATTTCGACACGAAGTACGTGGAAGAGTCGGTTGCATGGTTCAAAGGCCAGGCCGGGACTTTCAGTATTCTCGCGGCTTCTCCCGGAGATGTGAGCAAGATCGCGAGCGCCGTGGATGATATGTTCCGCAATTCGCCCCAGCCGACAAAGTCGGAGAGCGAAAAGGCTTTCGGTCTGGAATTTGTGGCCATGCTAGGCAATGTGAAGGCTTTCATCCTGATGATTTGTTGCGCCGTGGTATTTGCAACTTTATTAGTTTCCGCAAACACGATGGCGATGTCCATCCGCGAGCGAACCCGGGAAGTGGCTGTACTGAAGACTCTTGGTTTTACGCGGCAGAGCGTGCTGGGCCTATTCGTGAGTGAGGCAGTGGCGCTGGCCGCAGCCGGCGGAGTAATTGGTGTGGGCCTGGCCTATTTATTGATTTACGCAATCAGCCACTCGCCTTACATGAGCTTCTATAACATGAAGGTGACGCCCGGCATGTGGGCGGCAGCTCTGTTCATATCGGGATTGGTGGGACTGGTGAGTTCGCTGATTCCGTCCTATCACGCATCGCAGGTAAACATTGTGGATGGGCTGCGGCATATCGGATGACATTATGACGTTGGGTGGTTTTGTGGTGCGCAATGCGTTTCGTAACAAGCGGCGCAGCCTGTTGACAATGCTGAGCATCAGTTTTTCGCTGCTGTTGCTTACGATGATGATGTCGATCTGGCGCACGTTTTACATCGACCAAGGGCCTCCGAATGCGATGAAGACCATCATCACTCGCGACCGGGTTTCACTGGCGTTTTTTCTGCCGGCATATTATCGCGACAAGATTCGCACGATCCCTGGCGTAGTTGCGGTTGCTCCGATGACCTATTTCGGAAACGTATATAAAGATGATCGGGCTACGAACTCCTTCGCTCAGGTTGTTACCGATCCGGATGAGTACCCGAAGGTTGCACCGGACAAGATCGTCCCTCCGGACCAGTTACTCGCCTGGCAGCATGACCGCACCGGAGCTATGGTAGATATCGAACTGGTTAAGAAATTCGGGTGGAAGATCGGCGACCATCTGGTCCTGCAGAGCCCTTATTTCCCGGTACATCCCGAGGTTACAATCCGCGCCATCTATACAATCGATCCGCCTGTCCGCGCGTTGTATTTCAATACGAAGTATCTGGAAGAATCGGTAGGCTGGTTCAAGGGACAAGCAGGATGGTATATCACGCAGGTTGCGACGCCTAGTGATGTGGCGCCGGTCTCCAAAGCGATCGATGAAATGTTCCGCAACGCGCCGCAGCATACCAAGACCGAAAGCCAGCAAGCCTTCCGGCTTTCGTTTGTATCGTCTCTGGGAAATGTGAAGGCGTTCATTCTTACGATCTGTGGAGCGGTGGTTTTTGCAATTCTTCTGGTCTCAGCGAATACCATGGCCATGTCGATTCGCGCGCGGACCCGTGAAGTGGCGGTGCTTAAGACGCTGGGCTTCACGCGCCAACGTGTGCTGTCCATGTTCGTCAGCGAAGCCATAGCGTTGTCGGTGGCAGGTGGAGCGCTCGGTGTATTGGGAGCAACCCTGCTGATACGGTGGTTGACGCACTCACCAGTCGCGATCGGGATCCCGGCGGAGATGAAGGTTACACTGCCGACGATGTTCGTTTCATTGTTCGTAGCGGCGACCGTGGGATTCATCAGCGGCTGCCTGCCAGCATATAACGCGTCGCGTACCAATATTGTGGAGGGTCTGCGCCACATCGGCTGAGCAGTCCGGCTGAGCACATCCGGTTGAGTTGAGAGTTAAATTATGGCCATACCTATCAGCTATAACGTCCGCAATTTGAAGCTGCGCAAAGGCCTCACAGTCATGACGGCGCTCGGCATCGCGCTTACCGTGACCACGGCGATCTTTCTAATGGCGCTGCTGGCGGGGCTGCAGAAGGCATTCGTTTCGAGCGGCAATCCACTGAACGTGCTGGTGCTGCGCAAAGGATCAGAGGCGGAGTTGTCCGGAGGTTTTGACGCAGCGCTGTTTCCCACTCTGAAGGTCCTACCTGGCATCGCGAAAGATAGTCACGGGGAACCGATGGTCTCCGGCGAGTGGGTGGTCGTGATAGTGCTTCCGCGTAAAGACGGCACGGGCGAAGTAAACGTCACCGTGCGTGGCATGATGCCGGATGGATTGGAGCTTCGTCCCAGCGCAAAGCTGATCGAGGGCCGTTGGTTTCAAACAGGTCAACGAGAAGTGGTGGTGAGCAAGTCGATTCGCTCGCGCTTTTCGCATGCGAATATTGGCGACACCATGGATTTCGGCAAAGGCTCGTGGAAAGTGGTGGGCGTATTTGACGCGGGGGGTTCGGCCTATGAATCGGAGATTTGGTCCGACGTAAATCAGATGGCCTCCGACTTTGACCGGCAGGGAGGATTTTCGTCGGCCTACTTGCGTGCTACCGATCCCATTGCCGCCGATGCTCTGAAGAACCGCGTCAGTGACGATCAGCGGCTCAAACTCGAAGGAATGTTGGAGACAGACTATTACGCGAAGCAGACCAGTTCGGGCGCTCCCATTAAATACATCGGCATCGTGGTCGCGATCATTATGGCAATCGGATCGAGTTTCGCCGCGATGAACACTATGTACGCGGCGGTAGCCTATCGCGGGCGGGAGATCGCAACTTTGCGGGTGCTGGGATTCTCGCGTCCCGCCATTTTGACTTCGTTTGTTTTGGAATCCTTGTTGCTGGCGATGCTAGGAGCGCTGGCCGGGATTTTATTGATGCTGCCCTTTAATGGGCTACAAACCGGAACCTCGAATGCGGTGACATTCAGCGAAGTAGTGTTCAGCCTGCAAATTACGCCG
>Ga0187884_10003403_pt1 | contig 12402 bp, 12 predicted proteins | sample June2016WEW_20_4_FD_132983 | JGI IMG/M metagenome (GOLD analysis project Ga0187884, IMG submission 132983) | Peatland microbial communities from SPRUCE experiment site at the Marcell Experimental Forest, Minnesota, USA - June2016WEW_20_40 | ecosystem: Environmental > Terrestrial > Soil >...
ATCGCTGGCCCCGAGCCTCTTTAGATTTGGTGCTGCGGACAGATTTCAACCCGATGCGATTGTCGCGGATGGGGCAGATCTTACTGAATATGGATTCGACGCTAAAGTTCTTTCAATTCCGGGACACTCCAAAGGGTCGATCGGCATTCTGACATCCGCCGGTGATCTGTTTTGCGGTGACCTACTTGAAAACACCAAACAACCTGCGATCAGTACCATCATGGACGATATGCCCACTGCGAAGGTCAGTATCGAAAAACTAGAAAGTAATAACGTCAAGACCGTTTATCCCGGACACGGCAAGCCATTCCCACTGAAACTGTTACCGCAAAAACGCTAACGTTCCATTTTTAACGACAAAAGATACCGTTTTTTTTTAATTTTGCTGTGTGAAGACGGAGGATTCGGGCTTCCCACTGGAAGTTTTGACGATTTTTTCTGAACGGTTTGCAGCTGGCGTGCAGTCGGGCGAGAGCACGACAAGGAAGGCAAGCGCTCCATTGTGAACCGTTTGATAGATACGCGTCGGCAGTCCTGCAATCTTTGAGAATGTGTGTGGCAAGCGGATCGTCGGGTAGTCATATCCCTCTTTGGCATGGTGAAGTGAGATGGTGCTGTGATGAATTGGAAAAAGCGCCGTTGGCCAAAATGTTGGCAGTGTCTTTATTGATTGATTAACAGCTAGCATAGTCGAACGTTAGAGACAACTGCCTTAATAGTGTCGAATAGCCTCACGCAAAAGCCTTGTGTGAAGCGTTGATGATGACTATGATTTTTGCCTAAACAAACAGAGTCGTCGATCAAACTGTTTTACCTCACGACTTTATGGAATGTAATTCAGTAGGGCGACCGGAAGCATCTCATTCATCATTGCCGGTTCACAGTTATCTTGAGCGCGCGAAGTAACACAACACGTTATTATGAAGCAAGTGCCGCCCTCAAAGGGTGATGATGTATCATAACATCACAAATGTGCTGAAATCCTTAAACGTGTTAAGTGCATTATCTATTACATTTGTTTAAAAGAGTGTGCAATTGTTAGCAGACAGCATAAGGACGTATGTCACAGGCAACAGTCGTTGCTTCAAAATCGATTCAAGATCAGGCGTTAGAGCGTCTAGAGCATATAGACGACGTCATAAATCAAACCGTAAGCGGAGGACTCCCGATAGCAACATTCATATGGGGCATAGTGGGAGCCTTGTTCATATTTTATTACTCTAAACAAACACTAACTCAAGAACAAGTAATAGCAGTGCATTCATTTATGACGCTCTTTAGCCTTGGGGGTGCCGCAATCACCTTTATCGTGGCGATGAATCTTTCTCGCCAAGAGTATTTGCACGAATGGTATATGTACTGCAGAAACTTTCCTTTAAACTTTGGTAATGGCGAGATACCAATAAAACCCGATCCTAAATGGCAGCCGCTTAAAGACGATGATCAAAACGGGCATCAAGAAAAGAGGGGAGATCATCGCTCAACAAACGAGTCTAGGACAGCGAAATCGGTTGTCAAGAAAATAGCCTGCGCGTGCAACAGCAAGAACAAAACTAGGCGCATGATTTGTTGGCTTGGAAAAGCAGCTCCAGGTTATTGCGTAATTTGGGCTGGACTATTTATGGGAATCAGTGTGCTTTTCCTTATGTTTGGGATCATCAACTGGTGGCTATGACGCATTACGAGACCGAGCTGGATACCTAGATTCGAAGGGAGACCTCTGGCCGCACGAAGACGGATGATTTAGGGGTTTTTGACGCATTTTCTTTGGGCAATATGACCACGAGAAGGCAAGCGCCCCTTCGTGCACCGTTTGATAGATACGCGCAGATAGCCCAATGAGCGTTGAAAACGCATGAGGGAGGCGTATGGTCGGATAATCGAACCCGGCCTTCGGTGATGTCGAGAAATGACGGTGCGATAATCTCCAGCGGTGCAGATTCTGGCAAGTCAATGAGCGGATGTCACAATTGATTAACAGCTAGCATAGCAAGCACATAATCTGCTCTTTAGATAATGCTTGTGGGACTAATAATGCTTTTTTTATTCGTATTGTGCGCAAATGCTTCGCCTGCATTAATTAACGAGGTTTTAACCATCGATAAAATAAAAAAAGCGAATAGAGAGTCTAATTGACGAAAGAAGACAATAATGACTCCATTAAGCAACGCAAACTATTTAATGAACAAGGAAGAAATAAAAATGTTTTAGACCACGATAGATGGTAAGAATGGGGAACTCCGAAAAAGGGTCGCCGGGGCAAAATAAAAGCATCGATATCACGCGCTTAGAAGCAGATTTAGATGACCTCGATAATCAGCGTGAGCAGCTTGAACAAGATCAACTTGGGGTGCGAAGAATGGGCGAGGTTATCTTGCCACTTGTCTCCATATTAGCGCCGCTTTTTTTGTCTTTTTTGCCCTTTTTGCTGCATTTCGACTTGATATCGGCAACGCTAATACCTTTTTTTACGCTGTCATAATCTATTCTTTCACGTTCAGTGGCATATTTGGAGTATTAGCTTATATTTCGAGAAGAGCGTTGATACAAACGCAGTTTACTTTCGTAAGCGTCTTCAGCGACGCGGTCGTTGCAGCCTACCCAGAGTACAAGAAGCGGCTAACCGAGCCCCGGAGGCTAGCAGAATGGATCACGCGCAGATATGATAGTTATGTGCCATCAACGAGATGGCAACTTCACCGCCTTTTCTTACCAGCTTACGCAGTCATAACCTTTGCAATAGCTTTATCGGGATTCGCCTATTTTATGATTGAAAAAAGTGGCGTCTTGGAAAACACTCTTTTGAATCAAATAAGCTTTATTGGTGTGTCGCTCTTTGTCGTCTCTTATCTCGCATTTCTATCTTTAGGGCGTCGTGCAGTCGTAGACTTCCACGAGCCGCGCATCTGGGACTCACAATCTCACGTTCTTCGTTACGTTGATTATATATTCGGCATGTTTCCTATAAAAATCCGCGTTGGTGATTCAAGACAAGTGCTGCTTCATTTCTTTCGCGATAAACCAGAGTGTCAATTTGACAAGTCTGAGTACCTGGAGGCAGAGATCCAGGCCGCTGGAGTCGAGATTAGCAGTGAGAAGAAGCTGCGGCTTCCTGATTGCTTCCAGACTCAAAAAATCTTGTGGAGTTGCTTTTTTGCGCACACTGGGAAACATGCAGTTACCCTGAGCTTGAACAAAGTGGACTCAAAGAAGAACACGAAAGACATTATTTACGCAACAGACTTCACTACTGAAGTCGTTAGTCCGTTCAGAGCATCTTTGCAGCCGGTGGCCACCGTAGTAATTTCCACTATATCAGCGCTAGCTGCCCTCCTAACTGCCCTTCATATACACCCGTGATAGCCTTCAAGGAATACAGAGGATTAGCGTTTAGAGTGGTATTTTAAGATCCCGAGCATTTCTTCGATCGAGACCTGCTTTTGCCTAAAAGCTAGCCATATCTGTAAGTTCTTGCTGTCGTGTGAACACGGGGGATTTAGCGCTTTTTGAAGCATTTCCCGATCTTTCGGCACTTTCTTGTGTACCCACGATTTCAGATGAAACAACAACAAGAAACGCAAGCGCTCCTTCGTGTACCGTCTAGTAGATGCGCGTTGACAGTCCTGCAAGTTTCGAGAACGTGTGCGGCAAACGTGTTGTCGGGTAGTGCAATCTGCTTTTGCGTAATGCAAAGAGATTTTGCTGCAGAGTTTCTGTTTAAGCTTAAGGTTTCTTTGTTTGCGTGTGCGGGGCCGCTTTGTAACTGAGGTACGTACCCTGACTAACTGCCAACAGGATTGCCAGATTGGAGCTGATAGGTGGGAAAGTAGTTAAAACCGCCGTTGCAGATGCGTTCCCTAGCAAAACTAAAATTGCGTACCCGTAACCGAGAGCGAGACCAACTGTGATTAGAAGCATCTGCACTTTTGAGATATCTAAATGACCACGGTTGCCGACCTCATCGCCTTCAAAAATATCGCGAAACTTTGCATCCTTCACGTGCTTGTTGACATCCAGTATGCCCTCGCGATCCTCAGCCGCTTCGTTTTTCGGTGTTTTGCTTCGATTAGTCGCATCGTTGACGACAGGAGCGCCTATTGCCGCGCCGCCGCTGATTCCGAGGAGGATCCAGAGCTCGGCAGGAACTACGATATTGGTGGCGTCCGCAGTGTGGAGCGCGATGTTGACGTAGAAGAATGCTAGGAGGGCGGGCACAATCACGAGTGTCCAGATGACGAGTTGGAAGCGCGAGGTACTCATTCGATTCCGTTCATCAATCAACAAGCCAGTCGTTCGGCCAGTGATACCGAGACCGGCCACTACCATGATGATGAATACATCCACCAAAATGAGGGCCCAGATCACGTACTTCGCGGAAATTGTTAAGCTAAGCCAGCCGGCAGTGGTCCCCTCAGCCATTGCTATGGGGAGCGCCACGAGGAATGCGAGACAAAGAAGCACGACCGACGTGTGCCACATTCGCCAAGTCATAGCTATCACCTCAATTAACCCGTTTTTAGCTAGATAAACGTTTGTTACACTTGTTCGTCACAAAAAAAATGATAGTGGATGGAATGTAAAGAATTACGAGCCAATTCTTGTCGTTGTTGTAAGAAAGGGAGGCAGTTTAGTTGCATTCCGTCCTCGGCATCAAATCACGAGCAGGGCAACAAAGCGTTTAAAAACGGGCGATTCCCTGGTTGTAGCTTTGGCATAAGGGAGCACCGTCATTGTCGTTATCGTTCGAGAGCCACGTCACGTAGCCCCCCGCCTCGCTGAGACGACGTTAGAATGAGTTGTGGCACCTTTCTAGTAATTTCTGAGGGCCTGGTTAGAGCGCAAGCGATTTGCTCTAACATGTAAGTAACGCCGTGTGAAGACGGAGGATTTAGGACTTTCTGAGGTCTTTTTTTCAGGCGAAACAACAACGAGAAAGGCTAGTGCACCGTCGTGAACTGTCTGAAAGATCCGCGTTGGCAGCCCTGCAAGCTTTACGAGAGTATGTGGTAATCGAATCGTTGGATAGTCGTAACCCGCTTTTGCGCGATGGAGTGAGATCTTGCTGCGATTGATCTCCAACAGCTCCTGTGTTGAGGGCGTAGCGTGTGCAAAAAAGTCTGGGCAATGTTCAACGCCTAGCATAATAGTGGATGAGGTAAGTGCTACGGACTTTAAGCGTTATGATTAGCCGCTCGCGACTAAGTGCAGAGCTAAAGTTCATTTATAAGGACGTGCACGAAGCGTTTTCAAACGTGCCATTTTAGCCGCTTATTCTTCTACAAGAACTGCTCAGGACCTGTTTTGTCCTCTTCAAAGGAAAAAAAGAGAAGATAGGGAGCGGCCGCTGGTCGGCTGAATTTCGAGACAACGCGCGAAATCATTAAGCAAGTTTGATAACGCGCTTTTAAATTGCGTTATTGCAATGCGTGCCGACCCCGTAGCTAACTGTCCATTTTTCCGATTCGGGTGAATCGTCAAAAAAATTCTAATTTGTTAGGGTAGATAATGCGGCTATCTTATGTCCACCACAACTTTTCTTTTCGGATGTTGTGTTTCGAAATAGGCAAATGTTCTTTGACCTGTAAGAACGGGAAAACCCCTCTCAATCTGCACTTTTACTTTTCAACCGTCAACGTATCCCGCAAGCCTTTGGAATTGTTTTCAGTTGGGAATGAATTGTTATTCAGCTTCTTGTGATCTTATTCCGTAGTCACTCCGTCGAATTCCGCTTCATTGGCTTCGGCTTCTTCCTTCGTAGCGCGTACGATTCCATCCTTGTGATGTGCCGGGGAATAGATCGTGTAGAGTTTCAGGTCTTCTGCTTTCGAACTGTTGATGATATTGTGCTGTGCGCCGGCGGGCACCACCACCGCAACCCCGTCACTGAGTTCATATTCGTTGCCGTCAATTACGCACTTTCCCTGCCCTTTCTCGAAACGGAAAAACTGGTCGTTTTCCTCGTGCACTTCCATTCCAATGTCTTCTCCGGGCTTGAGGCTCATAAGCACCAGCTGGCTGTGCTTTGAAGTATAGAGTACCTTGCGGAAATTGCCATTTTCCAGAGTTGTTTCCTCGATATTAATAGAAAATCCTTTCATATGTTGTAATAAATATGGGCTCTATACAAAATCTAACGATCGTAAGCGCCTATCTGCCGCAAAATCTCGCACTCCGGCACGTTTGCCCACCGTTCCATGATTTTGTCGCCGGCGATGCGCTCGAGACTGACCCCTTTTAAGATAACTTCGCGTTTCGTTGCAGGATACTCCCGGTACATGCCTTCATGGGTTCCGCGCATAGTCCAGCGCCACGCCACCATATCTCCTTCGGCGCGATGCCCTCAACGGTGAAATGCAGATTGGGGAAGGCCATCAAGGAGGGCGTACTCCTCTTTCACGCCGTTTATGCGGTTTCTTCTCCAAGAATAGCTATGTGTTCGACTGCGTTTAGGGCAATGAAGGCTGAGAGGCGATCCAGCATGCCACGGTTAAATATCGACTCCACAAACCGACTGACGAGCGTTTTATTCTCTTCCGGTGACATTTCTGCACCCTACAAGGTTTCTATGACTCGAAGGCGAACGGGCCCGCTGCTGATACACCCGGCGGCCACAGACGCCGTCATGATTAGTTAGCTTGGAGTAATAAATAAGGGTATCCTGCTGGATTTACGTTGTTGTTATGCCTAGAAGGCATTATCAAATCGCAAATTCTGTTTGTTTAACGTAAGCGGGGTCGCGCCCCCTCTACGGAGGACTCACTTCTATCTGGCTGCTGCTTTCATGCGTAAGCTTTCCAGTATCGTATCCTTCCCCAACTCGTAGGGAATCATCTCTTTTACGTCAAATCGTATGAAGGGGCCAAACGCGCTCGTAATTTTGAAAACATCCTCAGACGTTCCCTCAAAAATGAAGTAGCCAGAGTCTGCATCTATAAAGAAGCCGTTCTCCTTCACTATGGCGGCGTCCATGTAACGCTCTATCGCTTCGAACATAGCCTCGATGTTCTCTGCTACTTCTCTGCGGTCAGCCGGCCACGGGGCGAGCATGTTTCGGCTCCACAGGACTAGAAATTTTGTCATCTGTCTTACCTCCTTTCGGCAGGTAGCAACGACACTACTTGCCACCATTTTTTAAAAACGCATAGATATGCGCTTTTTTTCATAAAGGTTCCTATGACTCAACCTTGTTACACCGACCTCCTGTGACATTAGAATAGCGCGCGGCTTGCAACGCTTGCAGGTCTCGGTCGTTGAATTGTAAGCGAATCGCCCAAGAAACGGCCTTCTGATCTCCAACTAAGTGATTCTAGCATTAGATTGCTAAGGAGGCTCTACGTTACTACAAATTGGATCTAGGTTAACACCAATGCATTTGCGCTTGAGCTAAAAGAGCAGCTGGCCCAGACCCTTACTGCGTTTGTCACATCGATTCTGATAGGGCCGCACAGGGTAGATGTCGGAAGGAGAGACCCACCTCTCCGCCAGATCATCGACGTGTGCAACGGGTGATGTGCAAATGCGACGCAGAAAAGCTTGCGCTTTCTGTGCTCGAAATTTGGGAAGGCGGTTATCGCGAAGAGCGACATCAGACTGATGAGATTCGCCGCTCATTAAATTCAGACCTCATTGCGACGAATGTCTTTTTCATGATTGTGCGTCGCAGCCGCAATAGTTGTGTAAGAATATACATATGGTGCCATGCACGGGTGATGGAGTTCACCTAATCGCATAAGGCTGATGACTCCTACGCAATTCGCAAGTCGGCGGGGGGAGTCACCATATATCCTGAGTCACCCCATTGCTCGTTGGTATCCCCATTTTACTCGCGAGTTTGGTCTCGTCACGTCGGCCATCATCCACGGGGTGACCTCGCGGGATGAAGGCACCGCTCCTGACCGGAGTGAACGAGACACTGTCGCGATTTGACGTACATCAACTCATCGGATACGTCGAGAGCACGCGAAGCGATGACGGCGGGTACTGCTTCTATCGCCTCAACGAGTCGAACGCAGCTGATACCTTCTATGCAGTGTATGTGCTCACCGCGCTTGATCGACCCGTGCAGGGGCCTGAGCTACGGCAGACTTGCCGCAACAACGCCAAAGTGCCCTCCACACGAGATGGGGTCGCCCCATACCACCATGCCGCGCACGATGAATGCTTGGAGGAACAGTATAAGGTCCTCTATTAAGCGCTTGTCTGTCAGGACCGGGTGCGGCAGCCGCATGCCTTTATCTGCTGCGCCACGTGAAAAAGTAATAATTTGCATTAGGCTCAGCAATTAAACTGATACGAGGTTTTTTAGTGATCCACACGAATCTTGCAGCACAGAAGAATAGGAGAATGGATATGACCAAGTACACGGAAAATGAAGGCCCCTACGAAGCGTTAACTCCAGGAAATGCGGCGTTACTGCTTATTGACCACCAAGTGGGACTGCTGCAATTGGTACGCGACGACTCCCCTGAAGAGTTTAGAAACAACGTGCTGGGGCTGGCAAAAACAGCCAAATTGTTTGAATTGCCTGTGATATTGACAACCAGTCTTGATTGGGGTCCAAACGGCCCGATTCTTCCTGAACTCAAAGAGTTGTTTCCCGATGTCGCGACGATCCGACGCCCTGGCGTTATCAACGCCTGGCGCTGGCCAGCGTTCCGCGACGCCGTCGATGCACTGAATCGAAAGAAACTGATCATTGCAGCGATGACGGATTCGACGTGCCTGCAGTTTCCCGCCCTCGATGCGGTTCTCGAAGGGTTTGATGTCCACGGTGTCATCGACGCGAGCGGAGCCGTGAGCGAGCACGAACGAGCGGCAAGCATAGCGACACTAAGCCAAGCTGGGGTAAAAGTGCGCAACTGGTGGTCAGTTGCTGCCGAACTCCAGGCAGACTGGCGACGAGACGAAGCGAAAGGATGGCCGATGGCCATGATATTCCGCGAGCACCTTCCGAGTTGGGGCTACCTGCTCGATACAAATGCGGCGTATGCGCGCGGTACGATGGTCCCGCCAGAGTGACCAATCAAAAACAACGTTTCCGTTTTCGATGCACATGCTCGAACGAGCCCGATGTAGCGCACATCCTCGTTCAGAAGTGAGGTGACGCGATGAAAAATCACGAGTTGACACCAGCAGAAGGATCATTCTGGTTGAAGATGTGCCCACCGACTGATTTTCCGACGCTGGAACGAGAAGTGGTGGTTGACGTTGTTGTACTTGGAGGCGGTATCGCCGGGATCACCACGGCAACGCTCCTCAAGGATGCTGGGCTCACCGTGGCAGTGCTGGAAGCAGATAGAATTGTCAAAGACGTAACTGTCGGAACCACTGCTAAGATTAGCGCTGCCCCCAACCTCATTTATGACCGCTTGCTGTCGAGGTTCGGGACGGCCACCGCCCAAAAAGCTGCCCGAGCGAACGTAAATGCGGTGGAAAAAATAGCCGATATCGTGCGAGAGCGAAAAATAGACTGTGATTTCCGCCGCCTGCCGCTTTATATTTACGCTGAGACTGAAGAGAAGGCGGACAAAATTAAGCGCGAATGTCGTGCCGCTCGCGAGTTGGGCCTCGAGGTGTCTTACACCGAAAAGGTTCCGTTGCCGTTCAAAACAGGGCCCGCTATCGTGTACGAGAACCAAGCTCAGTTCCACCCGCGGAAATACCTCCTCGCCCTTGCTGAAGATCTGCCTGGCAACGGCAGTCACGTCTTTGAAAAAACCCGCGCCGTTACCGTCAAATCTGGTGCGCGCACAGAAGTAGTCACCGATAACGGCTCGATCACGGCGAGCAAAGTCGTTGTTGCGACTCACACGCCGGTGTACGATCCTGATAGACTCTGTGACCACCTCTCCCCGGCACGCTCTTATGTATTAGGATTGTACGCTAAAGGGGCTTTTCCCGACGGAATGTTCATAGATTACGACCCCTTGCACACGTACCGCACCACGCCTACCGATAAGGGAACCATGATCATCGTCGCAGGGGAACATAGTCCCGTAGAGGTTCCAGATAGGGGCGTGTTCTACCAGCGCCTTGAAAAATATGCGCGCCAGCATTTGGACGTTGAATCTATCGAACATCGCTGGTCCAGCACAGACGTCGCAACTGATGACGGTTTGCCTCTTATTGGCGCGACGTCCCAGAAGGGAATATACGTAGCAACGGGATTCGGATTCTGGGGCATGAACAACGGCACTATCTCCGCCATGGTAAATACCGACCTCATAACTGGCAAACAAAACCAATTCGTTAAGCTCTTCGACCCGCTTCGGTTTCGCGGGTAGAAAAAGAAACGTCTAGCTGATGAGCCTCAGAATAAGGTTTTGTGCGATGCTAGAACCAACAAAAAATGTCAAGCGATAAGAGCTAAGCCGCAACGCAACTAAGAGTGGCATCGCGGTAAGCTTTTGAACGCCGACACTGTTTTTGCTCAAAAAAAGGAGAACGAGAGATTATTATGTCGACTGATAAACAGACCAAGAAAGTTAGTCAAAAAAACGCGCATATAAAGATATGTGAAAACGGACCCTATATTGTGTCAGGATGGGTTCCCCTTTCCAAATTGACCATTAGCACCGATGTCGAGGGATATCCTGCTAGCTACATCGAAGGCGAAGAATACCCCCTCAAAGAAACCTACGCTTTGTGCCGGTGCGGGCAGTCAAAGAGCAAACCATTTTGCGATGGAATGCACGACAAGGTACATTTTGACGGTACCGAGATCGCTAGCCGAGCGCCTTACCTCACTCGAGTGAGGAAAATCGACGGGCCAGACCTCAAGTTGACCGACGCTCCGGATTTGTGCAATCACGCTGGTTTTTGTCTGAGAGCAAGCGGAATTGGCAACTTGACGAGATCCTCAGACGACGCGGAAGCTAAACGATTGGCCATCGAAGAGGCAGGAAATTGCACTTCTGGACGTCTGGTGGTGTGGGATAAAGAACGCGAAAAATCGATTGAGCCTGAATTTGAACCATCGATCGTGCTCATTGAAGAACCGCACAAAGGCTGTAGCGGCGCCTTGTGGGTGCGGGGTAACGTACCGATCGAGTCGTCCGACGGCAGTGTCTATGAAGTTCGAAATCGCGTTGCCCTATGTCGCTGTGGCGCCTCCTCCAACAAGCCCTTCTGTGACGGGAGCCACATGGTAATTAGATTTACAGATGGCGACACATCGATTGACAATCGATAGGACTCGAAGATGTTTTTCGACAACTAAGTGGACTTTTTGACAAACGTTCCGTCGCGATACTCTTGAAAAGCTAGGTCAAGTTCTTCCGGCGTATTCATAACAATAGGGCCAGCCCACGCAACGGGTTCACCTAGGGGTTGTCCTGTGATGAGAACAAAACGTGTCCCTTCGTTTTCGGCGCTCACTACTACCTTATCCCCCTCACGCTCGTACAAGATTACACTTTCGGGACCGTGCACGGTGCCTAGCGGCCCCCCCTTCAACGCGCCTCTGCTGCCGGTTTTAGAAGGCGGCACTGAGCCCTCATCAAAATGAGCAGCGCCTTCGAGCACATAAGCGAGTGCCGTATGGCCGTCTGTAACGCGGTGCTGGAAACGAGAATGCGGGGGCACGGTGATGTCGAGGTATTCTGGCTCAGCGATTATGTCCTGAACTGGCCCGCGGATTCCGTCTACTATGCCGCAGATCACTTTTACGCGAGCACCGGAATCGAGAACGACTTCTGGGATGTCTTCAGCGTTAATCCCCCGATAACGGGGTGCCATCATCTTATGCGAGCGAGGGAGGTTGGTCCATAACTGTAAGCCCCACAGGCGACCGTCTGCCTCACCTTCCGGCATCTCCTGGTGGATTATGCCGCTGCCGGCGGTCATCCACTGCATGTCGCCTGTTCCGATGATCCCCTTATTACCCATGCTATCACCGTGCGCGACCTTTCCTTCCAGAACATAGGTTATAGTTTCCATTCCGCGGTGCGGGTGCCACGGAAACCCCGGCAGATATTCTGACGGAGTGTGGGAATGGAAGTCATCCAGCAGAAGGAACGGATCGAGTTCCGGGGACGATCCTTGAAAGCCAAGCGCGCGCTTCAAGTGGACTCCTGCCCCTTCGATGGTGGGCCTGCTCTTCCAACTCCTTGCAACCCTTCTGGTTTGGCTCATGGTAACGTCTCTCCTTTCTAACTAACGATCTTCGCGATTATTAATCGCTTGTAGTTTTGACGGCGCACAAAGAACGACTTTTTCGTCGAGGTGTATCATTAAATTCGTAAAAGGCTGTTTATGCTACACGTGACTCAATATCATGAACGCTTCACGCTGGTTCGCTGCGTGAGCGCGCACTTTGTCACAACTTTTGCGCAAAAAAGGCGCTGTATTTGTTGTAGACGTCTTGGAGGAGTTGACCAGCTTTTGGATTGCCCCAGTTATTCA
>Ga0187884_10003405_pt1 | contig 12399 bp, 11 predicted proteins | sample June2016WEW_20_4_FD_132983 | JGI IMG/M metagenome (GOLD analysis project Ga0187884, IMG submission 132983) | Peatland microbial communities from SPRUCE experiment site at the Marcell Experimental Forest, Minnesota, USA - June2016WEW_20_40 | ecosystem: Environmental > Terrestrial > Soil >...
CCGTAAAACGGGCGGCCATCGGGCGTGAGAAATACTGTAAGCGGCCAACCGCCGGTGCCGGAGATGGCCGAGACTGCAAGCTGGTAACGGCTATCGACGTCAGGGCGCTCGTCGCGATCGACCTTTACGGCGATGAATTCGCGATTGATGATGGCGGCAACTTCGGCGCTCTCGTAAGATTCGCGGTCCATGACGTGGCACCAGTGACACCACACGGCGCCGATATCCAGCAGAACGGGCTTGTTGTCACGCTGCGCGGCAGCAAATGCTTCCTCGCCCCACTCGTGCCACTGGATGGGTTGATGCATGGCCGAACGAAGGTAAGCGGAGGAGGCCTGCGCAAGCGAATTCATCGATTCTGACATTGCGTTCAAGTCTAGCAGGCGTGAGAACAAGCCAGATGAGACCGGTGTCTCCTGAACGCCGGACGCATTGTCTTGTAGACTGACCTTCGCGCAGCGTATGGCGCTCGAATTCTTGTAGCAAACAGTTTCGGTATTGACGGAGCGATATGACCAGCAAGGAAGCTTTAGCCAGGATGGTAAGCGGGATAGCGAAGTTTCAGGCAGAGGTATTCCCGGCGCGGAGGCGAGAGTTCGAGGCCATGAGTCACCAGCAAAGCCCGATCGCGACTTTCTTCACCTGCGCCGATTCCAGGATCCTGCCCGCAATGCTGTTGCAGACGAAGGCTGGCGAGATTTTCACGGAACGCACGCCCGGCAACATCGTTCCCAGGTACAGCGACCATGTAGGTGGAGTGACCGCCAGCATGGAGTACGCCGTGATGGTGCTGCGAGTGCCGCTCATCATCATCTGCGGCCATACCGACTGTGGCGTGATGAAGGCTCTGCTCGATCCGGCGCAGACCTCCGGTATGCCTGCATTGCAAAGCTGGATGCGACATGCTCTGGCGGCGCGCGAGCAACTCCTGCGAGAGCATCCCGATGTATCCCACGAAGAGAAGCTGCGGCTGATCACGCAGTACAACGTCTTAACGCAGCTGGAAAATTTGCGGACGCACCCTGCCGTGGAAGCAGTGCTGGCCAAAGGCGAGTTAGAGATCCAGGGCTGGATCTACGACATTGGAGGCGGATCGGTTTCGGTGGCCGACCCGCAAAGCGGAGCGTTTCATCCGCTCACTCCGCCCGCGGGGGACCAGCCCAAAACTTCCGACTCTGCTACGGCAACACGGACACAAGGTTGGGAGGGGTAACATTCCCATTCGCATCGGTGAGGTTGACGGCGACCTGCGCTGCGTCCGTCGAAAAAACCGTGTCGATACGGTGCACTGTGTTGTCGCTGGTGCCTACCCACAACTGCGTGCCATCCAGGCTCAGCCCACCGTTGTTCGGTGTAGCTCCGCCTGCCAGGCCGATGGTGCTTGGCGTTGTGTCTGCAAGGTCAAAGCGGACAACGCTGCTCAGGCTGGTGCTGAGTACCCACGCAGTCGAGCTGTCCGTGCTGACCAACAATTGCGCCGGAGTGAAGCTGCCTACACCGAGGTTATAGCTGTTGATCGCACTCTGGGTAGGCACAGGACAACCTGCGCCCAGCGGCGATGGAGTGGAGACTACGTCGATGGAAGGTGGGTCGATTGCGACCGCTCCAGTGCCGTTCGGAATGGCCTTGATGAACGTGGGGCTAGCGGCGTTCATTACCTGGTTTTGTGCCTCATTACAAGTGGAGTAGGTGTAGATCTGGTGGCCCGTCGAGCTGGTCACGTAAAACAGCCCACCCTGCGCGATGATGTCCATGAAGCTGGGTGTGTAACAAGGCGAAGGCGGAGGGGAGCCGGAGCACGATGTGGGAAATCCATTCAGAAATCCCGTCGGGAAACCAACGGCATATTCCGTGGCGTTTACCCATACATTGTATGCACTGTCGGGCGTGTAGGCGGACGAAGTTGCCGTCTCGCTCGGCAGGGTACTGGCGAGCGATCCTTCAGTAATGCTGAAGTACTTCACTTGCTGATTGACGTTGTCCGAAATCAGCAAGTACTGCCCGTCAGGAGAGATCGCCAGAATGGTGCCGCTGACGGAGAAGGTGGTAACGGTATTGGAAGAGGCCAAGATCGCCATCAGCACACTGTTGGACCCAAGGTACACGGCCGATCCGGCAGGATCGGCGATGATGGAGTTCGGATAATCCGGCAGCGTGATCGCGGTACCTGCCGTGTTGGTTGCCGTGCTGATGGGTACCAGCAGCTTCGAGTTGCTGCTGGCGGCATAAACGGTGGTGTTTGTGGCCGGCGTCACGCTCACGGTGGCCACGTTTTGTCCGTATTGTGCAGGCACGCCCTTGTTGCAATTGGGGTAGCTGCAGGAAGCGGAGATGTTCGCTGTTCCTCCTGTCACCGCCGTCACGTTGGCCACAGTGGGCACTGAGGTGCCTACAACTGTGGCAGTCGCCGTGGAAGAAGAGCCCCAGGTCAGATCCGGCTGGATGGATGTCCCATTGCTATCCAGAACATCGGCGGTAAGACTAATCACGTTCGGAACTGCGACCGAAAAGGAAGTTGCGGAACCACCCGAAGCGTGCACCAGGATGCTGGTCACGGGACATGTCAGATAATTCACGCCGACGCTATTCACTCCGGATACGCTGGAGAAGAGCGTGGTCGCGCCTGGCGACTCGGCTGTCATTACGCCGGCCGTGATTTCTGTTTGTACGATTGCCGTGCCGCTGCAGGTGGCAGTTCCATTACCCAAGGTCGCCGTGGTAGGAGCTACGGTCGCGCCGTATCCAGGGGAGGTGATGGTCAGCTGGGTCCCGCTGGCGATTTTGTTCTGACTCGTTAAGGTCACAGTACCGGTGGCATTGGTAACGCCGGTGAAGGCAGTCAGAGCACAGGTCTGACCCGACGAACCTGTGATGGTTCCACCCGAAGTATAAGTCGGAGTAAGCGTGGTGGCGGAGTAGGTCGAGACAATTCCGGCGGAACTGGCGGCGATGGTAGTGTCGTTTGTGCCAAATGTGAACGGGCCGACAGTGGAAGTAATGTTGCACGGAGCCGAGGGGGAGCAGCCTGGCGCCGAGGTGCTGAATGCCTCCCCCGAAATGCTGACGGGCTGACCCATGCTGGTGCAACCGCTTCCCAGTACCGTAATCACCTGATCAACCTGCTCATGCACGTAAACCGTAGCGGTCGCGGTTACATTGAAGGCGGTTGCCGTGGCTGTGATGGTTACCTGGCCAACGCCGCCCTGACCCAAAGTAGCATTGCAATTGATGATGTTGGCGTCCCAAACGCCGCCGCATATGAGACCACCGGTGGAGACCGACGCGATGTTGGCGTTGCTGCTGGTAAAGGAGATATCCGCTGCGACGGTAGTGCCGGCGGCGTTCAAGGCGATCGCCGATAACTGAACGACTGCCCCCTCGTTGAGCGAGATTGTCGTGGGCGACAACTGCAGAGAAGTGACTTTAGTGCTGGAAGTACTACTTCCGCCGCACCCGGGCAGAATGACAAGAAACAGAATCGCTGCTACGACAGCCAAACCACGAACCGCTGAAACCCGCTGCATGTAACCTCCCCGCCAACCGAAGCCGACGGACGTGCAAACCCAGAATTCTTGCAGATTATTCCAAATTAAACCCAAGTGTAGAAGCTGATTGAGAGTTTCCGCAAGCAAGCCGGCTGTAGTCCCGATTACTGTGCGCAGCGTCCAGGATCGAGGAAACTGGGTTCAGGGGGGAATGAAACTTGCCGCGCAAGATTTCAAGGGGAACAGCGTTCCCCATATACGAAGGCTCTGCTTGTGCGCCCTGAGCGCGAGGAAGGTTGGATTATGCGCTACGTCTGTTATTGGGGTTGCTTCTTTTAGGATTTCTGCTGACCGGCCGCAAGCCGCTCGTCCTCGGGCCCTGTTACAAGAACGTGCTCACGGCCGCGGCCTGACACAACTCGCGCACACGTTTCGTGTTTCGCGCGCCAGCGTCAGCCTGCTGCTGTCGAGATTAGCTGGCGCTACCTATCAGGTTCCACAATCGTTCAGTAACGGGTGCTCGCGTCGCAAACTGCTCGAGGACGGCGGCTTGTCTTATGGCAACGAAGCCGTAGGTTCGGAAGAGTTTGCCTTTGGAGCTAGAAAGTCGTTTGTGCGACTTCGTAATCCGCTTTGAAGGGTAAGAATCGAAAAAGCGTGAAGCGCTTGGGCAGCCCGCTCGGTCAGGGCCACGCTTATTCCATGAAGCTTCAACAATGATCTGTCTTCCGGTTTGATGGGCAGAGCCATATCCTCAGGAAGTTTCACTTCCAGCAGCGGCAATCGTCCCAGGCTCATTCCGCCCACCGTTACATCACACGTCAAAATCGGAACTAAACCCCTGGTTTCCACCAAGAAGCTTTGCAGTCGAATATCGAGTGTGTCCGTGTCCGGAGTCTCGTCTGGTGCTGCGCCGGACATGCTCGACCCGGCTGAGAGCCGTGCATCTTGCTCAGCCGCAACAGGAGCGATGAAGCGGTAGCCTTTGCCGACCACAGTCTCCAGGAATTGGGGGCGCACCGGATCGTCTCCCAAAGCCTTCCGAACTTTGCGGACAGCGGTGTTGATGCTTCGTTCGGTGTCGAGGAAGGAATCGTCTTGCCAGAGTCTGGCAGCGATCTGCTCTCGCATGACAAGTTTTCCTCGATTTTCCAGCAGAAGAAAAAGAAGCTCGAGTGGTATGCGCTCAAGTTTAACTGCAGTATTTCCGTAGCGCAGTTGATAGCGGTCCCGATCGATCTCAAAGCCAGCAAACCGGAAAACGTCACTGGCACATGGCGACGACATGGGAATCATTCGGTCTGACAGGATGATCCACCCTCGTTTAGCGCCTTTCACGAAAACGAGGCGCTCAAATACTATTGTGATAGTAGTTTCAACGATAAAGCATCGTGTGACTCCGCTCGTTGCGCTAAATCAACCAGCGTCTCTCAGCACGCAATACGACAATAAGGATAAAGAGACTAGGAGCCGTCTAGGCGGTCGCAGGATTGACAGCTCAACGCTGAGATGCCGCCCTTTTCACTTTAGGAGATGACTGGCGACGATACCAACAACAGCACCGGCTTGCAAAATAATTTCTAATGAACCGGTTGCATCACCACCATGTTGTCGGCTTTATTCACATCCTCTTCATCTTGTCTTCATTTACCAGTCACACAGTTCATTCCTCCGCTATTTACTACCGCCGGACACTGAGGCAAGCTCCTCCCCACGCATAAGAAGCCTGCGAAGTTTGTTGCACATTCGCGTCGGTTACTGTGTTGCGTCCATTCCACATATCGTCCCGTTGGGGGGGACTCGAGCTTATGAACAAGACTCGCACCTCTTTAGGTGTACCGTATCGTCCGTTGCCTTGACAATCCTGCTTGCCGCTGTTCTATCAGCCCCGCTGATGGCACAAGACTGGCCGATGTTCGGAAACGACCTTACGAACAGCGCCAACACACAGAGCACAAGTCTCACTACCGGCAACGTAGGTAGGCTTGCGCCCAAATGGATCTTCACGACCGGTGGAGATGTATCGGCCCGAGCCTCGGTTGTGGGCGGGGTGGTTTACTTCCCCGACTGGCAAGGAAATCTCTACGCCCTGAATGCCAATACCGGGCAGGTCGTCTGGTCTCATCAACTTTCGGATTACGGTGTGGCCGCGGGTACGGTATCGCGAACCGCGCCAACTATTGTGGATGGCGTTCTGTTCATTGGAACCCAGTATGTTGCCTCAGGTCCGACCGGGTGGTTGATGGCCATCGATGCGCGGACCGGCCGGCTGATCTGGAAAACCCAGCCGGATACGTCCAACAGCTTCCCGGTGATCACCACCTCGCCGGTTGTAGCCCTTGGCATTGTGTACGTCGGCATGACCTCCAACGAAGAGTTCGCCGCCGCCAATCCATATTACCCTTGCTGCTCAGCCAGAGGCAGCGTCGTAGCTGTCAATGCCTTTAACGGTGCCAAGCTATGGCAAACCTTCACTGTTCCCACCGGCTACACTGGCGGCGCCGTTTGGGGCAGCAACCCGGTTGTGGACTTGCTGCGCGGTACGGTTTATATCGGGACCGGCGACAACTACAGCCATCCGACTGACCCCGCTTTTCTGGCATGCATCGCTGCCGGAGGCGTAGAAGCAAATTGTCTTCCCGCCAGCGACCATGTGGATTCAATCCTAGCTATCGACATGTGGAGTGGCCGGATAAAGTGGGCGCAGAAGATGGTGACCTGGACCCAGGCCGGCGTTGCGAGTGGCAGTGACGATTGGAACGTTGCCTGCGCTTTCGGCGGCCCTAACTGTCCGGCTAACCTTGCGAATCAGCCCACCGGCCCGGACTTCGATTTTGGCTCTGCGCCGAACGAAATCACTTACAACGGCCAGCATGGTTGGAAGACGATCATCGGCGCGGGACAGAAGAGCGGCATCTACTACGCGTTCGATCCCGATACCGGTGCGCTTCTTTGGCAGACTCAGGTTGGACCGGGTTCGTCGCTGGGCGGCATGGAATGGGGCTCTGCCTCTGATGGCAACAGCATCTACGTGGCAATCTCCAACTTGTATGGCATCCCTTACTCGGGAGGCAATGCAGGTTCATGGGCGGCACTTGATCCTGCAACTGGAGCGATCAAGTGGCAGGTGCCCGATCCCAACGGAGCGGTGGATCTCGGACCTTTGGCTGTGGCGAAGGGTGTCGTGTACACCGAATCGATGGCAGGAACCGCAGGCGCGCCGACCATGTTCGCGTTGGACGCTTCCAGCGGCCATACCCTCTGGAGCTACCCGGCTGGTTCTTCTGTGATCGCTGGAGCCACCATCTCAGGCGACAGCGTTTACTGGGGATCCGGGTACGCACATCTGGGCATACCAGGTTACACCGGGAACAATAAGTTCTACGCGTTCTCGAGAAACGGGAACTTGAATTTCCCTGAGGTTTTCATTTGATGAGTATTCTGTCGTTAAGACAGGCCTATACGTGATTTCCGGTCGCGGCAGCAATTCCGTGCTGCGCCTGAGCGCAAACGGATTGATCCTGGTGGACGGGAAACTTCCCGGCGGCTACGATGCTCTCCTGGCCCAGGTGAAAACGATCTCGAAACAACCTGTTCGGGCGCTCATTCTTACCGGCTGTGATGAGTCCATGACCGGAACCAATGCGAAGTTTCTGGAGAATGGCACAGCCATCGTTGTGCAGGAGAAGGCACAACAGAATTCCGGCTCCTGCCATTCCAGCGCTGATAAAACGGCGCCGCCGATCATCACGTATGCGCGCGAGTACCAGATACGCCTGGGCGGAGTTGAGGCGCAACTGATGCATTTCGGTAATGCTCACAGCAACGCCGACACCATCGTCTATTTCCCGAATTTGAAAGTTGTGGCCATCGGAGATCTGTTCGCCCCGACCCCCGATCCTGACTATGCCGCAGGTGGAAGTCTTGTGGACTGGGGGCCGGTGCTAGCGCAAGTCTTGAAGCTGGACTTTGACGTCGCCATACCGAGCGCAGGTCCAACGATCACGCGGGCCGAGCTGGAAGCATTCAAGGTTAAGATCGACAAGTTGGTCGCTCGAGCAAGCGCGCTGGTGAAGCAAGGCGTTCCTAAGAACCAACTGATGAGCCAGTTGAAGACCGACGATTTGGATTGGCAGCTGAAGTTCGATCCCGCTCAGGTCGACGGATTCTACGCCGATGTTTCCCGGGCCGAACAGCCAACGCGCGCAGCGCAGTTGGGAAATCAGCCGTCAGTCCAGAGGTGACCAGGTTGCAGGCTTGATGTAGGATTGCGCTCTGTGCTGAAGACGCGAGAGCGTTCGCTAAAACAGGCGCTCCGCGATTTCGGGAGTCGCTACAACCTTAGCTGAACTTAAACCATCAACGAATCTAGGAGATACCTACCATGGAATGGACCAGCCCGAAATTCGAAGAGATCTGCCTGAACTGCGAAATTAACTGCTACGCGAACGCGGAACTGTAAGCCTACGAATGCGCGTAGAGATTTTGGGCTCTGCCGCCGGGGGTGGCTTTCCGCAGTGGAATTGTAACTGCCGGAACTGTAGCTCCCTGCGAGCGGGGACGCTGCGCGCCAAGAGCCGAACTCAGACCCAGGTGGCTGTCAGCAATGACGGCCACGAATGGTTTTTGCTGAACGCATCTCCCGACTTGCGTCTACAGATTGAGCATACGGCCCACCTTCAGCCCCAGACCGCCATTCGACACTCTCCGATTTCCGGCGTGTTGCTTACGAGCGCGGACATCGATCAGATCGCAGGCCTTCTGTCGTTGCGGGAACTGCAGCCTTTCACCGTTTACTGCACGCCGTCCCTTCGCCGAATTCTGCGAGAAGACAATAGCATGTTTGGTATGTTGAATCGCGTCTCTCAACAGGTTTGCTGGAGAGACGTCAACCTGGGGTCGAGTTTTCCTTTGATAACGAGGGCCGGCGAAGAATCGGGTATTTCGTGTGAGGCGATTTCGTTGGGCAGCAAGTATCCTGTGTATGTTTCGCCAGAGCGCGCCGGTGAGCTATCGCCCCAGGAAGCATTGTTGGGACTGATGATGACAGGCTCTTCGGGTAAACGCGTCGCTTACATGCCAGCTGTTCCCAAGGTCGATGAACAACTGGTGCAGATGCTGGATGCGGCCGATCTGCTGTTATTCGACGGCACATTCTGGAGCGAAGACGAACTGATCAAACTTCAAGGCAGTGGTGCTTCAGCCAAGGAAATGGGGCATGTTCCGGTCTCCGGACCGGAAGGAAGTTTGCGCCGGCTGATCAACGTGCAACGCCCACGCAAAGTTTATATCCACGTGAACAACACCAACCCCATGCTTGATGAATCGAGCGCGGAGTATCGCGAAGTGCGAAAAGCCGGATGGGAGATTGCGGAGGACGGGTGGCAGTTCAATCTGTAGAGGCAGCTTTGGATTCAACGGTTCTTTCCCCGGACGAACTGGAAGGCCGGCTTCGCCGAGTGGGGAAGGAACGATATCACCATCAACATCCGTTCCATCTCCTGATGCATGAGGGCCGCCTAAGCCGCGGCCAGATGCAGGCCTGGACTTTGAATCGCTACTATTACCAGAGCCGCATCCCCATCAAAGACGCCATCATTCTTTCGCGTAGCGAAGACCCCGAGTTTCGCCGTGCCTGGCGCAAGCGGGTCGTCGATCACGATGGCGACTCAGCCCAAGAGGGTGGTATTGAGCGCTGGATTCGCCTCGCGGAGGGCACCGGGCTCAACCGCCAACGTGTCATGCGTTGCGACGAGGTTCTGCCGGGCACGCGTTACGCGGTTTACGCATACCTTGATCTTGTGAGGAACCGGACTTTCCTCGAAGCCGTGGCATCTTCGCTCACAGAGTTGTTCTCGCGCGACCTCATTGCCCTGCGAATGGACCACCTTCGCGAGCACTATCCCTGGCTGTCGAGCGCTCTGGATTACTTCACCGCCCGCTTGCACCAGGCTCCCGAGGATGCCCGGTTTGCGCTCCAATGGGTGATTGAACATGCACGCACCCGCACGGAGCAGGAAGCGGCCATTGCGGCGCTCCAGGCAAAGTGCGATATCCTCTGGGCACAACTGGATGCCCTATATTTTGCTTACGTGCAGCCGGGATGGCCACCACCGGGTGCGTTTCGCATGGAGTCTTAGAATTGACCCTACCATCCGAAGCCAGTCAGCCTCGTCTCGCACCGGGTTGCCGATGGAGTATGCAAGGGGAGCAACGTGTGGTGCTGTTTCCTGAAGGCATGATTCGCGTTGAAGGAAGCGGGCTGAACATCCTGGAGCTCTGCGACGGCCAGAATTCCGTTCAGCAGATTGTCGCAAACTTGGCGGGACGTTACGAGAAGGCCGACTCGGAAAAGATTATGCAGGATGTATGCACCTTCCTCGAAGCGCTGCATCGCAAGAGAATCGTGGACTATTGATGATTCCGCATCCATTGGCGCTTATTGCCGAACTCACCCATCGTTGCCCTTTACGGTGTGTGTACTGCTCGAATCCGTTGCAGCTGGTTCAAAGCCAGGCCGAGTTGTCCACGGCAGATTGGGTTCGGGTATTTCAAGAGGCAGCCAGCCTCGGGGTTCTCCACGTTCACCTGACGGGAGGAGAGCCGGCGGCCAGAACCGACCTGAAAGATCTGATCACGGCTGGTCGGCAGGCAGGGCTTTACGCCAACCTGATCACATCCGGTATCGGGTTATCCCCGGAGCGATTAGCGGGCCTTGTCGATGCCGGCCTCGATCATATCCAGTTAAGTTTTCAAGACTCTCGAGACGAATCCGCCCGCTTGATCAGCGGAAGTAAGAGTCACGCCTACAAAGTTGCGCTGGCGGATAAGATCCGTCAGCTGCGCGTAGCATTTACTGTGAACCTGGTAGTGCACCGGCAAAACCTCGACCATATTGAGGAGATGATTGCCTTCGTCGAAGAACTCCAACCGGAGCGGATGGAGATCGCTCATGCGCAGTATTATGGCTGGGCGTTGAAGAACCGTAACAGTCTTCTTCCTACATCTGTGCAATTGGAGAATTGCACGCGCGCGGTTGAAGCAGCGCAGGCTCGTCTCTCTGGCAAAGTGCGCATTGACAGTGTGATCCCCGATTACTACGCCCGATATCCGAAGGCGTGCATGGGTGGATGGGGCCGCCGTCTTCTGCTGATTAATCCATCAGGCCGCGTGCTTCCTTGCCATGCTAAAGACCTTCTACCGGACATGCGCTTCGATAACGTTCGCGAGCATTCTCTGGAATGGATCTGGAGCGAATCATCGTCGTTCCAAAGGTTCCGTGGCGAAGACTGGATGCCGGAGCCGTGCAAGAGTTGTGAGCGCAAGGCGCAGGATTTTGGTGGCTGTCGCTGCCAAGCTCTCCTGGTTACCGGCAACGCGAATGCTACGGACCCCGTTTGCTCGCTCTCGCCGGATCGCCATCTGATCGACATTGCACTTGCTGCAGCCGACGCCCAGCCCGGGAACCCGGACTGGATCTACCGGCCGAACGCTGGATGAGCACTGCGAACACGCCTCCTCGCGAATCCAGCTCAGAATCCTCATTCTTGCCTAAAACCTTTCGTGCGCTGCGTCACCGCGATTTCCGCCTGCTTTGGATCGGATTGGCCGTGTCGGCTATCGGTACGTGGATGCAGATTGTCGCGCAGAGTCTACTCGTTCTGAAGATTACTCGCGGCTCTGCATTCGCATTGGGATGCGTGTCGCTGGCACAGGCATCGGCCTTCTTTCTTTTCGCTCTGGTCGGCGGCAGCGTGGCGGATCACATTGATAAACGGCGGCTGCTTCTATGGACACAATCTGGTTCTGCCTGCTTGGCTATACTCCTCGGATCTCTCACCTACTTGGGTGCGATCAAGCTCTGGATGATCATCGGGATTGCTTTTTTCAATGGCGTTCTGCTGAGCTTCGATCAGCCGGCACGGGGCGCGCTCATTCCGCTGCTTGTTCCCAGAGAAGATCTTGGTAATGCCATAAGCCTTCAGTCCATGATCTTCAATGGGGCCTCTACGCTTGGCCCAGCGCTGGCCGGCTTCGCGGTGGCGACCGTAGGATACGCCGGCAACTTCTTCCTGAACGCAGCGAGCTTCCTGGGAGTTCTCGTCGTGTTGTTCTGCATGCGGGTACGCGCACAGCCTGGCCACCGACAGTCGGTGATGCAGTCGATTCGCACGGGGCTAGGAGCTGTGAAACGTGATGCCGTGTTGCCGTGGGTGTTGTCCGGATATGCTGCGCTGCTGTTTCTGGGCCCCTCCTCTGCCCTCATCCTGCCGGTGTACGCCGTCACAGTCCTGCACATCGGTCCAGAACGTTTAGGTCTGCTCTTTTCCGCAGCCGGAGTTGGAACCATCATCGGAGCTATGTTCCTGGCGTCTTTCGGCAACACTGCCCGGCGAGGCATGGTCTACCTCGGAGGAATCTTTCTGTGGGTTCTGGCTCTCTCGGTGTTCGCACTTAGCACGTGGTTCTGGATTTCTATGATCGCGCTCGTGGTTTTCGGAACTGGCCAGACTCTCGCTGGGACCACGACCGCGATTTTGCTGCAAACGCGCGTATCAGAGAACCTGAGGGGACGAGCGATGAGCTTGAACACGCTGATCATCATGGGAATTCGTCCGCTCGGAGACTTTCCTGCTGGAGCGCTCATCTCCGGCATCGGAGCCCCGGCTACGGTAACTTTAAGTGCCACACTGGTGGGAATATACGGGCTCGTTCTTGCAACACGCTCCGCACTGCGTAGCACATAACTGAAGCCGGGTATAACGCAGTGACGCAGGAACGTGGAGGTGCAGGGGTCGGGTATTCCGGCGATCAGCGTGGAGTGGCAGACCAATCCGCACGAGTGATCGTGTAGCTGGAGGCGGCAGACGCCGCGCGGGGTGCAGGTTGGTTGTCGTCCATCATTCCGGAAATC
>Ga0187884_10003407_pt1 | contig 12398 bp, 4 predicted proteins | sample June2016WEW_20_4_FD_132983 | JGI IMG/M metagenome (GOLD analysis project Ga0187884, IMG submission 132983) | Peatland microbial communities from SPRUCE experiment site at the Marcell Experimental Forest, Minnesota, USA - June2016WEW_20_40 | ecosystem: Environmental > Terrestrial > Soil >...
CAGTTGTGCTCCGCATTGCTGAACGTAGCGTAGTAGCGCCAGATGTAAAGCGCGGCGCGACGGAGGAAGCGCTTGTCTTGTGCGGTCACGGTCTTTTGCGCCGGACGCGGCGGACGATTCAGCCATGCGCTGACCGGCTTGCTGATCGCCCACAAGAACAGAATCGGCAGCGCCTCAGGGAGCGCGTTGCGGTGCGACAGGTAAACAATCACGCCGACGATCAGCGCCACGGCGGGAGTCCAATTCAGCAGCACATCTACAAAGGTACGTTTGCCGGTGGCCATCTCGGCCTCCGCTGCCGTCTCCCACTGCAACAAACGTTGGCGGGAAATCATGCGGCGATAGAACGTGCGGAACACCGCGTCAGCCGAGATAAGAGTCTGGTGCGCCAGGAAGGTCAAAGTTAGAAATACGCTGACCATCGCTTTGACAAGTCCCGCAGCAGCGTCGCCAATCGGCCGCAAGCGTCCAGCAGCCAGCGTGCGCACAACGGAAAACGCGAACTGGAACCACGGCGGTACGAACAAGATCGCGATGGTTACCAGCGTCCAGTACAGCGGCTTGCCGGGCAGCACGGTCCAACCCAGGACAAACAGCAGGAAGATTCCCGCTTCTACGAGGCTGCGGCGCAAATTGTCTACGATCTTCCAGCGCGACAAAAATGAAATTGGGTTCGGCACGCGCCGTCCGGTTTCATCCGGCACGCGACCGAATAGCCAGCTCACGATCTGCCAGTCGCCACGCACCCAGCGATGCTTGCGTCGGTTGTAAGCACTGTAGTGCGAGGGATAATCGTCGATGACCTCGACGTCGCTGACCAGGCCGGCGCGCGCGTAAGCGCCTTCGATCAGGTCATGACTGAGCAGCGCATTGCGCGGAAAACGATGCTCCAGCACGCGTCCCAACGTCTCGACTTCATAGATGCCTTTGCCGGTGAAGATGCCCTCACCCTTCAGGTCCTGATAGACGTCGGAAGTGGCGCGAGTATAAATATCGAAGCCGGTTTGGCCGGAGTAGATGCTGGCCAGCCGCGATTGCGACGCGCTCTGCACACTGATGCCAACGCGCGGCTGCAAAATACCGTAGCCCGCGACCACGATGTTTTCGCGTGGGTCGACAATGGCCTGGTTCAGCGGGTGAGTCATCGCGCCGACTAGCCGGTGCGCGGTGCCGCGTGGCAGTTCCGTGTCGCTGTCGAGTGTCAGAACGAATCGCACATTCGGCAGCACGGTGAGATCGCCAATCTTCACCGGGAAGCTATCGTACTTTCCCTGGATCAGCCGGTTGAAATCGAGCAGCTTGCCGCGCTTGCGCTCCCAGCCCATCCACACGCCTTCGCGCGGGTTGTAGATGCGATGCCGATGGAAGAGGAAAAACGTCCCCATCTTGTCGGCGGCGTACTTCTCATTGAGTTCGCGAATCAACCTGCCGCAAAGCTCAATCAGCGGGTCGTCTTCCTTGGGCGTTTCCGCAACGTCGGGCATGTCGGTCAGCAGCCCGTAGTGCAGGTTGCGGCTGGCGTTACCCAGGTAGCGGATCTCGAGATCTTCCACGAGACGATGCACCTGCTTCTCATTGAGCAGCAAGGTCGGCACCACGACCATGGTGACGCAGTCGTCCGGAATGCCTTCGCAGAAATCCAGTTTCGGCAGAATCCGCGGGTGCAACAACGCCGTGGTCAGGTAGTTCATCACCTCGACCGCGCTCTGGCTGGCAGGAAGCAGAAGAACGATGATTGCCGCCATTCGTCCCAGGAACGAGTTGAACGCGTTAAATACCGGCGTCATGATGGCAATGCCGATCAGCAACGTCAGCAGCTCAACGCCGCCCAGGTAAAACTCATCGGGGTGGCGGCGAAGAAAATCCTGGATGCGCTCGCCCCAGGGCAGCCGGACTCCGGCGCGGCGGCGAAGGTGTTTTGCGCCTTCGGCAATCAGGTAATAGCCGACGTGCGACTTCCGCCACGCCAGGCGGGGATCCGTCGGAGGCGCTTTCACCGACTCCTTCGCCAAATTAATGGCGTGCTGTGCGATCTCCAGCTCGGAGCAATCTGAGTTCTCGGCTAAGTGGGTCACCATGTGCCGGTATAACTCCCGGCTCTGATAGTCCATGCGGACATACGCCTTCGCCGGGTCCTGCTTCAGAACCGAGTCGAAGACGATCAGCGGCTCCAGCAGTTCCTTCCACGGCGCTTCCGACAGATCGCGCATGCTGCCCATCAGATCGCTGATTCTCCGCGGCTCTTCGGGATGGCTGATCACTTCCCTGCCGCGCGTGACAAACTCCTCCAACACGACCAGCTTCATGGCTGGAGCTAGCAACGATAGCTCGTCCATGTTGAGACCGGTTACCGTTTGGAATGAGGCCATGTAGGCGGAGAATGCCCGGTCGGAGTAGCGATATTCGACGACCTGCAGGAAATCCTGAGAGATCGCCAGCACCCGCGGCATTACGCTTTTATCGGGTGTGCGGACGTGCGGAACGCGCCGCAGTGAAGCCAGCGATTGCTGCACTTCGCTCTGGGTGGCGCGGACCAGCCGCACATTGTCGTGCATCCACTGCAGGTCTTCGGGAAGCTGCTCGTCGGGTGCGAGCGCAAAATCGACTTCGCCCAGAAGCGGCTCCAGCCGGCGATTCAAGGCCGCCCAACGCTCGGCAAAATGATTGGATTCCTTGGTGCAGGGTAGCCAAGTGATGGCATGCGCCCAATTGCGGGCCGCTTCCGTAACGCCGCTGTCGCGCAGCGGCGCGCCAACCGGAATCGGCTCCAGCCGCTCGGCCATATCCACCAGCACGTCTCTGTGATTGGCGTTCATCACTTATTTAGCGATAGCTTGCTGCCTGCAGTTCGAACATCTCCGCGTACGATCCGCCCAAGGCCATCAACTGCTCGTGGCTGCCGTCTTCGGCAATTTGACCGTCGGCCAGAACTACGATGCGATCGGCCATGCGCACGGTCGAGAACCGGTGAGAGATAAACAACGCCATCTTGCCACCTGTCAGCTCGGCAAAACGCTCGAATACCTCATACTCGCTGCGCGCATCCAGCGCCGCGGTAGGCTCGTCGAGAATCAGCAACTGGGCGTCGCGCAAGTAAGCGCGGGCCAAAGCCAACTTTTGCCACTCGCCGCCGGAAAGGTCGACGCCCATCTCGAAGCGCCGGCCCAACATCTGATCGTACCCCCCGGGCATCTTGGCAATGACTTCATCGGCCAGGCTCTTATGGGCGGCAGCAACAATATCTTCCCGGTTCCCAATCTCTTCGATGCGTCCAACGGCTATATTTTCGTGGGCCGTCATCTCATATCGCATGAAATCTTGAAAAATAACTCCAATCTCGCGGTAGAGGTCCTCCAGGCTGTACTCCCGCAGATCGATGCCATCGAGCAGAACCTGGCCCTCAGTCGGATCATAGAGCCGGGTGATCAACTTGACGATCGTCGTCTTGCCTTGCCCGTTCTCGCCGATCAGCGCAACCCGTTCACCCGGATGCAGGGTGAAATCCAGGTTCTTCAATATCTGACGCGAACTGCCCGGATAGGCAAACGACACGTTGCGGAACTCGAAGCCCTTGCGGATGGGCCGCGGCGCCGGTAAAGCGTTTGGCTTGGAGCGGATGGTTGGCTGCATCTCAAAGAATGCCAGCAGATCCGTGAGGAATAGAGCCTGGTCGGCCACACCCGACAATGTCGAGAAGATAAGCTGGATGTTGGTGCTGGCCTGAAGAATCGCTCCTGCCAGGAAGTACAACGTGCCAATGCTGAGCGCGCCCGTGACGGTACGCCAGACGACGTAGACATACGCGCCGTAATATCCGAGCGAACCGACGATGGAGAGCAGGGCCCCCGCAACGAGCTTTCGCTTCGAGAGCGCGACGTTCTCTTCGTAGACCTCGTCCGAGAGTTTGGTGAAGCGATCGGTCAAGAATTTGCCGAGCCCAAAGAGCTTCAGTTCCTTGGCGGCTTCCTTGCTGCCGCCCAGAATTCTCAGATAATCCAACCGGCGGCGCACCGGCGTCTGGCGGAAATTCTTCGCGTAGCCCAGGAATGCGAAATGGCTTTCGCCCAGGAATGCGGGGATGACGCCGGCAATCAGCAGCAGCAAGAGCCAGGGCGAGAAGTAGACGATGGAAATCGACAACGTAATCGTCGTGATGACCTGTTGAATCAGGCGGCCCAGCATCTGGATCATGGCCAGGCGATCGGTAGCCTGCACCCGGGCGCGCTCCAGGCGGTCGTAGAAGACCGGGTCTTCGTAGGCGATGACGTCCAGTTCAGCCGCGTGCTTCATCACTTGGATGCTGACGTAGCGGGTGTACTTATCGGCCAGCAGCGAATCGAGGTAGTCGATGGTGCGGGTGAGGACGTTGCCGGAAACCGCCAAGGCAAACTCGGCTGCGACCAGCCACCAGAGGTGCCGCGGAATCGGCTGGTGTTTGGAAACCACAGAGACGATGGCGTCGATGATCAGCTTGCTGACGTACAGAAGCCCGACCGGTTGCAACGCGGCCAGCAAGCGGAAAACAAGGCCCAGCACAACGACGAGCGGTCCGGAATCCCAGACGATCTTCAGCACCGGAGGCAGGTTGCGCATGGCGGACATGCGTTCCTGCCAGGCGCTCGTCATGGTCTTTTGCTTTTCCGTCATGGCTGCGCACAATGCCGCTTGAGTCCAAGTATCTATTATTCAATGATTTGATTCACAAGAGAAGAGCGGCTACTAGTCAGAGATGCGGAAAATGGAACAGCAGTTTCACGCTCGAGACGTGGAAGACCGATTTCTATGGAATCGTAACGATCCCGGCTCGCTCACCAGAATGAGGGATAGCAGAACGACGAGGGAAGCTGTAATATCACAGACTTACAAGAGCCAATACGCTAGACTTTGGGGCTTGGGAGGCTGGTTTATGCGCCGCGTCACTTTCTCCTTACTCCTTCTTGCTTCTCTCGTCGTGAGCGTTGGCGGCGTTTTATGGGCCCAAGACGACCCATTGGCCGCAACCGCGACCTGCAACTTTGACGATGAAAAGCAGTTGGTCGTCCAGTATCAGCGCGTCCCAATCAACACCAAGAAGCCTTTGGCTTTGCAGGTCCCGTTCGGACATGTCTGGGCGCCGGGTGGCAAGGCGATGACGCTCTTCACCAACTCACCGGTTCAGATCGGCGCGGTGACGATTCCTATCGGTGCTTACACCTTGTATGTGGTTCCGGGCGCCAGACAATGGACGCTCATCGTATCCAAGAGCACTGACGTGAGCGGCAACTACGATGACTCGAAGGACCTGGTGCGCGTCCAATTGGAGGCAGGAGAACTGCCCAGTCCTGAACCGGAGTTCAGCCTTTCGTTCGCGCACACGGCGCCGCAGCAGTGCAACATCCGGATGGACCTGGACAAGTTCGGACACTTCGCCGACATCACGCGGAAGTAAGGCCGATCCGTACTTGGTTTGGAAGCGCTAATCAGTCCGCGAACACCGGCACTTCTTCTTCCTGGGTCGCGGTCTTCTTCCGCCACGGCAGATGTACGATGACCCAATCTTTGAAGTGATCCATGTAGAGGTAGACCACCGGCGTGGTGTACAGCGTCAGCATCTGGCTGACGATCAGTCCGCCGACGATGGCGATACCTAACGGCCGCCGGATTTCCGCTCCAACGCCGTGACCCAGCGCCAGCGGCATCGCTCCCAGCAGCGCGGCAGCCGTGGTCATCATGATGGGACGGAAGCGAACCAGTCCCGCTTCGTAGATCGCCTCTTCCGCACTCTTGCCGGTACGTTCCACTTCCAGCGCGAAATCGATCATCATGATGGCGTTCTTCTTCACGATGCCGATCAGCAGGATGATGCCGATCAACCCAATGACATCAAGCTGCATGTGGAACAGCAGCAGCGCGAGAATTGCGCCCGTGCCTGCCGAGGGCAGAGTGGAAAGAATCGTGATGGGATGGATGTAGCTTTCGTACAACATGCCCAACACGATGTAGACCGCTAGCAATGCCGCCAGAATCAGCATCGGCTCCGACGAGAGCGAGTCCTGGAAAGCGGCAGCCGTACCCTGGAAGCTGCCGTGAATGCTGCCGGGCATGCCCATCTCGCGCTCGGCCTGATCGATGGCGCGCGTCGCCGTACCCAAATCTCCTCCCGGAGCCAGGTTGAAGGAGAGGGTGACGGCGGGGAACTGCCCCTGGTGATTGACCGAAAGCGACGTGCTGGAGGCTTCGAAGTGCGCGAAGGCCGACAGCGGCACCTGCGCTCCGCTGGTCGTGATTACGTACACGCTTTGCAGGGCATCGGGCGTGCGTTGATATTGCGGCGCGACTTCCATCACGACGTGATACTGGTTCAGCGTCTCATAGATGGTCGAGATCTGCTCCTGACCGAATGCGTCGTACAGGACAGCGTCGATCTGCTGCGCCGTGACGCCGAGACGCGAAGCCGTGGCGCGATCGATGACAACATTTTCTTCCAGACCGCTGACCTGTTGATCGCTGTTCACATCCTTGAGTTGCGGGATCTTGCGCAGTTTCTCCAGCAGCTTCGGCGCCCACAGGTATAACTCGTCCAGGTCTTCGCCAGAAAGCGTGTACTGAAACTGGGCATTGGACATACGGCCGCCGATCTGCAAATCCTGTACCGACTGCAAGAACAAGGTGGCGCCGGGAACGTGAGAAAGTTTCGGACGTAGCCGGGCAATCACCTGATCCGCACTAATTTTGCGTACATTGAGAGGCTTCAGGATGATGAACGCCCGGCCTTGGTTCTGGGCACCGTTTCCGCCTACAAACGCCAGTACGTTCTGGACGGCCGGATCTTTCTGGACGATGGCCATGAGCTCGTTGGTCTTTTTATTCATGGCCTCGAAGGACACGTCCTGATCTCCCATGACCATGCCCGACAGGCGGCCCGTATCCTGCTGCGGGAAGAAGCCTTTGGGAACGATGATGTAGAGGAACACGTTTACGAAGACCATGAGAATGGCGATGACGAGAATCAGGCGGCGGTGCCGCAAGACCCAGCCCAGCGAAACTTTATAGCCGTGCGTCATGTGCGCAAAGCCGCGCTCGCTCAGGCGATAAATTTTTCCATGCCGGCTGGCATCGTGCGGTTTCAAGAAGCGCGCACACAGCATGGGCGTAGTGGTCAGCGACACGACGAGCGAAACAGCAATAGCGGCGCTGAGGGTTACCGCGAACTCGTGGAAGAGCCTGCCAACGATGCCGCCCATCAGCAGAATCGGGATGAAGACCGCGATCAGCGACGTGCTCATGGAGACGACGGTGAAGCCGATCTCGCGTGCTCCCACAATGGCAGCCTGGTAAGGCTTCATGCCGGCTTCCACGTGGCGCATCACGTTTTCCAGCACCACGATGGCATCGTCAACCACGAAGCCGGTTGAGATGGTCAGCGCCATCAGCGACAGGTTGTTCAGCGAGTAGCCGCACAGGTACATCACGCCGAAGGTGCCGACGATGGCCAGCGGAACCGCGACGCTGGGAATCAAAGTGGCGCGCACCTCGCGCAGGAATATAAAGACCACCAGCACGACGAGGACGACGGAGATGATGAGCGAACGCTGGACGTCTGCAACGGACGCGCGAACGCTGGTCGTGCGGTCGAGGCCGATCTCCAGATGAATGGCCGGCGGCAGGGACGCTTTCAGGAAGGGCAGCGCCGCGATGACACGGTCAGCAGTGGCGATGATGTTCGCGCCCGGCTGCCGGAAGATGACGATCAGGACGCTAGGCTTGCCGTTGAAGCTGCCGGCGTTGTTGACGTTGGAGTACGAGTCCTGCACATCCGCCACGTCGCTGAGCCGGACCGGAGCTCCGTTGCGGTAGGCGACGATCAGGCCCTTGTAGTCCTTGGCCTTCATCAGCTGATCGTTGGCGCGTACCATCCACATCTTGCTGCCGTCATCCAACGAACCCTTGGCCTGATTGCTGTTCTGAGCGGCAACCGCGGTGCGAACCGCCTCCAGCCCGAGGTTCATCTGGTTCAGAGCTTGTGGGTTCGCTTCGATGCGCACCGCAGGCTGCGACGAGCCCCAGACAAAGACCTGGCCCACGCCATCGACCTGCGACAGCTTCTGACCCATGATCGAATCGGCGACGTCGTACATCTCGTCCTGCGTCATCGCCTCGGACGTCATCTCCAGAATAATGACCGGCGAGTCTGCAGGATTGATCTTGCGATACGTCGGATTGCTGGGAAGATCGGAAGGCAGATATCCGCGAGCTGCGTTGATGGCGGCTTGAACGTCGCGGGCCGCGGCATCGATGTTGCGATTCAAATCGAACTGCATGGTGATGCCGGTCGAGCCCAACTGGCTCGACGACGTCATCTGATTGATACCGGCGATGCGACCGAACTGCCGCTCCAGCGGCGTCGCGACTGCGGAAGCCATCGTCTCCGGACTGGCGCCGGGCAAGGATGCGCCAACGGAAATCACCGGAAAGTCGATCTGCGGCAACGGCGCTACCGGAAGCTGCATGTAGGCCAGCGCTCCTGCCAGAAGCAGGGCGATGGTCAGCAGCGTGGTTGCTACCGGTCGCTCAATCGCAGGTGCGGAAATGTTCATAAAAACAGTTGCCAGTGGCTAGTGGCCAGTGGCCAGTTGGTGATGCTTTGTGCTCAATGCTCGCTCTTCATCGGCTCTTTCGGACACTCCCGGAAGCAGGTTTCAACCTCCGTAGACCCTGCCAGGGCTGGCCGTTTTTTCCTGGCCACTGACCACTAGCCACTGCTTTTAGCCACTGGCCACTCAATCAATCTCCTGTCGCTTCTATCGGTTTCGGCGCGCGCACGTGGCGCAGCGCGGCTGCCAGGCGGTCAAACCACAGATAGACAACCGGCGTGGTGTACAAAGTCAAAACTTGGCTGAAGATCAAACCACCGATGATGGTCACGCCCAACGGCCGGCGCAATTCCGATCCCGTTCCACTGCCCAACGCCAGCGGCACCGCGCCGAACAGCGCGGCGAAGGTCGTCATCATGATTGGCCGGAAGCGCAACAGGCAGGCTTCATAAATCGCATCGACCGGGGCTTTGCCTTCCTTGCGCTCGGCTTCCAGCGCGAAGTCGATCATCATGATGGCGTTCTTCTTCACAATGCCGATCAGCAGGATGATGCCGATCAAAGCCATCACGCTGAGATCCATGTGGAATAACAGCAGGGCCAGAATTGCGCCAACGCCGGCGGACGGCAGCGTGGAGAGAATCGTGATCGGGTGAATGTAGCTCTCGTACAGAACACCGAGCACGATGTACACCGTCACGATGGCCGCCAGAATCAGCCAGCCTTCGTTGTCGAGCGAAGCCTGGAAGGCGCGAGCGGTGCCTTGAAATGCCAGCTGAATGCTGGGCGGCATATTGATTTCGGAAGCCGCCTGCTGAATGGCCTTTACCGCCTCACCGAGTGATGCGCTCCCGCCCAGGTTGAACGAAATCGTCACTGCGGGAAACTGACCCTGGTGGTTGATGGTCAGCGGACCGGTCGTGGTTTCCCAGTGTGCGATAGCGCTCAGCGGCACCTGGCTAGCGGTGGCCGCCATTAAGTTAATACTGTTGGCAGCTGCAGCGGGCTGGCTGCCCAGCGTCGGCGTCGCAATACTTTGTCCGCCGCCGGCAGGCACGTAGATGTCTTTCAGCGAATCGGGATCGGCACTGAACTTCTGATCCACCAGCAGCACCACGTGGTACTGATTCAGCTGGGTAAACATGATCGACACCAGCCGCTGACCGAATGCGTCATACAGCGTGTTGTCGATGGCGCTGGCCGTCACGCCCATCCGGGATGCAGTGTCGCGGTCGATGACCAGAGTGGCCTGCGCCGCCTGGTTCTGCTGGTCAGTCGCAACGTCTCGCAGTTCCGGAACGGACTTCAACCTGTCCAGCAGCTTGGTCGTGTAGGTCCGCAGTTCCTTGGAATCGGCATCTTCCAAACTGAATTGATATTGCGTACGGCTGACGCGATCTTCCACCGTCAGGTCTTGTACCGGCTGCATGTACAGCGTGATGCCCTCGACACCGGCAATTTCCTGTTGCAGCCGCTTCATGACCGCGGTCACGTCGTCCTTGCGCGTTCCGATGGGCTTCAGGTTGATCTGGATGCGGCCGCTGTTCGGCGTAGTGTTGGTGCCATCGACGCCGATGAAGGACGATAGGCTCTCGACATCTTTGTCCTTCAAGATCGACGCGGCCAGCGCCTGCTGACGTTGCGCCATGGCATCGAACGAGATGCTCTCCGGCGCGTCGGAAATCCCCATGATGACGCCGGTGTCCTGCACCGGGAAGAAGCCCTTGGGCACGATGATGTAAAGGAAGATGGTCGCCACCAGGGTCGCGATGGTCACGATCAGCGTGATGGTCTGGTGCTTCAGGACAAACTTCACCGTCCGCCCGTAGAAGGCGATGGTGTTGTTGAACATCCGCTCCGACCACTCGTAGAAGCGTCCATGCTTCTTCTCGGAACTCGGCCGCAGCAGGAGCGAACACATCATCGGCGTCAACGTAAGCGAGATGACGGCCGACAGCAAAATCGTTACCGCGAGTGTGACCGCGAATTCGCGGAACAGACGGCCGACGATGTCGCCCATGAACAGCAGCGGGATCAGCACGGCGATCAGCGAAACGGTCAGCGACACGATGGTGAAGCCGATCTGTCCGGCCCCGCGCAACGCGGCTTCCAGCGGCGTGTGACCTTCCTCGATGAAGCGATCGATGTTCTCGATCATCACGATAGCGTCATCGACCACGAATCCGGTGGAGATGGTCAGCGCCATCAGCGACAAATTGTCCAGCGAATAGCCCAGCATGTACATCACGCCGAAGGTGCCGACAATCGAAAGCGGCACCGTAATGCTGGGAATGATGGTCGCCGACAAGGTGCGCAGGAACAGGAAGATGACCATCACCACCAGCGCGACGGTGAGCATCATCTCGAACTGCACGTCTTTCACGCTGGCGCGGATGGTGTTGGTGCGATCGGTCAGCACCGTGACCTTCACCGACGCCGGGAGGTTGGCTTGCAATTGTTGCAGCCGCAGCTTGATGCTGTCGACGACCTTGATGATGTTGGCGCCGGGCTGCCGCTGGATGTTCAGAATCACGGCCGGTGTCGTGTTCATCCAGGCGGCCTGGTTAGCGTTCTCGGCGCCCATCACGACCGAAGCGACATCGGAGAGCCGCACGGGATTGCCGTTCTTATACGCGACAATGGAATCGCCGTACCCTTGCGGGCTGAGCAGCTGATCGTTGGCGCCGATGGTGAAGGATTGCCGGTTGTCCTGCAACTGACCCTTCGCCTGGTCGACGTTGATCTGCGCGATCACCGACCGCAACTGCTCCAGGCTTAAGCCATAGGACGCCAGGGCCGTAGGGTTCGCCATGATGCGCACGGCGGGCTTCTGGCCGCCGCTGATGCTGACCAGCCCCACTCCCGGAAGCTGCGAGATTTTATGCGCGAAGTTCGAGTCGGCCAGGTCCTCGACCTGCGGCAGCGGCATGCTGTCCGAGGTCATGGCGAGCGTCATGATGGGCGCGTCGGCGGGATTGACCTTGCTGTAAATCGGCGGTGTCGGCAGATCGTTCGGCAGGTAGGTTTGCGCAGCATTGATGGATGCCTGAACCTCCTGCTCGGCGACATCGATGTTGCCTTCCAGGATGAACTGCAGCGTGATGACCGACGCGCCGAACGAACTGTTCGAGGTCATCTGGCTCAGGCCCGGCAGCTCACCGAACTGGCGCTCCAGCGGAGCCGTGATCGAGGACGCAGTAACGTCAGGGCTGGCGCCGGGATAGAACGTTACCACCTGAATCGTCGGGTAATCGACTTGTGGCAGAGCAGAGATAGGCAACTGCTGATACGCGACAATGCCTATCAGCAGAACGCCTACCATCAACAGCGAAGTCGCGATAGGCCGGAGGATGAACGGCCGCGAAATACTCATAACTGCGATCCGATAGTACCGCCGGACGACGCTCCATTTCTCTGGTGCGCCGGCGCCTGCGGGGAAACTTTCATGCCGGCCTGGACCTTCTCTTGTCCGTCCGTCACCACATGCTCGCCGGCCTTTAATCCAGAAGCGATGACAACCGTGGCCCCCTGCGTCAGCTGAACCTGCACCTGACGCATCTGGGCCGCACTTTGCCCGTCGACCACGTACACGAAATTGCCGTCCGGGCCACGCTGTATGGCGCCGGCGGGCACGGTGATGGCGTTGTTCAATTTCTTAAGCAGCAGATGCGCGTTAACGAACTGATTCGGCCAGAGAGTATTCTCCGGATTATCGAACGTAGCTTTTAACTGGACCGTACCCGTGGTCTGGTCAATCTGGTTATTGATGGTCAACAGCTTGCCCGTTGACAGCTTGGTCTGATCGTCGCGGCTGTAGGCGTCGAC
>Ga0187884_10003408_pt1 | contig 12397 bp, 9 predicted proteins | sample June2016WEW_20_4_FD_132983 | JGI IMG/M metagenome (GOLD analysis project Ga0187884, IMG submission 132983) | Peatland microbial communities from SPRUCE experiment site at the Marcell Experimental Forest, Minnesota, USA - June2016WEW_20_40 | ecosystem: Environmental > Terrestrial > Soil >...
AAACGCTCCCGTTCGACTACGCAGACCTCGAGCAGCTTGCTGAACTTGGGTTCCACGGTCTCGCGAACTGCTTGCAGCCCGATACGACCGGCGAGTCGCGAAGAGGCCACGTTCGCCGGCTCGATGACGGCGACGACGCGGTCGATCCCGAGGTGGTCAAAGCCGACCTCAAGGCTCGCGAGCGCCACTTCTGTGGCATAACCGTGGCCCCAGTGCCCGGGGTCGAGCCGCCAACCGATCTCGATCTCACCGTCGATCTCGTGGAACCAGGTGACCACTTCCAGGCCCGCGTAGCCGATGAGAGCCCCGGTGCTCGCCAGCTCGACGGCGTACTTGCCGAAGCCGTCGCGCTCCCACGTCTCGAGGTAACGGCGCAGCCGGAGCTCGGTCTCGTCCCTTGTGAGGCCCCTGCCGAAGGGGAACTCCCAAACCGCCCGCTGCGCGAACACCCCGGCCAGCGCGTCCAGGTCCGCGGGGCGCCACCTGCGCAGCACCAGCCGGGAGGTAAACAGCTCCTCCGGGATCCTCGGGTCCGCCACTCTCCGGAGCATAACGATCGGGAGCGGGTGAGCTGGGAAACGTGGTCCACGAGCCTCAGACGTCACCCGATGCAATACTCGCCTGGTGGACGTGTCCCCGTCGGTGAAACTAGGCGGCCCGCTCAGGATCAGGGACGTTGTCGAGATTGCCATGGGCGCGCGAGCGACGGTGGGCGACGACGTCCTGCAAAGAGTCGATGCCGCTCGGCAGGTCGTGGTGGCGGCTTTGGAGGCCGGGGCGGTCGTCTATGGGGTAACAACGGGTTTCGGCGCCCTGGCGAACGTGCGTCTCACGCCCGAGCACTCCACAGCCCTCCAGCACGGGCTGCTTAGGTCACACGCGGTGGCGGTCGGCAACGAGCTGTCGGCCGAGGAGGTCCGCGCCATGCTCGCGTTGCGTGCCCACGTGCTTTCCCTCGGCCACTCGGGGGTCCGGCGCGAGGTCGTCGAGCGCTTCATCGAGATGCTCGACAGGGACATCCTCCCCGTCGTGCCGGAGCAGGGTTCGCTCGGCGCGTCGGGTGATCTCGCACCACTGGCACATCTCGCCCTGCCTGTCGTCGGAGAAGGTGAGGTCCGCGTGGCGGGTGAGAAGCTCCCAGCAGGCGAAGCGCTCCGCCGTTGCGGCCTCGAACCGCTGGTGCTAGAGGCCAAAGAAGGCCTCGCCCTCATCAACGGCACCCAAGCCATGACCGCCATCGGGGTGCTGGCGGCCTTCAGAGCGGGTCGTCTGGCCAAGGTCGCGGACATCTCGGCTGCCCTCACCATCGAAGCCATCCTCGGTACCGACCGTGCCTTCGACCCCCGGGTCGTGGCCTTGCGCCCACATCCCGGTCAGATGGCGTCGGCTCGGAACCTGATACGGCTCCTCGAAGGCAGCGACATCCTGTCGTCGCACCGCACGAGCGACCACATCGTCCAGGACGCCTACTCGATCCGCTGCGCGCCCCAGGTCCACGGCGCGTTCCGGGACGTGGTCCGCCATAGCGTGGAGACGCTCGAGATCGAACTCGCCTCGGTCTCGGACAATCCCGTCGTCCTGGCCGAGGCAGGCGAGATCCTGTCCGGCGGGAACTTCCACGGCCAACCGGTGGCCCTCGCCTGCGACTCCCTCGCCGCGGCAAGCGTCGGTCTCGCCTCGATCTCCGAGCGCAGACTCTTCCGGCTCCTCGACCCGAAGACCTCGAACGGCCTGCCCGCGTTCCTCGTCGGTGAGGCCGGCGTCAACTCGGGGTTCATGGTCTGCCAGTACACAGCTGCGTCTCTCGTGTCGGAGATGAAGAGCCTGGCGCACCCCGCTGCGGTCGACTCGATCACGTCCTCCGCCGGCCAGGAGGACCACGTCAGCATGGGAATGATCTCCGCGCGCCACGCGCGCGAATGCATCCGCGATGCCGAGGCGGCCATAGCGATGGAGGTGCTCGCCGCCGCCCAGGCCTGCGACCTGCGGGCGCCCTTGCTCGCCGCGCCGGCCAGCCGGGCGGCAGTGGCCTCGCTGCGCCGGGTCGTGCCCACGCTCGCCCAGGACCGGGCCCTCAAGCCCGACGTCGACGCGACGATCGCGCTCGTCCGCTCCGGTGAGCTCATCGAAGCGGTTGAGTCAGAGATAGGACCTCTCGAGTAAGCGCTGCGCGCACGAGCCAAGGGCGGCCGGATATCGCCGGGCCGAGCCCTCGCTGCGAGGTGGGCAGAGATCGGGCGAGAACCAGGAGTAACTTCGGCGCGATGGCTGTCGCGAACATCGATTCCACTCGGATACCCAAGCATGTCGCTTGCGTGATGGACGGCAACGGCCGCTGGGCGCGCCAACGCGGCCTGCCGCGGACCGAGGGTCACGCCGCGGGTGAAGAGGCGATGTTCGACACCGTGGAGGGAGCGCTGGATCTGGGGGTCGAGTGGCTGACGATGTTCGCCTTCTCGACGGAGAACTGGCGGCGCCCGCCCGACGAAGTGCGCTATCTCATGCATTTCAACGAAGGGATCCTCACGCGCCATCGTGACGACCTGAACAGCAAGGGAGTGCGCATACGCTTCGCCGGCCGCAGGGACTGGCGCGTCCCGCGTCGCCTCATCCGCCACATGGACGATTCCATGGCCCTCACCGCGTCGAACCGGCGACTGACCCTCACCGTTTGCTTCAACTACGGCGGTCGGGCCGAGATCATCGACGCGGTCCGCCAGATCGTCGCCGACGGCGTCGGCCCGGACAAGGTCGACGAGAAGGCTCTCCGAGGACGGCTCTACTGGCCCGACATGCCCGATCCCGACGTCGTGATCCGCACCTCGGGCGAGTTCCGCATCTCCAACTTCCTGCTCTGGGAGCTCGCCTACTCCGAGCTCGTCTTCACCGACGTCTTGTGGCCCGATTTCCGCAGGCAGAACCTCTTCGATGCCGTCGGTGAGTACCAGCGCCGGGACCGCCGCTACGGAGGGCTCGAGGGTGAATGACGAGCTCCGCGGAAAGTTCCAGATCCGCGACCACATCGGTGTCATCTCCGGGCTTGCCCTGGGCACCGCCGCGTTCGCCTTCGTCGTGGCGCTCGCGGTCATGGGCGACGAGGCGGCCGTCACACTCCTGGTCCTGATCGTCGTAGGAGTAGGGCTCATCGCGCTCGGGACGCGGCTCAGGGGCTGATCGACGAGTTGGCCACCTACAGCGACGAAGGCGTGGTGCTGCGAACCATGCGGCTCGGAGAAGCCGACCGGATAGTGACCCTCGCGACCCCCGGGCACGGCAAGGTCCGCGCCGTGGCAAAAGGGATCCGAAAGACCAAGAGCCGGCTCGCCGGACGCCTCGAACCGATCACGCATGTGACCATCATGTGCTGGCGCGGGCGAGAGCTTGACGTCGTGAGCCAGGTAGAGGCCATCGAGCATTTCAAGGCCATCCGGGGGGACCTCGAACGGGTCCCCGTCGCGATGACGATGCTCGAGGTCGTGGACAATGTCGCGCTGGAGCGCCATCCCATGCCGGAGATGTTCCGGATGCTCGTCGGGGCTTTGCGGGCCTTGGACGAGCGTCTTTCGCCGGCACTCCTCGGTTCGTTCCTCTGGAAGCTCCTCGCGCTCGAGGGGGTCGGCCCCTCGCTCGAGCAGTGTGCGGGGTGCGGATCGGAGACGGAGCTGGTCGCATTCGACCCGGGAGAAGGCGGGTTCCTCTGCCGTTCCTGTCGCCGCGGCCAAGCCGTCGGCGCCGAAACGGTGAGCCTGATCCGCCAGGTTCTCGGCGGTGGTCTCCGCAGCGCACTCGATCAATCGCCGAGCCGGGCGACCGCGGAAGCAGAGCGCCTGGCCATGCTCGCGACCGAGTATCACCTCGACCGGAGGGTGCGCTCGGCGCACCGGGGCGCCGAGATCTCGACGGCCGGTTGGCAGGTCGGCGCGAATACGCGCAACTTCGACGCTGCCGACAGCGGGCAGGCGGCGAGCCGCGAGGCGGGCGCGACCGCCAGGAGCGAGGCGGACGAGGGCGCCGGGTCGCGCGCCGCGGCGGCGCCAAGCGCCAAAGCGGAGGGGGACGCCGCCCCAGGGGCGCCTCCGCTCGCTTCCTAGCCCCGCGCGGAGGTGCGGGCGCGTCGGCCGTCGCGCGCCAGTTGGCCCGCGCTTTGGGGCGACGAGGCAGCTGGTCGCGGGCAAGTAACCTGCCGCCATGCCGACACCTTCCGAGTCCGCGACCAACCCCGGGCTGTTCGAGGCCGTTGTCAACCTGTGCAAGCGGCGTGGCTTTGTCTTCCCTTCGGCTGAGATCTACGGAGGTATCCGCTCGACGTACGACTACGGACCCCTCGGAGCCCTCATGCTCCGCAATGTCCGCGAGGCTTGGTGGCGGGCCATGATCCAAGAGCGCGACGACGTCGTGCCGATCGATGCCGCCATCCTCACGAACCCCAAGGTCTGGGAGGCATCCGGCCACCTGGCGACCTTCACAGATCCCCTCGTCGATTGCCGCAACTGCAAGGAGCGGTGGCGCGCCGACCAGATAGAGGACGTGTGCCCGAACTGCGGCTCCAAGGACCTGACCGAAGCACGGCCTTTCAACCTCATGTTCAAGACCTATGTCGGGCCAGTCGAAGCCGAGTCCTCGGTCGCCTACCTCCGGCCCGAGACGGCTCAGGGCATGTTCGTGAACTTCCTCAACGTCCTCACCACGATGAGGCGCAAGCCACCGTTCGGGATTGCCCAGATCGGGCGGGCGTTCCGCAACGAGATCACTCCCGGCAACTTTGTGTTCCGCACCCGGGAGTTCGAGCTCATGGAGCTGGAGTTCTTCGTCCCACCCGTTGACAGCCCGCGTTGGCACGCGTACTGGTGCGAGCAACGGCTCGCCTGGTACACGCGCTATGGCATCGCGAGCGAGAAGTTGCGCCTGCGGCCCCATGAGAAGGAGGAGCTTTCCCATTACTCCGCGGGGACGACCGATGTCGAGTTCGCCTTCCCATGGGGCTGGGGTGAGCTGGAGGGCATCGCCAACAGGACCGACTTCGACCTGCGCGCTCACCAGGAGACCTCCGGTACCTCCCTCGAGTACTTCGACCAGGCGACGGGCGAGAGCTACCTCCCCCATGTCGTCGAGCCGGCCGCGGGCGCCACCCGCGCCATGATGGCGTTCCTACTGGCCGCGTACGACGAGGACGAGATCGGCGGTGAGCGCCGGGCGGTGCTGCGCCTGCACCCACGGCTGGCTCCCTATCAAGTCGCCGTGCTGCCCCTCTCGAAAAAGGACACGCTCGCCACCCTCTCGAGAGAGGTTCTGCACCGGCTTCAGCGCCACTTCATGTGCGAATTCGACGAGACCCAGTCGATCGGTCGGCGCTACCGGCGCCAGGACGAGATCGGGACCCCTTACTGCGTGACCATCGACTTCGAGAGCCTGGAGGATCAGCAGGTGACGGTCCGCGATCGCGACTCGACCAACCAGACGCGACTCCCGATCGAGGACGTCGTTGCCCACCTTCTCGGGCGCTTCGACAGCTGAGGCGGGCCCGCGAAGGGTCGGCACGCTGACCACGCTGCTCCCGCTGGGACGCGGGACGGCTCGTTTTGGGCCATCGAGCGGGTGTCGTTTAGGCTCAGACTGCCGCGACGACTTCTAGGAGGTCCCCCATGGGCTACGTGTACGACTTCGACCACGCGCATCCTCGTGCGCCGATGGAGCTCAAGGACCTGTTAGGTGGGAAAGGCGCAAACCTGGCCGAGATGACCTCGGTGCTCGGCCTGCCGGTGCCGCACGGCTTCACGATCTCGACTGACGCCTGCCGCGCGTACATGTCGACGGGATGGCCCGCCGAGCTCGACGCGGAGCTGGCCGAGCACCTCTCGAGGCTCGAAGATCGTATGGGACGCCGGCTTGGCGACGCGGATGACCCGTTGCTGGTCTCGGTCCGCTCGGGAGCGAAGTTCTCGATGCCGGGCATGATGGACACGGTCTTGAACCTCGGCCTCAACGACCGGTCCGTCGAGGGCCTGGCCAAGCAGACCAGCGACGAGCGGTTTGCGTTCGACTCGTATCGGCGCTTCGTGCAGATGTACGGCCGCATCGTCCTCGGGGTGCCCGGGGAGGAGCTGGACGGCCCTCTAGAGGCCCTCAAGGAGCGCACGGGAGCCACGGACGCCGAGTTGCCAGCGGCAGCCCTGCAAGGGCTCGTGGAGGAGCTGAAGGGCGTTGTGGAGCGAACGACGGGGAGCCCCTTCCCCCAGGAACCGATCGACCAGCTTCGCGGCGCGATCGAGGCCGTGTTCGCCTCTTGGAACGGGGCGAGAGCCGTCGCCTACCGCTTGCGCGAGCACATCCCCAACGATCTCGGAACGGCAGTCAACGTGCAGGCCATGGTCTTCGGCAACCGCGACGACCAGTCGGGCACGGGCGTCGGCTTCACTCGTGACCCCGCCACCGGGGCCAAGGGCGCCTACGGCGACTTCCTCGTCAACGCCCAGGGCGAGGACGTCGTGGCGGGCATCCGCAACACCGAGCCGCTCTCGGCGCTCGGGAGCAGGTTCCCCACGATCTACGAGGAGCTGATGGGGATCTTCGCCAGGCTCGAGGCGCACTACCGGGACATGTGCGACACCGAGTTCACCATCGAGCAGGGCAAGCTCTGGATGCTGCAGACCCGCGTCGGCAAGCGCACCGGACGAGCAGCCCTCCGCATGGCAGTCGACATGGTCGACGACCCGGCCATCGCCCTCACGTACGCCGAGGCGCTGCAGCGCACGACCGCCGATCACATCGAGGCAGTGCTGCACCCGCAGTTCGCCGACAACTCCTTGCCGGTGCTGGCCAAAGGCCTCGCCGCCTCGCCCGGCGCCGCTGTCGGAGCCGTGTGCTTCACGGCGGACGACGCCGCCGTCGCCGCTGCCAACAATCAGCGAGTCATCCTCGTGCGCAACGAGACCTCCCCTGAGGACGTGCACGGCATGCTCGCCGCCGAGGGCATCTTGACGGCCAGGGGTGGCCTCGTGAGCCACGCCGCCGTTGTCGCCCGCGGCTGGGGCAAGCCGGCTGTGGTCGGCGCCGAAGCCCTGCGGATCAGTGCCGCCGACAAGCTCTTCCGGGTCGGCGACACCGTCGTTCGTGAGGGCGATGTGATCTCGATCGATGGCTCGGAAGGCACCGTCGTCCTCGGCGCCGCGCCCTTAATCGCCGCCGAGGCGCCCCCGGAGCTGACAAAGCTGCTCAGCTGGGCCGACGAGGTCCGTGCGGGCCGGCTTGGCGTGCGGGCCAACGCGGACACGGGCGACGACGCGGCAAACGCCCGCCGGCTCGGAGCCGAGGGGATCGGACTGTGCCGCACCGAGCACATGTTCTTCGGAGACGACCGCCTGCCGATCATGAGGCGGATGATCCTGGCGTCGACACCGGACGAGGAGACGGCGGCGCTCGAGGAGCTGCGGGCTGCACAAAAGGCCGACTTCCTCGGGATCCTCAAGGCCATGGACGGCCTGCCGGTCATCGTCCGCGGGCTCGACCCACCGTTGCACGAGTTCCTCCCGGATGTCGAGTCCCTCCTCGTCAAGCAGGCGAAGGAAGGCCTCACCGACGACGAGAAGAAGCTCCTCGAGGCGGCCATGTCCTGGCGCGAGGCAAACCCGATGATCGGGGTGCGGGGCGTGCGGCTCGGAGTCTTGAAGCCCGGCCTGTACGCGATGCAGGTGCGCGCCCTCATGGAGGCCGCCTACGAGAGGGCCGAGGCCGGCGGGCACCCGATCGTTGAGATCATGATCCCTCTCACGATCTCCCGCGAGGAGATGGCGCTCGCCCGATCCTGGGTCGTCCAGGCGCTGCATGACGCGGCTTCCTCGGAGGACAAAGGCGCGGCAGCGGCCGAACGGATCGAGGTCGCCATCGGCACGATGATCGAGACCCCCCGGGCGGCGCTGCTCGCAGACCAGATCGCCGAGGTGGCGGACTTCTTCTCGTTCGGGACGAACGACCTCACCCAGATGACCTTCGGCTTCAGCCGAGACGACGTCGAGGGCCGGATGATGTCCGCCTACCTGAGCCAGGGCCTGCTCAGCGCAAACCCGTTCGAGCACCTGGACACAGCAGGCGTTGGCGAGCTTGTCCGCATGGCCGTCGAGCGTGGGCGCGCCGCCCGTCCGGGCCTCAAGATCGGGGTCTGTGGCGAGCACGGGGGCGACCCGGCCTCAATCGACTTCTTCGCGAGGGCGGGGCTCGACTACGTCAGCTGCTCACCGTTCCGGGTGCCGGTGGCGAGGCTCGCGGCAGCACATGCAGTGCTCGCGATGGACGCTGAGAAGGCGAAGCAAGCTTCCGCATAGCACGGGCAGGCTCCAACCGAACCAATCGGACATCCCGGTCACGCCCGCGGGCGCGTCGCGGTACCGTCCAAGTGATGGCAATTCCCGACGAGGACGTGGCAGCGGTCCGCGCAACGACCGACATCCTCGCGCTGATCGGTGAGTACACGCCGCTCAAACGGGTTGGGCGGCGCTATGTCGGCCTGTGCCCGTTTCACGCCGAGAAGACGGGGTCGTTCTCGGTCAACGCCGAGGAAGGCCTCTACTACTGCTTTGGGTGCCAGGCCTCCGGGGACCCGATCACTTTCCTGCGCACCATCGAGGGCTGCGACTTCGTCGAAGCAGTGGAACGCCTCGCGGCACGTTCCGGCATAGCCGTCCGCCACGACATCGCAGGCAAGGACCAACCCGACCGCGAAGGACGCAAGGCGCTGCTCGCCGTCATGGAGAGGGCGGTCGCCTTCTACCACGAGGAGCTGTTGAGCAAGCCGGACGCAAGACGCGCACGGCAGTACCTCCGGTCGCGCGGCTACGAGGGTGAGACCGTGCGCCAATTCGCCTTGGGCTGGGCACCGGAAGCGGGCCGGGCGCTGGTGGACGCGGTTCGGGCCCCCACAGACCTGCTCGTCAAGGCAGGGCTCGCCCACCAGGGCCAGAACGGCTTGCGAGATGCCTTCCGGGGCCGGGTCATCTTCCCGATCTTCGACCCGGCCGGCAAGGCGATCGGGCTCGGCGGCCGGATCCTGCCCGGTGCCGGCGAGGGTGCGGGCCCGAAATACCGCAACTCGCCCGAGACGCCGATCTACTCCAAGCGCCGCACCCTCTACGGCCTCAACTGGGCCAAACAGGCCGTTGTGCAAACCGGCGAAGTGATCATCTGCGAGGGCTACACCGACGTGATCGGCTTCTTCACTGCCGGCTTGGGGCGGGCGGTGGCCACCTGCGGGACTGCGCTCACCGAAGAGCACTTCCGTCTCCTCGGGCGCTTCGCCAAGCGGGTCGTCCTCGCGTTCGATGCCGACGCCGCCGGCCAGTCCGCGGCCGCCCGCTTTTACGAGTGGGAGAAACGCCACGAACTGGAGGTCTCTGTCGCCGCCCTGCCTGCGGGCAGTGACCCGGCGGACATCGCGATGCGCGAGCCTCAGGTGCTGCGTCAAGCCGTTGAACAGGCGAGGACGTTCCTCTCCTTCAGGGTGGAACGGGCCCTGGCCTCGAGCGAGCTCAAGACCGCCGAGGGCAGGGCACACGCGGCAGAAGCGGCGCTTGCGATGGTCGCCGAGCATCCGAACGAACTGGTCCGCGATCAATACCTCGTCACCGTGTCGGATCGGACCAAGCTCGACCCGGAGCGGCTCAGGCCGCGTCTCGAGGCGCTCGTGAGGGCTTTCGAGGCGTCTGGCCGGAAAGCCGGTGGGGACGCCGGAAAGCCCTCAGGAAGCGGGCGGTCACCGACCTCGGACGAGGAGCCCCCCTGGGAACCGGACCCGGAGGGGGCCTCGGACAGCCTGTTTGCCGGCGCACGAACGGCCGGGCGCCCTTCCAGCTCGCGGCGCCCCCCGGGATCCGCGCCGTCAGGCGAACGTGCCGGCCGAGATGCTCTCGTGCTGGCGGTTCGCGAGCCACAGACCATGGCTGGGCGGCTGAACGAGGCCCTGTTCGCCGATCCGCTCCAGCGGGCCGCGTTCAGGGCGCTCGCCGATTCTGCGAGCCTGCACGGCGCCATCGAGAGCTCAGGTGACGAGGTGGCGGACCTGCTCCGGTGTCTCGCGGTGACAGAACCCGACGCCGACCCCGATCAGACCGTGGCTGCTCTGGCCCGCTCCGCCGCCCAGGTTGCACTCGGGGAAATCGAAGCCGACGCCCGCCAAGCCGACGCCGAAGGCGACACGACCCGGCTCGCTGCGGCTGGAGCAGCCATTACGTGGTTGAAGTCCGAGCTGGAACTAATGCAGGAACCGGGAACGGCCGATAGGACTTCACCCGCCGTGAGTGACGCTGCGAATCGATTGGTAGCGTGGCTATTGCAGCGCTATCTGGAGACGAGATGACCGGCACGACCGAACAGGCCTCCCAGTCAGATATCACAGGCCCCATCGCTGGTAATGGCGCGGCCAACGGCGCCGCCGAAGCCCACCAGCCTGTGCTGGCCGGGCCGGTCCTCGAGGACCTCGACGGAATCGAGGCCGACGCGCTGCTGCCGGACGGCGCGGGCGGAAACGGCGCCATCCTCCCCAAGCCTCGCCCTCGCGTCGTCTCGACGCCGATGTCTCTCGGGGGCGGCAGCGGCGACTCACAGGCAACCGATCCCGTTCGCGCCTATCTGAAGGAGATCGGGCGCGTCTCGCTGCTTTCGCCCGAGCTCGAGGTCCTTTGCGCACGCAAGATTGAAGCCGGTCAAGAGGCAGCTGCGGAACTGGCCGCCCTGAGGGCATCGGAGACCTTCGACAAGATGCCCTTCGAGGAGCGCCGGGCCGTCGAACGGGCGATCCACGAGGGCTCGGAGGCCAAGGACCTGCTCATCGAGGCGAACCTTCGGCTCGTGGTCTCCATCGCGAAGCGCTATCGCAACCGCGGGATGGCCTTCCTGGACCTCATCCAGGAGGGCAACCTCGGACTGATGCGCGCCGTGGAAAAATTCGATTATCGCCGCGGCTTCAAGTTCTCCACGTACGCGACATGGTGGATCCGCCAGGCAATAACCCGGGCCGTCGCCGACCAGGCCCGCACGATCAGGATCCCCGTCCACATGGTCGAGACGATCAACAAGATCGTGCGCACCCAACGCCAGCTGTCCCAGGAGCTCGGCCGCGAGCCGACGGTGGAAGAGATATCCGCACGGACGCAGTTCCCGGTCGAAAGGGTGCGCGAGCTACAGCGGATCAGTCAGGACACCATCTCCTTAGAACAGCCGATCAGCGAAGAAGAGGACTTCAGCCTCTCGGACCTGATCGAAGACCACACGGCCGAAGTGCCTGTCGACGCGGCAACGCGGATGCTGCTGAACGAGGCTGTGAAACGGGCGCTCTCCGAACTGAGCGAACGCGAGCAGGAGGTCGTGCGGCTTCGTTTCGGCCTGGACGACGGGCGGATCCGGACCCTCGAGGAGGTCGGGCAGATCTTCGGGGTCACCCGGGAGCGGATTCGCCAGATCGAGATGAAGACGCTCGCGAAGCTACGTCATCCGATGGTGTCGCGCCCGCTGCGGGACTACGTGGAAGGCGACTGAAGCCCCGGCTGTCGGGCTCAGCTCCTTTTCGCCGCCTCCGCGCGCTGGGGCGAGATGGCATTTTCGAAAAGGGCGATCACCCGCTCGCGTGCCAGGTTCCCGACCGGGCCGCGCAACAGGTCGCCTGCTCTCTCCCGCGCCAGGTCACCCAATGCGAGGACTTTCTCGGCCTTCACCTCGGCGGCGCGCGCACTCGTGCCGTTATGCCTGAGCCAGTCTGACGTGACAGAAGCGAGCTGGCTCCGGCCCACGACCGGCGCGCTGAGCTGGCGCGCCTTGTGGGTCAGGTAGAAGCCGGCTGCGCACCCCACGACGAACCCTGTCCTGAACCGCATCCGCCTTTCTTACATCGCACGTCGCAGCTTTGCCAGTGGAAAGTGTCACGGGATCGAAAACAGGGCCTCCAGGCGGGCGCGCCGACCGTCTTCGACACCGTTCCCGCCAGCCCGTATAGGCTTCGCCCTGATTTCCGGGGTAGCTCAATCGGCAGAGCACGCGACTGTTAATCGTGTGGTTGAGAGTTCGAGTCTCTCCCCCGGAGCTGCAAAGGGCCAGGTCGGAGGCTTGCGCTGGCCCGGTGACAAGCATTGACAGGGGCGAATGTCAACGGTTTGTCAACGTGGCGTGGGCTGGTCTGTCCCTACCATCCAGGCCGGTGAAAGGTTAGTGCAGTCCTGCACGAACCTATCCCGAAAGGTCGGTCACTCGAAGCTGTCTGTTCGTCCCTGTAGGGACTAACAGACAGGACGGGCTACGGAGCTGGTCGCCAAGGAGTACGGCGTGAGCGCGAGGACTTTGGCACAAGTAGAGATGACATCCCGGCTTCACGCAGCTCAGGAATGTACTCGCGAGGGACGTGGATCTTATCACCCGC
>Ga0187884_10003409_pt1 | contig 12395 bp, 10 predicted proteins | sample June2016WEW_20_4_FD_132983 | JGI IMG/M metagenome (GOLD analysis project Ga0187884, IMG submission 132983) | Peatland microbial communities from SPRUCE experiment site at the Marcell Experimental Forest, Minnesota, USA - June2016WEW_20_40 | ecosystem: Environmental > Terrestrial > Soil >...
ATCTCTGTTGTTCTGGAGAGTAGCTTGTGCAGAATGCTCTCGTGGTGAGGATCAAGGTGCTGGACCACCACGAACGCCATCCCGGGGTTCACCGGCAGGGCCTTGAGCAACGCCGTGCAAGCCTCCAGGCCCCCGGCGGAGGCGCCAATCCCCACGACTGGAAACTGAGGCGTGGAGGTTGCGCCGGAGGATTTCGCTGCAACGCTCAGCCGGCCTTTCGCGCGGGAGGCCGGAGTTTTCGTCGGCCGCTTCTCCTTCTTCGTCATGTCGTTCTCCGCCGCCAAGTCATTCCTGGCTGGGTCAGCCGTGTGCCATCAAGCGGCAGAACCTGGACCGGTTTGGGCCGCATTGGGGCTGAGTGCCAGTCTCGGCATTTCCTCATGAACAGCGCCATAACCTTGCCACCCTAAAGTATAAAGTACACGCGGGCTTCGATATCAAAACCAGCGGGCGCATGCTTCATTTGGAAAATGTTTCTCGCGGCGCCAGCGGTGCCGGCAAGCATCGTTGTCCTTAGCGGCCGGATCGAAGGAGACGACTCGGCGGTGGCAGCGAAGACCACGGGGCGCGCATTCTCGAAGTTCGCGAGCGGGAAGGCGACATGGTCAGGACCGGCGACATGATCGCGGTTCTCGGCGATCAGCAGATTCGGGACCGCGACGAACAGGCCCCAGGCCGCACTCGCTGGAGAGGAGGCGAAAGTGGGAGTGACACGCCCTTCTGGGATTCGATACATGGTCGCTTCGGTGCCGGGATCGCGCTGGGAGATGATATGTCGAACCAGATTGTAGTACGGGCGGCGGACCGCTTCCGACCCGAGCGGCCGTTCTGATCCGGGGGTCAAGACCTTGCGGCTTGGTTGGAACTCTCTTTCGAGGCCCAGGGAAGCTGTTATTGTGGGTCGCTGATATCGGAGTCGGGGCTGAGAGTAACCATGAAGGAGTGACAAGTGTCTGCGGGTTGATTGGGATCAACGAGCTTCCCGTGAGCCTGGGCGTGTTTGTTACGCGTTCCGCATTGCAATTCACCAACCTTATTCCTATCTGGGTGGAAAAATCCGGCCGGTTCGCGCGAGTCCCAGGGCTCGGCACTGATAGTCTCCGATGAAAGCGGCAAAATCAGCACTGCACCACGCAGATTCTACATCTCTCACCGAGTGAGCGGTCTAGGCGAAACAGCCCGAGGTTCGAGATCCGCTTTCAATCGCGAGGTCTGTTCCGGGGGCTCGCGCGGTGACTACAGCAGCGTCGCTATTTGGCCTGACACGACAGGCCGCGCGGGGTTGGCCCCCGTCAAGATTGAATGTGAACGAAGCTACTTTATTTCGATCTTGAGCAGGGCGTCTGAATGCTCGTGACGCCAATTCCAGTAATTCTGTTGGTCGTTCTCTTTGAGCTTGGAAAACTCGACGTACTTGCGATGGTTCTGTTTTGCATAGATACGATACGCCTTATCTTCTTGACTGTTCCATGCATGGTCATCATTGTGTTGTTTGTCGTGATATGTGCGGGTGGCATTCGGATCTTCGGCTCGCAACACTCTCGGCGCCATTGCTATCGGGGCCATAAGGGCGGCACTCAGTAGGGCAGCACTCCAGAAACGGGACATTGTTGTTGGTTCTCCTCCACGAGGACGGAGCAATTGCCGGGCCAACATTCACGCCGGCGGCGGCGGGCGCAGCGAATTGATCAGGCGGCCACCAATATGGGCCAGGTGCATGCAGGTCTTACCGTCAAACAGGCAAGAACTGTGTGCGACTACTCTCCCCGTGGCCGATTCACAATTATCGGCGCGGGAAACACGCGGGAGGCGCCAGGGCAACGCGGTTTGGTGTACGGCTTGCAACTACCAGGTACTGGGTATGAAAGTCCTCGGCGATCTGCGCGTGCTCTTGCTGAGCTTGGCCGCTACCACAGCCCTTCTAGGCCAGGTAGGTGCGCGCGGGATTATTCGCAACGCCGTTGCCGCCGACGCGCGCAACTGGAGGATCGCCCGGAATTACTCCTTCCTGGAACGTGTGGAACTCCGGCACCTGGACGCCCACGGAAAGGTGAAGCTGTCTGAGGCACGCACCTACGACGTTACGCTGCAAGAGGGAACGCCATACCGGCAATTGGTCCAGAGAGACGACCGCCGGTTGCCTCTCAACGAAGAGAAGAAGGAGCGGGAGAGCTTGGCCAGGAGTATCGCCGATCGACGGCAGGAGACTGAGGCGGAGCGCGCCAAGCGCCTGTCCGCGTACGACAGGCGCCCCAACTGGCAGCGCGAGGCATGGCAGGAGTTGCCCGAAGCGTTCGAGTTCCGCAAGAGCGGAGAAGGGAGGCTGAATGGCCACAGCGTCTTCATAATCGAGGCGATGCCTCGCCAGGGATACCAGCCCCGATCCCGCACTGCCAAGTTGTTTCGTTCTCTCAAATGCAGATTCTGGGTAGATCAACAAGACCACCAGATAGTGAAAGTGGACGCGGAAGTTGTCGACACGATTTCGATTGGGTTATTCCTGGTCCGCGTCGCGAAGGGATCGCGCGCAACCCTGGACCTGACGTGCGTCAACAATGGAGTTTGGCTGCCCGATCGCCTTCAAGTGTTCGCCTCGGCGCGGCTGGGCTTGCTACAGGCCTTGCGTATCGAGCAGACGGTCCACTACAGCGGTTATAGCAACGTCGCAGCCGACACCGGGACGGTCTACCCGGCAGAAGGCCGAGACGCCCTCAACGTCAGGCTGAACCGGTTCGCGAAGGCGATCTTCCCATGAGCATAGCCAGGCCACCGCCCCACCGGGGCCAGCCGATGCCAGTTCGAATCCGGTTTAAACGTCTGCGGGTGCGCGCCCGTGCAGCCATTCGGAGACTACGCAGAACCCGCCTGGGGGGACTGAACTGGACGAAGGGCTTCGTTTGTCTTCTTAGTGGCACAGCGGCTGTTACGGCCGTTCTCACGGCTGCCGTTATCTATCACGTCTACTTTGATAGAAGCAATTTGCCTGATCTGGAAGGATTCACCCGGTTTGAGTTCCCTACCGTCGGAGGCATTTACGATGCCAACGGCCAGCTACTCAAGGAGATGGCCTCAGAATCCCGCCAGATCACCAGGTATGAGGAAATCCCCCCGATTGTTCGCGATGCGATCATAGCCGCAGAAGACAAGAACTTCTTCTCGCATTCCGGAGTCGACTACTCCGGATTTGCACGCATGTTATGCAAAATCAAGTTCGGTCATCTAATCGGACGCCTTGCGAAGATGGGAAGTCGCGACTCGGCTAACAACTCGACGGTATTCCCACAGGGCGGCTCGACCATCACCCAACAACTCGTGCGCGGTTATTTTCTCAAGGCGATGATGGCTCAGGAGAACGGCGACCAACTCCGCCACGGTCAACTCCTGGCACGCCTGCTGTCCGATGTGATCGGTGCGCGCACGGTTAACATGCTGGCTCGGAAGGTGGAGGAGATTCGCCTTTCGTTGTGGGTCGAAGAACAGATGCAAAATCACTTCGGCTCCAAGCGCCGGGCGAAGGAAGAGATTCTGGCCCGGTACGCCAGCCTGATTTACATGGGAAACGGCCAGTACGGGTTTGCAAAGGGGGCGGAATATTACTTTGGCCGGCCTCTCGGCACGTTCACCCTGGAAGATGCGGACAAGGCCGCGCTGCTGGCAGGCGTTGCAAAGTCGGCGCGCTATTACGCACCCAACGCCAGTGAAACGGGCCGAGTCTTGCAGCGCAGAAACCAAACCCTGTCGCTCATGGCCGCCAGGGGCTTCATTTCTCTCGACCAGGCGCGAAGAGCCAAGCAGCGCCCGCTTGAGGTGGTGGCGCCGCACAAGGCGAAGATCGTCGAGGCGTCCGCCGTCGTCGACAATATCCTCGACGAACTCACGGGCCGCGAATCCGAACTCAGTGTAAAGGACCTGCGGCAGGGGCGAATCCAGGTCTACTCGACGGTGGACGCCGGAGTGCAGCTAATTGCGAATCAGGCATTGGAGCGCGGCCTTTTACTGTACGAGAGCCGCCACGCCGGCGCCCGTGGCCTGGTCCAGGGCGCGGTGGTGGTGCTGAGGAACTGCGATGCCGGCATCCTCGCCGAGACAGGCGGCCGGCAGTTCTATAAAGACCGCTCCAGCGAATACAGCGATCTCAACCGCGTCACGAAGTCCCTGCGCCAACCTGGGTCCGCCATGAAACCCATTGTCTATCTTGCCGCTTTTCGCGAAGGAACATTCAATCTCGCTACCGTGGTGCCGGACGAACCCATCAGCGTCGCCAATGGCCGGCAGCAGGATGTGAAATGGATCTCCAACTACGACGGAGAATTCGAGGGCATGATCCCCGTCCGAATGGCGCTGGCGGAATCCAGAAACGCGGTGGCAATCTGGATTACAGGTCAGATCGGAGTCTCCAGCGTACTCGAGACGGCGCGCAGTCTTGGGATACAGACACCATTGCGGCCATATGTCACCACGGCCTTGGGGGCGTCCGAGGTGACTCTGCTGGAACTGGCCAACGCGTACCGCACGATCGCTTCCGGCATTCTGACCCAGCCGTATGTAATCCGCAAGATCGTACGCAATTCGGACGAGGTAATGGCCGACAGCGGACGCGAGTCATCTCCGATCGCTGTCGATAGTGACGCGCTCTCGCTGATTCAAGAGGGCCTGCGCAGCGTGGTGCGCGTACCGACCGGTACGGCTCACGCACTGGACTCCCCCGGGTTCCCGATCGCAGTGATGGGCAAAACGGGAACCACAAACCAGTTCAGGGACGCACTTTTTGTGGGGTCCACTTACGGCCCCGAGGGAATCACCGTCGCTGTCCGTATAGGCTTTGACGACAACCGTTCGCTGGGGCTCGATGAAACGGGCGCCAGGGCCGCACTTCCTGTTTTCAGAGAAGTAATGCTCAAGGCGTACGTCGAGAAACTGGTGGGGCGTGCACCTCGGTTTCCCGCTGAAATGGAACAGCATATTGACGAATTCCTGAAAGATAGCGTGACCGACGACGCCAACATCACGGCAGTGATCGCGTCCGGGCCAAGCGGTACAGTGATCGCCGACCGGCATTAATAGATGCCCGCTTGCAGCGGCAGTTATTGCCTTATGGACGCCAGGAATTTGCACCGACGTGCGGCGCGGCGAGCCCGCTAGCTTGCATTCGGGCACATTCTACTTTGGTCCCAAATTTGCTCGACAGAAAACCCGATGGGTGAAACGGGTTTCGGAACCGAGGGATCTCGACCACGCTTGGCGGCTCTTGCGGGCCTGAAAACGGAGGATCGTCAAGGAACCTTTCACGTATATTTGATTAAGCCCTCGAAATACGATGACGACGGGTTTGTGATCCGGCACTGGCGGGGAGTGGTGCCGAGCAACAGCCTTGCTTGTTTGCACGGGCTGACGGCGGACGCGCGCGAGCGCGGTCTACTGGGCCAGGTCGAACTGCGGACTCATGTAATAGACGAGTCGGTGAGCCGGATTCCGCTGGACGAGATCGCGCGGCGGAATCGTGCGGCAGGTTGCCGAGCGGTGGCCTGCCTGGTCGGCGTGCAGACCAATCAGTTCTGCCGGGCGGCCGATATTGCGCTCTCGTTGCGCCGCGAGGGCGTGCCGGTGATGGTGGGCGGCTTCCATGTGACCGGGATGCTGGCGCTGTTTCCGGGGGTGTCGCCCGAGATACGTCAACTGCTGGACGCCGGCGTCAGCGTGGTGGCGGGCGAGGTGGAGCACCGGTGGCACGAGTTGCTGCGGGACGCATGGGAGGGCAAGCTGCAGCCGATTTACCGGCTGATTGACGATCCGCCGGACCTGTACGACGCGGCGTGCCCCCGGGCGAGCCGGGAGGCGACGCGGCGGTTTGTGAACGCGAACTACGCGACGATCGATTGCAGCCGTGGCTGCCCGTTCCACTGTTCGTTTTGCACGATCATCAACGTGCAGGGGCGCAGGATGCGCTACCGGTCGCCCGAATGCGTGACGGCCGCCATCCGGCGGGCGTACCGGCAGTCCGGCATTCGGATCTTTTTTTTCACCGATGACAACTTCGCGCGAAACCCGGCTTCCAGTGACATCCTGGACGGGCTAATCGCGATGCGGCGCGAGGAGGGGATCGCGACCGAGTTCATGATGCAGGTGGATGTGCCCGCGTACCGCATACCGGGATTCGTGGAAAAGGCCTCGCAAGCGGGCTGTTTCAGCGTATTCGTCGGCATGGAGAGTCTGAACCCGCAGAATCTGGCGGATGCGGGTAAGGTGCAGAATCACACCGAAGAATACGGGGCGGCGATTCGGGCGTGGCGCAAGGCGCGCGTGCGGGTGCAGGTGGGTTATATCATCGGGCTGCCACACGACACCGAGGAGAGCGTGGGCACGGACGTGGAGCGCCTGATCCGGGAGGTGCAGCCGGACCAGGTGAGTTTCTTCATGATGATCCCGCTGCCGGGATCGGAGGATCACAAGCGGCTGGTGGAGAGCGGAGTGGCGATCGATCCGGATTATAACAAGTACGATTCGTGCCACGAGACGATGCCGCATGCGCGGATGAGCGGCGAAGAATGGACAGCGGCGTATCGAGATGCGTGGCGACGGTTCTACAGCCTGGAGAATATGAAGGCGATTCTCGGTCGCGTGGATCCGTCGATCTATTGGGATGCGCTCCGGAACTTCTGGTGGTACAAATACGCCATAGTCGTGGAAGGTGCGCATCCGATGCTGACCGGCTTTTTCCGGTTGAAGGATCGCACGACGCGAAGACCGGGTTTTGCGCGGGAGGGCCGGGTGGCACACCTGCGGCGGCGGCTTCCGGAGGTTCTGAGGCTGCTGCGGTCGTCTGCCCGGTTGATGCTCGAGATGGAGGAGTTGTGGCTGGCGACGCGGCGGGTGGGCGAGACCGAGACGCTTGTGCTGGAGGAGTTGGCGCGGATACGGTCTGGAATGGGATGGCGGCCGCGAGTTTCCGAACTGCGGGCGGCGTACCTGCGGACCAAGGCGCAGATGCCGTCGATCAAAGTACCGTCGCGCCTTAGCCTGTTGTGGGAGCAGGTCGCGCTATTCCGGGCGAGCCAACTGTGCGATTCGCGGCGGGATTTGGCGAGATTCTGGGTCCGCATGCGCTGGCGGCTGAGGCACGGGCGGATTGAGGGCCTGCTGCGGCTGGACCAGATCGCAGTGAATGCGTACCGGGAATTGCGGCTAGCGTCGGGGTTTTTCATGGCGCTGGTGACGCAGGCGGATTAATTGGTTTGACGGCGTCTATTAGCCGAACGCGAATATAGCGGCTTCGAATCCGCTGGAACTCCTCCAGGACCACTGGGACCACCGCCAGGCAAACCTCGTTGTGGCTGCCAGCAGGAGAAGATCGTGCTATTTTGCCCGCTTCAGCGCGGTTACCAGGAACGGATATGGATCAACGGCCTTACCCTTCCACCACAGCTTTTCCGGCCACAACTCGGTGATCGCAAAATGCAAGTGCGGCGTGCGCGCATCCGCATTTCCGGTCGATCCGACAAAACCGATGACGTCCCCACGCTCGACCCGCATTCCTTCGCGCAGCCCTTTCGCGTACCCGTCCAGGTGCGCGTAGTAGTAGCAATACGCTCCCATTTCGTCGAACTGGTATATCGTATTGCCGCCCGGTTTGCTGAGGAACAGTTTGCGGATAGTTCCGGATACCACCGCACGCACAGGTGTCCCTCTCGGCACCATAATGTCGATCGCCTCATGCTTATGTCCGTCGTGAACGTCTTCGAATGTATCCCGCAGGTTGGCGCGGGCGAGTCCGCGGATGGGCGGAGTCATCTCGAGAATGGAAGAGGTCGCGCCGACGGCGAGCAACATTGACGATAGCCCGGCAATGCAAACCCAGAGTTTCAACGCTACTCCTCCAGGTCGACCGGTGTGCCCCGCCGAACCATGTGCGACAGCTCATCCACATCCCAGTTCGTCAGCCGGATACACCCGTCCGAAACGCCGTGGCCGATATTTCCCGGATCCGGCGTCCCATGGATTCCATAGTCCACCTTGGAGAGGCCGATCCATGCAACGCCGACGGGATTGTTCGGACCCGGCGCGAGTTCCGCTGGCGGGAGCTTCTGGTCCACATTCCAGAGGAGCTTCGGGTCCCACTTGAACCACGGGTAGTGCACAATGCCGACGATGGTCCAATTACCGATCGGCAGAGGATCGTGCGAGTCCCCAATCGTGGACGGATACTGCGCCAGTTCCTTGCCGCCAGCCCCGTATGCGATGACGGTGCGTTTTGACTTCGACACCACCACGCGCAGCGCCAGGCCGAGAGCGGTGCGCCGCACATTCGGTACGGTGATTCGCTCCCCCACTGTGTCCAGTTTCTTGCCTGAATTCAACTCGGCCAGCAGCTTCGGCGAGATATGAAACCTCTCTCCCAGTCCTTCTTCCGGCGTTTCGAAGCCAAGCCACTTCAACTTCGCCTTTTCCTGGACCTCGGCCGGTAGCGGCAGGAACGGGCCTTTCTCGTCCGCCTGGGTAATCGTGTAGGTCAACAGGAGAGTGCCGGCGTCGCGATCGAGCAGGCGCCACATCTCGGCATCGATTATGCCGGTCGGCTTCAGACCGTGGTTTTCCTGATATCCCTTGACCGCAACCCCGAAATCGTCGCCGTAGACACCGTCAATTTGGCCCGGCGAGAACCTGGCACGGTCCAGGAGAATCTGCGCCCGCGTCACCCTAGGCCCCGTCGCTCCCGGACCCACCGCGCCGGTCTTCGTTGAGTCCTCTATTTCGCTCGCGGCAGGACTCCGGGGCACCGGAGCACCAGCGGGCTTTTTCGCTGGTCCGGCAACTTCCGCGCCAGCCAACGTCAGAATTGAAGCAGTTATCGCGAGTAGAGAAGTTATACGCACGCCAGGCAGTGGGCACTTTGAGGGCCGTTTCCAGGCCATTGCTGCTTTCGCCCTCGTGGCCCCATTTGAACCTCTAAAGCACAAGAACGGCGGGCGATAGTATACCTGACTGCAATTTGCAGCGGAGGCAGCGATTCTTGCCTGGTGGATGGCAGGACTTGCGCCTGACAACTTGCCGTAGCCTGGGTGATCTACTTTGCGTGTCCATTCATTTAGCTTTGGCCTTCCACCTGCACTGCACTCGACTGGAAGAGGTGAGAAGTGACGACCATACTGATTGTTCTTTTGGTGTTGTTTGTACTCGGCGGCGGGGGTTGGGGATACTCCCGTTGGCGCTAGTAGCGCCGGCTGGCCATTTGGCCGGTTCGCGAAGTGAAACCAGGAGGCGGGCGGGGCCGAGCCGATGTGGCTCAGCCAGGCTCTGTTAAAGAGGATAGTAGTGCAGGAAGTAAAGGGAGATCAACCATGAGTCTATCGGAAATAAGCACAACAGAATGGATCCTGATCATCGCTTTCGTAGTGGTTGTGGCTGTAGGCGTCGCCGCGTTCTTATCGCACCGAAAGCGCCGGACTGAAAGACTGCGCACTCAATTCGGTGGCGCTGAATATGCCCGCGCCGTGGAGAAAGACGGCAACCGGCGGCATGCCGAAGCCGGACTCGAGAAGCGCACACAACGAGTTGAGGGGTTGCACGTCCGGCCGCTCGCGGCGGGCGATCGAGCGCGCTTCCTGACGTCATGGCGCGAAGTCCAGGCACGCTTCGTGGACGGCCCCGCCGGCGCGGTAACAGCAGCGGACCAACTGTTGGCTGATGTGATGTCCACGCGGGGCTATCCGGTAAGCGGCTTTGACCAGCGGGCGGCGGATATCTCCGTCGACCATCCACTGGTTCTGAAAAACTATCGAACGGCTCACGAAATCGCGCTTCGGCAGACGGCGGGGCAGGCCAGCACGGAGGAACTGCGCCAGGCAATGGTTCATTACCGGACCCTTTTCGAGGAGCTGGTGAACGACCCACAAGCGCCTCTCACGGAGGTTGCATCCTGAGCTTGGCGGATTGCAAGAAGAAGTAACGAAGTGTTAAACGTATGTAGGAGATTTCAATGTTTCTAACGCTCTTTGTTGTTTTGCTTGTATTGTGGCTGCTGGGATTCTTCGCGTTCCACGTTGCGGGTGGGTTGATCCACATTTTGCTAATAATAGCGGTGATCTGTTTGGTGGCGCACCTCTTCAGAGGTCGTTAGTTTGGCTTGAAATCATGCAGTGGATCGGCTACGTTGCCGACTCTCGCTCGTTCCGACAGAGCACTACTCGGCCGAAACGATGCCGTGCCGGATGGCGTATGCCGTCAATGCTGCGTCCGTGTGGATACCCAGCTTCTCAGTGATTTTCTGCTTGTGAAATTCCACCGTCTTGACGGAGACACCGAGGATTTGGGCGATTTCTTTTCGAACGCGTCCTTCCGCCACTAATTGGAGCACTTCGCGTTGCCTGGATGTGAGATCGGCGGAAAGCTTTTTCGGCCGCCGCAAGAAAGCTGGAGTTTCTGTGCCGAGGCGTTTCTGGATCAGCGAACTGACGTAGCACCGACCGCTGTCCACTTCACGGAGCGCCGTCACCAGTTCGGTCGCCGCCGACTGTTTCAGCACGTATCCAGATACCCCCGCCTCGAAAGCCGCGCTCACGAAAATGAGGTCAGCATGCATGGTGAGGATAATCAGTTTCGCATCGGGATTCGATTTCTTCAGTCGCCGCGCGGCTTCGATGCCGTTGAGGCGGGGCATGGAAATGTCCAGCAGAATGAGGTCCGGCTGGTGCTCTTCGGCCGCTTCCAGCACCGCCCTGCCATCGCCGGCTGCCGCTACCACCTCGAATTCCGGAGCCAGCAGGGCCTTTAGTCCTTCGACGAGGATGGTATGGTCATCAGCAAGTAACAGCCGCGGCTTCTTCATGGTGTGATCGATTCCACTGCGAGCATGGGCAGGTTTGTTTCGAGGGGAATTCGGATTTCGATGCAGGCGCCGTCGCCGGGCTTGACCGAAATCGAGAAGGTCCCACCCAGGTGCCGCACCCGTTCCTCCATGCTGATCAATCCAAGCCCTTTTCCTTTCGCTTGGTCCAGGTCGAATCCATGGCCGTCATCCCGGATCGCGAGGTGCAGGACATCATCAATGCCGGAGATCGACACGACGGCGCGCTTCGCTCCGGCATGCTTGGCGACGTTCCCCAGAGCCTCTTGGACCACGCGATATACACACAGGGCCACCCCAGGAGGGATTATCTCGGGTAAGGCCCGGGCCGTGAACCGCACCTTGAACTTCCTGATGCCGGAGAACTCCTCGCAGTAGGATCGTAGAGCTGGGCCGAGGCCGAGCTGCGTCAGCATGAAGGGGTGGAGATTGTGGGCAGTGCGGCGAAGATCCTCCGATAGCGCCTCCATCTGCTTCTGCAGCTCCCCCAGTTTGCCGTGCAGTTCTTCGGGCGAGATTCCGGGTGCCTGATGCAATACCTCCAGTTGAATGGCCAGCGCCGTCAGCCTCTGGCTGATGTCGTCGTGAAGCTCCTGCGAGACCCGCCGCCGCTCCTCCTCCTGGGCTTCCACCAGGCCGGCTGTCAACGTCCGCAATTGCTCCTGGCTCTGCCGAAGGATCTCGGCTTGTTGCAGCGCTTTTTCGGCCAGCCTGGCGTCGGTGACGTCCACGCCAACCCAAACCAGGTGCCGCGTGGCGTCCTCGGCCTCTGTAACCAACGTACTGGACCAGGAGATCAAATGCCGCTGGCCGCTCCGGTCCACCCAATGATTCTCTTGATCCCGTGCGGAGCGGTTCTCCCCAAGCTCCTTGTACACCTGTTTGACGGCCTCGATTTCTTCGGGGGGCACGAGCACGTCCCAGAAGGGCTTTCCCTCCACCTCCTCGAAAGAGTACTCGCTGAGCCGGCGGCAGGCGAGGTTGAACCGGGCGATGTGGCCCTCCAGGTCGGTGACCATCACCAGAGCGGCCGCCGATTCCAGTACCGCCGCCGTAAAGGTCTGCTCGCGCTGCAATTCGAGATGGACTCGCTTGGCTGCATCGATGTCAATAAAGGTCATCACCGCGCCGTCAATCTTGTTGTCCATGGTCCGGTACGGCCGGATCCGCATGGAATACCAGCGGCCTCCCAGGCCTTGAACCTCCCGCTCGCGCATGCTCATGGTATCGACGACCTCGGTGACCAGCTTGGCCAGGTCCGGGACATCGATGTTCGGCCGGAGGTTGACGATGGGGCGCCCCACGTCGCCGGGCAGCAGGTTCAGTAGTTTTTCGGCCTGGGGAGTGAAACGCCGGATGCGCCAGTCGCCACTCAGCATCAGGATCGGAATATCGACGCTACTGATCAGGTTGGTGAGATCGTCGTTAAGCTGCGCCAACTCGAAGTTGCGGTTCCCTAACTGCTCGTTGACCGTGACCAGCTCCTCGTTGGTCGATTGCAACTCCTCCTTGGCAGTTTCCAATTCCTCGTTGGTCGATTGCAATTCCTCGTTGC